>ENA-ORTP01000629-ORTP01000629.1-human-gut-metagenome-genome-assembly--contig:-NODE-629-length-42634-cov-2.988962_pt1 | contig 42634 bp, 39 predicted proteins | sample MGYA00241913_ERZ509190 | MGnify/ENA primary metagenome ERZ509190 (study PRJEB26280, sample SAMEA2338839) | human gut metagenome | biome: human gut; feature: human-associated habitat; material: faeces...
AAATATATAATTGTAATATTTATAATACTATAGAATAGAATAATATTCAAGAATTTTATCAATGAAAAATAAAAAATAAAGCAAAAATAAGAAGCTTTATCTCCCTGATAAAATTCATGAAAATTCGGACATATGACAGTGCTCCTTTGCGAGCCGGGAAAAATGTTGTCATATGTCTGAATTGTGATGATAACCACTATAATATTAAGTCTTTTAATAATATAAGGGGAAAAAAGAAATTTTTATAAAAATTTGATTGATATTGTAATGATACGCATATATTACAAATTATGCAAGAAAAAATTTTCCCTGCAAAAAATTATTAATGAGAGTTGGTATGAGAGTCGTTATTAATATGAAGTTCGCGACGGCGATTCTCAATTTTAGCTGATAATTCAGCCAGAATCTGGTCATCTGTCTCATCTTCAAGAATTGCGGTAAAAAGATGAGATAAAGTCTGAGAAGTAGATTTTTGTTCCTGAGTAACCTGGAGAAGAGCCCAATCATCTCTTGACATGGTCGGAGCAAAGGTACGGGCATAATTCTTGGTTGTTTTTCGGAACCCATCTACTTTGATCATTTCTTTTTTTAAAAGAGAATTAATCATGATGTGAATATAGCTGGGTTTCCAGGTTCGATGTGCACATAATTTGACAATTTCGGTTGAAGTGAGGGATTCTTCGCTGTCCCAAAGAAGATCTAGAACTTGTTTTTCACTGTCGGTAAGTTTTTGGATTTTTTTTCTCATGTGTATATCATTCCCTTCTTTTAAAAGATATATATAAAAGGCAGTTAAATTAAAAAATATCTGCCTTTAGTTCCTATAATATAATAGTATAGACAGTTTTTCAATGACAATACAGAAAATAATCTGTCCAGGATAAAAGGAAGGTAAATTATTCCTTATAAAATTGCTTGTAAAAGTTAATTTTTTTCTATAGTTAGATGGACTTATTTGTTCTATTTGTGAATAAGACATAAGAATATTCTCTTTACAAAAAGATTTCTTGTGCTATAATGATAAAACGAATAAAAAAAATAATTTTGGCCTGTAAAAAACAGGCCAACCTTGTATTTTAGGAAATCATTTTAATTACAGTCTGTTATCTCCATCTTTGCATATAGCAGGGTCTACTTAACTTCTATTTTCTATTATATCCATAAATTTAAAAAAAGAAATATCTAAATTCTTAAATAAGAGTGAAAATTATTTTTATTCTGTAAATTTTTATGTCTGTACATAAATGGAGGAGATAACCGTGGAGCAGTTCGTAATAATTTTTCTCATTTGTATGGCCGTGGGTATGGTCTGCCATGGCTGTTGGAAAAAAAGAGGACAATGGCATAGAGGAAGCTGGCATCATAAACATGGAGGTTCCGTGTTGTCCGTAGATTATTATGCCTATATTTCTGCCATGAGAGACTGGAATCCGCTGTTTAAGACGATTTTTGCCGTCAGTTGCCTGCTTTTATGCATCCTGTTAAATAATATTTATGTATCGATCGCGGTTATTTTAATTATGGGTTATCTGACCGTAGTCATTGGAGGATTGGAATTTAATCATTATATTGCCATGCTGACTGTGCCGATTGTCTTTCTCTTATTCGGAAGTTTGGCTGTGGCAGTCGGATTTTCACTGGAGCCGGCAGGACAGTATCGCATTCATCTGTTCCGGCTGTTTTACCTGTATTGTTCCGATGAAAGCCTGTGGAAAACGGCGGGATTGATTTTAAAAGCTTTCGGCGCAGTGAGCGCACTGTATATGCTGACGCTGACCACTCCCCTGAGCGAACTGATTTTGGTTTTAAGGAAAGCTCATGTACCAAAATTACTCATTGAACTGATGAATATGATCTACCGCTATATCTTTATTATGATGGACACCCACAGTCGGATGAAAAATTCTGCGGAATCCCGACTGGGCTATGTGGATTTTAAAACATCCTGCTATTCTTTCGGACAGGTTGCCAGTAATCTTCTGGTCGTATCTTTAAAAAGAGGGACGAACTATTATAATGCGCTGGAATCCCGGTGTTATAATGGCGATTTGCAGTTTCTGGAAGAAGAAAAGCCAATGAAGGGAATCCAGACGGTCATGGCGGCAGTCGTTATTGCCTTGCTTTTACTCATCTGGATGTTGACCGGACAGAGTATGGGATAAAAGAAAAATGAAATGAAGGATGAAACAACCATGGAGATTTCCAGAAAAAAGGCAGAAAAAACCCCGGTGCTTCGCGTCAGGGATCTGCGTTTTAAATATAATGACGAAAAACATGCCCTGAACGGGGTAGACTTGGAGATAGAGGAAGGAGAAAAAATTGCTGTTCTTGGTTCCAACGGCGCCGGGAAGTCCACATTTTTTCTCAATATTAACGGTGTGCTGAAACCACACAGCGGAGAAATCTTTTACCGTGGAGAAAAGATCAATCGAAAAAATCTGAATCATCTTCGCAAAAATGTCGGCATCGTATTTCAGGATGCCGATAACCAGATTATTGCCTCCACAGTGATGGCCGAAGTCTCTTTTGGCCCAATGAATCTGAAATTACCTAAAAAAGAAGTGCTTCGAAGAGTGGATAAGGCTCTGGATTATATGAATATTCAGGAATTTCGGGACAGGCCGCCGCATTATCTCAGCGGGGGAGAAAAAAAACGGGTGAGTATTGCCGATATTATCGCTATGGAATCCGAGGTGGTGATTTTTGATGAGCCAACCGCTGCGTTGGATCCGCAAAATGCCGCCATGCTGGAAGAAGTTCTGGAAAAAATGGGACAGGAAGGAAGAACTCTGCTGATTTCTACACACGATGTAGATTTTGCCTATCGATGGGCAGAACGGGTCATCGTGTTCAGTGAGGGAAAAGTCATTGCGGATGATACCCCGCTTCATGTTTTCCAACAGGAAGATATTTTGCAAAAAGCTAATTTAAAGCATCCGATGATGTTTGAAGTTTATGACATTTTAAAAGAAAAAGGGATAGTGCCTGATCAGGATCTTTATCCCAAAAACGTACAGGAATTTCGAGATATGATCTGCCATCTGTAAAAACAGAGCAGATGATATATAAATCTTTTTACTCTGACTCAACACTGGCATACAGTCCTGAATTAGGGTAGACAATGTGCTGCAGCATTCGTATAAAGGAACGTAACTAGTAGGAAAGTATTAGAAAAGAGGAAAAAGATGTTAAAAAGAAAAGAAAAAATGAGTATTTTAACGATGGCATTACTGGTACTTTTTGCCGTGGCGCCTGTTGCCAATGCCATGCATATTATGGAAGGTTTCCTTCCGGTAAGTCACTGTATTCTCTGGATGGTGATTTGTCTGCCATTCCTGATTATGGGCTTGATGAACATTAAAAAAGTTCTCCAGCATGACCGGAAAACACTGACGATTCTGGCGCTGACCGGCGCTTTCGTGTTCGTGTTATCTTCTCTGAAGATTCCATCTGTGACCGGAAGCTGTTCTCATATGACGGGTACAGGATTGGGAGCCATTTTATTTGGCCCTTGCATCACCAGTATTCTGGGAATCATCGTGCTGATCTTTCAGGCGGTACTTCTGGCACACGGCGGACTGACCACTTTGGGGGCAAACTGTTTCTCCATGGCCATTGCCGGCCCGATTATTTCCTACCTGATTTATAAATTATTGAAAAAAATGAATGTCAATAAAAAAGTTACCGTCTTTCTGGCTGCGTTTATCGGGGATTTATTTACTTACTGTGTGACCAGCGTTCAGTTGGCGGTTGCCTATCCATCCGAGGCAGGAGGCGTAGTTGCTTCTTTAGGAAAATTCCTTGGAATCTTTGCCGCTACGCAGGTTCCTCTGGCGATTATCGAAGGTATTCTTACGGTAATTATCGTCATTGGTCTTGAAACATATGCGAAAGACGAATTAAAGAGTCTGAATTTCTAGGGAGGAGCGAAAAGATGAGTAAAAATACAAAAACCGTATTGATCATGTTAGTGGTGGTGGCACTCATTGCCATTGTACCGTTATTTGCTTTAAAAGACGCGGAATTTGGCGGTTCTGATGACGCAGGAAGCCAGATGATTTCTGAAATTCAGGGAGAAGAATACGAACCATGGTTTACCCCGGTTCTGGAATCCGCTCTCGGCGGAGAACTGCCGGGCGAGGTAGAAAGTATGATTTTCTGTCTCCAGACTGGTATCGGCGTCGGCATCATCGCCTTTGTCATGGGACGTTTTGTGGAAAGAAAAAAATGGACGGATAAACTGGAAAAAGGAGATAAGCTGGCTGCGTCAGATGGAAACTAATCCGAAGTAAGCGGGAACAGCGAAAAATATTCAGATTATAGTAAGAAAAAAACAACTCTCAATTCTCAAAATTAAAGCATTATAGGCAAAAAAAGCCGTAGTCGATTTTAATCGTATACCGACCTTCAAAAGTTAGATCTAAAACTAATGATTGGAGGTCGGTATTTTAGGTTCGAAGGTCTCTAAATAATTTTATTTTAGAGTTATATAAAATAAACAATATACATCAGTTGAACTGACCCCAAAAGTTAGGATGGATAGATTCTACTCAAGATAGGTTTCATATTTTAGTTGTATAAAAATATCTCCAACCGTACAACTACAGTTGGAGATAGAAGAAGTTTATTTATCCCAATAATTGATCAATGTATTCCACTGCTTTTGCAGGGTCGTTACAAATATAAAGCAGATCCCGTGCCCGGCGACGAATGAATCCTTTCTCCGTGCACTGATCAAGAAATCCAATGAGATCATCGTAATATCCATCCACATTAAATAATACGATAGGGGCATCTTTTTGTCCCAGTTCTGCCAGGGTGATGACCTGAAAAAATTCATCAAAGGTTCCGATGCCGCCCGGAGCCACAATAAAGGCGTCCGCCCGGTCTTCCATGATTTTTTTCCGTTCTCCCATGGTCTGTGTGCGGATGATTTCTGTACAGTCATGATTGATGTCTTCAAATTTTTCCATAAAATAAGGAACGATACCAATCACTGTGCCCCCAGCCTGAGCAGCGCCTCTGGCACAGGCGCCCATGACACCTCCTGCCCCTCCGCCATAAATAATCTGGTGATGACGACGGGCAATCTCCCTTCCAAGTTTTTCGGTTTCCGTGATAAAGACCGGTGCGATTTTATCACTGGCTGCGCCGTATACACATATTGTCCGTTTACCCATAATCAAACCTCCCATCTGTCTCTTTAACGATAAAATTTTCTGAAAATATCTTTGAAAAAGAATAAAAAGTGAAAAAAATAACGTAAAGAAATATACTGTGATTATAACATTCTATGAATTGAAAGACAACAGGGTGTCAAAGATTTCACAGAAAATACAAAAATGGGAAAAAGCCTGTCTTTACAGAAAAAAAGAATGCCGATAAAATAAAAAGCAGACAGGGTCATAATAAGGAAAAACAGATAGAACTATAACAAGAAGAGAAAATCGCAGGTGGGCAGAATGAACAGGTACAGGGAAAAAATAAAGATAGATGAAGAACAGTTATATGGCAGACTGCATATTGACGGAGATTCTCCCGCAGATCGTCTGGCGAGAAAATTATTGCCGGAATTAAAACAGATGGCGGAAGAAAACATGAATCTGCAAATGTGCTATCTGACAGGAAAAAAAGCCTTTGAAACAGGGATTGCCCGGGCGGACGCCTGCGAGGAGCAGATTATCTGTCTGGTCTACGGCCAGGGCAATCCGGAAAAGATTCTGGAGGAGATGTACAGGCAGGAAAAATATCTGGAGGCATGGCTGTTTGACGCCCTGTTAAATCTGTATGTATTTCAGGGGGCAGAACAACTGACGGCGCAGATAGAAAGCCTGTATGAACAAAAAGGTTTTTTTCTGACAGAATGTCTGACGCCCGGCGATGGAGAAATTCCGTTAAAGCGGCAAAAAAATTTATTATTTCTGATGAAAAAAGAAGAAAATCTCCCGGTGGAAATCAACGATGGATATATGTTGAAGCCGGAAAAATCGCTGCTTTTTGCTTTTGGGGCAAAAAAAAATATGGAGAGACAAAAAAACATACGCTATTGTCAGCAATGTCACCGAAAGGATTGTCTCTTTCGTATGAAAAATGAGGCAAAAGAGCAAAGCAGGAAAACAGCGGAGGAGAAAAATGCGATATAAGATTAAGCTGATCAATCAAAAGAAAGAAATGGAGGCAGAAGGAGGCACACTGGCAGAAATCTGTGCCCTGGCCGGTTATCCCCTGAATCTGGTGTGCGGAGGAAGGGGAACCTGTAAAAAATGTCAGGTGACCATAAAAAGAAAAGGACAGACCGCCGTGGAGGAGGTTCTCGCCTGTAAAACTGTGGTCGATCAGGATATGGAAGTCTATCTGCACGAAACGGATGAACAAAAGGGCGCCCGGATATTGACGGAAGGTAAGGCGCCCGGGTGTTTGGCTTTTATGGATGGTACGGGGCAGCAGAAAAGGAAACTTCGCCCGTCGGTGAAGAAAAAGTATTTTTCCCGGGAAGAGCAGATCCCCGGGCAGGGGGGAGCTTTTTTGCAGGGAGCGTCTTTACCGGTGATGCGAAAATTTTCTGCCCTGTGCGCAGAAGAAGAGTATACCGGATGCACCTTTGTCTATTACCGGGACGGCATTGTGGATGTGCAAAAGGGAGATACCACAACCTGGTGTTACGGAGCAGCGATAGATCTGGGAACGACCACGGTGGCCTGCTATTTTTATGACCTCGTACATGGCCGGCTTCTTGCCACAAAGTCAGCGATGAATCGACAGATCATCCACGGGGCTGACGTGATCGCCAGAAATGCCTACAGTCAGGAAAGACCGGAACATGTGGAGGAATTACAGCAGTTGATTCTGGATACCATCAATGCGATGCTGGAAGAGACGGCGGCAGAATACCCGGAACTGAAAGCAAACCTGTATCATATTGTACTTTGTGGCAACAGCATGATGCAGCATCTTTTCTATGGTTTGTCTCCGGTACATCTGGGGGTGGCGCCCTTTGCCAGTATAACGAAGGACGCCGTCATCAGCAGACAAAAAGAATGTGGTCTTCATGGCGCTCCGGAGGGAATCGCAGAATTTCTTCCTCTGCTCGGCGGTTTTGTCGGCGCAGATACTACGGCGGTATTGCTGCCACTGGCGAAAGAAGGAAAGAAACAAAACTATCTGGTGGCCGATCTGGGTACAAACGGAGAAATTGCGGTGGGGGATGGAGAGCAGTTCATGGTGGCTTCCACCGCCTGCGGACCGGCGCTGGAAGGGGGGAACATCGCCTGCGGTATGCGGGGGACAGAAGGCGCCATTGAAACGGTCTCCCTGGCCAATGATCAGGTAGAGTTACAGGTCATCGGCGGAGGAGAAGCGCTGGGATTATGCGGATCCGGCATAGTGGATGCGGTGGCAGAGCTTTACCGGGTCGGGCTGATGGATGAAACCGGACGTTTACGGTCATCCAGGGAATATACGCAGCTTTATCCGGGCAGGAAACTGGGAGAAAGAATCCGCGAGGTGGAATCGTATAATCCGGCCTTTTTTTTCACTGAGGGAGAACGCCCGGTGTATTTAAGTCAGAAAGACATTCGCCAGATTCAACTGGCGAAAAGTTCGATTTATTCCGGTTGTATGGCCCTTCTGGCAAAAAACGGGCTGACGCCGGACGATGTGGACATCTTCCTTCTGGCCGGAGCCTTTGGCCATTATCTCTCTGTGGAACATGCGCTGGCCATCGGTCTGCTCCCGCCGGTGCCAGAAGAAAAGATCTTATCCGTAGGAAATGGGGCAGGGCAGGGCGCCCAGGCATTTTTACTGGATGATTCTTATCGGGAAATACTGGGACGCTTGCTGCCGAAGGTCAGTCATATGGAACTGGCTTCCAGTGAAACATTTATGGAGAATTATATTTTGCATATGAATTTTTAAGCAAAGGCAAAATTGCAAAGACAAAATAAAAAAAGACACAAAATATTCATATAATTATTAGCACTCAATATTGACGAGTGCTAATAAAAGTGGTATAACATAGGCAGAACGAGGAAGAAGGAGTGATACTTATGTTGATACCTGGTATTTTTGGAGATAATTTATTTGATGATTTCTTTGATTTTGATTATCCGGTAAAAAAGGTGCACAAGAAGCAGGAGCCGGCAGATAACCGGATGAAGACCGATATTAAAGAGTATGCAAAAGGATATGAACTGGATATTGATCTGCCGGGATACCAGAAAGAAAATATTCAGGCAGAGTTAAAAGATGGGTATCTGACCATCCGTGCAAAATATTCTGACCATCAGGAAGAAACGGCGCAGAAAACAGGAAGATTTATCCGCAGAGAAAGATGTACCGGTTCTTGCAGCCGAAGCTTTTATGTCGGGGAAGAGATTACCCGGGAAGACATTAAAGCAAAATATGAAAACGGGGTATTGAGACTATCTGTTCCTAAAAAAGAACCAAAGAAACCGGAAGCGGAAGCAAAGAAATTTATTACCATCGAGGGTTAATGGTACCTCTTAATTTATACGGGACTGTTGCATAACCAATGTTTTACATTAATGGTATCCATTAATGCAAACGGCTTATGCAGCAGTCTTTTTCAATGGAATCAGCAGGAAGAAAGCAGGTGATTTTATGGCAAAACGAGATTATTATGCAGTGCTGGGCGTTGGGAAAAACGCAGATCACGCAGAGATAAAAAGAGCTTATCGTAAACTGGCTAAAAAGTATCATCCGGATACCAATGGAGGAAATGCGGCGGCAAACGAAAAGTTTAAAGAAATATCGGAAGCTTATGAAGTGCTGAGTGACGAAAAAAAGAAGAAGCTTTACGATCGCTTCGGGCACAGAGCCTTTGACGGAAGCATGGGCGCAGATCCGGAAGCATTTTATGAACAAAGCGGCTTCGGCGGAGGCTTTGGTGGAAACGGTTATGGAAACAGTTATGGAAACAGCCGGGAATATCACTTTGAAAGTGGAAACATGGAGGATATTTTTAAAGAGTTTTTTGGCGGCAACGGCAGTTTTCGCTGGGGACAGGATTTTGGGAAAGGAAGCAAAACGCAGTCCGGATACGGTCAGAAAGGCGCCGATGTCACAGCCAGACTGCATGTCACTCTTCAGGATGTGGTCTCCGGCGCTGACCGGACAGTTACCTATAAAGATGAACAGGGAAAGCGGCGCTCCCTTCAGGTGCACATTCCTGCCGGTATTGATACCGGTCAGAAAATCCGTCTTAAAGGGAAGGGAAATGCCGGAATCTATGGCGGAGAACCGGGAGATCTTTATCTGGAAATCATAGTGGATGAACAAAAAGGGTATGAACGAAAAGGAAGAGATATTTATACCCGTGTGCAGATTCCTTTTACCACAGCCGTTTTCGGAGGAGAAGCCATTGTCCCTACCCTCTATGGAAAGGTAAGCTGCAGGATAAAAGAAGGCACCCAGTCCGGTACCCGGATCCGCCTTAAAGGCAAGGGGCTGGCGGACATGAAGCAGCCTTCCCAAAAAGGAGATGAGTATGTCATCATAGAGATTCAGGTTCCGAAACACCTGAGTCAGGAAGCCAGACAAAAGCTCAGAGAATACCAGCGTATGACGTAAAAGCCTTTTCTGGACAGGGGAAAATACAAATTCTCTTGCAGTTTGGTGCGTTTGAATATATAATAAGATAACGTGTAATAATTATGTAACAATATAATTGTATTATACAGGAAACCGTACCTTGCTTCGGATAAAGGGGATAAACCTGTCCGGAGAAGACCAAAATATATATAAGGAGTATGACAATGAGTGAGATGACCCATCTTGACGAGCTGGAAGCGGAAGCGATATACATTATGCGTGAAGTGGCAGCGGAATGTGAAAAGCCGGTGATGCTTTATTCCATCGGTAAAGATTCTTCCGTTATGCTGCATCTGGCCTTGAAGGCTTTTTATCCGGAAAAACCGCCGTTTCCATTCCTTCATGTAAATACGACATGGAAGTTTAAAGAAATGATTGCGTTCCGTGATAAAGTTGCAGAAAAATATGGAATTGAAATGCTGGAATACATTAATGAAGAAGGCGTTGCCCAGGGAATTAATCCTTTTGATCATGGTTCTGCCTATACAGATATTATGAAAACGCAGGCCTTAAAACAGGCGTTGGATAAATACGGATTTACCGCAGCTTTTGGCGGCGGAAGACGTGACGAGGAGAAATCCCGTGCCAAAGAACGTATCTTTTCTTTCCGTAATTCCAGTCATGCCTGGGATCCGAAGAATCAGCGTCCGGAAATGTGGAAGCTGTATAACACCAATGTACACCAGGGAGAGGAAATGCGTGTGTTCCCGATTTCCAACTGGACAGAAAAAGACATCTGGCAGTATATCAAACGGGAAAATATCGAGATCGTTCCTTTATACTTTGCCAAAGAACGTCCGTTTGTCCGCCGGGATGGCAATATCATCATGGTGGATGATGACCGGATGAAGTTAAGAGAAGGCGAAGTGGTCGAACATGGCAGTATCCGTTTCCGTACACTGGGCTGTTATCCGCTGACCGGTGGTGTGGAAAGTACCGCAGATACCCTTGATGCGATTATTGATGAAACATTGAGCGCGGTATCGTCGGAACGTACCAGTCGTGTGATTGACAGTGACGGCGGAGCAGCCAGCATGGAAAAGAGAAAGAGGGAGGGTTACTTCTAAAATGGATAGTCTTCTTAAATTTATTACCTGCGGCAGTGTAGACGATGGTAAATCTACACTGATCGGACATATGCTTTATGATGCCAAATTATTATTTGCCGACCAGGAGAAAGCGCTGGAACTGGACAGTAAAGTGGGTTCCCGTGGAGGCGCTATCGATTATTCCCTTCTTCTGGATGGGCTGATGGCAGAAAGAGAACAGGGAATCACCATCGACGTGGCTTACCGTTACTTCACCACAGAAAAACGTTCGTTCATCGTTGCGGATACACCGGGACATGAAGAATATACCCGTAATATGGCTGTTGGGGCGTCTTTTGCCCAGCTGGCGGTAATTCTGGTGGATGCGACGCAGGGTGTTCTTGTGCAGACAAGAAGACATACCCGTATCTGTTCTCTTATGGGAATCAAACATTTTGTGTTTGCCGTAAATAAAATGGACCTCATCCATTATGATGAGCACCGTTTTGAAAAGATTGAAAAAGAAATCAAGATGATGGCGGGAGAGCATGACTACAGTTCCATTAAGATCCTTCCGGTTTCCGCCACAGAAGGAGATAACGTCACGGTAAAATCTTCCCATATGCCATGGTATAAGGGAGAATCTCTGCTCACCTATCTGGAAAATATCGATGTCAATGAAAATCCTTCCGAAAAAGGATTTACCATGCCGGTACAGCGTGTATGCCGTCCTGACCGTACTTTCCGTGGTTTCCAGGGACAGATTGAATCCGGTGAGATCCATGTGGGGGATGAGATTACCGCGCTGCCATCCAACGAAAAGGCTACGGTAAAAAGTATCATCGAAACCGGCAAAGAAGTAGAAGCTTCCGACCGGGGCCATGCGGTTACTATTTCGCTGGATAAGGAAGTGGACGTATCCCGTGGATGCGTGCTGGCCAAAGATACCAAACCGGCTGTGGGTAATCTGTTTACCGCCAAGCTGTTGTGGATGGATGATTCCTATCTGGTAGCCGGAAAGAACTACATCCTCAAGCTGGGAACCAAGATGGTTCCGGCTGTGGTTATGAACATTAAATATAAGATCGATGTGAATACCGGAAACGAAGTGCACGCAGATACCATTTATAAAAATGAGATCGCTGCCTGTGATATTTCCGTTTCCGATAAGATTGTTTTTGATCAATTCAAACAGAATCAGGCTCTGGGTTCTCTGATTCTTATCGACCGCATCACCAATATGACTTCCGCCTGCGGTGTGATCATGCACTCGCTTCGCCGTACGGATAACCTGACCTGGCATGAGATGGATATTACCAGAGATTTCCGTGCACAGCAAAAAGGGCAGAAACCAAAAACCATCTGGATGACCGGTTTATCCGGTTCCGGTAAGTCCACCCTGGCCAACGAGCTGGAAAAACGTCTGGCAGCGCTGGGTAAACATACGATGCTTCTGGATGGAGACAACGTTCGTATGGGACTGAATAAGAACCTTGGATTTAAAGAGGCGGATCGTATCGAAAATATCCGTCGTATCGCAGAAGTTTCCAAACTGATGAATGATGCGGGACTGATCGTGATCACTTCCTTTATCTCTCCATATGTCCGTGACCGGAGAAATGCAAGAGACATCATCGGTGAGGACAGCTTTGTGGAAGTTTACGTAAGTACGCCGGTGGAAGAATGTGAACGAAGAGACGTGAAAGGATTATACAAGAAGGCAAGAGCGGGAGAAATCCCTAACTTTACCGGTATTTCCAGTCCGTATGAAGTTCCGGAGAACCCGGATGTGACCATTGATACCAGCGCCATGTCTCTGGAAGAGTGCGTAGACGTATTGTTAAAACAACTGGAAGGGCAGATCTGAAAAAAATAGATTGCCATACGAAATACTAATCGTTAAATGAGGGAAAAAGATGCCAACACTTTATATACACATGGGAACGCCCAAGACAGCCACCACATCGATTCAGATGTTTTGTGTGGAAAATCAGGAACGTTTCCGGGAAGAAGGATTCAGCTATCCTTTACTGGATTTTGTCTATCCGCATGTATTCCAGCGGAGAAACGGACATTTTCTGGTCGGACGCGTATACAAGCCGGATAAAACAGAAGATATAGAGCTGGAAGAGGAATTATGGGAAAGAGGCCTTGCCATGATCCATGAAGAATTTAAAAAGTACCCGAATGTGATTTTGTCGGATGAAAATATCTGGCATGCTTCGCTGGGTTCCAAATTTGCATTCTGGGGAAAAATCATGGAAGACGCCAGAGAGCATGGCTATGAAGTGAAGGCAATCGTCTATTTGCGCAGGCAGGACGGTCTGGCCAATTCCTGGCTCAGCCAGCAGATCAAAGAAGGATGGAATACCAACGCCTGTATCAAATGGGATTCCTTCAAGAAAACGATTCGTAAAATCGTATTAAATTATTATAACCATCTGGAAAAAATCGCGGAAGTGATCGGAAAAGAAAACATCATTGTCCGCGTGTTTGACCGGGAGAAATTCAAAGGAAAAGACGGGACGATCTTTTCAGACTTTTTGGAGGCAATAGGATTGGAATATAAAGACGAATTTCAGATAACCGAAGAAGAAGCGAATAAATCACTCACCGGGAACAGTCAGGAGATTTTACGTATTGTAAACTCCATCCTGCCGGACGATCCGAAGATTCGTACTCTGGTACGCAACAGCGCGCTGGCCTGCGAAGAATTAAAGGATGTGGAAAATGACTTCGTCATGTTTTCCCCGGAAGAACTCAAGGCGTTCCTCGGACGTTATGAGAAATGTAATCAGGCCATTGCCAAAGAATATCTTGGTCAGGATGAACCGCTGTTCAGCACGAAGATCAAAGAAGGAGAATGCTGGACGCCGCAGAATCGTTTCATGTATGAAGACATCATCCGGTTCTTTGCCAATATCGCCGTACAGCAGCAGGTGATCATCGAAGAGATGAAAGGCGACGTGGCCAGACTGAAAGAAAGTAGAATTGAGTCGGTAAAACATTACGCCAAAGAGTTTGAGCAGGAAGCAAAAGCAGCCATGGAAGAGGCGGGAATCACCCCTCCTACCGAGGAAGAAGAGGCGGAAAAATACCAGACCATCAGTGAAATTCTGGTGAATCAGCAAAAAGACATGGAAGGCATGTACGAAAACAGTAAGAAAATCGATACGGTAGATAACCGGATGCATGCCTTACGGACAGAGAATCTGATTCTTAAAAATGAGCTGGTTGACTTAAAGAGAAGAAATGAAGAGTTAAATAAAGAGGCGAAAGAGAGAGACCGCGAGCTGCAGAAAATGATTAAAGAGCTGCGGGAAGACGTCTTCTTCTATCGCTTAAAGAGAAAAATGAGACATATTTCAGGAAAAGATAAATGATGAAAACTGGAAAGATTGGACAGATGATCGCAACAATGTTCAGAATCGGTTTTATCGGGTTTGGGGGCGGCAGCGCCCTCATTCCTGTTATTGAGGATGAAATTGTTGAGAAAAATCAGATAGTTACCGAAGAACAATTTAATAACGAAGTGATGATCGCCAGCATTACGCCGGGCGCCCTTCCGGTGGAAATCGCCAGTGGTATCGGTTACCAGACTGCCAGAAATAAAGGCATGATCGCCGCCGCCACAGCCATGGCTTTTCCGGGGGCCTTTCTGACGGTTCTGCTTCTGGTGGTCTTTTCCAGTGCGGCGGCGGCAGTGAAAACCCAGATCGGTTTTCTGGCGGCGGGGATTTCTGCTTTTATTATCCTGACGCTGCTCCTTTACTGTCTGGGAACCTTACAGCAGGCTAAAAACCGTAACGAGGGGATTTTGTATTTTCTGATCATGCTGGCGGTGTTTATCCTGTCGGGCGAAAAAGGAATTTATCAGATTCTTGGTTTATCCATCACACCGATTTTTTCCATTTCCACCATACAGGTGCTGGGAACGGCATTTTTTGTCATTCTCTCCACCAAAGGACAGCCGAGGGATAAGAAAAGAGCGATTCCTGCATTGATCATCGCCCTGCTGTATTTTTTCTGTGTGGGGAAGGCACACCTGATTCCTCTGGCATATAAGCCATATATTACCGGACTGATGGTGCTTTTATCGGTGGTGGGCATCGTACAGACCATCATGGAAAGTCCACAGAAAAAAGCTTTTGAAGGGAAGGCGCTTTGTCGTTCTCTCCTTTGCTGGTTTTTGTTTACCCTGATTCTCTCCCTGCCGGCGCTGTATTTTTCCAGAAAAATGTTATCCTTTATCGGAACAGGATTTCTGTCTTCCGTCATGTCCTTTGGCGGAGGCGACGCCTATCTGTCTGTAGCGCAGGGGCTTTTTGTGGATTCCGGAATCATCAGTTATCACGATTTCTATGGAAATATTGTTTCCATGGCCAACGCCCTGCCGGGATCTATTCTCTGTAAAATTCTGTCCGGCTGTGCTTATATGATCGGTTACCACCTAAATGGTTCTGTTTTTCAGGGACTTTGTGCAGCCCTTTGCGGATTTGCCTGCAGCGTGGCGGCTTCCGGCGCTATTGTGAACATTATCCGCGCAGTCTATGATAAATATGAGAATCTCCGGATCTTCGCAGTAGTGAAACATTTTATCCGACCGATCATCTCCGGTCTTTTGTTAAACGTAGCGGTGTCCCTCTACCTGTCCGGCATCCTTGCCGTAGCGGGAGGCGGCCTCACCATGACCATGCTGACAGTGATTACGTTTATCATTATCGCCGTGGTTTTTTATCTGGAACAGAAAAAGAATGTGCATTTGCTCTGGAAGATACTGCTCTCCGCAGGAATTTCCTTCGTGGGGTGTAATTTACTTTTCTGACCGGGGAACAGGTACAGACGAATATAGAATTTTTTGCAAGCATCCGCTTTAGCGTGGGTGCTTTTTTCTTTTTCCTGCTGGATACGCTCTTTGCAGGGAAGGTCTTTGTACAGACTTCTTTATGAAAAATATACAAAGAATAAGAACTATATTGACTGAATAAAGAACAAAATATATAATAAAAAATATAGATATAAAATTGGAAAAGGGTATTTTAGGAAGAGATATGATGATTAAAAAGCATCTATTTCATAATCAAGGAGGCGAACATATGAAAAAACAACGACGAAAAGGAACCATGGCAATTCTTTCTTTATCTTTCCTGCTGGGTGTGCTGTTCGCAGGAAAGATCCCCGTGCAGGCGGAGGCAAATCTTTTGAAAACAGCGTTAATCGAGGGAGTTGAATATATTCTGGATACGCGAGACTTTACCGCAGAAGCTTCTATAGAAGTGCATAATGAAGACGCCGTCATACCAGAGGAAGTGACGGTGCGTAATAAGATTACTTATGAGGGAGACACTTATGGGGTAGTCAGTTTTGATGTGGCCTATGATACGGCCAGTGCGCCAGAAGATATGATTATCCGCGATCCATATTCTTTAAGTAGAAATCAGAAAACGATGCGGAAGCTTACGATTGAGAAAGGGATTAACGAGTTGGGCGTTTCTTTTTCCAACTATCTGGCTCTGGAAGAAGTAGTGTTTGAAAATCCAAAAGATATGAAAAGAGCAGGGTTGTATTTTTATAACTGTCCGAAATTAAAAGATCTGTATATACCGGCTAATATAGACGTCTTGCCAACGCTGAGAAAATGCCCGAATACGGAAGTGATATTTGCCCCGGATCATCCGAAATATAAAGTAAAGGGCGGAGATATTTACAGTAAAAACGGTAAGATTTTATATAGTGTGCCAAAGGGAGATAAAACGTATAAAGTCAGAAAATCTGTACGAAAAATCGGTTACGGCGCTTTTTGCGGAAATGATAATATCCATAAGATTGTCCTTTCACCTTCTGTAAAAAAAGTAGGACTGTCTGCTTTTCGGGATATGAAAAATCTTCGGACGATTAAATTAAGTAAAAACATGAAAGCGGTCAGCGGTGACATGTTTAAGAAGTCAAAACAGTTAAAGACTATAATTTTTCCATCCAATATCAGAAAAATTGATGGCGGTTTTGGAGGAAAATATTTATGCAAACTGAAAAAAATATATATTAAAGCGCCGGTAATGAAGAAGGTAAATTTAATCGGCCTGCCAAAGAAGTGTAAGGTTTATGTGAAAAACAGCACAGTAAGCCGTCAGGTGCGTAAAGAAGGCTTTAAAGGAAAAATTATCATTACAAAGAGAATGCCTTGATTTTTCCTTCGTTTCGTAAAGCCAGATAAATCGTCGTGTTTTCTGGTATAGGGGAAAAAATAAAATGACCAGTTCGGAATCTGTAAATGATCCTATGAGCATTGCAGATTCCGAACTGGCTTTTTTTTAAAGATAACTACGTATCATAAGATAATCATGCTTTGCGAAAAGAGGTTTATTCCGGCAGTCAGAACAGAGGCTTATCTAAGCGTGCCGGTTAAAATTCATAAGATTTCACATCAGAATAAATCTCATCCCGTTGCAGTTCTTTAAGCAACTCTGCCCGGCGGCTGCCGATGAGCAGAGATTGATTATATTTAAAGTAAGACGGGCAGCCGTTTTCCGTGATAAAGGCGGAGATTTCCGGATTCATGGTCAGTTCCGTGACGAAGATGACCATTTCCTGTCCTTCACCGAAAGCTTCTTCCATAAAGGTGAAGGCGTGGTTCAGGGCGTCGGCAGCCTGTGCAATGGCCTGGCTGCGGGTTTCACACAGGTGATCGAACCCTTCTTTTACCTGTAAAAAAGCCTCTTTTGGCGAGCAGGAGGTATCGGGAGACCAGCTTTTGAGCAGTCCGGTCATCTGTAAGCCCCGTCTTTTTTCTTCCGGGGAAAGCAGTCCGGTTTTTTCCTGCAGGGAGAGGGCAGACTCCTGCCGGGTAATGTAGTGCGTCCAGAGATCCCGGCTGTTGTCTGGCATGGTATTTTTTAATTGCTGCTGATAATCCTGTAAAAGATGATAACAGTCCGTGGTCAGGCGTTCCTGCGTCATTGCCTCGGCAACCCGGTTATGCAGCCCGCTGGTCAGCAGCTCCACACAGCTTAACCGTTCGTCGAAAGAAGCGCGGAAGAGCCGGGCAAAGATGTCTGTGCCGACTTCTCCGGTGAGAATCCGGCTGATGTCATAGTCGTCTTTATATTTCTGATACAGATCGTAGTAGGCGGCCACATCCTTTGCCACGTCTTCATGCTGCAAAAACTGATGGATCACCTCTTCATCTACGGGAACGGACAGTTTTTCGTAGGAAGAAATCAGATAACTTAAATCTTCCCAGCCACGGGCAGTCACGAACTGCATGCCGTCCACATCGTTTTCCACCTTGTAAAAATTCGAGGGACGAAGTTCCAGATAGCTGAGGATGAAAGGATGGATGTGCCGGGAACGGGCATAGGCGCGGAAGACGTTGAGATCGGCTTCGATGGTCATTTTGCGGACCCGGTCGAGGGTTACGAAGTCAAACTCCCGGACGCTTTTATTATATTCTGGCGGGTTGCCGGCGGCAGTGATGATCCAGCCTTCCGGGACAGCCTGATTACCAAAAGTTTTACCCTGGAGAAACTGGAGCATGGTCGGCGCCAGAGTTTCGGAAACGCAGTTAATCTCATCGATAAAGAGAATCCCTTCCTTTTTTCCGGTTTCTTCCATATAGTGATAGATGCTGGAGATGATTTCGCTCATCGTGTATTCGGTCACGGCATGGGTTTGTCCGCCGAAGGTTTTTTCCTTGATAAAAGGAAGCCCCACGGCGCTCTGCCGGGTATGGTGGGTGATGGTATAAGCGACCAGTCCGATTTCACATTCCCGGGCAACCTGCTCCATGATCTGCGTTTTGCCGATTCCCGGAGGCCCGATGAGAAGGATAGGTCTCTGACGGAGTTTCGGGATACTGTATTGTCCATAGGCGTCTTTGTCAAGATAAGCCCGGACGGTATTTTTAATTTCTTCTTTTGCCTGTTGGATATTCATAAACGGAATCCTTTCGTTTGCGGTATGATTTATGTGCCTGAGGTTATGGTTACATGTTTAACTCTGCCTCGTCAAGAACCAGTTTCATGGCCCAGGGCGGGACTTCCGGGACAGAATCTTCCTGTTCCAGAAAGAGAAAAGCGACGTCGTAAGAAGGCCGCCTGGAAGGATAAATGCCCCGGCCATCGGTAAAATAAAGAAGGCCTTTCAGATGATGGAACACACCGTCGGCCAGCAGCTGATCCACATAGGCAAAAGCAGGACGAAAGTCTGTTCCGCCGCCACCGATGAGGGAAAAATTCTCAAGAAGAGCATCAATGTCTTCCTGGCTGCGGATGACAGTGTCTGCATGGACGGCATTATCACACTGAATGATTCGTATATGGCTTTTGCGGAAAAAACTGTCCCTCTGGCCAATAATCTGGAAGGTTTCTTTCAGAAAATTTTTTACCAGAGCGCCGCTGGTGGAATAACTGGTATCAAGGACGATCACAAACTCGGAGATTTTATGCATTTCCTGTGTTTCCAGAGGTTCGATCAGCGGCATATTTTCATAAAGGCGCAGACCATAGGTGTAATAATTCAGATCAAATTCATTTTCGTTACAATGCAGTTCTTCTTTAAGAACCGTAAATTTTTGCAGAAAATCCCGATAACTTCTCCGGGAGCGGCCTTTTTCAATCTGGGTCTGTATCTGCGACAAAGTATCGCCCTGTTCCTGTCCGCGGATTTCCATTTCTCTGGACGCCCGCCGTCCGATATTTTCCCAGTTTTTTCCCGCCTGTGCAGCAGAGGGGGAAGAGGAAGGGTCCGATGGCCAGAAACGATGATCGTCGGTATAAAATTCAAATTGCAGGCTGGCCTGTAATTCCGGATCGGTGATCGTCAGCAGATCGTGGTAGATGGCGGCTGCGCTGGACGGTATATTTTCTTCTTCCAGATGCTCATAATATTTTTTACGAGATAAAGACAGCGCCCGTTTGGTGCTCGCCCGGTCAAAGGAATCGATCAGTCGCTCCACAGCAATATCGCAGGCCAGATTCCAGATGACGGGTTCCCGCTGCCCCCGCATCCATAAATGCCGGAAAAGACAATGGAAAATACTGTGGAGATAAGCCCGGTCAAGGAAAAGAGGGTTTTTACGAAACACCCGTATAATCTGTTCCGGGGAATAGTACAAAGCTGTTCCATCCGTGGCGATGGTACGCAGTTCTTCCCGGGGCAGGAAGGTCAGTGCGGAAAGCGCCATATCCAGATAACGAAAATCCAGATATAATTCATGATGGAGAAGAGAAAAAATACGGGTACACATATCTTCTTCCCATTCTCGTTGCGTCAGTTGATGTGCCATGCTGTTTCCTTTCTCTTTCAATGCGGTCTACCAATGGTCGAACGTGAAGGTCTTTTTCTGGAAGGACTGTTTTGGTTTGGCTTCCATCAGCAGGGCGCAGCCTTCGCCCCAATCTGCCTGCTGGCAAAGGGCCAGTCCGTCGGTATAATCTTTGTCTTCCATAAACTGCCGGCTGAGAAACAGAAGGAGCGTCCGGTCTTTTTCCCGTACCGCCAGAGTGAGCGCCTCGGATAAATGGTTTTTTACGGTCTGTTCATAAAAGAATTTCCGTTCTTCTTTTAATCCTTCCGGCCACCGGAGACGGTTCAGGCTGATCTGGCAAAGGCTCTGTGCGGACTCTGATTTTAAAGCATTTTCCAAGCAGGCGTCATATTTATCGTAGTCAAGATGTCCCTGGGTAAAACATTTCCTCATGCGGAAACCTTCCCCGTGGATACTTCGGCTGAAAATATGTGCCGGGGAAATCTCATCCAGCCATTCATAATATTCCGGGAAAAAAAGAGCAGACCGGAGCGTTGTCTGCCCGTTTTCTCCGGCAAGCACAGTCACATTCAGATCGTCGGCCAGCCTTTCCAGCAAGAGGGAGAGACTGGAAGCGTCGGCGTTATCCGTATAAAAATACAACTGATGCAGATGAGAACAGTTGGTAAACTCATCACTGCCGATGGAGCGGATATGGTTGCCTGTCCATAAAGTGTGCAGTTTACGACAATTATAAAATGCGGCATTGTGCAGGGTGTGGACAGAGGCGGGGAGGACGATCTGTTCGATGGCGTCCCCGTTTAAGGCAGTCAGCGTAGCAGAAGGGTTTTCTGCCTTTTCCGGAAAGGCTGCATGAAAATATTGTTCCGGTAACCTGGGTACAGAACGGGAAAAACAGTAGGGGCCGATCTCTGTAACCGGTCTTTCGTGAATGGATTCCGGTAAAACCAGATGAGGATGTTCTCCGTAAACCTGCAGGATGCGAACACCATCCTGTACGGGTATCCAGAGTATATCCAGATGTTGCGGGGGATTATCCGGCAGGAGCGCCGGGGAAACGGATAAATAATTCTGCATAAGGTCATCCTTTTCTATGGGAGGAGCAGCGTCAGGCGTAAGCCGGGTCGCTGTCCGTTGTTTTTGTTCAGGAAAATAAATCATAAGAATAATACCACGGACGATTTTTTTGTACAATGGAAGAAAAAAGAAAATTTGAGGGAACGATGGGACAAAATATAGTTTCTATGATAAACTAACCTGAAAGAATCCCTGTCAGTATAGGAAAAAAGTGAGAAAGAAACAAAAAGACAAAGAAACAAAAAGACAAAGAAAATAACAGGCAAAAGGAAGGACAGACCATGAAAAAATTAGGTTTTATTGGAATGGGAAATATGGCAAAGGCAATCGCCGCAGGATTTATCCGGGCGGAGAAATTAAAGGGAGACGAGGTATATGCCTATGCGCCACATCAGGACAAACTCAGAAAAAATGCAGAAAATATCGGCTTTATCCCCTGTGCGTCGCTCCAGGAACTGCTGGCGGCAGCCGATACCATCGTAATGGCCTGTAAACCGTATCAGATTGAAGGTGTGCTGGCAGAGTGCAAAGAAGCGTTGAAAGGGAAAGCGCTGTTATCCATTGCCGCAGGCTGGGATTATGCCCGTTATGCTCCGCTGGTGGATGAGAGTACAAGGGTACAGTTTATTATGCCAAATACCCCGTCCATGGTTGGCGAGGGCGTACTGCTGTTTGAGGAAACCAGTTCTTTAAATCCCGACGAAAAAGAAGAGATCAAAGCTTTATTTTCCACTCTCGGACTGGTGGAAGAAATTCCGACGCATTTAATGAGCATAGCGGGCACGCTGACCGGCTGTGGACCGGCTTTTCTTGATCTGGTCATTGAAGCGCTGGGAGATGCGGGAGTAAAATACGGCGTGCCAAGAGCGCAGGCTTATGCGCTGGTATCCAAAATGATTCTGGGCAGTGGAAAACTGCAGCTGGAGACCGGAGAACATCCGGGCGTGTTGAAAGATAACGTATGTTCCCCGGCAGGAACGACGATCCGCGGGGTGAACGCGCTGGAAAGAGCAGGGCTTCGGGCGGCTTTCCTTGACGCCATCGATGCCATCATGCAGATGGATTAGTGTTTGAGACAGGAAAGGATGAAAGTAGAATGAAGTTTGCCAGATTTTTACCGGAAAAAGGAACCATAGGATTTATTGCCCCTTCGTTTGGCTGTAATATCGAACCGTATAAGAGCGCCTTTGCCCATGCGGCAGAAGTTTGGGAAGAAAAAGGATTCAAGCTGGCTTACGGGCCGAATGTATACGAAGGCAGCGGTATCGGCATCAGTAATACCCCGGAAAAATGTGCGGAAGAATTTTGTGACTGGTATACCGGAAACCAGAGTGACGTCCTGCTTTCCTGCGGCGGCGGAGAACTGATGTGTGAGATTCTTCCTCATATTGATTTTGTAGCCTTAAAGGAAGCGGAACCAAAATGGTTTATGGGATTTTCCGATAATACCAACCTTACTTTTCTGCTGACTACCCTGTGCGATACGGCATCAATTTATGGCCCCTGCGCGGCGGCCTTTGGTATGGAGCCGTGGCATGAGAGTCTGTATGATGCGCTTCATCTTCTTCAGGGGAAGAAAAATCAGGTGACCGGTTATCCTTTATGGGAGAAAGAAAGCCTGAAAAATGAAGAAAATCCGCTCTGCCCTTATCATGTAACGGAACCACGGATCCTTCATCGTTATCCGGAGGAAGACTGCGTGATGGAAGGGCGGCTGCTTGGCGGCTGTCTGGACAGTCTGGTTACGTTATGTGGTACCCGCTTTGACCGGGTAAAAGAATTTAATCAAAAATATAAAGAAGACGGGATTCTCTGGTTTTTTGAAGCCTGCGAGCTTAATCCCATGGGGATACGGCGAGCCCTCTGGCAGTTGGAACAGGCCGGCTGGCTGGAACAGGTGAAGGGATTTCTCATTGGGCGCCCGCTGTGTTTTGGCGAAGAGTATCTGGGGCTGGATCAGTACAGGGCGGTGACGGATATTCTGGGAAAATATCATGTGCCGGTGATCATGGATGTGGATCTGGGACATTTACCGCCGATGATGCCGTTGATCTGCGGCAGTATGGCCCGGGTTGAGGTCAAAGATAACGAGATCAGCATAGAGATGACCTGTCGTTAGACAGGAGATTTACGGTTAAGATGATTCAAGATTAAGATAAAGAGATAACAGCAATGAAAAAGAAAGATGGACAGGAGGCTGCGATGAAGCTTATATCATGGAATGTAAATGGATTGAGAGCCTGTGTGAAAAAAGGGTTTGAAGAATTTTTTCAGGAAGCGGACGCCGATATTTTCTGTGTGCAGGAAACAAAATTACAGGAAGGGCAGATTGATTTTCAGCCGGAAGGTTATCACAGTTACTGGAACTACGCAGAGAAAAAAGGATATTCCGGCACGGCGGTCTTTAGTAAAAGTAAACCGTTAAATGTCGGTTATGGCATAGGAGTGGAAGAACACGATCATGAAGGACGGGTAATCACTCTGGAATATGATTCGTTTTATTTTGTGACGGTTTATACCCCTAATTCCCAGTCCGCGCTGGCAAGGCTGGATTATCGGATGCGCTGGGAAGACGATTTTCGGGCTTATCTGAAAAAACTGGATGAGCATAAACCGGTCATCATGACCGGAGACCTTAACGTGGCCCATCAGGAAATCGATCTGAAAAACCCTAAAACCAATAAAAAGAATGCCGGCTTTACGCAGGAAGAAAGAGATAAGTTCACAGAACTTTTGCAGGCAGGATTTGTGGATAGTTTCCGTTATTTTTATCCGGAGCAGACCGGGGCATATTCCTGGTGGTCTTATCGCTTTAAGGCCAGAGAGAAAGATGCCGGCTGGCGTATTGATTATTTTGTGGTATCCGACCGGATTAAAGAAAGAATGACCGACGCCCGGATTTATAAAACGGTCATGGGTTCCGATCACTGCCCGGTGGGGCTGGAAATAGAGCTTTAAAATAAATTCGTCCCTGTTTTCTCTGCTGAAAGCAAGCTTACTGATGTAGGATTGCAGATATTTGTTTTTGCTATCTGCATTAGAAGAGGAATCCAGCAGAGAAGAAAGAGCTTCATAGAGAAGCAGGATTTTTTGTTGACATAACATGCCTGACGTGGGATAATATAAACGAACCACTGAAAACACGAATGTGTCGTAGGTGGTGTTTTTTATTTGGGATAAATAACAAGTCCATATTTTTTGGAACTTGCCTTCGTATTTAAAATGCCATTTGCGCAGAAAGTTGCCATAACACTTCCTACAAAAGAAGGATCTATTAAACTAGCAATTCTATTTGGTAGTTTTTCGTGTTTAAAGTGAGTTTTGTAATACAAATGAACAAAAAAGGAAATAAAATCACATATTTGTATAAAATACGATTCTTTTGAATCCTTTTCGATAATATCTTCAATAAGGTGTTTGATCGGTTTATTAATAAAACCTCCAAATTGTGATTGAATTGGATTATAGGCACGTATAGCACGTGCGGTCTTTCTCATAGCGCCAAGTCGACCTTTATCTGTAATAATTAAATAATTCCAGACTCCGTTACAATCATTCTCTATACGTTGTATATTATATGTTAAAGCATTTCTCAATATAGGGTAATTAGCGTTTTGAAGTTTGGTTTTATCAATGATTACATTTATAACAGAAATATCCATCTGTGAAATATGTAAAGTAAATCTTTTGAGTATTTCAATTTTCTGTTCATTGGTCCATCCGTAAGAACGATAAGGATTTTTATCGGTTAAATCCCGTTTCATCAAAATAGACAATTCTGGTGTTCATATAGTATCCTTTCGTAAATGAGTTTCTTTAGGTGTCTCTCCTTTATAAATTATTTTTATAAAGAAATTATACCACACATATATAAAAAATAAAATTTTTTACAATAAATATTTCCCTATTCGTACAGAAGTAATTTACCGTCGTTGATAAAAGCAACCAGAAGAAAAAGTAAGGCAAAAAAGAAAGACCGGACAGAATATGAGGGACTGGAATCAGCCATTCCTCATTTACTGTCCGGTTTTTTTGTGGTTTATTTTGAATAATTTACGATAAGATCAGTGATGATGGCAATGGAATCGTTCAGTTTACTTTCATTTAAGGTCTGTATATATTCTTCACGTTCATCATAAACATACTGCACAGCTTTTAATAAGCTGTCGTCGGTCATTTCTTCTTCCTGCAGGACGTAGCTGTAACCGGATTTTTCAAAAGAAGCCGCATTTAAAAGTTGATCACCTCTGCTCTGGGAAGCAGGGAGAGGAATCAGGATATTCGGTTTCTTCAGAGCAAGAAGCTCGCAGATGGCATTGGCGCCGGCGCGGGATATGATCAGATCCGTAGCGGCAAAAAGATGCGGAAGCTCTTTTTTTGCATAGGCAAACTGCTTATAGCCGGCCCGGTTTTCCAGAGAAGCGTCAACATTTCCTTTACCGCAAAGGTGAATGACGTCAAACTGTCTGAGGAGAGCGTCAAGGTTGGCGCGAAGGGCGCGATTGATGGCAACGGCGCCAAGACTGCCGCCCATGGCCATGAGGACAGGCTTATCTCCGGTAAATCCACATAGAGCAAGACCCTCTTCCCGGCTGCCGGAGAAAAGTTCCTTACGAATAGGTGAACCGCTTAAAACCGCTTTATCTTCCGGGAGGTGTTTAAGTGTCTCCGGGAAGTTGCAGCAAACCTTGGCGGCAGACGGAATACAGATCTTATTGGCGAGACCAGGCGTCAGATCGGATTCATGAATAATGACCGGCACATGTCTTCTTTTGGCGGCCAGAACCACAGGAACGGCCACAAATCCTCCTTTGGAAAACACAATATCCGGTTTCAGACGTCTGATCAGATGCGAAGCTTCCATATATCCTTTCATTACTTTAAAAGGATCGGAAAAATTTTTAAGATCAAAATAGCGACGAAGCTTTCCGGAAGAAATACCGTGATAGGGAATCCCGATTTCTTCGATTAATTTTCGTTCAATTCCCTGATAGGAACCGATGTACTGAATGTCATAGCCCAGCTCCTTTAACCGGGGAATCAGAGCCATATTTGGGGTGACATGTCCGGCGGTTCCTCCGCCGGTCAAAAGAATACGTTTCATGAAACAATGCCTCCTGAAAGTAATTAAGCCTGTTGTTTATATGCAGTCAGCGCAATGGCGAGCTGGTCAGGGCAGGAAGTGCCTCTGCCGCCGCAGTCAATTCCTTTTAAAAGTCCGATTACTTCGTCAATATCACGCCCCTTTACCAGAGCGCTGATACCGAGCGTATTTCCCATACATCCTCCGATAAAGCGTACCTCTTTGATTTTGTTCTCTGCTATGTCAAACTGGATCTCCCGGGAGCAGGTTCCCCTTGTTTTGTAACTGTACATTTCTTTTTTCCTCTCTTCATGTTGTAAAATAAGCGTGATCCCCCGCATGTGCAGGATGATTTCACATTTATGCAAACAGTATAGCCCCTTTTGTTGCAAATGTACAGAGATAAAATTTACAAAATATTACGTGGGATAAAGGATAATGTGTACACAAACAGAAAAAGTATGATATACTGAAAACAAGTGAGCATTTAGTAAAAATTATGGAGGGAAAATATATGGTTTGTATCGGCGTAATCGGAGCAATGGAAGAAGAGGTGGCTTCCCTGATTCATCAGATGGAAGACGTGGAGAAAAAAATTATAGCAGGGATGACCTTTTATCATGGAAATCTCTGGAATCAGGATGCCGTAGTTGTGCGAAGTGGAATCGGCAAGGTGAATATGGCGGTCTGCACACAGATCCTTGTGGATGAGTTTGCGGTAAATATGCTTATCAATACCGGTGTGGCCGGAGGACTGTATAAAGATATTAACGTGGGCGATATTGTGATTTCCAGCGACGCGCTTCATCATGATTTTGACGTAAGCGGACTGGGATATAAGCGGGGAGAGATTCCGCAGATGCCGGTTTCCGTTTTTCGGGCAGATACGGAGCTGGTGGAGATGGCCAAAGAGGCCTGCGAGATCGTCAATCCGGAGATTCAGTGCTTTGTGGGAAGAGTGGTAACCGGAGATCAGTTTATTTCGGATAATGCCAGAAAAAAAGAACTGGTGGAAGTATTTAACGGTTACTGTGCGGAGATGGAAGGCGCAGCCATGGCGCAGGTTGCCGTACTGAACAATATTCCATTTGTGATTATCCGCGCGATTTCTGATAAGGCAGATGATAGCGCGCCGGTTGCCTATGACACCTTTGAAGAACAGGCCATTGTCCATACGGTAAAACTGCTGGCGGCCATGTTCCTGAAAATGAGCAGATAATCTGTCTGTCGGTATAAAACAGAGCAATAACGCAAAATATCGTGAACCCTTTCTCTTTTTGCAGGAGAAAGGGTTTTTTTTACGAACGAATCCCCCTTTTCAAGAAGAAAGGGATTGCGTATAATTGGGACAAATCCACAAGGGCAATGAAATAAAAAGAAAAGCAGTATTGCTTTCCGGTATCCTGGTAAAACACCGGAAAGGGGGATGGGGCGGAAACCGGTACGCCTGACCGGCTGCATGGAAACGTGCCAATGGTGGAGAAGTAATTTTGACTGATTTTGAACAGGAGGGAAGAAAATGTTCGAATACATAATAAATAGTACGATATTTATCAAAGCGATTATTGCCTGTTGTTTTTTCGGTGTGATCAGCTGGATCGTTCTGGAATTTTCTTATCACAGTATGATCAGAGCGACAGCGCAAATAGGGAAAACCAGAAAAAAATGGTTGCTTACCCTGAAAAAGCGTTATGAAGATTATCATGGTATGAAGGTGAAAATCAATAATGTTTCCACTTTTGTGGACAGATTGTTCAGGAAAAAGAAAGTACTGGGCTTTACCTGTTCCTTCTGGATAACCTTGGAAAGGCTGTCCATTGCCGGCTGCGCCATCGCCGGAGCGGCCGGAGCGCTGGCTGCATCTCAGCAGGGAGCGCAGCTGCAGCAGGTGATGCTCACCTATCTTACAGGAATCACAGCAGCCTGCGGGCTTGTTTTTCTCGATACTTTTTTGCAGGCAGAGGAGAAAAAACACCGGGTGATCGTCAACATGAATGACTATCTGGAAAATGTACTGGAAAATACCATCAATGGTCAGGAGGCAGTGGAAGATACCGGGGAACAAAAGGAACGCAGCCGCAGGCTCTGGCGTTATGCCCGGGAAAACCAGAAGAAAAAAGGAACAGATTATTCGGTTTCCCCGGAAGAGGAAAAACTGCTGGAGGATGTACTTCAGGAATTTTTTGCCTGAGACGACAGTTCTTCCAGAGAGTGGAAGGTGTATCCTTCGGCTTCCAGATTGGTTAAAACCGTATCCAGAGCCTGTGCATTGGATGCAGAAATATTATGAATCAGGGGAATGGCGCCCGGATGGATGTACCGGCGAAATCGCTCAATCACATAGTCTGCCCCGGGCTGATTGTCGACATCGTAATCCGGATAAGCCAGACTCCAGAAAACCGTGGTATAGCCCATATCCTTCGTGATCTGCAAAGTGCGTTCACTATATTCTCCTTTTGGTGGCCGGAAAAAATGATCCATATCATATCCGGTCACTTCTTTCATATAAGAAGCATTGTTGGCAATCTCTTCCCGTATGGTTCGTTCGTCCGCCTCAGGCATACAGATGTGGTTGGCGGTGTGATTGCCCACGATATGTCCTTCTTTCTTCATTCGTTTCACCAGTTCAGTCTGATCTTCAATAAAATGTTTACAAAGAAAGAAAGCAGCCGGAGCCTTATGTTTACGGAGAACGTCCAGCATACCGGCGGTATACCCGTTTTCATATCCACAGTCAAAGGTCAGGTAAACGGGTTTTTCCCCTTTTTTCAGGTCGGTTTGTACATACCAGGCGTCGTAAGCGCGCAGATCAACTTCTTCCTGGGCGGAAGGAGGGAGATGTTCTTCGTTGCGTTTGAACCACCAGGCATAGAGGGTGTTGGGCAGGGAAGAAGGATCGATGGAGGCAGCGGATGAATGCTGCGGATCGGTTTCCTTCGTTTCTGCGGATTTTCCGGAAGGGGATGGGGTTGAAGGGGACGTCGGGTTTTCCCGGGAGGAGGAAGGGGAATATTTATGCTGTTTTGTGGAATATTCCGGCTCAATTTTCTTTTTTACAGTTGGTAAAATTCCACAGGCAGAAAGGAATAAAAAGGAAAAACTGAGAAACCAAAGGGTAATTTTTTTCGAAAATATTACAGTTTTCATAATAATTACGGAATCCTTTCGGTAAAATTTCATAATAATTATATAAAAATTTCGGGAAAATATACCTAAATTAATTTTGCACTTTATTTTTTTAAGAAATATAGTATAATGGATGTATTATCTAAATAGAACAGGAGATAAAACAATGGATAAGAAAAATGAATTTAAGCCATTTATTCCTGCAGATAAGATTTTACCTGAATTTACAATTACATCAATTATTCTGGGTATCATTCTTGCAGTAGTATTTGGTGCAGCTAATGCTTATCTGGGATTAAGAGTTGGTATGACCGTATCAGCATCTATCCCTGCGGCAGTTATTTCTATGGGTGTGATTCGTGTCATTCTGAAAAAAGACTCCATCCTGGAAAACAACATGGTACAGACGATCGGTTCCGCCGGAGAATCTCTGGCAGCCGGAGCGATCTTTACACTTCCTGCAGTATTTATGTGGGCGGCTGAAGGAAAATGCAGCGAACCGGGATTCCTTAGTATTGCGATCATCGCTTTATGCGGTGGTGTTCTCGGTGTGCTTTTCATGGTGCCTCTTCGTACAGCTCTGATTGTTGATGAGCATGGTGTGCTTCCTTATCCGGAAGGAACAGCTTGTGCAGAAGTTCTTCTGGCTGGTGAAGAAGGCGGGGAAAAATCCAAAGTGGTTTTTGCCGGTCTTGGTATTGCCGCTGTTTATAAATTTATTGCAGACGGTTTAAAATTATTCCCTAGTGAAGTAAACTTTGATATTTATGCTAAAAATTATACATGCGGTATTGGTATGGATGTTCTTCCGGCTCTGGCAGGTGTAGGTTACATCTGTGGACTGAAGATTTCCAGTTACATGTTTGCCGGTGGTATTCTGTCTTACCTGGTGCTGATTCCGGCGATTTCCTTCTTCGGTGGAGACACTCTTTCCGCAGTTGCGGATGAAGCGGGAAAAGCAATTCCGTTCAACCAGCTTGATCCGGGAACCATCTGGAGTAACTACATCCGTTATGTAGGCGCCGGTGCAGTGGCAGCCGGTGGTATCATCAGTCTGATCAAGTCTCTGCCAACCATGGTGAAAACTTTTGGACAGGCGATCAAAGGATTTGGTAAAAACGTTGTTGGCGGTGACCGTACACAGCAGGATCTTTCTATGGGAACAGTTCTGGCCGGCGTGGTTATCATTGCCGTAATCATGTGGCTGGTACCGGTGATTCCGATCAGCCCGCTGGGCGCTCTGATCATCGTTGTTTTCGGTTTCTTCTTTGCTACAGTATCCTCCCGTATGGTTGGTATCGTAGGAAGCAGTAATAACCCGGTATCCGGTATGGCGATCGCTACGCTGATCATCACGACTTTTGTATTTAAAGCTACAGGTATGGACGGTACAACCGGTATGGTTGCAGCGATCACTGTAGGTACAGTTATCTGTATCATCGCGGCAATTGCCGGTGATACTTCACAGGACTTGAAATGTGGTTATATTGTAGGCGCTACGCCTAAGAAACAGCAGGTTGGAGAGCTGATTGGTGTTCTTGCTTCCGCAATCGCCATTGGCGGGGTAATGTACCTTCTGAATGCAGCATGGGGATTCGGTTCCGAAGCTATCCCTGCTCCACAGGCTTCTCTGATGAAGATGGTTGTTGAAGGTGTTATGGGTGGAACCTTACCTTGGACGCTCATTTTCATGGGTGTATTTATTGCGATTGCCGTAGAGATCCTTGGTATTCCGGTACTGGCATTTGCCATCGGTTTATACCTGCCAATCCATCTGAGCGCGCCGATCTTTGTTGGTGGTCTGATCAAATGGTTCATGGAAACAAAGAGACAGTACGATTCCGAAAAAGAAAAGAATCATTGCGTGGAATCCGGTGTACTTTACTGTGCAGGTCTTATTGCCGGTGAAGGTATTGTCGGTATCCTTCTTGCAGTATTTGCGGTACTTAATATCAGCACAGATATTTCCGGTATTTATGGCGACAGCTTCACAACTGTTGGTAACTGGGTAGGTATTGCATTCTTTGCTGCACTGCTTGCTACAATCTTCTTTGTCTGCCGTAAGAAAAAGGTAGTGGAGATTGATACAACTAAAGAAAACTAACAGCATATAATTAAGAGGGCTGCTGCAGGAAAGCTTATTTTTACGCGGCGGCCCTTTTGTTATTATTGCAGGGAAAGGACATCCCTGCAAAGGAAACAATACTTTGGTCTGCGCAGACAGGCATAAAAAACAGATTTGTGAGGGAATGTAATGAAGAAGAAAAAACAGGAAGAAAATTATCTGGATAAGATTCCCGTAATTAATGACAAACAATGGAAGCTGACAGAAGATGGCTGTGTGGAGGTTACCGTGGAAAATACAGGATTTTATAATACCATCGCACAGAAATTTTTTAAACGGCCCCGATTCAGCTTTATTCAGCTGGACAAGTATGGAAGCTGTGTATGGCAGCAGATTGACGGGAAGAAAACCATTTATGAAATAGGACAGATTTTACAGCAGACCCATAAGGGTGCGGCTGATAAATTGTATGAGAGATTATCCGCATTTTTTGGTATATTGGAACGCAATAAATATATTGTTTTTAAAGACGAACAAAAAAGGTAAAAAAGATGAAAACAAGTACGATCATTTTAGGAATCATTTTCTTTGCTCTGGCAACGATGATCATCTATGGATGGGGGATAATCAGACAGAGCAGGCAGACGGGGAATCTCATGGGGCTTTTGTTCAGCAAAGGACAGAGCAGGGTGAGGAAATACCTGAAGAAAAACGGGGCGGTGACCATAGGGCAGGTGGAAAAACTCTGCGAGGGTCTTCAGGCAAAAGAGCCGTTTTCCGCCAATAAAGCAGTAGTGAAGGATACAAAGGATTTTGCACGACAGCTTCTCGCTTACATGGAAAAGACTGGACAAGTGGAGAAGAAAGGTGCAGAATATATTATGATAAAATGATTACCGCAAATTGTTTTGGACAATATAGAGGTAAAACAGAAATTAAGGAGGACGCTATGGGAGTATTATCATCATTGGAACCAAAAAAGGTTTTTCAGTATTTTGAGGAGATTTGTTCCATTCCCCATGGTTCAAAAAATGTAAAACAGATCAGTGATCATCTGGTAAAATTTGCACAGGACCGGGGATTAAAATACAGACAGGATGACATGTATAATGTGATTATCTGGAAAGATGGTTCTGCCGGATATGAAAATTCCGCGCCGGTTATCCTTCAGGGACACGTGGATATGGTTGCGGTAAAAACAGCGGATTGTAAGAAAGATATGGAAAAAGAAGGTCTTGATCTGGAAATTAACGGAGATCTGATTTCCGCCAGAGGGACGTCCTTAGGTGGAGACGATGGGATTGCCGTTGCCTATGCCATGGCTATTCTGGACGATGAGACGATGGCGCATCCGCCAATTGAAGCGATTTTCACGGTAGATGAAGAAATCGGTATGCTCGGTGCGGCAGGCATTGATGTATCTGACCTGAAAGGTCATCTTTTCTTAAATATGGATTCAGAAGATGAAGGGATTTTTACTGTAAGCTGTGCGGGAGGAGCAACGGTGATCAGCCGTTTGCCGTACACAACAGAGCAGGCCAGACTTGCCCGTCTCGATGTGGAAATCAATCATTTCCGCGGGGGACATTCCGGTGTGGAAATTGATAAAGGAAGAGCCAATGCTAATGTGGTTATGGGCAGAATCCTTCATGGGGCAAAGGCAGTGGATGAAGAGATTCGTCTGATTTCCATTCAGGGTGGAGAAAAAGATAATGCCATTGCCTTAGCTTGTCAGGCGTCCATCGGTGTAGCTGCGGATAAAGCGGAAGCGGTGAAAGCCAGAGTGCTGGAGATTTTTGAAACCGTGGCGGCAGAGTATAAATCCACAGACCCGGATGCGGAAATCACCGTCAATCTTCTTCCGGAAGAAGAAGTGGCAGCATGTACGGTGGCAGACACCGATCGGGTACTGCAGGCGCTGCTGCACATGCCAAGCGGCATCCAGAGAATGAATCCGGAAATCGACGGTATGGTGCAGACTTCCCTCAATCTGGGTATTCTTCGAACCACAGAAGAAAATGTGGAACTGTCTTATGCAGTGAGAAGTTCCAGTGAAAGTGAAAAAGCTTTCCTGGTAGAAAGAATTGAGGCGCTTACCGGACTCCTGGGAGGAACGATGGAGCTGTTCGGAGATTATCCGGGATGGGAATACCGTCCGGATTCCAGACTTCGCGATGTGCTCGTAGACACTTACCGGGAGTTATATGGAAAAGAACCGGTAGTAGAAGGAATCCATGCAGGACTGGAATGCGGTATCTTCTCTTCCAAACTGGATGATCTGGACGCCGTATCCCTCGGACCGCAGATGGAAGGAATCCACACGGTGAACGAAGTGTTGAGCATTTCTTCTGTACAGCGTACATGGGAACTGGTCGTTAAAGCGCTGGCAGCATTAAAATAATACCGGGATAATCGTTTTCCATGGCTTGAATAACCATGGAAGCGGGAGAAACAGAGAGCTTATCCCCGAAAAAATAACGGCACTTTTCGTCATTGTTGGTTAGATGACGGAAAGTGCCGTTACTATTTTTTGTAAAATGAATATTCTATAAAGTGAAGAGATTAAATGAAGAGATTAAAAATGACTTCTTCTGCTCGTATAAAACTTAATAGTCCTCTTCAATGACCTGAAAATCCAGATAGTCAAACTCGATTTCCTCAATAAAATTATCCTGATAGAATCTTGTCCGGCTGTGTTTGATAAATTCCTGCTTATTTTTGTCCAGCCATAGCGGTTTTTCCAGATCAAAGAAATAACAGGCCTGTTCCAGGCAGTCATATACTTTGGCGGTTCTCGACAGATTCATATCGTAGTTTTCGATAACAGTATCCTGAATCAGATGATTTTTCTGAAATAATTTACACCAGATACGCATAAAATGATGCTCCTTTCCGTGGAATCGCCCATTTTCCTTCAGCAAAACGGATAAGCAATATTATATCGAAAATACGAAGGAATTACAACGGGAAAGATATTTTCTCATAAAAACAGAATGTGCTGAAGATAATTAAAAATCAGATAAAAATTTATCAATCTGTTCCATAAAAAGATTGTCTAATACTTTAACGTTGTGTTATAATAAAGTCTATCTGCAGAAAGGAGATACGTGGAGAAGCCATGGTAATTAAAAATGTTTTAGATATGATTGGAAATACGCCGATGGTCGACCTGAGTGCAACGACAGGTTGTCAGATCTTTGCGAAAGCTGAATTTCTGAATTTGGGTGGAAGCATCAAAGACCGTGTGGCTAAAAATATGATTGAGGCGGCGGAAAAAGAAGGAAAGCTGAAAAAGGGCATGACCATTGTGGAGCCGACCTCTGGAAATACGGGGATTGGTCTGGCGCTCTGTGGCGTACGTATGGGATATAAAGTCATCATCGTTATGCCGGAAAATATGAGTGAAGAACGGAAAAAAATCATCCGGGCGCTGGGGGCAGAGCTTGTGCTTACTCCGGCAAAGCTGAGTCTGGACGGCAGCGTGGCGGAGGCAGAACGCATATCTTCGCAGTCGGATGAATATTTTATGCCGCAGCAGTTTGAAAACATGCATAACCCGGAGATTCATTATCTTACGACAGCGCCGGAAATCTATGAGCAGTTAAATGAAAAAGTAGATATTTTTGTTTCCGGTCTGGGCAGCGGCGGAACTTTACAGGGAATCAGCCAGTATTTAAAAGAAAAAAATCCTGAACTGATCGTTTGTGCAGTGGAACCGAAAAATGTATCGGCCCTTCTGGGCGATGAACCGGGTCTGCATCAGATTCAGGGAATCGGCGACGGCTTTATACCGGCGGTACTGGATACCGGTCTGATCGATGAAATCGTAACCGTGACCGATGAAGATGCCATGGACACCACAAGAGAACTGGCTAAAGTGCAGGGACTTCTTTGTGGAACTTCATCAGGAGCCAATGTCTGGGCATGCCGGAAGATGGCGGAAAAATACGGCAAAGATAAAGTAATCGCCACAGTATTGCCGGATCGTATGGAAAGATATTTCAGTACGGGCTTACTGTAAAATTGTGGCGTTTAGTTACGCAGAATGAAAGAAAACCGTTGCCAATATGCAAATAGAGGTATATAATAAGGACGAATTAACAACAGTACAATGAATCAGGAGGATATATCATGGGAAGAGTATATAACTTTTCAGCAGGACCGGCTGTATTACCGGAAGAAGTACTGCAGGAAGCAGCAGCAGAGATGATGGATTATAAGGGCAGCGGAATGTCTGTGATGGAGATGAGCCATCGTTCCAAAGTATTTGATACGATCATCAAAGAAGCAGAGCAGGATTTAAGAGATCTGATGAACATTCCGGATAATTATAAAGTTCTGTTTTTGCAGGGTGGAGCCTCCCAGCAGTTCTCAGCCATTCCTATGAACCTCATGAAAAATGGTGTGGCCGATTATATTATTACCGGACAGTGGGCGAAAAAAGCGTATCAGGAAGCAGCGAAATATGGAAAGGCAGTAAAAATTGCTTCTTCTGAAGATAAGACATTTTCTTATATTCCAGACTGTTCTGATCTGCCGATTGATGACGACGCCGATTACGTATATATCTGTGAGAATAATACAATTTATGGAACAAAATTTAAAGAATTGCCAAATACAAAAGGAAAAACACTGGTGGCAGACGTTTCCTCCTGTTTCCTTTCCGAACCGCATGATGTGGAAAAATATGGCCTGATCTATGGCGGTGTACAGAAAAATATCGGACCGGCCGGTGTGGTTATTGCCATTATCCGTGAAGATCTTATCCGCGATGATGTTATGGAAGGCACACCAACCATGCTGAAATATAAAACGCAGGCAGATAAGGATTCTTTATACAATACACCTCCATGTTATGGAATTTATATTTGCGGTAAAGTATTCAAATGGTTGAAAAAACAGGGTGGTCTCGCCGCAATGAAAGAATATAACGAAAAGAAAGCGAAGATTCTCTATGACTTCTTAGACCAGAGTAAGATGTTTAAAGGAACCGTGGAGAAAAAAGACCGCTCCCTGATGAACGTTCCGTTTGTAACCGGAGATAAAGATCTTGATGCAAAATTTGTGGCCGAAGCAACGAAAGCCGGACTGGTGAACCTGAAAGGACATAGAACCGTAGGTGGAATGCGCGCATCCATTTATAACGCTATGCCAATCGAAGGCGTACAGAAACTGGTAGAGTTCATGACAAAATTTGAACAGGAAAATGCCTGAAAAATTTATCTGCAAATCGCATTGTGCCTGAACAGTTAAGATAAAAAGCCTGAAAAAGAAAAGCAATGTTCTATGGAAAAAAATATCCGGAACATTGCTTTTTTTGTATTTTTTGTAATGAATTATAATCAAAAAATAAACAGCGCAAAACATTACACTTCAATTTGATTTACACGACAATTCCGCATGCTATAATCAAAATACAGAGAAATTTTTCACAGAAGAAAAAGTACGATTGTCATTAGCGTATGGAGGAGGTATGGATATGAAGATGACAAAGAAAAAAAGATTTTTAGCTTGGATGTTATCGGTGGTGATGATGGTGGCAATGTTGCCGGCAAGTGCATTTGCGCAGGGAACAGGAGCAGAATCGGTAGCTGCGATTGGGGATAAGACCTATGCTACACTGGCAGCTGCAGTGGCTGAAGTGAAAAATGCTACCCCGACAACGATTAAATTGCTGAAAGACACAACAGGTAATGGAATAGTAGTTCAAAGCGGCAGAAACTTAGTTTTTGATCTTAACGGACATACTTATGAAGTGAATGGTAATACGGTTGGTTCACCCGGAACGGAAACCAATGCATTTCAGCTTCTGCAAAATTCAAATATTACCATGAAAAATGGAACGCTTATTTTTACCGGAAAGATTAATGAGAACGGGAATGTTCTGATTCAGAATTACAGTAATCTTACTCTGGAAAATGTAATGTTAGATGGAAGTAAGATGGGAGCGGGAAGCTATTCTCTGTCTAATAATAATGGAACCGTTAATCTTATTGGTTCAACCAGCATTAAAGCAGCCAGAGGAAATGTAGCGTTTGATGTGTGCTGCTTCTCCAGTTATCCACAGGTGAATGTAAAAGTAGATACTACAGGCAGTATTGATGGTAAGGTAGAACTTTCCAAGAGTGGAAGCCGTCAGGACGAGGACAGATGCTCTTTGGAAATTGTTAACGGAACATTTACTGAAAGCATTGAGAAAATAGGAAAAGTAAATATACCGGTAGTAATTTCCGGTGGAAGTTTTACAAAACCTTTTGCAAAAGAATATTTAAAAGACGGTTACCATGCGGTTAAGATGCTGGATGGAGAGCATAAGGTAACAAAGGGCGGACAGACCGCCATTGAAGGCGCTGCAACAGTAAAAGAAAAGGAAGTTGCCGCTACCTGTACAAAAGATGGCAGCTATGATCTGGTCAGCTATTGTACATTCTGTAAAAAGGAAGTTGCTCGTAAAACGGTGACAGTGAGAGCAGCAGGGCATCAGTTTAAAGATGGAAAATGTACAGTTTGCGGCGAGATAAAGAATCCGGAAGGAACAACGGTTACAGATATAAGCACAAAGGCTGTATATACAGTGACTGATGAAAAAGAAGCAGAAGTTGAGTATACGAAACCGGTAAAGAAAACAGAAAATGTGGTTATTCCTTCAACCGTAGTTATTGACGGTCAGGAATATGAAGTAACCTCTATTTGTAAAAAAGCTTTCCGTGAAAATAAAAAAGTTCGGAAAATCGTTGTGCCAAAATCTGTTGAAAAAATTGGTAACGGCGCATTCAGAGAATGTAAGAATTTAAAAACATTAACAATAAAGACAAAGAAACTGACGAATAAAGCTCTGGGAATCAATGTCTTTAAATGGATCAATCCGCGGGTTTCCATCCGAGTACCACGGGCAAAGGTGAAAGAGTATCAGAGAATCTTTGAAAAACATCAGCTTAAAGGAATAAAAATTCGTGGAGTTAACTTTGTGAAATAAAGGAGGAAGCAGCAAGGACTGCTTCGACGATAAAATCAGCCAGCAGGTTTACGGTGCGCAGACGGACGTCAGGAAGACCGGCTTCTCCGGAGGCGGACGCCTCCCCGATGATTCCGGTTAAAGAGACTTCTCCCACGGGAGGAAGAGAACGGCAGACACCGGAGCCGGGATAAAGAGGACGGGAAGAAAGGGAAACGGAACCGATGGCGTCTGCGGATCCCATGGAAGCATCGATGGCCAGTAAGAAAGGACAGGGATGCTCTCGATGGAGATCACGCAGGACAGGCATAAAATTGACGGCATGAACCGGATGTGCCAAAGTCCCGTAAACAGGGAAAGGAAAATGTTGTTTTACCAATTTGGTTCCTACCAGGGGTCCCAGACAATCACCGGTGATTTTATCTGTGCCGATACAGAGGAGGATGAGAGATTCATCCTCCTTTTTTCTGCGCTGAATGAGGCGGCAGAGTGACTGGCATAAAAGAGGCTGGTTTTCCCTGGTAGGTAAAAAATAAGCGGATGAAGATGAAGATAAAAACCACATAAAGACCTCCGTGAAAAAATAAATAAAATAGATGTATAGAAAAGGATATGGCAGATCAGCGATAATTTAAACAAAATTTTGCTTAAAAATGAAAGAAAAATACGAAAGCTTTCGACAGAAAACGGAAGGGAAAGTATTGGGGAAATGCTATGATGAATCCACAAAATAGTTTTTTTAAAACAGAAAGGTGGAAAAAATATGGCTAACGAACAGCAAACCCGGAAAAATTCTCAGCAGCAAACCCGAATTTTGCCGAAAAATTTCAGACAAATCGGAGAACCGGGAACAAAAAAGATTTATATGGAAGATTATGTATATACATACTTAAATAAATTGGCGCAGCCAGGAAATATCTATGCCCGCGGAGCGGTTTTATTTGGAAATATATATAAAACAGCAGCAGGTAATTGTCTGTTTATCAGTGGAGCGGCAGCTTGCCAGAATTTTGAACTAGATCTGGAAAACAGTGTGTTTACGGAGGAAAATTGGAGCGAAATTTATAAGGGATAATTTCTTTCCGGATATGGAGATTGTCGGATGGTTTTTATCCCGCATGGGATTTTCCGTAGAATTAAATGATAAAATTATTCGCACGCACATGGATAATTTCAACGGAGAAAATAAAGTGCTTTATATGATCGATGCGTTGGAAAATGAAGACGCCTTTTATCAGTTTGAAAATTATTCTTTAAAAAAACAAAAAGGCTATTATATTTATTACGAGACAAATCAGGAGATGAAAAACTATATGCTTGCGGAAGGAGAGCCGGAGCGGCAGCCGGAAGGGAAAAGAGAATCAACAACCATATTGCGGGACAGCGCAGTAGTAAAAAATTATAAAAAGGCCATGAAGAAGAAAAAATCTCTGCGAAAAAAAGCAACGCCGAGATTTGGTGTGGCTTCTGTGGCCAGTCTTCTGGTAATGATTATGGTTTTACTCTATGGGGTACGGTCAGTACAGCAGTTCAGGCAGAGCGAACGGGCGGAAGAAGTGTTTTATCAACAACAGGAACAGTCAGGAGAAGATAATCGGGATATAAACCCTGTTGGAACAGAACAGCAGGTTGATACGGAAACAATGGGAAAAGGAGAAGAAGAGGGAACGACAGAACAAATCGCCATGGAAGAAAAGGGAGAAGAACAGCAGACGGAAGAACAACGGATGGAAGAAAATACCCTGTATCAGAGGGATGGGCAGACAAAGCAGGAACAAGATGGCCAGGATCAGACCATAGACGATGTGGAAACGGGAGCAAATGTTTTTACGCAGGAGGAGCCGGATGACGTAACGGAAGCATGGAGTTATATCGGAAAACAATATACGGTGCAGCAGGGAGATACTCTGGCGGGAATATCCAAAAAAATTTATCAGTCCTATGCCTATGTGGACGCTCTGGCGAAAGCGAATCAAATAGAAAATCTGGATCAGATTTATCCGGGACAGGTTCTGGACATCCCGCCGATGGAGGATTGACGAAAATCTGATTGCAGTGTACACTAACTTTAGGAAAAGACAGGAAATAAAGAACAAAACAGAAATGAAAGAGTGGACGCATGGCAAAACAAGTATATAATTTTGAAGTTTTTACAAACAAAAAAGATCAGTTAAAACAGATACGGAAAAAGCGGCAGCAGAAGGAGTGGGCCAGACGAATATTTATTACGATTCTTCTTCTGTTTGTTCTTCTGATCATATATCTGTTAAATAACAGCCGATGTGAGTACTATACTTACAAAGAAGAGGTGAAAACAGAAGATAATGACGCGGTAGCTTATGAAACTTTTGCGGAAGGATACATCAAGTACAGTAAAAACGGGATTGAATACCAGAAAAAATTTGGAACAGCAGAGTGGAATATTCCGCTTTCTTTTCGAAACCCCGTGTTGGTAAAGGCAGAACCTTATGTGCTTTTGGCAGATAAGGGAAGCAATGTACTGCTGTTTTTTGATGTAAAAGGAAAAGCAGGCGAATTGACGCTGAAGTATCCGATTATACAGGCGGGGATTTCGGAACGGGGAATCGTGGAAGTGATCCTGCAGGGGGAAGAAAGTAATTTTATTCAAATCTATGATAAAAACGGAGCGCTGATTGCGGATATGAAATCTTCTGTGGATGAAACGGGATACCCGGTGGCAGCGGCGATTTCCCCGGATGGTACGCGTCTGGCAGTCAGTTACTTTGCCATTGACGGTATGAGTTCCAAAACCACAGTGGCGTTTTATGATTTCAGTAAGCAGCTGCAGACCGATGACGTGACGTTGGTGGGGGGCTTCGATTACGAAGACTTTATGATTCCTGAACTGCAGTTTATCGGTAAAGATACGCTGGTGGCCTTTGGAGAATCGGCAACCTATTATTATAATATTGCGGATGAACCTAAAGTAGAAAAAGAAGTTAAGTTTAATGAAGAAATCCAAAGTATATTTATCAGTGACAAATATATTGGATATGTTCTGGATCATTCTGAACACCCGGAGGAAGGGAGATACCGAATCTGTCTGTATACAAAATCCGGAGGAAAAAAACTGGATACAACCCTGGATATGAATTATGAATCCATAGCCATGAAAGGAAAACAGATCATCGCTGTAAAAGACAATGAATGTACGATCATAAATATCGGGGGTAAGGTTTTATTTCAGGAAAAACTGGAAGGGAATTCTATAGAAACTGTTCTTCCGGCCGGCGGGTGGAGAACGTACCATGTCATTTTCCGTGATAAAACTGTTAAGATGAAGTTGAGATTCTGGGACAGCAATGCGCAGAAAAAACAGGAGGTACAGCAAAAAGTAACACAAAAAACAAGATAAGGGAAAACCTCCTGACCACAGAAGCGGTCAGTAACGGAAGGTTTTCAGTTGTTCAATCTCCAGTTGTAATTGTCGGCTGGAGATTTCTTTTTGTGTAATGGGAAGCAGGAGATAGCCGTTGATTTCTTTTACTTCCTGAATAACGGTTTTGATTTCGTCTATCGTCGTTAATGTTTCATCGAAGAAAAGAATGGGAAGATCCGGGGCAATATTTCGGATGGCGCCGGTCAGGTCTTTTAATTTTCGGATGTTTTGGTAGATTCTTGATTTCTGTCTCTGGTTTCGGCTCTCCGTCTTTTCTCCCAGACCTAAATAAAGAATCAGCATATTCACATTGGCGCGAACGAGCTGTAAGGCCTGCTTTTTATCGGTGGTCATACCACAGGTATAAAACCCCATTTTTGAAGCTTTTTTAAAAAGATCGATTTCTTTATCAAGTCCGGATTTTAATTTGTCCATATTCATGCCGAAGGTTCCGTCCACAAGGGTCATCGTAGGATAATTGTGAATGCCGATAAAGCCAAAATTTTTCATTTTTTCCAGGAGGATACGGTCGTTTTTAAAAGGATCGGAACCATTTAATCCGGCGAAAAGAAAAGGACTGTTCATCAAAGGCATGACCTCCGCCGCCATTTCTTCCATTAACTCGTTGCTGTTGCCAAAGGCAAGAAAGCCGGTAAGAAATCGGTTTAAGGCATGTTGGTATCTGGCTGTAGGATACAGAAGAATTAAATCGCAGCCGGCTTCGTTACATATTTTTTCATGTTCAGAAGAATCTACGCCTGCGGCAACGATCAGTTGCTGCTTTTTTACTTTTTCAATAACCTGTTGAAAACTTTTTTCTTCGGTAAAATACATATAGATCAGCTCCTTTCGCCTTTGTGCAGAGAACGATATTTTTGAGGAGTAAAACCGGTTGTTTTTTTGAACATTTTGGTGAATTGGGAATAATCCTCATAACCGCAGCGCAGTGCGATGTCTTTTAGCTGAAGATCGGTTTCCTCGTCTGCACCGAATGTCGGAGCGATATGTACGATACCCGTACCATCT
>ENA-ORTP01000648-ORTP01000648.1-human-gut-metagenome-genome-assembly--contig:-NODE-648-length-41927-cov-3.631520_pt1 | contig 41927 bp, 35 predicted proteins | sample MGYA00241913_ERZ509190 | MGnify/ENA primary metagenome ERZ509190 (study PRJEB26280, sample SAMEA2338839) | human gut metagenome | biome: human gut; feature: human-associated habitat; material: faeces...
AAGCGTGTCATTCTTGCGTTCTGTACGGCCAAACCTTCCGATGGCGGAGCGGGAGCCCTCTATGTCCTCCTCCGTAAATTCAGAAAAGGCGAAGGGAAAATCCATTGGGAACGCAAGCCCGTAGACCCTGATTTGATTTAGCGGTTTTTCTGTAACCGGAATACGGGGTATACATAAAATACCTGATTGAAATGATTATCAAAAAATATTTAACCATAAAAAAAATCGTTGTTTGTGCAAAAAGATTTTTTGCGTGTTTGATGGAAATAGACTGTTCAACCAAACAAATCCATGCTACTGTCTCTTCACACGCGGAATTTTGTCTTTCATCTCAAAAATGTGTGGAATGACATCTTCCCTGCGAGAAAACGAATGTGTCAGGTTTCATTGCCAAAGCGAGGGAGGGAGTTGCCTTGCGGGGCGTACGGGGCCTGAACGCCAGAGCCGGAGCGGCAACATAACAATAGACACGGATGCACAAGTCGGTATTCTCTGCAAGGGGGCTTTTTTCCCCCGAGAGTACACATCCGATGAATGTTATGGGAAAAGCCTATTCATAATGGCTCGCCGTATCTGGGAACAGTACACGACTTTGCCGTATTGGCCCATGCGTGACCACACGGCTAACACGTATCTCGTTATGCTTCTTGAAGGCATGACAAACAAAGTCCGCCGGGGGGCGGAAGGGAGTCTTCATGGCTAAGAAAATGAAAACCATGGACGGCAACACGGCAACCACGCATATCGCGTATGCTCTCAGCGATGTCGCTTGTATTTATCCTATCACGCCGTCTTCCGTGATGGGCGAACTCGCTGACGACTGGGCCGCCGCCGGCAAGAAAAACCTGATGGGCCAGACCGTCACCGTACGTGAACTGCAGTCCGAAGCCGGTGCCGCCGGTGCCGTGCACGGTTCCCTGGTGGCTGGTGCCATGACCAGCACGTTTACGGCTTCTCAGGGCCTCCTGCTGATGATCCCCAACATGTACAAAATCGCCGGTGAACTGCTTCCCACCGTATTCCACGTTTCCGCCCGTGCCCTTTCCACGCACGCGCTGAGCATCTTCGGCGACCAGCAGGACGTGATGGCCGCGCGCCAGACCGGTTTTGCTTTCCTTTGCGCCAGCTCCGTCCAGGAATGCATGGACATCGCCCTGGTTGCCCATCTGGCCACCATCGAATCCAGCGTCCCCTTCTGCCATTTCTTCGACGGTTTCCGTACCTCCCATGAAATCCAGAAGATCGAAGTCATCGACTATGAAGACATCCGCAAGGTCGTCAATTGGGACAAGGTGAACGAATTCCGGCAGAACGCCATGAATCCGGAACACCCCCATCAGCGCGGCACGGCCCAGAACCCCGACATCTACTTCCAGAACACCGAACGCCGGAACCTCTTCTATGATGCGGTCCCGAACGTCGTTGTCGAAGCGATGAAGAAGGTCGAGGGCATCACCGGCCGCAAATACCGTCCCTTCGACTACGTGGGCCATCCGGAAGCTGACCGCATCGTTGTGGCCATGGGCTCCGCCTGCGAAACCATCGAGGAAGTCGTCAACCTGCTGAACGCCCAGGGCCAGCGCGTCGGCCTCGTGAAGGTCCGCCTGTTCCGTCCCTTCTCCACCGAACACCTCCTGCAGGTCATCCCTTCCACGGTGAAGCCCATCCCCGTCCTCGATCGTACCAAGGAACCCGGCTGCCTCGGCGAGCCGCTGTACCTCGACGTTTGCGCCGCCTTCATGGAAAAGGGCAAGACGCCGGAAATCCTCGGCGGCCGCTACGGTCTGGGTTCCAAGGAATTCACGCCCGCCATGGCTGAAGCCGTTTTCGCCAACATGACCACCGTCGGCCCCAAGAACCACTTCTCCGTGGGCATCACCGACGACGTGAGCTACACCAGCCTTGAAGTTGGCGCCGACATCGACACCGTGGCTCCCGGCACTGTACAGTGCAAGTTCTTCGGCCTCGGCGCCGACGGCACCGTGGGCGCGAACAAGCAGGCCATCAAGATCATCGGGGACAACACCGATCTCTACGCTCAGGCCTACTTCGCTTACGACTCCAAGAAGTCCGGCGGCTTTACGGTATCCCACCTGCGCTTCGGCAAGTCTCCCATCCACTCTACCTACTTGGTGAACCAAGCCGACTACATTGCCTGCCACAAGTCCGCGTACGTACACCAGTACGACGTGCTCGAAGGCATCAAGGAAGGCGGCGTGTTCGTGCTGAACTCCGAATGGAACACCGTTGAAGACCTCAGCCGTGAACTGCCCGCTGCCATGAAGCGCACCCTCGCCCGCAAGAACATCAAATTCTACAACGTGGACGCGGTGAAGGTCGCCATGGAAATCGGCCTTGGCGGACGCATCAACATGATCATGCAGACCGCGTTCTTCAAGCTCGCCGAGGTGATCCCCTTCGAGCAGGCCGTCGCGCTGCTGAAGGACTCCATCAAGAAGACCTACGGCCGCAAGGGCGATAAGGTCGTGAACATGAACCTCGCCGCCGTGGACAACGCCATTGCCGCGCTGACCGAAATCAAGATTCCGGCCGAGTGGGCTGAGGCTGTTGACGAACACGAGGCTGAAGCCTGCTCCTGCGGTTGCGGTTGCGGCTGCGGCCACAATCACGAACCGGCCTACATCACGGACGTGGTCCGTCCGATCCTCGCCCAGCAGGGTGACAAGCTGCCCGTGTCCGCCTTTGAGCCCGACGGCCTTGTTCCGCTCGGCACCACCGCTTATGAAAAGCGCGGTGTGGCGGTGAACATTCCCGAATGGATTTCCGAAAACTGCATCCAGTGCTGCCAGTGTTCCTTCGTTTGCCCGCACGCGGCCATCCGCCCTGTTCTGGCTACCGAAGAAGAACTTTCCTGCGCTCCGGATACGTTTGTCACCAAGGACGCCATCGGCAAGGAACTCAAGGGCCTCAAGTTCCGCATTCAGGTGTATGCTGAAGACTGCCTCGGCTGCGGCTCCTGCGCCGAAGTCTGCCCGGCCAAGACCAAGGCTCTGGTCATGAAGCCCCTGCACACCCAGATTGAAGATCAGGTCGCCAACTTGAAGTTCGCCACCGAATGCGTGGAACCGAAGGATAACCTGGTTGCCCGCGATTCGCTCAAGGGTTCTCAGCTCCAACAGCCTCTGCTTGAATTCTCCGGTGCGTGTGCCGGTTGTGGCGAAACCCCCTACGTGAAGCTGATCACCCAGCTTTTCGGCGAACGGATGCTTATCGCCAACGCCACCGGCTGCTCCTCCATCTGGGGTGGTTCCGCTCCCACCGTGCCTTACACCACCAACAAGGATGGTCACGGCCCGGCTTGGGGCAGCTCCCTCTTTGAAGATGCCGCCGAATACGGTTTCGGTATGTTCAGCGCCGTCAAGCATCGTCGCGAAAAGCTCGCCGATATCGTTGCGGAAGCGGCCAAGCTGCCCGGCCTGCCCGAAGGATTGGTCGACGCTCTCAACGGCTGGCTAGAAAACAAGGATGACGCCGAAGGTTCCAAGAAGTTCGGTGAAGAAATCCTTGCGGCGCTGTCCGACGCTCCGGAACATGAACTGTTCGAGCAGATTTGGGATATGAACGACCTGCTCACCAAGAAGTCCGTGTGGGTCTTCGGTGGTGACGGTTGGGCATACGACATCGGTTTCGGTGGCGTTGACCACGTATTAGCTTCCGGACAGGATATCAACGTAATGGTATTCGATACAGAAGTTTACTCTAACACAGGTGGACAGTCTTCTAAATCTACACCAACAGGTGCTATTGCACAGTTCGCTGCTGGTGGTAAAGAAGTGAAGAAGAAAGATATGGCTTCTATCGCAATGAGCTATGGTTATGTATACGTTGCTCAGATTGCTATGGGTGCAGACTTTAACCAGACTGTAAAAGCAATCGCAGAAGCTGAAGCATATCCGGGACCATCTCTGATCATTGCTTACGCTCCATGTATCAACCATGGTATTAAGAAAGGTATGAGCAAAGCTCAGACAGAAGAAGAATTAGCTGTTAAATGTGGATACTGGCATAACTTCCGCTTCAATCCAGCTGCAGAAAACAAATTCTCTCTGGATTCTAAAGCACCGGCTGAAGAAGGATACCAGGAATTCCTGGACGGAGAAGTTCGTTACAACTCTCTGAAACGTTCTAATCCTGAAAAAGCAGCCAGACTGTTTGCTAAGAATGAGTCTGAAGCTAAGGAAAGATACGAATATCTGAACAAACTGGTTACTCTGTACGGAAAAACAGAAGAGTAATTCCATTAACTGAAATGTTATAAATGTGTCCAAACGGTTGAAAGGACTCCCACCCGCAGGTGACTGCGGGGAGGGAGTCCTTTTGGTAAAACAACATTTTTGCAAGGTTTGCCAAAAGGGTAGGAAGAAGCAGAAAAAACGTGTAAGATAGAGGAAAATAAGAAAAAGGGACAGACAGAACAGGAGAGATTTACATGAAAATTTTGATTGTGGAGGACGATATTACCCTGGCAAAGGAGCTTGTCAGACTTTGTGAAAAATGGGGATTTGACGCTCTGTATCTGGAGTGTTTTCAGGAGGTGGATAAGCAGTTTGAACAGAGTGGCTGTGATTTGGTGCTTATGGACATCAACCTGCCATCTTATGATGGGTTTTACTGGTGCGGCAAAATCCGCAGATTTTCCAGAGCTCCCATTTTGTTTCTATCCAGCCGGGATCAGAATGCAGATAAGGTTATGGCAATGGTATCCGGGGGAGATGATTATGTAGAAAAACCCTTTGATACAGAGCTTTTGCTGGTGAAAATACGCTCCCTTCTTCGCAGAGCCTATGAATATACCCAGGCAGACCGGGAGTACATTAGGGAAAATCTGGTGTATGACCGGAATCAGGGAGTATTACTTTATGAGGGAAAAATGATTGAGATGACAAAATCAGAGAACCGGATACTGAGTCTTCTGGCAGAGAATAAGGGAAATGTAGTGGAAAGAGAGGAGCTGATGCGGTATTTGTGGAGTACAGATGAATACGTGACAGACGCTTCTCTGACTGTACTGGTATCCAGACTGCGGGCAAAGATTGCAGACCACACAGGCGGGATTTCCTGTATTCGCACCAGAAAGGGAAAGGGGTATTATCTGGAATGAAGAGATATCTGAAGCAGAGAAGGGGAAGTTTCCTGATTTTAGGCGGTCTATGGGGCTTTGTAAATGTGTATCTGGTGTTTTTATGTATTCCGGCGCTTTTGGGAGCAGATATTCTCTATTTGAATACTCTGATTTTCTTTTTCAGTTTTTTCTGGCTTCTTCGGGATTTTCATGTATGGAAGCAGCGGGAGGAATATTTCAGAAATCCGGGAGAGTTTTCAGAGGAGGAAGAGGAAAAAATTTTGGGAGAAGGTCTGTATACGTATGTCTGTCAGCAGCAGCAGGAAAAAGAGCAGGAGGTGCAGGAATACACCAGAAGGCTGGAAGAGCTTTCCGATTATGTTTCCAGGTGGTCCCATGAGGCAAAGCTGCCTTTGGCGTCCCTTCGTCTGATGAATGAGAGAAATACAGATACAGCCCTTAGAAAGGAAATGCAGAGTTGTATCATGCGTCTGGAAAGACTGCTTCATACAGTCCTTACAGGGAGCAAGCTGCAGCAACCCCGGCATGATGTGCGCATGGAAAAGTTTGGTCTTCAGGACGCAGTAAAGGAAGCCGTAAAAAATCAGTCTTATTTTCTCATAGAGTATCAGTTTGAGCTGGAACTGGATTTACAGGGGATTTCTGTTTACAGTGACAGAAGGTGGCTGGTCTATCTGCTGGATCAGCTTCTTGCAAATGCAGTGAAATACAGGAAGGAAAAGCCCTGTCTTTCTTTTCACGCTGTAAAGGAAGGGAGAGAAGTCCGACTTATGGTAGAGGACAATGGAATGGGAATTTCGCCGGAGGATTTGCCTTATATTTTTGAAAAGGGATATGTGGGGAAAACTTTGCGTAAGGGGGATTATCATTCCACTGGTATGGGACTGGCTTTTGCAAAGCAGATTGCAGAGCTTCTCTGTATTTCCCTGGAAGTTTCTTCCGTAGAAGGAGAGAAGACCTGCTTTTTCCTTCGGTTTCAGGATAATGCGGACCATTTGCTTTTGCCATAAAAGTTCGGAGTAAGGATTTCTAACAAAAAAGTAAGATTAGACTGGGAACTGTTATCCAGATGAAAGGATTTTTCAGACTCTGTCTGGTAAGATAAGAACAGACAGGGAGGTAAGAGAATATGAATAAAATATTGGAAATCAGAAATCTTTACAAAAGCTATGGAAGAAAAGGCTATGAAACTTCGGTGCTTCAGGATATCAGCATGGATATTTTTGAAGGGGATTTCATTGCTATTATGGGACCCAGCGGGGCTGGAAAGACCACCTTTTTAAATCTGCTGTCTACTCTGGATAAGCCTACAAGAGGGGAAATTTTGCTGGAAGGACAGGATATTACCAAAATGTCCAACAAACAACTTTCTCTTATCCGGAGAGATAAAATCGGTTTTATTTTCCAGGAATACAATTTGTTGGACAATATGACTCTGCAGGATAACATTGCCCTTCCCCTTTCTTTAAACGGAGCAAAAACCGGAGAGATCCTCCGAAAAGTGCAGCAAAGAGCCTGTGCCTTTGGATTGGAAAGCCATTTGCGGAAATATCCCTATCAGCTTTCCGGGGGACAGAAGCAGAGAGCAGCCAGCGCCAGGGCTTTGATTACAGAGCCTAGAATCCTTTTTGCAGACGAACCCACAGGAGCTCTTGACTCTCGTTCCAGCCGGGATTTACTCTGCTGTCTGAAGGCAGCCAATGAGGAGGAAAAGGCAACGATTTTAATGGTAACCCATGATGGCTATACAGCCAGCTATGCCAGACAGGTGTATTTTTTAAAGGATGGGAAAATCCACAGCCGTCTGAATCGCCGGGACAGCAGAAAAGCTTTTTATGAGGAAATCATGTCCATGCTGGCAGTCATGGGAGGTGATCAGGAATGAGTCTTTGGAGCCTTTCATTTTCAAATTTTAAGAGAAGTATCAGAGAGTATGGTATGCTGCTGGTTTCTCTGGCATTTTCCGTGTTCGTCTTTTTCAATTTTCAAAATGTAGTGTATTCTGATTCCATGGACGTTTTAATGGATTATAAAAAAGAGTATATTGATATGATTGTGCAGGCAGCTTCTGTTGTGTTTGGTGTCTTTTTGTTCTTCTTTATATGGTATGCGTCCAATGTTTTTCTGAATCAGAGGAAAAAGGAAATCGGTATTTATATTTTCATGGGACTGGATAATCAGCGCATCGGCAAAATGTATGCGCTGGAAGCAGCGCTTATTGGTCTGTTTTCTCTGATATCGGGAATTGTTGCGGGGATTTTGTTTTCCAAGCTGTTTCAGATGCTGCTTTTCAGGTTGTCGGAAATCAGTGTTGATGTGCGTTTTTCCTTCAGCATGAAACCTGTTCTGGTAACTGCAGCCATGTTTGGCGGAGTTTATGGTCTAATGATTTTGAAAAGCTACCATACGCTGGCAACAAGCAGTGTGCTGAATCTGCTTTCTGGAGCAAAGCAAAAGGAAATAAGACCGGAAAAGGGAATCGTGACAGGGATTCGGATTCTGGCAGGTGTGGGGATTCTGGGGACAGGATATTATCTGGCCTGGGATACAAAGGGAATAGATGCTTTGAATCATGCGCTTCTGGCAGTCATACTGGTTATTGCAGGAGTGTACCTGCTGTTTTCCGGACTGATTCCTGCAATTCTTCGCAGGATGACCAGAAACAAGGAATTCCTTTACAAAAAGGAGAGAACGCTTTGGGTAAACAGTCTGGTTTTTCGGATAAAGAAAAATTACAGAACTTATGCCATGGTAACCGTGCTTATGATATGTTCAGTCACGGTTCTGGCATTTTCCATTGCCATGAAACAGCGGTATGAAAAAATACATGCCTTTGATGAAACTTATACCTGTCAGGTTGTGAGTATGGAACCAAAGGACGGAGAGGCGATTGCAGAGGGCATTGAGCAGGAAAATGAACTGGATTACTGGAATACCTATGAAATCCTGCTTCTGGATTCAGAATTGCTGCATTCCCAGTATGATCAGATTCCGCACGGTGTTATTTCCTGTTCCCAGATAAAGGCAGGCGCCAAAGCAGCTGGGCTTCCTTTTCCCTATAAGGATTTAAAGGAGCATGAGGTGATTGAATTAGAGCATGAAATTCTTATGAGTCTTATAGGGACGTCTTCAGAAGAACGAAAACAGCAGATAGGAGAAAAGACTTATGATGTAATTGCAGAAGAAAAGACGCCGTACCTGGGTACCATGCAAACTTCCGCAGATTTGTATATTGTCAGTGACCAAACCTTTCAGGAACTGCAGAATTTCGGGGTGAAAAGCTATCTGTATAATTACAGACTGAAAAATCCCAAGAACATAGAGGCTTCAAAAGCTTATTTGAATACTCTGGCGCAAAAGAATGAAAGTGGACAGTATACAACAGGAGTAAATTATTCTCAGGGCGTGACCAATGGGGATAGTTGGATTCGGATCATGTATTCTCTGTGTCAATTCATGTTTGTCACCCTGGTGCTGGCAGCAGGCAGCATACTTTTTCTGAAAATCGGAAACGAAGTTTATGAGGACAGGGAGAGGTATCGAGTATTGGAAAAAATGGGAATCCAGAAAAGCGTATTGAAAAAATCCGTACGCAATGAAATCTGTTTTACGTATTATTGTCCCTTTGTGCTCATGGTGCTGACCTCCTGGTTTTCCGTGCATGCGCTGGGAAATGTGATGGGAGAGGATTTGCTTTCTGTCAATATCTGGAGCGCAGGGATTGTGCTGGCTCTGTTTAGCATTATCTGTATGCTGTCTGTGCATACAGCGAGAAAGAGATTGTTTTAAGCCTGTTTTAAGAAAAAGAAAGGGACTGATTCTGAAATGCAGATAGTATATTGGAACATACTGTCTGTATTTCGTGCCAGTCCCTTACGGATTTAACGCTCAGTCATGCTGATGGATTCGATTCCCACGCTTCCGCCGCGTACCACCTCGATGTTTTTAAATTCGTCCTTAAATAATTTTACCACCGCGTCGTTTTTGGCGGCTGTCTGCACAAATTCCAGAAGCAGACTGTCCCGTCCCCGGTCTATCACTCTTCCCTTAAAGGTTTCGGCAATCTGAAAGAGTTCTATTTTTTCCTCCAGAGAACAATCTCTGACTTTGATATAAAGAATTTCTTTCATGCGAATGAAAATATCGGTAAAATCAATGACTTTAATTACTTCTACCATACGGTTTAACTGTTTTTTTATCTGCTCAAAGGTTTCATCGTCGCTGACCGTGGCAATAGTCATACGGGAAACCGTAGGGTCTTCTGTGGTTCCTACAGTGAGGCTGTCCAAATTATAGCATTTTCCGGAAAACAGCCCGGAAATCTTGGAAAGTACGCCTACCTGATTTTCTACATAAAGGGAAATCCATCTTTTTTTCATTCCTTTTTCCATTGTCCGGCCTCCTAACAATCCATAATCATATCTGCAAGTGTTCCCCCTGGTTTAATCATGGGATACACCATTTCCTCCGGGTCAAGAATAAATTCAATGACCGTAGGTGTTTTTGTGTGTTTTTTTGCCCGTTCAAGGGCAGGTGCAATTTCTTCGGTTTTGGTGACACGGATACCATCTGCGCCATAGCTTTGCGCCAGTTTCACAAAATCCGGAGTATAAGGGGGCAGTTCCTCTCCGTTTGTGCGTCTTGAGAGGGCGCCGGCGCGAAGATTGGTCATAGAGTAGCGCTTGCCGTAGAACAGCTTCTGCCACTGACGCACCATACCCAGATATTCATTGTTAAAAATACAGAGAATTACCGGAAGTTCTTCTAAGACAGCGGTAGCCAGCTCCTGAATGTTCATCTGCATACCTCCGTCTCCGGAAACTGCCAGAACAGGAATGTCAGGGTTTCCGATTTTGGCGCCAATGGCGCCGGGGAGTCCATAGCCCATGGTGCCAAGTCCACCGGACATAATCAGTTTTTTCTTTTCCGTGATTTCCGCATATTGGCTGACCAGCATCTGGTGCTGCCCTACATCTGTGACAAGGATAGCTTTTTCAAACTGGCGGTTGATTTCTCCGATAATGTCCAGAGGGCTCATAATCGGACGTTTCTTCATGGTGAGAGGGTGTTCTTCCTGCCATGCATAGATTTCTTTTCGCCATTTTTCCGTATTGCAGGCTTCTGCGTAGACATCTATTTTGGTAAGAGCTTCTTTTGCGTCCGCTACAATGGGGATATCCACATGAATGTTTCGGGAAATAGAAGCAGTATCAATGTCAATGTGGACAATCTGGGCATTTGGTGCAAATTCGTGAAGCTTGCCGGTAATGCGGTCATTAAAGCGGGTTCCAATGGAAAATAGCAGGTCGCAGCTATTGACAGCCATATTGGCAGCATAAGCCCCGTGCATTCCAAGATTTCCGATAAACAGCGGGTGTGTAGTGGGAATGGCGCCTCTTCCCATAATGGTCGTTACCACAGGAACCTGTGTTTTTTCTGCAACTCTTGTAAAAATCTCCCCGGCTTTTGCAATGTTGACACCGCCTCCTGCCAGAAACAGAGGTTTTTTGGCTTTCTGCAGAAGCTTCAGAGATTTTTTCAACTGTCCCATATGAATGCCGGAACTGGGCTTGTAGCCCCGGATATTTACAGTTTTGGGATATTCCGGGCTGCCAAGCTCTGCCATAACGTCTTTTGGCAGGTCAATAAGTACGGGACCGGGTCGTCCGGTACGGGCAATGTAAAAGGCTTCTTTGATGATGCGCCCTAAATCCTCTCTGTTTCGCACCGTTACCCCGTATTTGGTAATACTTCTGGTAATTCCTACAATGTCTACTTCCTGAAAGGCGTCATTGCCAATGAGATGCCGCGCTACCTGTCCGGTAAAGCATACAAGAGGAACACTGTCATAATTGGCAGTGGCAAGTCCTGTAACCAGATTGGTTGCACCGGGACCGCTGGTAACCAGACAGACCCCTACCTTTCCCGTAGTCCTGGCATAAGCGTCTGCCTCGTGTACCAGAGCCTGTTCGTGTCGGGGAAGTACAATATTTAAATTGTTTTGTTTATAAAGTTCATCGCTGATGTCAATGGTACACGCACCCGGATACCCAAAGAGAACATCAACGCCTTCTTCTTTTAAGGCTTTTACCAACAGCCGGTTTCCTGAAATTTGTTTCATAAATAAAATCCCTCCCTGCATTTTAAAACATCACAGCGTAAAAGTTATAGACTATTATAAAATGGGGCAGAGGGGTTTGTCAACAGAAAATGGGAAGGAGATAGACAGAACGAAGAATATGCATTAAAATAGAGAAAGAAAATAATTTTGCTTCAGAAGGGAGAATCGTCAAATGAAATTAATGCGTACAGAAGACGCAGTAGGACAGATTTTATGTCATGATATTACACAGATTATCAAAGGCGTTACTAAGGACGCGGTATTTCGGAAAGGTCATGTGATTCAGGAAGAAGACGTTCCCGTGCTTTTGAGCGTGGGAAAAGAGCATGTTTATATATGGGAAAATAATGAAAATATGCTGCACGAAAATGAGGCGGCAGAAATTCTTTACAAACTCTGCAAAGGGGAGCATATGCACGGAGGCGAAATCAAGGAAGGAAAGATTGAGCTGATAGCAGATATGGACGGAGTTCTGAAAATAAGAAGAGATGCCCTTTATGCAGTAAATGCCCTGGGGCAGATGATGATTGCCAGCCGCCACAGCAATTTTCCGGTGAAAAAAGGGGATAAGTTGGCAGGTACCAGAATCATTCCTCTGGTTATTGAAAAAGAGAAAATGGAAGCAGCGAGGAAGGCGGCAGGAGAGAAACCGATTTTTGAAATTCTGCCCTATGTGTGTAAAACAGCAGGCGTTGTCACCACGGGAAACGAAGTATTAAAAAACAGAATTTCAGATACTTTTACGCCGGTAATCGAGGAAAAACTGGCAGAATATCAAGTAAAAGTAACCGAGCATGCTCTGACCGGGGACGACAATGCTGTGATTACAGGAACCATTGAGGAAATGATAGAAAAAGGTGTGGATATGGTATTGTGTACCGGAGGCATGAGCGTGGACCCGGACGACAGAACGCCTCTTGCTATTAAAAATACAGGAGCGGAAATTGTGACCTATGGCGCACCGGTGTTGCCCGGCGCCATGTTTTTGCTGGCTTATTATAAGCATGGGGAAAAGCAGATTCCGGTACTGGGACTGCCCGGCTGCGTTATGTATGCAAAGAGAACTATTTTTGATTTGGTACTTCCAAGACTTCTGACAGGAGAACGGCTTAGTGAAGAAGATTTTATACGCGCAGGAGAAGGCGGATTGTGTCTGTCCTGTCCTCAGTGTACGTATCCGAACTGCGGTTTCGGGAAAGGAGTTTAAATGGGAGAATTTACACATTTTAATAACCTGGGCGAAGCAGTCATGGTAGATGTCAGTGACAAAAAGGAAACTGTCCGGGAAGCCACAGCCAGAGGGAAGATTACCATGAGTCCGGAGTGTCTGCAAAAGATTATGGAAGGACAGATGGGAAAAGGAGATGTACTGGGAGTCGCCAGAATTGCAGGGATTATGGGAGCAAAGAAGACTTCGGAACTGATTCCCCTGTGTCATGTGCTGAACCTGACAAAGGTGGAAATGGAGTTTTACCCGGATTTGAAAGAAAACGCAGTGTTTGCACTTTGCAGGGTGCGGACTGTGGGAAAGACAGGAGTGGAAATGGAGGCGCTTACCGGAGTCAGTACCGCGCTTCTGACCATTTATGACATGTGTAAGGCAGTGGATAAAAGCATGTTGATTGAAAATATTTGTCTGATAAAGAAAACAGGCGGAAAAAGCGGAACATTTATAAGAACAGAGGAAAGCGGGGAGCAGTAGGTGACAGACGGATTTGGAAGAACAGTGGATTATATGCGGATTTCCATTACAGACCGCTGTAATTTGCGCTGCAGCTATTGCATGCCAAAGGAACCCTGCTGGCTGCCGAAAGAAGAACTTTTAAAGAGAGAGGAGATTCTGGAAATCTGTCGCTGTGGGGAAAAGCTGGGAATCCGAAAAATCAAAGTCACAGGAGGCGAACCCCTCATGCGTGGGGACTGTGCAGAACTTATCCGAGAGATAAAGAGCCTTCCCGGTATAGAAAAAGTGACCCTTACTACAAATGGCGTACTGCTTGCAAAAAAAGCACAGGAGCTTTATGAGGCGGGCATTGACGGGGTGAATGTCAGTCTGGATACCCTTGACAGGAACACCTATCAGGAGATGACAGGATTTGACCGGCTTTCACAGGTTTTGGAGGGACTGGAAGTCATGGGGAATCTTCCGGTTCCTTTAAAGACCAATACGGTGCTGATGCCCGGAGTCAACGAAGAAGCATGGAAGGAACTGGCGCTTCTGGCAAAAAAGCAGAGCATAGATGTGCGTTTTATTGAAAAAATGCCTCTGGGAGAAGAAAAGGGAGCAGAGGGGATTTCTAATCTCAGACTTTTGGAAGACATGCAGAAACTCTTTGGAAAGGCAGCAAAGGATAGCCGGGTTCATGGAAACGGCCCTGCCGTATATTATCGTTTTCCGGGATTTCAGGGCAGCATAGGGTTTATCAGTGCGATACACGGGAAATTTTGCGCAGACTGCAATCGTCTGCGTCTGACAGCAGAGGGACTTGTTAAGCCCTGTCTTTGCTATCAGGATAGTATTTCTTTGAAAGAAGCGGTAAGAGAGGAAAACAGGGAAGAGATAGGGAAACTTTTGAAAAAGGCAATAGAAGAAAAACCGCTTTCTCATTGCTTTGAGCATACAGAGCAGGTAACAGAGCAGCGGGATATGTGGAAAATAGGAGGATAGAGGACAGAAATGGGAATTGTCAGAGCAATCTGTATCAGTAAGGTGCGGGGAACCGCAAAAACTCAGGTAAAAGAGGCAGAACTTACGCCTGAATGGGGAATTATAGGTGATGCTCACGGTGGAAACTGGCATCGTCAGGTGAGCATGCTTTCTGTGGAGAAGATTGAAGCCTTTCGGGAAAGAGGAGCAGAGGTGGAATTTGGAGCCTTTGGAGAAAACCTTGTGGTAGAGGGCTTTGACTTTGCAGCGCTTCCGGTGGGAAGCCGCTTTTGCATTGGAACGGCTATACTGGAAATGACCCAGATTGGAAAGGAATGTCATAATCATTGCCAGATTTACCAGCGTATGGGAGAATGCATTATGCCAAGAGAAGGGGTTTTTGCCAGAGTTCTTAGAGGCGGAAGCATCAAAACCGGTGATAAAGCAGAACTTTTACCCTTAGAGGAAAAGAGGCCTTATACGGCTGCGGTGATTACTTTAAGTGACAAAGGGGCAAAAGGAGAACGGGAGGATAAAAGTGGCCCGCTGATTGTGAAAATGCTGAAGGAAGCAGGATATCAGGTGGAGGAAACTCTGTTGCTTTCCGATGAACAGAAGCCTCTTGAGAATCAGCTTATACGTCTGGCAGATCAAAGGCAGATAAATCTGGTGCTTACCACAGGAGGTACAGGCTTTTCCAGACGAGATGTGACGCCGGAGGCAACCATTGCAGTGTGTGACCGCATGGCAAGAGGCATTGCAGAGGCAATCCGGGGATATTCCATGACGATTACAAAACGTGCTATGTTAAGCAGGGCAGAATCCGGAATTCGCAAGGGAACTCTGATTGTAAATCTGCCGGGTAGTCCAAAGGCAGTGGAGGAATCTCTGGAATTTATTTTGCCAGTGCTGGGACACGGGCTGGGCATTTTGCGGGGAACAGAAGGAGAATGTGCAAGAAAATGAAAAGACGAATGGCAGCATTTATTCTGGTCTGCTGTATAGCAATGGGAATGGCCGGCTGTGGAAGTAAGGAAAGCCAGGAGAAAAGAGAACAGGAAGATGCCGGGAGCAGGAAGGAAGCTGTACAAGAACCGGAAGCGCAGAAAGAGGAGCCAGAGGAAATCCAGGTGTTTATTGCAGCCAGCCTAAATACAGTCATGACAGAGCTGGCAGAAAAGTATCATGAAGTACACCCGGAGGTGAAAATTGTCTACAATGCCGACAGTTCCGGAAAATTGCTGACCCAGATTGAAGAGGGGTATGCCTGTGATATTTTCTTTTCTGCTGCTCAGAAACAAATGGATCAGTTAGAGCAGGACGGATTTGTTCTGGAAGGAACCCGCCATAATGTGGTGAACAATCAGGTGGTACTTCTGACTTTAAAGGATAGTGAAACCAAGGTGACAGGTTTAGAGAATCTGCAGGAAGCAGAAAGCATTGCACTTGCAGGCGGCAGTGTACCGGTAGGAAAATATACACGGCAGGCTCTGGTGAACCTGGAAATTCTGCCCCAGGCAGAAGATGTTTCTGAAATTACAACCAGGAAGGTGTCAGAAGCGCTTGGAAATGTGGAAATCAGTGAGCAGGATAATGTAAGTAAGGTGCTTACTGCTGTGACAGAAGGCGCCTGTGAGGTGGGAACAACGTACTATTCCGATACCTATGGATATGAGGACAAGGTAAAGGTTTTGGAAATTGTCAGCTATGATTTGACAGGAGATGTGATTTATCCTATTTGCCAGGTGAAGAATCAGGAGGCAGATGAAGGACAGGTAAAGGCAGCCGGAGAATTTTTGGATTATGTGCTTTCTGATGAGGCGAAGGAAGTGTTTGAAAGCTATTATTTTGATACCAATGTAGAGTAAAGGAGATGCCATGGAAGCAGTTTTACAGATATTGAGGGAATTAGACTGGAGTCCTCTCTGGATTTCTTTGAAAACGGGAATCGCTGCTACCTTTTTTTCCCTTTTTCTGGGGGTTTTCGCAGCGGCAAGGGCAATGAAGGTCAGTGGGAGAACCAGAGCTTTTCTGGATAGTTTGCTGACCCTTCCCATGGTTTTGCCTCCTACGGCAGCGGGATTTTTCCTGTTGCTTTTGTTTAGTACCAGAAGACCGGTGGGAAGTTTTTTATATACTTCCTTTGATATTAAAATCATACAGTCCTGGGCAGGGTGCGTGATAGCTGCTGTGGTAATTGCCTTTCCTCTTATGTATCGAAATGCAAGAGGCGCCTTTGAGCAGGTAGACCCCAATCTGATTTATGCAGCCAGAACACTGGGTATGTCAGAAACGAAAATTTTCTGGAAAGTGGCGCTTCCTACAGCAGGTCCAGGAGTGGCAGCGGGGATAGTGCTGACCTTTGCCAGAGCCATGGGCGAATACGGGGCAACCTCCATGCTGGCAGGAAATATTCCCGGAAAGACAGGCACCATTTCGCAGAAAATTGCCATGGTTATTCAGGACGGGGATTATATTACCGCAGGTTTTTGGGTGGGACTTGTGTTTTTAGCAGCTTTTGTTATTTTAATTGTTATGAATTTGACAACCGGAAAGGGCAGAAATAAAAGGAAACGCTGGTAATGGCAGCAGAGAATCTCACAGGCGGAGAATTTCGCAGGCGAGATTCTTTATTCTTTGCGGAAGAAAGGTGTGAGCTATGGAAGTAAAAATAGAGAAAAGTCTGGAAAAATTTCGTCTTGATGTGGAGTTTGTCAGCGAAAGTCGCCGCATTGGTATTCTGGGAGCATCAGGAAGCGGAAAGAGCCTTCTGCTGCGGAGTCTTGCCGGGGTAGAAAGCGTGGATAAGGGGAAAATTGTGTTTGAAGGCAGAACCCTTTTGGACACGGGACGGAAAATCTGTGAAAAGCCTCAGAATCGAAGGGTGGGATATCTGTTTCAGAATTATGCTCTTTTTCCAACCATGACAGTGGAAGAGAATATTATGGCAGGACTTTCGGGAAACCGCAGCAAAAAGAGGGAGAGAGCGGCAGAGTTTATAGAGAAATTTCATTTAAAGGGACTGGAAAAACGTCTTCCGGGGGAACTTTCCGGAGGACAGCAGCAGAGAACCGCTCTGGCAAGAATGATGATATGCCGACCGCAGATGATTCTTCTGGACGAGCCCTATTCTGCTCTGGACGTGTATTTGCGGGATCAATTGCAAAGGGAAATGCTGGAATTTTTGAAGGAATATCCCGGAACCGTGCTTCTGGTGTCCCACAACAGGGACGAAATTTACCGCATGAGCGAGGAAATGTTAGTTATGGACAGAGGCAGGATTGTGGGACAGGGAAAGACAAAGGCTTTGTTTCAAAATCCTCAGACCAAAATAGCAGCTCGTCTGACCGGGTGTAAGAATATTGCAGATATAGTGCAAAAAGAAGGGAGTACAGCGTTTGTGCCGGACTGGGGCATGAATTTACGGTTGAAAACTCATAGTTTAGAAGGAGTAAAGGCAGTAGCAATCCGCGCTCACGAATTTCTTATGAAAGAAGAAGAGAATTGCCTGTGCTTTCCTGTGTATTGTCCTGTTGTGACAGAGGATATGTTTGAGTACAATCTTTCATTTTTGCCTAATCAGGAGGCAAAACAGAGAATGGACTGGAAGGTTTCCAGATATTTGTGGGAGAGCGCAGGAAGAATTCCGGAAAAGTTATATTTGAAAGAAGAGAAGCTGTTGTTGTTGTATGAGTAATAGAAAGGTTTCTTTTCCGTAAAAGAAATGGTATAATCTTTTTTATAAAAAGTCAGAATTCTTATGAGAGGAGCTGGTATTATGCAAAATTATTCAGGAGAAGCAGGACTTCAATATCACTTACAGATTTGCAAAGGGGACGTAGGGCGTTATGTGATTTTGCCGGGAGATCCCAAGCGATGTGAAAAAATTGCAGCATATCTGGAGAATCCTGTTCTGGTTGCAGACAGTCGGGAATATAAAACCTATACCGGATACCTGGAAGGGGAAAAAGTCAGTGTTACCTCTACCGGAATTGGCGGTCCTTCTGCGTCCATTGCTCTGGAAGAGCTGGTGCAATGTGGAGCGGATACCTTTGTCCGGGTAGGTACCTGTGGAGGTATGGACTTAGAGGTAAAGGGCGGTGACCTGGTGGTTGCAACGGGAGCGATTCGTATGGAAGGAACCAGCAAGGAATACGCACCGATTGAATTTCCGGCAGTCCCGGATTTGCAGGTAACCAATGCACTGGTAGAGGCTGCAAAGCGCTGCGGCTGCACGTATCACACCGGAGTGGTGGAATGCAAGGACGCCTTTTACGGGCAGCATGAGCCGGAAACAAAGCCGGTGAGTTATGAGCTTTTAAATAAATGGGAAGCCTGGCTGCGTATGGGGTGTAAAGCCTCGGAAATGGAGTCTGCCGCATTGTTTATTGTGGGAAACTATTTAAAAGTGCGGGTAGGAACGGATTTACTGGTTATGGGAAATCAGGAACGGGAAAAACGGGGACTTGAAAATCCCATTGTGCACGACACAGATATGGCGATTCGCGTAGCAATAGAGGGAATCCGCCTTTTGATTCAGAAAGACAGGGAAAGCGTATGACAGAACAGGAAAAAAGAACTTTAGTGGAGCGGGCGTTAGAGGCAAGAACCTTTGCCTATACGCCGTATTCAGGATTTCAGGTAGGAGCTGCCTTGCTTGCAAAAAACGGCAGAATTTTCACAGGCTGCAATATTGAAAATGCTGCTTACAGTCCTACAAACTGTGCAGAGCGTACCGCTGTTTTTAAGGCAGTTTCCGAAGGCATAAGAGAGTTTCAGGCAATTGCCATTGTGGGTGGTAGGGAAGGAACAGAACCTGTTTCGCTCACCGCTCCCTGTGGTGTGTGCAGACAGGTGCTTATGGAATTTTGCAGTCCGAAAGAGTTTCAGATTCTTCTCGGAAAAGGAGATAAAACCTGGGAAGAATATACCTTAGAAGAATTACTTCCACAGGGATTTTCAGGAAAAAATCTGGAAAGTATCTGAAAAAAGGGGCAGCACAGTTTATTGAAAAGAAGAAGCAGAAAGGAAGGGTTGCTATGAGATATCAGAGAATTTTTACCATTGTACTGGATTCCCTGGGAATTGGAGCCATGCCGAATTCCCAAAAGTATGGAGATGTTGGGGTAGATACCCTGGGACATATTGCAGAACAGAAAGAAAATTTCAGAATTCCAAATCTGCAGAAACTGGGAATCGCAAATCTGCATCAGCTAAAAGGTGTTTCCCCGGTGCAAAAGCCCCTTGCCTGTTACATGAAATTGCAGGAGCAAAGCTGTGGCAAGGACACCATGACCGGACACTGGGAAATGATGGGACTTCATGTGACCCGGCCTTTCCGGACGTTTACGGAACACGGCTTTCCTCCAGAATTGATTCAGGAGCTGGAAAAACGCACAGGCAGACCCATTATCGGAAATAAAAGCGCCAGCGGTACGGAGATTTTGGAGGAGCTGGCAGAGCAGGAAATCCGGGAAGGAAAGCTGATCGTTTATACTTCTGCGGATTCGGTTTTGCAGATTTGCGGAAATGAAGAAACCATGGGACTGGAAACCCTGTATCGTTACTGTGAAATTGCCAGAGAACTGACCATGCGGGACGAATGGAAGGTGGGACGGGTCATTGCAAGACCCTATGTAGGAAAGAAAAAGGGAGAATTTAAACGCACGGCAAACCGCCATGATTATGCTTTAAAACCATATGGAAAGACCGCTCTGGACAGTTTAAAGGAGGCAGGATTTTCCGTGATTTCCGTGGGGAAAATTTATGATATTTTTGATGGGCAGGGACTGACAGAATCGAATAAATCCAAAAGTTCGGTGCATGGTATGGAACAGACCATAGACCTTGCAAAACGGGATTTTACAGGGCTGTGTTTTACCAATCTGGTAGATTTTGACGCTCTGTGGGGGCACAGGAGAAATGTGCAGGGCTATGCGGAAGAACTGGAACGCTTTGATGAAAAGCTGGGAGAACTGCTTTCTGTATTAAGAACAGATGATTTGCTGATTCTTACTGCGGATCATGGAAATGACCCTACCTACACAGGCACAGACCACACCAGAGAGCAGGTTCCGTTTCTGGCTTACTCTCCCTCCATGAAAGAAGGGAAGAATCTGGGTGTCAGCCCGACTTTTGCAGTGATTGGAGCAACCATTGCAGAAAATTTTGGGGTGAAGATGCCGGAGGGAACCATTGGAACTTCCCTTTTAGAACAACTATTATAAGACAGCGAAAGGAGAAGCTTACATGGAAAAAAGAGAATTGTCAAGCAGGTTGGATCACACGTTGTTAAAGCAGACAGCAACCTGGGAAGAGGTTCGCAGGATATGTGAAGAAGGCATACAATATCATACGGCATCTGTATGTATTCCGCCCTGCTATGTGAAAAAAGCAAAGGAATTTGTGCAAAACCGGATGAAAATATGCACTGTGATTGGGTTTCCCAACGGGAATACTACCACAACCGTGAAAGTATTTGAAACCAGAGATGCCGTGGAAAATGGTGCAGATGAAATAGACATGGTGGTGAATCTGGGTATGGTAAAAGCAGGGGAATATGAACAGATTCTGGGGGAAATCCGGGCAGTGAAAGAAGCCTGTGACGGAAGACTTTTAAAGGTCATTATCGAAACCTGTCTGCTTACAAAAGAAGAAAAAACAGAGCTTTGTCGGATTGTAACAGAATCAGGGGCAGAATATATTAAGACTTCCACAGGCTTTTCCACAGGTGGAGCAACGTTTGCTGATGTGGAACTGATGAGAAAGTGTGTGGGCAGGCAGGTCAAGGTCAAAGCAGCAGGCGGGATTTCTTCAGTGGAGGACGCAGAGAAATTTCTGGCTCTTGGGGCAGACCGATTGGGAACCAGCAGATTGATTAAACTGTTGGAGGAAGAAAAACAGAGGGGAAAAGAGGGCAGATAAAGTGAAAACCTGGAGAGAAATTGCAGCGCTTCTTGCATTTCCAAAAGAAGCGCTGGAGGAATTAGAAATCGCAGCAAACCCCAATTCGGAGGATTTGGAAGCGCTTTTAAACGGGGATTTTCAAAAACAGGTAACAAAGCTTGTCAATCCCCATTGCTGGGAAGCGGCCAGAGAAAGTTTAAAAGAGGTACTGCAGCCGGATAAAAGCGGTCTGAAAATGTTGCTTGTTATGTTGACAGCCTGTGGATACACCTATGAGGCTTACAGAGAAAAGGGAATAGAGGACAGTATTTTTGTGGAAACTATGAACTGCTTCCCGCGTTTTGTAAATGAGCATAAAGTCAGTTATGGAAACTATGGATTTGACCGGGATTTCTGGACTGAACGACAGCTTTCCATGCAGCTGTTCAGACTGGGAGAACTGGAGTACGAAATGTGCAGGCAGGGAGAAGAAAAGACAATTTCCGTGCATATTCCTTCTGATGCGGATATCAGCAGGGATAAGGTAGAAGTTTCCTTTAAGCTGGCACAGGAGTTTTTTGAAACCTATTATCCGGAATATGCTCAGGCAGAATACACCTGCTATTCCTGGCTGTTAAGCCCTGCACTGACAGAATTACTGCCTGCACATTCCAGAATTTTGGAATTTCAGTCTTTCTTTGAGATAGAAAGAGAAGATACAAATTCCAATGCTGTGCTGGAATGGGTTTTTAAAAGAAAGGGGAATACGCTGCAGGAATTACCGGAGGATACTTCCCTGCAGAAAAAAATGAAGGCATATCTTCTGAGCAGCGGAAAAGTGGGAGAAGCTTTTGGAAGACTGCACAAATAAGACCGTGGAAAATTCGTGAAAATGAATATTGGCAATGACGAAGAAGATGTGGTAGAATTACAAGAAAGCATTATATTTTCAAGATTCTAAGATATCTCTTTCGGCATTGCCGTATCTGAAATTCTAATATCCTATCTAAAGAAAATCTCAATGCTTTTATTTTCAAAAACAGGAAATTGCAGAGAGGTTTTTATTTGTTTCAGTATAAGCGGTGGATTCTAAAGTCATGTACCAGATTTAAAATCCAGAAAGACCTTCTGCATAGAAAGGGAGGATTTTATTTATGGAAATGAATCAGAAAAGTGCAGTAAACAGAACTTATAAATCCACGATTTTTACAATGCTGTTTGAGGACAAACAGAATCTTTTGGAATTGTATAATGCAGTGAGTGGGAAGCATTATACAAATCCGGAAATGCTGGAAATTAATACGTTGGAGAATGCCATTTATATGTCAATGAAAAATGATGTTTCTTTTCTCATTGATTCCAGACTGTCATTGTATGAGCATCAGTCTACCTACAGTCCGAATTTACCTGTGCGCTTTTTGTTATATATTTCCAGTCTGTATTCTTCTATTACCAGAGAAATGAATCTGTATGGAACAAAGGCTGTGGAACTTCCATTGCCGTATTTTATGATTTTTTATAACGGGGAGCAGGAGGAACCGGATAAAAAAATTTTAAGACTGTCAGACCTGTATTCTGTAAAAGCGGAGAAATATAATTTGGAACTGGAAGCAGTTATGCTGAATATTAACTGTGGTCATAACAGGGAGCTTTTAGCGACAAGTCAGACGTTGGGAGAATATGCAGAGTATACAGCAAGAGTCAGGAAGTATGCAAAAGAAATGGAGTTGGAAGAGGCTGTGGACAGAGCAATTGAAGAATGCATTCAGGAGGGGATTCTCCGAAAGTTTTTGGAAAAGAACAAGATGGAGGCAAAAAATATGAGTATATTTGAATATGACCAGGAAAGACATATAAAAATGGAGCGTGCAGAAGCCTGGGAGGACGGCAGAAAAGAAGGAAAAATAGAAGGCAAACTAGAGGGTGAGCAGGAAATACTTCGGAAAATTGTGGAAAAGAAACTGAAAAAAGGCAAAAAAATAAAAGAAATAGCGGAGGATTTAGAGGAATCCCAAGAGGCAATCCGGAAGGTAATAGAAGAACTGAACGCAGACCGGAAGTTGTAAGTCTTGGAGGTTCTGCCATGGTTTCCGCATGTACGGCAGTAGCACATTTCGCAAAATGATACAGTATCCCGGTATAGCAAGTAATAAATAATCGTCATGTTGACCCGTTTAATTATCTATTTGGGAGGTGTGGCAAACATAGCAGAAATTTATTTTTTGCTGTACCGGGATTGTTTTTCACAAAGTATCACAATCCTTTATTCCCGAAATGCTTTCATACCTTCTTCAATGGAGCGCGTCATTTCCAGTGCAAAATCAGAATGATATTTCCGTTTGCAGAAGCGTTTTGTCCATTCTTCAAAGGATAGACTGCCTGTGTCTGCATGAAGATTTGCCTTTAAGATGTTTTCGTCCGCTTTTTTGTATACATTTTCGTGTACAATAGAATGTTTTTTAAATTCTGGTCTGTAATGTCCAGAATGGTGTACATCTGTTGCTTTCCGGCAGTAGGAGCCTGGGTAGCGGCAAGAAGAATCTGTTCCCTGTCCTGCACGGAAATTTTTTGTTCAGTAAAAGCGCGGACTGATTTGCGGTTATGCAAGCTTTCAATAATGGTGTTCATAAATTAGAATCCTCCCTTCCGATTACACAGATACCGGCTTTTAAAAGAAGCTGCCGGACTGCATATCTTTAGATTATCATAGAAAAAAGAAAATAGCAAAAATAAAAATTGAAAATTTTGTTGACAGAAGTTATTTCATGTGCTATAAAGTTAATGTAAACTAACTGGCGTAAAAACGCCATATACGGGATAAAAGGGCTGCTGTAATGTTACAGACAGTCATTTTTTAAAGATTACAGTAAGCCAAGACTAACATATGGAGGATTTATGAAAAAATTAAGGAAAATAAAGAGAATATTCTGGCTTCTGTTGGGAGGTACCAGTATGGGAATGGGCGCTGTAGGTGTTGTGCTGCCCATACTTCCCACGGTTCCCCTTCTCCTTCTGGCACTTTTTTGCTTTGCCAGAAGCTCTGCGAAAGTGGAGAACTGGTTCCGTTCCACAAAGCTGCATAAACAGCACTTAGAGCCATTTATGGAGAAAAAGGTTATGACCAAAAGAGCGAAAATTACAGTAATGGCTTCCATGACAGTGTTTATGGGAGCTGGTTTCTGGTTTATGGACAGCGTACCTGCAGGCAGAGTGATTCTGGGGGCTGTATGGCTGTTTCATATGATTTATTTTACAAAAGGTGTGGGAACCGTCCCGGCACAGGAGGTATAAAAGATGATTAAAAAACGATTGATTCATTTGCTGGAGGATTCTAAAAAATATATTTTGCAGAATGTTCTCTGGCAGTGGCTGGGATTACTGGCTCAGATTCTGGCAGTATCTGCCATAGGACTTCTTCTGGAGGGCCTGATACAGGAAAGTGTAAGCACAAAACTTTTGGCAGGAACAGCCTTTATCTGCGTCTGTTCCATTCTGGTGCGCTTTTTCTGTGAAAGGCAGGCAGCGAAAGCTTCCTTTCTGGCAAGTATAGATGTAAAAAGAGTTTTAAGAGAAAAAATATACGATAAGCTTACAAGGCTGGGAAATTCTTATCGGGAAAAAATAGCCACCTCAAAGGTGGTACAGCTTTCTGCCGAGGGTGTGGAGCAGTTGGAAACCTATTTTGGAAGGTATCTTCCTCAGTTTTTTTATAGCCTTCTGGCGCCGTTTACTTTGTTTGCAGTGCTGTCTTTTGTGAATCTTAAGGCAAGCGGAATACTTCTTGTCTGTGTTCCTCTGATTCCGGTTTCCATTGTGGCAGTACAGAAATTTGCAAAAAAGCTTTTGAACAAATACTGGGGAAGTTATACAGAACTGGGGGACAGCTTTCTGGAAAATCTTCAGGGCTTAACCACATTAAAAATTTACCAGTCAGACAGTCAGAAGGCAGAGGAGATGGACAGGGAAGCTGAGCAGTTTCGCCGGATTACCATGAAGGTGCTGACCATGCAGTTAAATTCCATCAGTGTTATGGACTTGGTGGCATACGGCGGCGCAGCCATCGGAATGATTGTGACTATAAAAGAATATCTGGCGGGAAATCTGGGCTTTTCCGGGGCTTTTACCATAATACTTCTGGCGTCAGAGTTTTTTATCCCGCTGCGTCTTTTGGGGTCTTTTTTCCACATTGCCATGAATGGAATGGCAGCAAGTGATAAGATTTTCCGGTTACTGGACATGCCGGAGGAAGAGAAGGGAACAGAACAGCTGTCCGGGGATTGTCTGGACATTTCTTTTGAAGATGTGGAATTTTCCTATGAAAAAGAGCGGAAAATCCTGGATAAGGTAAGCTTCCATATTCCCAGGGGCAGCTTTGTGGCTCTGGTGGGAGAGTCCGGCTGTGGGAAAAGCACCATTGCTTCTTTACTTATGGGAAGAAACAGGGGCTATACAGGGAAAATTTATCTGGGAGAAAAGGAGCTGTCAAAGGTTCAGGAGCAGAGTCTGATGCAGCATATTACCATGGTGCGCCACAACAGCTATCTTTTTAAAGGAACCGTGGAAGAAAATCTTCGCATGGGGAATCCAAAGGCAGACAGAGCGCAGTTGGAGGAAGCACTTCGAAAAGTAAATCTTTGGGAATTTTTAAAGCAGCAGGAAGGTCTTCAGACGGTTCTTCAGGAAAAGGGCAGCAATTTTTCAGGCGGGCAGTGTCAGCGTCTTTGCATTGCCAGAGCCCTGCTCCATGAAACACCTGTTTACATTTTTGACGAGGCAGCCTCCAATATTGATATGGAAAGCGAAGAAATTATTATGGAAGTGATTCGTAAGCTGGCAGAAACAAAAACGGTGCTTCTGATTTCTCACAGATTGGCAAATGTGAAAAAATCAGATTGTATTTATGTGTTAAAGAACGGAAAAATTGCAGAGCAGGGAAAGCATGAGGAGCTTCTGAACCTGTGCGGTGTTTATAAAAAAATGTATGACACCCAGAGGAATCTGGAAAAATACGGATTGGAAAAAGAAGAAAGGGGAAAAACAGCATGAAAAGAAGAAGCGGAATTAAGGTTATGGGACAGCTTATCGGTTTGATTTTTCCTTTGCTGCATGTCATGGCAGCAGCGATTTTACTGGGTGTGGCAGGATTTTTATGCGCTATTTTCCTGAGTATCCTGGCAGGCAGCGGTCTGGTATATGGCTTTATGGGAAAGGGAATCGCAGGGCTTTCCGTGGGCAGTCTGTTTGTTCTTATGGCAGTGCTTGCAGTGCTGAGAGGAATCTTACACTATGCAGAACAGGCATGTAATCATTATATTGCCTTTAAGCTCCTTGCCATTATCCGCCATAAGGTTTTTGATGCTTTAAGAAGGCTGTGTCCTGCCAAACTGGAAGGCAGGGACAAGGGAAATCTGATTTCCATTATTACCAATGACATTGAGCTTTTGGAGGTATTTTATGCTCATACTATTTCCCCCATCGCCATTGGTTTTCTGACTTCCCTGATTATGGTGCTGTTTCTTGGACATTACCATGTTTATGCAGGTATTTGGGCCTTGATATCCTATTTGCTGGTAGGCGTGGGCGTTCCTCTTTGGAATGGAAAGAAGGGCGGTCAGACGGGAATGGAGTTTCGGACCGGGCTTGGAAATCTGAACAGCTATGTGCTGGATTCCCTGCGGGGACTGGAGGAAACCATACAGTATCATCAGGAAAAGGACAGAAGAGAAGGCATGTCCCAAAAATCAGTGGAATTAGGTGTTCTGCAGAAAAAGCTCAGTCGTATGGAGGGAAACACAAGGGCTGTGACCAATCTTATCATTTTGTTAAGCTCCTTTGGCATGTTGTTTTTTACTGTATTTTTGTATACTAGAGGCAGTATAGATAAGGAAGCAGTGTTGCTTTGCACCATTTCCATGATGGGCTCTTTTGGTCCGGTGGTAGCCCTGGCAAATCTGTCAAATAATCTGAATCAAACTCTGGCAAGCGGTGAGAGAGTGCTTTCCATTTTGGAAGAAACCCCTCAGGTAGAGGAAGTAAAAGGAAAAGAAACAGTAGAATTTCAGAATGCAGGCTGTGAGCATGTAACCTTTTCCTACAAAGATGAGGTGATTTTAAGGGATTATAGTCTTATACCGGAAAAAGGAATGATTACCGGAATCCATGGAAGAAGCGGTTCCGGAAAATCTACGCTTTTAAAGCTGTTTATGCGCTTTTGGGACGTGCAGCAGGGAAAAGTGTGGATTTCAGGAAGGAATATCCGGGAAATCAATACTGAAAATCTGCGGAATATGGAATCCTATGTAACACAGGAAACCTACCTGTTTCATGATTCTTTGGAAAACAATATCAGGGTAGCAAAGCCGGATGCTACAAGAGAAGAGGTAATAGAGGCAGCAAAGAAGGCTTCCCTGCATGAATTTATTAAAGCTCTGCCAAAGGGCTATGACACCCAGGTTGGAGAATTGGGTGATACGCTTTCAGGCGGAGAAAGACAGAGAATCGGTATTGCCAGAGCATTTTTGCACAACGCCCCGTTTCTTATGCTGGACGAGCCTACCAGCAACCTGGATTCCTTAAATGAGGGAATCATTCTGAAAGCATTGCGGGAGGAGTGTAAAAACAAAACGGTGGTGTTGGTTTCCCACAGGCAGTCTACCATGAAGATTGCAGATAAAATATACGAAATGGAAAATGGAAGATTGTCCTGAAAAGATAGCCGCACGAAACAGCAGAAAGGAATGCTGCTGTTTCATGCGGCTAAAATCTGATTACAGATGTTTATATACATCAGCCAGCATATCCAGCAGGAAATCCTGAGAGAAACGGCTGGTGTCAATGCAGAGCTGGTAGTTTTCCATATCGTTCCATTTCCGGTCTGTGAAAAATTCATAGTAGGATTTTCTGGTTTTATCCATTTTTTTCACAAGAGAACGAGCGCTTTTTTCTTCCCTTCCCAGCCGTTCCATGACCGTTTTGACACGTTCCTCAAAAGGGGCATAGACAAACAGGCTCAGACAATTATCTCCCAGAATATAGTCCGCGCAGCGTCCTACAATGATACAATCTTCTTTTTTGGCAAGATTTTCGATAATTTTAGACTCTGTTTCAAAAAGCACGTCATTCATGGGGTGAAAATGATACTGAGGCTGCATCTGCATCTGTTCGTTAATGGGCAGACGCCATTGGTTTGCCTTTTTTTCATCTACCTTTAAAAGCTCTTCATAAGGAATATCGTTTTCCTCACTGGCAAGACGAATCAGTTCCTTATCATAAAAGTGAATCCCCAATTTTTGAGCCAATGCTCTTCCCAGAAGTCTTCCGCCGCTTCCATACATACGGTTAATAGTAATAATACGGTGAGTCATAGAAATCCCTCCTTGCTGTGTAAAACCAATCTATAATTATATAAATATTATAGCACAAATATAGTGAAAATTCCATGGGAAGGTTGCTTTTTTGGTGGATTTATATTATATTAGGAACTGTGACGCTGCCGGGAAATACCGGTAGGCAAAAGAAAAGAGGAGAAATTGCATATGGAAAATACAAATCGCGGAAAAAAGATGAGTCCGGCAAAGCGAAAAAAGAAACGTATCCAAAAAGCGTTTCGGATTGCCGGGGAAATACTGGTTGGCATTCAGATTCTTGCGACACTTGTGTTTATGGGCTTTACCTGGAGATTGGGTATGGTTCCCACCAAGTATCTGGCAGGTCTGGCGGGAATCCTTCTGGTATTTGCAGCGCTGTTGTTTACCATGCAGGTGGTTACCAGAGGAAAAGCTATTGTCAGTAAGCTCGTCAGTGTTCTGATGTCAGCAGTGCTGATTTTTGGTTCAGTTTATATGTATCAGACCCACAGTGCAGTACAGGATATCAGTGGCGATACACTGGGCAAACAGGTTAACAGTATGCTGGTTGTAGTCAGAAGCGATGACCCTGCACAAAAGGTAAAAGATACCGGTGAATATATTTATGGTATCCAGCATGCAGAAGACGCAGCGGATATCGATGCAGCAATGGATCGCGTAAATAAAGATGCCGGAGCAGAGGTTATGACTGCAGAATACAAGAGCCTGAATGAACAGGCAGCAGCTCTTTTGGACGGAAGCGTACAGGCCATTGTCTACAACGAGGGCTTTGGCGGCATTCTGGAAGAGATTTACGAAGGCTATGGCAGTCAGGTGAAGGTAATTGCACAGTACAGCATTGAAACAAAAGATGAGGCAAGTCAGCTGGTACAGGGCAAGGCAGCCGAGGTTAATGTAAAAGATGAAACCTTCAGCATGTATATCAGTGGTATTGATGTATACGGACCGGTATCTGCAAAAAGCAGAAGCGATGTAAATATTATAGCAACGGTAAATCCTGTGACAAAGCAGGTTCTCTTAACCAGTACACCGAGAGATTATTATGTAACCATTCCGGGTGTCAGCGGGGACAGCAGAGACAAACTGACTCATGCAGGAATTTATGGTGTGGACAAATCCATGGCAACACTGGAAAACATTTATGACATTGAAATTCCATTTTATACCAGGGTGAATTTTACTTCCCTGATTACTATCGTTGACTCTATGGGTGGGGTTGATGTGGAATCTGAATATGCTTTTTCAACAAATGGCGATGGCGGCGCAATTATTAATGTACAGCAGGGAACCAATCACTTTAACGGAAAGGAAGCCCTTGCTTTCGCAAGAGAACGTTATAATGTTCCGGGCGGTGATAACCAGCGTGGAAAGAACCAGATGGCAGTTATTCAGGCAATGATTAAAAAAATGCTGACACCGGAAATGCTGGTAAAAGCTCCCAGTTTGATCTCGGAGGTCAGTGACAGCGTAGAAACCAATATGAGCATGGAGCAGATTCAGAAGCTGATTCAGAGTCAGTTAAATAACGGTGGCGACTGGACTATTAAATCTGTGGCAGCAGAGGGTACAGGGGACAGCCAGTATTGTTATTCTATGCCAGGAACAGCGCTGTATGTTATGCAGCCGGATCAGACCTCTGTAGACAGCATTAAGGCACTGATGCAGACCGTAAAGGACGGCGGACAGCTTCCACAGTAGAGCCTTTTGTGGAGTTCACCAAAGTCAGAAAAGAAAAAACAGGTCTTGGCAGACCGAAAAAATCGTGCTATATTAAAAACAGAATAAGAAAAACATTTCTGGCGTAAGCCAGGGACGATACATGATAGAGGCGCAGGTTTCAAGAGTATTCTTCTGTAAAAGGCAGGGCAGCCGCAGAGGAAGAAAGGGGAAACTGCCGAAGAAGGAAAATCTGCCCGGGGTTTTTCTTCTGGGACACTGCAGAATATGCAGCGTACTGTCACAACGATGTGGAGCGCTATCATCACTGGTCACAGTCATATGTTTATTGGCAAACCATGAGCGCTTTCCCTGCGGGGACATATCGTTCATGGTTTTTCTTATGGGATTTACAACCCCCATACTTATAGAAAAGGAGAATAAATAATGACGAAAAGAAGAAAAAAAGTCACAGCAGCCCTGTTTACTTTTGGAATTTTGCTGATTTTCATGACTATGACCGTATTTGGCGCTTCCGAGGAAGCACCAAAATCTCAGATGTATGCAACCTTCTGGTCCCTGATTCCACCGGTGGTGGCTATTGCCCTGGCATTGATTACAAAGGAGGTTTACAGCTCCCTGTTTGTGGGAATTTTGGTAGGAGCCTTGTTTGCCACAGATTTTCAGTTTGAGGGAACAGTTTTAAAGATCATAGACGAGGGATTTATTCAGGTGCTTTCTGATCCTTCCAATGTGGGAATTTTAATTTTCCTGGTGATTTTGGGAACCATGGTGTGCATGATGAACCGGGCAGGGGGCTCTGCGGCCTTTGGCAAATGGGCAGGAAAGCATATCAAAACCAGAATCGGGGCGCAGATTGCCACGATTATTCTCGGTATTATGATTTTTGTAGATGATTATTTTAACTGTCTTACTGTGGGAAGTGTTATGCGGCCGGTTACAGATAAGCACAATGTGTCAAAGGCAAAATTTTCTTATCTCATTGATGCCACAGCAGCGCCTATCTGCATTATTGCACCGATTTCCTCCTGGGCTGCTGCAGTCAGCGGCTTTGTAGAGGGAGAAGACGGACTGGCGATTTTTATGCAGGCAATCCCCTATAACTTTTATGCGTTGCTCACAATTCTGATGATGTTTGCGTTAGTACTGATGCGGGTGGATTTCGGTCCTATGGCTCTTCATGAAGCCAATGCTCTGAAGGGAGATATTTATACCTGCGGAAAAAGAGTGGACGAGGAAACAGAGGAAGTAAAGCCAAATCCCAGAGGAAAGGTTATTGATCTGATTGTTCCCATTGTGCTTCTTATTATCTGCTGTATTGTGGGTATGATTTACACTGGGGGATTTTTTAGTGGCACGGATTTTGTGACAGCCTTTTCTCAGAGTGAAGCATCTCTGGCGTTGTCTATCGGAAGTTTTTTTGCCTTTGTTTTTACTGTGATTTTCTATGCAGCAAGAAGAGTACTGTCCTTTCGGGATTGTATGGATTGTATTCCGGAGGGCTTCAAGGCCATGGTTCCGGCAATCCTTATCCTGACCTTTGCCTGGACGCTGAAAGCCATGACAGACAGCCTGGGAGCTAATGTATTTGTAGCAGAGGCCATGGAATCTGTAGCAGGAGGGCTTTTGAACTTCCTTCCAGCGATTATTTTCCTGGTAGGATGTGCACTGGCATTTGCAACCGGAACCTCCTGGGGAACTTTTGGGATTTTAATCCCCATTGTAGTCGCAGTTTTTGAGGGAAAGGATCCTCAGATGATGATTATTTCTATTTCTGCCTGTATGGCAGGCGCTGTATGCGGAGATCACTGTTCTCCGATTTCTGATACAACCATTATGGCGTCAGCAGGAGCGCAGTGCAACCATGTGAATCATGTAACCACTCAGCTTCCCTACGCCCTTACAGCAGCCGGGGTTTCCTTTGTGACTTATATTATTGCAGGATTTGTAAAGACTGCCTGGATTTCCCTTCCGGCAGGAATTTTACTGATGTTGGGTACTGTGCTTGTCATTAAGAAAAGGACAGGTACAAAGAACAGAGCATAAGAAGTTAGATAGATGAGTGTATGGCAATACAGAAACAGCGCCCTCAAAGGGGCAAAACACGGTATCTGCCATATACTCATTTTTTTGTTACTATAAAGAAAAAAAGCAATATATCTAAAATTTCCAGCAACATGCCCCTAGCAATTTTTGAAAATTTTGTATATTCTAAGAGTATAAAAGAAAGCCCGATTTGCGAAAGGAGAACAAAGATGAGCGAAACAAATTTTAAAGGACGTGTCACTATTCCCACAGATGTAGACGTGGTGCCGGAAACTCTGGAGCTGGTGAAAAGATGGGGTGCTGATGCCATTCGTGACTGTGATGGAACTGATTATCCGGAAGAATTGAAAAATGTTGATGCAAAGGTATATTCTACCTATTACACTACCAGAAAGGATAATGCCTGGGCAAAGGCAAACCCGGAGGAAATCCAGCAGATGTACATTATGACTCCTTTCTATACAGCAGTGGAGAGCAAGCTGTCTATTCATTTGATGAATCATTTGTACCCGGATATGTTAAAGGTGAATTCCCATGATGACATTACTCGCTGGTGGGAAGTCATTGACCGCACCACAGGAGAACCTCTGGAAGCTTCCCAATGGGATTACAGCGAGGAAACAGGAGACGTGACCATTCACAATGCAAAGGAATTTCATGATTATACGGTCAGCTTCCTGGCATACATCATGTGGGATCCGGTACATATGTACAATGCAGTGACAAACGGCTGGACAGACTTTGAAAAGCAGATTACCTTTGATGTACGTCAGCCAAAAACAAGAGCGTATTCTATGGAACGTCTGCGCAAGTTTATTGCAGACAATCCTCATGTAGATGTTATCCGTTATACAACCTTTTTCCACCAGTTCACCCTGATTTTTGATGAGTTGGCAAGAGAAAAATATGTAGACTGGTATGGCTATTCTGCTTCTGTAAGTCCTTATATTCTGGAACAGTTTGAAAAAGAGGTGGGCTATAAGTTCCGCCCGGAATTTATCATTGACCAGGGGTATATGAACAATACCTATCGTATTCCTTCCAAAGAATTTAAGGATTTCCAGGCATTCCAGAGAAGAGAAGTGGCAAAGCTGGCAAAAGAAATGGTAGATATTACTCATGAGTGCGGCAAAGAGGCTATGATGTTCCTGGGTGACCACTGGATTGGCATGGAACCTTTTATGGACGAATTCCGGAGTGTTGGACTGGATGCAGTTGTAGGAAGTGTAGGAAATGGTTCTACTCTGCGCCTTATCAGCGATATTAAGGGCGTAAAATATACAGAGGGACGTTTTCTTCCTTACTTCTTCCCAGATACTTTCCATGAAGGCGGCGATCCGGTAAAAGAAGCAAAAGTCAACTGGGTAACTGCAAGACGTGCGATTTTGAGAAGTCCCATTGACCGTATCGGCTATGGAGGATACTTAAAGTTGGCTATGGAGTTCCCGGAATTTATTGATTATGTGGAAAGCGTATGCAACGAATTCCGTACCCTGTATGAAAATATTAAGGGAACCACTCCATACTGCATCAAGAAGGTGGCAGTGTTAAACAGTTGGGGTAAAATGCGTGCATGGGGCAACCATATGGTACATCACGCGATTTACTATAAGCAGAATTATTCTTATGCGGGAATTATCGAGGCATTGAGCGGCGCACCGTTTGACGTACAGTTTATCAGTTTTGATGATATCAGAGAAAATCCGGTGATTTTAGACGACATTGATGTGGTATTAAACGTAGGCGGCGCTTACACAGCCTATACAGGCGGCGAAAACTGGGCAGATGAAACTATCGTAACTGCAGTGAAGAAATTTATCTATAATGGCGGAGGTTTTATCGGCGTAGGCGAACCGACTGCTTATCAGCATGAGGGACGTTACTTCCAGCTGGCAGGTGTTATGGGTGTGGAAAAAGAAACAGGATTTACTCTGAATACAGATAAATACAACTGGGAAGAGCATGAACACTTTATTACAGAGGACTGCAGGGGTGAGATTGATTTTGGAGAAGGTCAGAAGTTTATTTATGCTTTACCGGAAACAACCATTATCAAGCAGACCAACGAAGAAGTACAGATGGCTGTCCATGAATTCGGAAAAGGAAGAAGCGTGTACATCAGCGGACTTCCATACAGCTTTGAAAACAGCCGTGTGCTTTATCGTGCCATTATCTGGGCTTCTCATGATGAGGAAAACCTGCACAAATGGTTTTCTGACAACTACAATGTAGAAGTACATGCTTATGTGAAGAACGGAAAATACTGTGTGGTAAACAACACTTATGAACCGCAGGATACCACGGTTTATAAAGGAGATGGAAGCAGCTTTGACCTGCATCTGGAAGCGAATGAAATTAAGTGGTATGAAATTTAAGACTTAGTAAGACAGAGGCTGTCGCATGAATGGATACGGAGGATATTCCGGATTGCTGTTTCATGCGGCAGCCTTTTTACAGGATGGCTGTGCTTTTCCGGTACTCGTTGGGGGAAATGCCCACAATTTTTTTAAAGGTCTGAGAAAAATAGGACTGGGAGGAAAACCCGGTGATTTCTCCGATTTTTGCTACCGGATAATTGGTGGATTCCAGCAGATACCGGGCTTCCTCCAACCTTCTTCCTATGAGATAATTAATAGGAGAGACCCCCTTATAGTTTTTAAAGGCATGCACCAGATAATATTTGTTAATATGTACCAGAGAACTGAGAAATTCCAGCGTAATATCCTCTGCATAATGCTCGTTGATGTACTGTTCCACCAGCTTGCATTCCCGTGTGGTTTTCTGCTGAGGTGCGTTTAAAATTTCCTGTCTGGTACTTCGGGCAAGCAAGAGGAGAATCAGCTCCAGAAGATTCTGGCATACAGCCGTGTAATTTAAAGGCTGTGTCTGCACCTCTCTTAGCAGGGTGTCCAGATAACTCTTCATTTCCAGTTGCTCCGGGGAGAGGGAGAACAGGCTGTAGTCATAGGGCGTTCCTTTTTTTGTATGGCCGAACTGTACTCCCTCAATTCCCAGGGCAATGTATTCCCAGGGATTTTCCCGGTTGCCAAGCTCTGTGTGTGGGACATTGGGATTGATAAAAATCAGATCATTTTTTTGAACCGGTATTTTTTTACTTCCAATCTGGAAGAAACCATTGCCACGGGTGACAAAGAAAAGCTCAGAAAAAGAGTGGGCATGCTCCAGACTGTGCCAATCCTTGTCAGAAGTCGCGCAGGTAACATATAAAAGCTGGGCTTCCGGGCGCACAAGGCTGTGGAAGTCCAGAGAATATCGTTGATTGCTCATAATTCAGAAACATTCCTTTTCTTTTTGATAGTTGTATTATACTGTTTTCCGCGAGGAGATACAAGGAATTTTCCAAAAGGCATAGGAAGGGATCGTATTTTCCTATGGCCGCAGATAGGCTCGCATGGCCTTTAAGGCATGTTTTTCCAGACGGCTGACCTGGGCCTGGGAGATACCGATTTCCTGTGCCACCTCCATTTGTGTCCGTCCTTCATAAAAGCGCATTTCAATGATTTTCTTTTCCCTCTCGTCCAGGCGTTTTAAGGCTTCTCTTAAAGACAGATCCTCCACCCAGTTTTCCTCCTTATTTTTTTTATCGCTGATCTGATCCATGACATACAGCGTGTCCCCACCCTCGGTGTAGACTGGTTCGTATAGACTTACCGGACTTTGAATAGCGTCCAGAGCATAGACAATTTCCTCCTTTTCCATACCGATTTCTTCGGCAATTTCTGTAATGGTAGGCTCTTTCTGGTGTTGTTTTATATAGTTTTCTCTGGCGTATATAGCTTTATATGCGGTATCCCGCAGGGAACGGCTGACCCGGATGGAATTATTGTCCCGGAGATAGCGCCGGATTTCACCTATAATCATGGGAACTGCGTAGGTGGAAAACTTTACATTTAAGGTAGTATCAAAGTTGTCAATGGCTTTGATAAGTCCTACGCAGCCAATCTGAAATAAATCGTCTACATTTTCGCTGCTGCCTGAAAAGCGCTTGATCACACTTAAAACCAGCCGCAGATTTCCCTTAATGTACCGTTCTCTCGCTTCCATGTCACCTGTTTTAATACGCGTAAACAACTGTTCCTTTTCCTCATTGGTGAGAATGGGAAGGCGTGAGGTATTGACGCCGCAGATTTCCACTTTGTTGAGTGCCATAGCAAGAATCCTCCAATTCTGTAATTTCAGTGTCTATTAGGAAGGATTCTCACGGAAAGGAAACAATATACCAAAGCCGGGAAAATTTCATAAAGTTTTAGTCCTTGACAAAAAGAAACAGACTTGTGTATCAGGAAAACCCATGGTATGATTTTCGGTAAAGTTCCGTATTATAGTTTTCGCCATTCTTAAGTATGTGGTATAATGCAGCCAGAAGCATTCTTGCCAGCGGTTATCCGGCAAGCCGGACAGCCCACTCATTTCCCCGTGACTTGTAGTATACCGAGTTCCCTATAAGAGGAATTATAAAGAAAAAATAAACTCAGAAAAACGTTTTCATAACGTTTTGTGCCTGAGCGAAGCGAAAGGAATGGATATATATGAAAATTTTAATTATAGAGGACGATAAAGGGCTGCGTACCGGTATTTCGTTTTCTCTTGCTCAGGAGGGATATGAGGTGTTGGAGGCAGGGACAGCAAAGGAGGGCCTGCGGCTCTTTGAAAAAGAGGGTCCAGGGGCAGTTTTAATGGATTTAAATTTGCCGGATATGGACGGACTTTTGTTGTGTCAGAGGATTCGGGAAGGAGCAAGAACTCCAGTGCTTATGGTAACCGCAAGGGATATGGAAACAGATGAACTTCTGGGGCTGGAAAGCGGTGCAGATGATTATATTACAAAACCTTTTTCCATAGCAGTTTTAAAGCTTCGTCTGAAAAAACTGTTAGAAAGAGAGGTGAAAGGGGAAAGCAGGGAAAATCGTATGGCTTCCGGGAATTTGTGTATGGATCTGAAGATGATGAAGGTGCTGGTGGACAGGGAGGAACTGGAGTGCAGCATGACAGAATTTAAGCTTTTAAAGTTCTTTTTGGAAAACAGGGGACAGGTGCTGACCCAGAATCAGATTCTGGAGGCAGTCTGGGATTTGAGAGGACGGTATGTCAATGCAAATACTTTACAGGTAAATGTTGGGCGGCTGCGGAAAAAGCTGGAGGCAGCAGGGTGTACTGCCCAGGTGAAAACCATACACGGTATTGGATATCTGTGGGAGGAAGCGTGATGCAGACAGCCATGACAATCCTCTGCCTGTCTGTGGCAGGGGTTGGACTTTGCCTGGGGGTAGGAAGTTTTTTGTATTACCGCCGTCAGCTTCGCCTTTTTTCAAATATTTTAAATACTTTTGAAAAGACGGGAGAACTGGTAGAAGGAGAAAATCGGGAAACCATGGAATCCAAGCTGCTCAGCCGTCTGTGCCGCGTTCTGAAGCGTAGCAGACAAAAGGAAGAGCAGACAGGAAAAGAAAGGCAGGAAATGGCAGAGCTTTTATCCAATCTCTCTCATCAGTTAAAGACACCTCTTGCCAATATTTTGCTGAATACAGAAATTTTAAAAGAGGGAAGGCTCAGTCAGGAAGAGGAAAAACAGTTTCTTCTGAGAAATCAGGAGCAGGCAGAGAAAATGCAGTGGCTGATGAAAACTCTGGTAAAGGCGTCCAGGCTTGAGCAGGGAATTCTGGTTTTTGACATTTTTCCTGCGTCCCTTGTGGAAACTCTTGCAAGGAGTATCAGTTCGGTATATGCCCTTGCAAGAGAAAAACAGATTTCCATAGAAACCCAGGGACTGAAGGAGTGTGTGTGCTGCCATAATCCCAAATGGACAGCAGAGGCCATTGGAAATCTTCTGGAAAATGCGGTAAAGTACAGTCCGGCAGGCAGTAAGATTTCTATCGAAACAGAGGTTATGGAATTATATGCAAATGTGAAAATCACAGATGAGGGTCCCGGAATCCCCAAAGAGGAATACAACCGGATTTTCAGACGGTTCTACAGAGGAGAGCAGGCAGAGCAGCAAGAGGGCAGCGGTCTGGGGCTGTATCTGGCACAGGTGATTCTGCAAAGGGAAAAGGGATATATCACGGTTTCAAAAGGAAGAGATGGAGGCGCCTGTTTTTCGGTGTTTCTGCTTCTGAAGGAATAGAAAAACCATGTAAAGAGAAGTTCTGACAATTTTGTCAGGACTTTTTTCGCAGCTGTCAGAGGTATGTCAGATTTCTTTTGTAAACTGAGTGTAAAGAGAGAAGAAAGGAAGCTGACATATGGAAATATTAAAAACAGAAAATCTGAAAAAATATTATGGAAAAGGTGTAAATCGGGTAAAGGCCCTGGACGGCGTAAGTTTAACTGTAGAAGAAGGAGAATTTGTGGCAGTTGTAGGTACCTCCGGCAGCGGTAAGAGTACCCTCTTACATATGCTGGGTGGGCTGGACTATCCCACAGACGGAAAGGTTTTTGTAGGTGGAAAGGATATTTTCTCCCTGAATGAAACCCAGCTTACGATTTTCAGGAGGCGCAACATTGGGTTTGTCTTTCAGAATTATAATCTGGTGCCGGTGCTGAATGTGTACGAAAACATTGTGTTGCCCATGGAACTGGACGGAGAAGAGCCGGATAAAGAGTATGTAGACGAAATTATCCGTACCCTGGGAATGGAAGACAAGCGGTATAGTCTGCCCAATCAGCTTTCCGGCGGACAGCAGCAAAGAGTTGCCATTGCCAGAGCCCTGGCCTCAAAGCCCAGTATTTTACTGGCAGATGAACCGACCGGAAATCTGGATTCCCGGACTTCTCAGGAGGTTTTGGGGCTTTTGAAGCTGACCAATTCCCGGTTTTCCCAGACCATTGTCATGATTACCCACTCTGAAGCGCTGGCACAGCTATGCGACCGGATTATTCATATCGAGGACGGCAAACTTATGAAGTCCGGAGGTGAGCAGTGATGAAAAATAACAATCAAAAGGTTATAAAAAAACTATCTCAAAGAACCATGAAACAAAGTCGTATGCGAAACTTTTTTGCAGTTGCGGCAATCTGTCTGACTACCCTTTTGTTTACCGCTGTTTTTTCCATGGGCTTTGGCATGATGCAAATGATACAGGAGCAGACCATGCGGGAGGTAGGGGGAAAATTTCATGCAGGGTTAAAGGGCGTCACCATGGAACAGTATGAAAAGATATCCAAAGATGCAGAAGTGGCTTCGTCCTCTTATAACATTCTTTTGGGGCAGGCAGATAATCTGAAAAAAAGACAGGCAGAGATTCGTATGCCGGGCAGCCTGGAAGAAATCGAAGGAGCGTTTGTGAATCTGGAGGAGGGGACGTATCCGAAACAGGAAACAGACGTGGTGATGGATACCATCACCTTAAAGGAACTGAAAATTAATCCCCGTATCGGAGCCACTGTGCATTTGGAATATACCTTTATGGGAGAAAAAATCCAGGACGATTTCACTCTCTGCGGCTGGTATCAGGGAGATGAAATTTCCCATGCAAGCCAGGTGTATATTTCAGAAGCATACTGGAATCAGGTCAAAGGAAATTATACAGAAACAGATTTTCAGAAGAATTATGAGAATACCGGGAATATTCAGGGGCTGGTAAACGGAAATCTGTACTTTAAAAATTCTAAAAATATTGAGGATAAAGTAGTAGCAGCCATTGAGCATGCAGGCTACACACCGGAGAGTGATGCGGACAACAAAGAATCTGAGAGTCCGGTTATCCGTTATGGCGTCAACTGGGCGTATATGTCTTCCAGAGCGGAAAGTCTGGATATGGAAACTGTGGTGCTTTTTGTTGCAGCTTTTTTTGTGATTCTGATTAGCGGATATCTGATTATCTATAATATTTTTCAGCTTTCCATTCTGCGGGAGATTCGGTTTTACGGATTACTGAAAACCATTGGAACCACGAAAAAGCAGCTACAGAAGCTGGTGTACAGACAGGTCTGGAAATTGTGTGGTGTGGGAATTCCTATAGGCGCAGTTTTGGGATATCTGGGAGGACAGTTCCTGGTTCCCATACTGGCAAAAGGCGGGACATATGCAGGAGAAAGCGGCTTTTATTTTAATTTCTGGATTTTGATTTTCGGTGGCGTGTTTTCTTTGGCGACTGTAATGATAAGCTGCAGGAAACCGGCAAAAATCGCCGGGAATGTATCTCCCATTGAGGCAGTGCGTTACACAGAAGGGACTCTGAAAAGGAAAAGAAGTAAAAAATCAAAAAAAGGCGCCAAAATTGCCAGAATGGCTTTTTCCAATCTGGGAAGAAACAAGAAAAAAACCGTCCTTGTAATTTTATCCATTTCCCTGAGCGTGATTTTGCTGGAAATTGTGATGACAGCAGTGGGTAGTTTTCGCATTGATGAATATCTGGAAGAACGGATTTATGGGGATTATATGATTGGAAATGCCAATTGGACCGTTGCTGCGCCAAGAGAATTGGATTTCCGGATAGACGAGGCATATGCACAGGGCGCCGATACCTGGCAGGGCGTTTCTGGAAAATCGGAATTATGGACATTGAATTCCGAGCATATTCTATCTGAAAAAGGGCAGAAGCAGTTTCAAAAGTTGGATAAAGAGGGAAAATTAGAAGAGGGTTTGTATTATAAAGCCAGGGCAGAAGACCGGGAAAAAATGGGAAGAGGAGAATTGGCTTTAGATGAAAGGCGCTATGCTTATTCCGAAGATATGCTGGAAAATTTGAAGCCGGTTAAAGGGGAGATTGATGCAGAGAAATTCAGAAGCGGGAAATATGTACTCCTGGAGCAGATGACTTTTTTGGAAAACGCAGAAGTTGGGGACAGTTGTTATGAACCGGGAGATAAAATTATATTGCAAACGCCCACGAAAGACACAGAACAGGAAATGGTATATGATGAAAACCAGGAACTCATAGGTACCTTTCTCACGAATCTGGAAAAAAAGGAATACGAAGTTATGGCAGTGGTGGAAAATATTCCTACCAGCATGAACATACACTTTTTTTCAACAAACAGCATTACAACCATTCTTCCTTTAGAAGAAATCAAACAAAGCCCGGAAGCGACCATGTTTGCCAAATCCTATACCGTAGAGCCGGAGTTTGCAGAGAGCTTTGAGGCGTATCTGAAGGATTATACAGAGGAGGAAAATCCCTCCATGGGCTATCTGTCAAAGAACAGTGTAAGGGAAGAATTTTCCGGTATGATAGAGGGCGTTTCTGCTGTGGGATATGGTTTGTGCGTTGTGATTGCCATAATCGGAATTTTGAATTTTGCTAATTCTATGCTGACCGGAATTCTGGCAAGAAAGCAGGAATTGGCAGTGATGCAAAGTATTGGCATGACAAAGGAGCAGATACGAACCATGCTCTTATGGGAAAGTGGGTACTATCTGGGGATTTCAGGAATCATCAGTGTAATTGTCGGCAGCATTGGGGCATCTTTTCTTGTGGGAGCATTAAATGATGTGATTATGTGCTTTGCTTATCGTTATACAGCCGTGCCGTTTTTCCTTATGCTTCCGGTATTCGCATTGGTGGCAGCTGCGATTTCTCTTATTGCCTATGGACAGACACAGAAGAAGAGCGTGGTGGAGAGAATGAGGGAAACGCAGTAAAGATTTCTTCCTTCTTGATAAACGTATTTGGGAAAGCTATACTATAGCGAACAATGGAACCATAGAAAACAGCAGATTTTAGGTGTCCTTCAGGGATTTTATCGAGGAGATGATTATATTGAATGCCGGAAGAATCCGGGATATCAGATTTATGTCAGAATATGGTGTTTCTCTCTGACGTTGAGAAAATGGCTCCTGTATCTGATGAATTTTGGGAGAAAATTGTGGGGGAGATTGAAATATTTCTTCTTCTATTCTTGGCGGGATTGTTTCGCAGTGCAGTTTCGCCGAGAATTGCCTTAAAAATAAGGAAATTTAAAAATTTTGAAGCTTTTGAAAAAAATTTGAAAAAAGGTGTTGACAAATCATGCATTTCCAGTATATAATAGCAAAGCAGTCAGCGATGAGGCTGACACAGAACGGGATCTTAGCTCAGCTGGGAGAGCATCTGCCTTACAAGCAGAGGGTCATAGGTT
>ENA-ORTP01000656-ORTP01000656.1-human-gut-metagenome-genome-assembly--contig:-NODE-656-length-41500-cov-4.850235_pt1 | contig 41500 bp, 34 predicted proteins | sample MGYA00241913_ERZ509190 | MGnify/ENA primary metagenome ERZ509190 (study PRJEB26280, sample SAMEA2338839) | human gut metagenome | biome: human gut; feature: human-associated habitat; material: faeces...
TTTCTGGCGAAAATCTATATCCGATTATTCTATTTGCTCCAACAACAATGGCATAAGGAGGAACATCTTTTGTGATAGTGCTGTTTGCTCCAATAATAGCCCCATCACCAACAGTAATACCGTCCATAATTACAGAATTAACACCTATCCAAACATCATTTCCAATATGACATGGTAAATCAAAATTATATTTCAGCTTATTTTCATCTGGAATACTAATAGAATATAAATCTGAATCAAAATATACAAATGGATGCGTTGTTAATGCATTTTTTGGATGAGATGTAGGTCCAATTTCCACACGTCTTGATATTGAACAATATTTTCCAATAGTAGTATTGGCAGAGCCTATTAGGCAATTACGACCGATATATGAATGCTTTCCTAATTGAGGATATAGATATTGTTCATACAAATCGGGGTTATTCTTTTTTAATAACCAAAATTTTAAAAACTTTAGCCTAAATATATCTATAATTTTCTGCCCAAATTGTATTCTCAAAACGATTTACCTCGAATATTTCTTAATTTTTTTATGCATTGGTAAATATCATCAAAAGGTAAATCATATAGATATTCTTCATCCAAGTCCCACCATTTTAACTCAAGTAATTGCTTGATGATTTCTGGCGAAAATCTATATCCGATTATTCTATTTGCTCCAACAACAATGGCATATGGAGGAACATCTTTTGTGATAGTGCTGTTTGCTCCAATAATGGCCCCATCACCAATAGTTACACCATTATTTATTATAGTTTGAGTACCAATCCAAACATCATTTCCAATACTACAAGGTTTGCAACAATCAAAATTTACTGTGCAAATTTTGTCAATCTCAATATCACTATAAACATTATTTTCTTTTAAAAACTGAAAGGGATGCGTTGACAAAAAATGTTTTGGATGAAATTGAGCACCAATGCATACATTAGTAGCAATAGAACAGTATTTTCCGATTCGCGTATTAGGATGTGTTATGCATGTACCTATGCTAGGAACACCAATATAAGAATTTTTCCCAAGTTGTGGATACAAAGTTTTGCAATAAAGATAATAATTAGAATTTCTTAATCTATTCAATCTAATTTTTTTAAATAAGCTATTAAATCTTATTAGATTAATCAGTTTTTGAAAAATAACAACTCTCATTACTCATATTAAAACATGGATTTTTCCACCTGTAAACACATTTAAGAGTGACAGGGTTTTAAGCATGATATAAAAAGGTGTATTGAGAATGAATAATATAAAAAAACTGCTTGGCAAAAGGATAAAAATTCATAGGGAAAAAGCGAAACTAACTCAAGAACAACTTGCAGAGAAAATTGGTATCAATAGCCGCTCTTTGTCATTAATAGAATGTGGTTCAAATTTTATAACAGCATCTACTCTTAATGCAATATCAAATGCACTTAATGTAACACCGAAAAAACTCTTTGATTTTGATGACGAATTTGTTGACCCGAAAATAACAAAAGAAAAATTATTCGATTTAATAAACAAAAATGAAGATAAAATTCAAACTATATACAATATTGTAAAAGGGTACTTAAACTAATTTATATCCACAATTGTCACACCATTGCCGCCTTCTGTGTCTTCTCCCTGCCGGTACTTTGCAACGTATGGGGAATCGCTTAAATAATCGCGTATTGCAGAACGCAGCTGACCTGTACCATGTCCGTGGACAATTTCAACAGGAGAAAGATTTACCATACTGGCTTTATCCAGAAAAGCATCCAATTCTGCAAGAGCCTCGTCGACCCTGTAGCCGCGAAGGTCTATTTTGGGAGACATATTTATACGCTCTATCACAAACTTTGAATTTCCAAGATTAATTTTCTTTTTGATAATATCTTTTTGGCGTTTTAAACTTTTTGCAAGCTTTTCTACTTTGATAGTTGATTGCAACTGGCCAACAAGTATTTTAATATTTCCTTTTTTATCCGGCAGCGAATTGATTATTACATCCTGATCAAGCCCTTTGATAATGGCCTTTGCACCAATTTTTATGTCATCATTATTGAGCTCTGTGTATTTAATATCAACTTTAGAAAACTCATCAGCTAATGCTTGAGCTGCTTTAAAGCCTTTTTGCGACAATTTTTTATAAGAGTTAACTGCATTTTCTTTGGTTTTGTGGTGGTTAAGATTTTCCAACACTTTTTTAATTTGAGCCTTTGCATCTTGCAAGTTATCTTCATACCGGCGTTTGTAATCTTTCAGAGTCTTTCTTTTTTGCGCATTAAGGTTTTCAAAAAGCTCATTGTATTCTTTATACTTAGCCTCAGAAGATTCCTTAAGAGCTTTGGCTTCTTCTGTCAGACGATTCAGTTCAGAATATTTGACCTGTAATTCGCCAAGTATTTTAGATTCGTCTGTAATTTCAGACTCATAGTTTTCTTTTGCTTTGTTGATAATATCTTCCTCAATACCAAAATTTTTGGCTATTGCAAAGGCGTTGGAAGCACCCGGAACACCTATCCTTAACTTGTAAGTAGGGCTAAGCGTTTCCACATCAAAATCAACAGAGGCATTTTGAAAACTTTTATTATTAAAAGGCAGTGATTTTAATTCGTTAAAATGGGTGCTGATAAGAGACAAAGAACCTTTTTCTATAAATTTTTCCATTATAGCTTTTGCAAGGCTGGCGCCCTCCTTGGGGTCAGTACCGGCAGCTATTTCATCTATCAAAATAAAAGTTTCTGTATCAGCATTATCAAGAATTTCTTTTATATTTTTAACATGCGAAGAAAAAGTTGATAAACTCTGAATAATATTTTGGTCATCACCGATTTCGGCAAAAAGTTTTTTAAAAGGATAAACCCTGGCACTAAAACAAGGGATATGCAAACCTGCAGCGCTCATGGCAATAGAAAGACCTACTGTTTTTAACACAACAGTTTTTCCTCCGGCATTAGAACCTGTTATAATAATAGATTTATAAGGCTCACCTATAGAAAAATCATTTTCCACAACTTTATCTAAAATTGACAACAAAACCGGATTTTTCATAGATTTTAGCTCAATAACAGGTTTTTCCAATATTTCAGGCTCACAGGCATCAATTGCAGTGGAGTATTTTGCTTTTGCAAAAATAAAGTCTAATTCTATTAATGCCTCAAATGAAGATTTTATCTCTTCGTAATATTGTGCTATTTGAGATGACAACTCTTTTATTATCTTTTGGATTTCAGATTCGATAGAAATTTCCAATTCTCGTAATTTATTATTTAGCCCGACAACTTGCTTTGGCTCAATAAAATAAGTTTGGCCTGATTGAGATATGTCGTGCACAATACCTTGAACTTTGTTTTTAGATTCAGCCTTGACCTGAAAAACAATACGGTTGTCGCGTAAGGTATAAACATTGTCTTGAAGATAAGAGGTAAATGCAGAATTTTTCATCAAATCTGAAATTGTATGTTTCAAATTTTCATTTGTATCTCTTTGCGCCTGATAAAGCGATTTTAACTCAATTGAAGCAGACTCTTTGACATTAAAGCCCGAATCAAATATATCCTGTATTTTTTGTTCTAAATCTGCAAAAACAAACAATTTGTGAGTAAACGCAAAAAGTTTGTCCTCATTTTCAGCATATTTATGCAAAAATGATGAAAACTTTCGTGAATCGCACATGATGCAGTAAATATTTTTTACATCTTCAACACACAAGGTAATTTTGTTTTTTAAAAGACTCAAAGCATCTGTGATATCCTCGAGCCCTGACACGGGTATTGAAGAAGAACTAAGCCTGTATGCATTTTGAGCTTGTGTAGTAAGGGTCTGTGCCAATTTTATTTCATCCGAATCAACAAGAGGCAGAACCTCAAGACACCGTTTTTTTCCGAGTTTGCTAACAGCAAACCCGCTTAAAATTTCCAATACCTTATCAAATTCAATTGTTTTTAACGTTTTATTCACAGCACAATTATATCATGGTGGATTACTTTTGTTGTTTACGATATTATTTTAAAAGAGAGTATCGGAATTTATAAGGATAGAAGTATATGAAGTTAAAAGACACCCTGGCGCAGAATTCTTTTGATTATGCATATTTGACCAAAAGAATGTATAAATACATCAAACCATACATGTTTAGAATTGTTTTGGGCTTTTTGATAGCATTGCCTGTAGGCGCACTGGACGGTGTCATTGCTTATGCACTTAAACCTTATATGGACGAAGTTTTAATCAAAAAAAATATGCTTCTTGCCTGCATCATTCCTTTTGGAATTGTAGCATTTGCCGCTTTACAGGGCGTTTTAAGATATCTTAATGATTACCTCACAAACTGGACAGGCCAAAAAGTTACAAACGATGTAAAACTTGGATTATTTAAAAAGCTTGTTCAAATGGATGCAAAATTTTATGATGACAACTCATCTGGTATTATTTTGACAAGGTACCTTTCCGACCCTGAAACAGCATCAAAAGGCATATTGGATAATATCAAGGCTCTTATGAGCTCCGGCATAGGTGCACTTGCTTTGATTGGTGTTATGTTATACAACTCGTGGGAGCTGGCATTAGTCGGTGTTGTGGTACTTTGCGTTGCGTTTTTGCCTGCAGCATTGATTAGAAAAAGAATCAAGACTGCCTCTAACAAAACAATGAAAATCGGCGGCAATATAATGACCGATTTTAACGAAACAACACAGGGCAACAAAATTGTTTCAGCGTATAATCTTGAAGAATATCAATATAAAAAATTTCATCAAGAAATCAAAGACGGTTTTGATGTAAACATGTCCCTTGTAAAAAGAGTTGCGTGGATGTCGCCAATCATGTATACAATCGCATCTATAGGGATAGCTTTTGTAATGGCGTTTGGTACATATCTTGTACTTTCCGGCAGAATGACAAGCGGCAGCTTGCTTTCGTTTGTTACTTCATTGTTATTGCTATACAAACCTGTAAAAACACTGGGCAATACTCTGACAAATATTCAAACAATTTTCGTTTCACTTTGCAGAACCCTGGAGCTCTTTGATATAGAACCGGAAATCAAAGATAATGAAAATTCCGTTGAAATTTCACAGGTTAAAGAAGGTGTTTCTTTAGAGAACGTATGTTTTGAATATGTTAAGGATACACCTGTATTAAAAAATATAAACTTATCTGCACGTGTTGGAGAAACAGTTGCGATTGTAGGGAATTCCGGAGGCGGAAAAACAACCATTGCAAACCTTATTCCCCGCTTTTATGATGTAACATCAGGTGCAATAAAAATAGATAATACAGATATAAGAAATATAAAAATCAGCTCACTTAGACAGCATATATCAGTAGTTTTCCAGGATAACTTCCTGTTTTCCGGCACAATTAAAGAAAATCTTCTTATGGGCAATTTCAAAGCAACTGATGAAGACATAGAACGTGTTGTAAAAGCAGCACATCTTGATGAATTTTTAAGCGAAATGCCGGAAGGCATTGATACAGAAATAGGAGAAAGAGGCACAACGCTCTCCGGTGGCCAGAGACAACGTGTGGCAATAGCAAGAGCAATGCTCAAAGACTCTCCGATAGTAATCCTTGACGAGGCAACATCTGCACTGGACAACAAGTCAGAAGCAATTGTACAAAAAGCGCTGGATAATCTTATGCAAAACAAGACGGTTTTTGTCATTGCTCACAGACTTTCAACTATTAAAAATGCAGATAAAATTGCAGTGATTAATGAAGGAGAGCTTGTAGAGCTGGGTTCTCATGATGAACTCTTATGCAGAGATAACGGATTTTACAAACGCTTGTACGAAATGCAGTTTGCATCAAAAGATGCAGCACTTGCTGAGTAACATTAAGAATTGTAACATTTTATATACTTTTTGAATATTGCGTATATCATTTGTTTTTATTTATATAGATGTGTAAATAAAAAAGAAACAAGGGTGTGCGTTATGGGCGGTAATCCATTCAGTATTACTTCAACAGATTTATTAAAGAAAAAACAAGGTGTACAAGGCCAAGATGGTGTTGAGCAAAAGCAAAGCACCCAGGAAACCCGTGAAGCCAAAGAAAAAGAAAATCTGCAGCAAACCAATGTCTTGCAAGCATCAAATGGCGGTTCAATGGCCACTACTGATGGTGTTTTCAAAAACTATGACGGTTTTCAAAGAAGCACAGTTGCACCCATCGAAAAAAATAAAGAAGAAGAAGAAGCTTCCAGTCTTTTAGATGCAACAGGAGCAGCAACAACCAAAGCAAAATCTAAAAAGTCTGATTGCGAAGATTACTCAAAGGCTGCTTCAGATGACCAACAATCAATACAAAATGCTGTAAAAAAAGAAAAGACCGAGTCTAAAAAAATGCAGCAAAAAGTCAACCAGAATACCCAGCAGCAAGATGCTCTTAAAGCAGAAAACGATACCCTAAAAGACGATGTTGATTCTTTAAATGATGAAATCGCAGAGCTTATGGCAGAAGACGGCCAAGACTATACTCGGCAAGAAGCCCCGGAAGCTCAACCGGTAGCAATGCCTCAAGCCGGTGGAAATGCAGGTTCTGAAGCAGCTGTTATGGTATCAGCTGATAACGGAGACGGCGCAAATTCAGGCATGTCAACAAATGTTGCAGCAGGCAGCGACGCAGCAGGTGGAGGCAATAATGTTTTTGCAATGAATTCATTACCGACTCCGGGCCAACAAAGTGCAGCACCAACATCAACAACAGCAGTAGCAGCACAAAATTCAGGACAGACACAAAATGCTCAGGCCGGAAAAGGTCAACAAGCTCAACAATCCGCAGGCAAATCCGCATCAAATGCAGCAGGCGGTTCACTCAATGCTTTTGGATCTTCTCTGGTTTCGGCAAAAGGAAAAAATGCAGACAAAATCAATGAAAAACTTGCTCAATTAGGTGAAAAGAATTCAACAATAAGTTCTAATAATTCAAGTATAAACGCATTTACTTCCTCGAGCTTGAAAACAGCTAATTCATATAAATCATTCTTAACAAGTTCTATCTCACAAACAAATGCTAAGAAATCAAGCAATGCTTCAAACACAAATGCAGCAAAAGCAGCTCAGACAGTTGGCCAAACAACCAGCTTAACAGGCGGAGTAGCAACAGCTGTTGGCGGTGCAATGCTCGTATGGGGTGATAAAGCACTTGGAGCAAAATTAGTAGCCGGCGGAGGAATTGCAACAGCAGCAGGTACAAGTACATCAGCAGTAGCTTCCGCAACACAGGGTGATACTCAAGCCGCTGTGAAAACAGCTACAGACGGTTTAAATTCATTGTCTTCAGGATTTAATACATACAATACAGAAATGGATAAAATCAAAAACAGTCAAAAAACAGCTTAATATAAAATAATTAATTAAGAGCACCTGATTTTTCAGGTGTTCTTGTTTTTTGAGAATCCTGTAAAAAACAAGCTCCTACAACACCGGAGAAATCACCGAGTTTAGCTTTCTTAAACTGAATTTTCGATGCTGGTATGGGCAAAGCTTTTGCCTTTGCTTTTGTTATTGTACGTTCGTAAAATTCATCAACTGCATCTATCAGACCTCCGCCCATGACAATAAGTTCGGGGTTATAAAAATTTATAATTGTTGCAAGTCCGTTAGACAAATAATCAGATGCCTCGAAAAGGACCTGTGTAATAAGCTCATCCTTATGTTCAAGTGCTTTTCTAATCATTTTGGAGCTAATAGCTTTGTCATCACGCATAAATTCCGTTATCACAGAAGGACGACCTTTTTTTAGCGCACCCATAATTCTGGCCTCAATAGCAGTACGTGAAGCATATGCCTCAAGGCAGCCGTTGGCACCGCATCCACATGGACGGCCTCCGGCATCAACAATAATATGGCCAATTTCACCTGCTGTGCCTGTAGCGCCGTGACGCACTTTTCCATCGCACACGATACCGGAGCCTATACCGGTACCGACAAAAATACAGACAAAATCATTATAATCTTTACCGGCGCCAAATTTCATTTCTCCAAGAGTTGCTATTTCTACGTCATTGCCAATAAAAGTCGGTATGTAAAATTCTCGTTCCATTATGGCTTTGAGGTTTAGATTTTCGCAATTTAAGTTTGGAGCAGAAACCAGTATTCCCTTATCTCTGTCCACCTGCCCTGGTGCACCTATTCCAATAGAATCTATCTGTGCAATATCAAAATGTGAAGTTTCTAAAAGCTCTTTTATTGAAAGTTTTAACTTTTCAACAATAGTTTCCGCATCTTTTTCCTTGCCTGTCTTTTGTTTTATGGAATAAAGGACTTCTCCGTTACCCTTGTTTACAAGTCCTGTTAAAATCTTAGTTCCGCCTAAGTCAATTCCAATTGCATAATTTGACATATATTAAATTGGCTCCGTTTGTCTCACTGTATTTAAAATTATAGCATATTATACGGGCATTTTATAAATAGTTGCAAAACACTTACTTTATAATTTTTTGTAACTTTTAGAAAAACAACTTACGAAATTACAAATTTTTCATTTTATGATATTTATGTAAATAAATTGGAGGAATAATGAAAATAAATTTTAAACTTAATACAAGTAATAAAATTCAGACTAAGGTGCCTATAAAAAATAATGCATTAAATACAAATAAACAAGAAATTGCGTTCAAAATGAAACAATTTGAAATACCAGATGAACAGACTAAAGATTTTATCAATGCTGATTATTTAAAAGCAAATTATAAATCAAAAGCAAATATAGTATATACACAAAAAGCATTTTTGGATAGTAATGCAAATATTAATCATTTAAAACTGACAGAAGCAAGACCGCTCTTTCAACCGGACGAAGTTTTTTACATAACTAAATATAACGAAACCGTACCTGATCTTGTATTAAAAAACAATGCATATATTAACGAGTTAACATCAAATTTTAACAACCCTAAAATAAAGTTTATCTGTGAAATGGATATACCTAAGATAGCTCATGATTTAACCAAAAATAGCGAATATAATTTCGTACTAAACAGCGATATAAATGTAAATAAAGCTTTAAAAGGGAATATATTTGAACTTTATTCCTTTGCGAATGCAGACCAAATTAATGCTAAAAAATGCATTTTAAATCATATGAGTTTTGTAAAAACAATAAATTCTGATGATGTAAAAATAAATGATGAAGCCGGTGCAAAATATATTAATGCAGTAAATACACACCTTAATCAAAAATCTCACGTTCACTCTATTTTATCCAATAACTGTGAATTGTGGAACAATACACACGCATATGAAATTTATGGTCGCAATACAACAATGTTGCATCATAATTCAACAGCAAATAAAATAAAAACTGATTTATTACAAATGAATGACAGATCTTATGCTGTAGATGTGTTAGCAAAGAATACAATATTATTGAATAATTCAAAAATTAAAAACTTAAATGGAATTGAAAACGTAAAATTAAAAAACAATGCAATTGTAAATAATATTATAATGAGTGGAACAAATAAACCTTCTATAGATATATATGATAATGCTAAAATAACGGGTTTAATTAAATTTGATGGAGCAACTGGCAGAGTAAATATTCATTCAACAAATAACAATATAAAGATGGAGCCTTTCCAAATAGAAAATGGCGAACTTTTCATCAATGACAAAAAATGGGAGCCTCGGGGATTCGAAAAGATTATGGGAATGAAAGAATTAAAAAAAGTACTTCGTGAAGATATCATTGATCCTTTAAAATACCCCGAAAAATATAAGAAATATGGTATACCTATGATTAATGGGTTACTTTTATACGGCCCACCTGGTTGTGGAAAAACATATATAGTATAGGCTCTAGCAGAAGAAACTCAACGAAATTTTATTTCTATAAAACCTAGTGATATTGCAAGCATTTATCAACATGAACCAGCACAAAAAATTGCAGAAAAATTTATGGAAGCAAAAATAAATGCACCATCAATTATATTTATAGACGAAGCTGAATCCATTGCCCCAAATAGAGATAAATTATCACAAGATAATCCTGATTATAGTGAACAAGTTACTGAGCTATTACAACAATTAAATAATATTCACCAAGAAAATATAGTTGTTATTTTTGCTAGTAATGAACCACAGAATATAGATAAAGCTATAAAAAGGACGGGACGACTTGATAAAAAAATTTATGTAGCACCACCAGACGAAGAAGCGAGAAAAGAACTACTAGAAATGTATTCTAAAAATAGACCTTTAAGCCGTAATATTAACTTTGATCTCATAAAAGATAAAACCAAGCATTGGACATCCTCAGATATTAAAGCCCTATCTGATCAAGCAGCTAAAGAAGCATTAAAAAATGATGAGTTGATTGATACTAAACACTATATTGAAGCAATGAAACAGATTAAACCTTCATTGACTCAAGAACAAATAAAAATGTATCAAAATAAAATTATAATGTAACAATATGAAAGAAAAATAGCAAATTTATATTTTTCATGGTTTATACTTTATATGAATAAAGGAAAAAGAAATTATGGATACAATAAATAAAAGCAGCTATTCAAGATATGCAATGTATACAGCATTACCTCTTGCCGGAGCAGCTGTGGGGTTGGCCGTACCGGTGAAAGATAAAACAACAAAATACCGTTCTGAGGCTGTCAAAAATCACAATGTCAATATAACTATTGATAAAGATGGCTTTATTCATAAAAAAACACCTCGAAGCATATCAACATTTCTAATTAAAATACCAAACAAAAAACAAAAAATCATAAATTCAATCATTGGTGCTATTTTGGGTCTTGGCAGTGCTGCGTTAATTAACAAAAAATGCAATACAAAATAGTTTATTTTCTTATGCTAAACTCGCATCCGCAGTATTGTTGACGATAGAAGTTATTCTTTTTAGCAATTTCCATTGTTTTTAAGAAACCGTTTTGTTTTTTAAAATCTTTTTCTACAAATTCAACACCATACGCTTTTGCTGCATTTTTGCCTTGTTCAAAAATATTTTTTGACACTTTATGCGGGCTAACACTCAATGTTGTTGTAAAAAACTTGATACCAAGTTCTTTTGCTTTTTGTGCTGTTTTATTTAATCTATACTCAAAACACTTATTGCAGCGCAAGCCTTTTTCCGGTTCTTTTTCAAACCCCTGAACAAAAGCATACCACTTTTCCGGTTCATAGTTATCAATTATATATTCAAAACCCTTTTCTTCGCAGTATTTTATAAGTTCATCCCGTCTTCGCAAATATTCCTCTTCGGGATAAATATTAGGATTGCAAAAGAAAACTTCGGGTTCGTAGTTTTCTTTTAAAATTTCTATGGGATAAGCCATACATACTGCACAGCAGGCATGTAAAAGAATTTTTTCCATTTATTTTTATTTTCTTTCTTTTGCACCCGCATTTATCAATTTTGCTTTAAATTCTTCATAAGGCATTATACCAATTCTGGTTTCCTGATTTATCCTAAAAGCAGGAGTGCCGTCAATACCAAACTGAGTTGCTTCTTCAATTTCTTTTTGCAGCTCTTTAGCAATTTCAGGGCCGTGTGCATCTTTTTTGAGTTTTTCGATATTAAGCCCCTTAATTTGAGCTGCATTTTGCAATATGGAATCTTCTCCACTAAATTCTTTATCAAAAAGCATATTATTCATATCCCAGTATTTGCCCTGATATCCGGCAGCGATAGCATATTTAGCCATAAGGCAAGAACCTTCGTGCATTTGTTGTTTCAACTTTGGATTGCACTCCTTATCCAAAGGCAGGTTGTGATGCACAACTTTTATATTAGACAGCTCGCCGGCTGCTCTCAGCGTCATTGTGTTCAATACAAAACAGAACGGACACTGATAATCGGTATACTCATGCAAAACAAGTGTGGCATTTTTATCACCTAGAATGTTTCCTGTTATACTTTTACCGGCTTTTGACGGCTTTGAGAAATAGTCCATTTCTTTTTTCAGTTTAACCTGTGGAGCCATAACATCGCTTAGCGTTGTGTAGGTCAAAAATCCAATGGCAACAAGCACCAACGCTGAAAAAGCAAGGGCATACTTTTTGACTTTTAAAGCTTCAACAAAATCTTTGAAACTTGTTACAAAAACATCAATAAAACTTTGATTTTTCGGTTTTGCAATCAAGCCAATCAAAAGGTTTAGAATATAAGTAAAAAAGCAAAGAATGCAAAGTTTGTGGATTTCAAAAACAGAGATTCCCGCCAGGATCATTGAAATCAAAAACGCGATTATACCCAGAGCACAAATATACGACTCGGGGTTTTTAAACACGTCAAAATATGCAAAAATTCTAAAACCTTTTATTTCAATATTTTTGAGTTTATCCACATATGTAAAGAACAAAAATACAAAGTATAAAAACAGCCCCCATAACGCAAGAGGCACACCAAGAAATTGAGAATGGCCAGTCTTTGCAACACCATCACAATCAATAAGATCATTTATGGAACAAAAACTTGAAAGCGCATAAGGGTTAAAGTTTGCATCCCAATATATCATTGTTAATTTAACGGAAGTAAGAAAACCGACAAGAGCGATAATTGTCAATACAATTCTTTTGGTTAAACTCATTTTTATACCTCTTTATCCTTAATTTTGTCTATACATTACAGACGACGCCATAGCAATAGTTGTCCAGAACAAAAACTGCACCTGTGGTCTGAAATATATTGTATCAAACAATCCGTGTGTCATCACACCTATAATTGTTAATGTTGCCGCACAAACCACAATCTTATCGGCTAGCCCGTCGGCATTAGCCTTTGTTGTAATACATTTATATGCATCAAATAAGAACAAGCCAATAAAAGCAACAAATGCAATCAATCCGAAAATGCCACTTTCTACAGCGATTTCCAAAGGCACGGAATAAGTGCTCAACGCATCATATCCTGTAAGCATGTAAAGGCCGTATATTTCTCTAAAAGTTTGATTTCCCGCACCTATGCCAAGAATACAGTTGTCGCAAAACATATGCCACGAAGAATTATACACATTCATTCTAAAAGAAGTGGATGAATCGCCGCGCAAAATAAATATCGACAAAAGTCTTTTTGTAATTTTGGGCACAGCTATCAAGACTAATGCAAAAAGTGAAATAACAGCTATAACAAATTTTTGCCAAACAGATTTTAGTTTTTGCGCGGTGTTATAGTCTGTTTTTATAACAAGAGTCACTATCGTAATCATACCGGCAACAATTGCAGCCAAAGCAAGGTATGCACCGCGTGAGCCTGTCAAAAACACTGCAAGAGAGCACAAAGCAAAAAAGGTGAGAGACGAAAAGAATGTTTTAAAATTCTTTTGTACCAGGCAAATTGCACCTGCACCCAGTATGTATGGTATACCTGCAATCAAATAACCGCCAAGCAAATTCGGGTTGAGAGGTTTTAAAGTACCATAAGCTCTTGCAATGGCATCTTCAGGATTAATGTAGTTAGAATCCTGCCAGGTTGAAATCTGCTCGACACCTGCAAAATTCTGATATATAGCGATTATCGCCTCTGCTGAACATAAAATACCTACAAGCAAAAATATGTAGCGTATTTTGTTTTGATTTGTCTGAAAATAATTAACTGCACAGTAGTAATAAAATATATAAATTACTGTTTTTAAAAATCCGTGAATGCTCTGCGGCAAGAGTGTTGAGTTTATTGTGCTTATAAAGCATATTGCAAAATAAACAAATAAAGCAGCATCAAACTTTGTCAGTGCAATTTTGGCCCCTTTTTTGGTAAACAGTTTTAGTATTGTCAAAAGCACCACTATTATTGCAAAGGCACCGATTTTTTCACTGGGCATAAACGTTGATGCAAATAAGGTAAGACAAATAAATGTCAAAATGACTTCATCAATTTTGCCAAGAAAAAAACTGTTTTTAGTAATATTTTCCAGTTTGTTTTGGAAATAAGCATAAAACTTATTTTTCAGGTCAATAAATTTAGATTCTATCATAATTATTCAGCACTTTTTTCCACTTGTTTTTCAGGTTTTGCTTCTTCTTTTGGCGCATTTTGTGCCTGTGACTGAAGAGCATCATCCATCTGTGATTGCAGTTTAGCCTGTGTAACAAACTTGTTAATTTCTTCAACCTGTTTGTCTTCAAGAATCTGAACATTCGAAATTGTTCCGCCTATACGGTAGTTGAAACCTTCAAGCACGATAGGCAAACCGATCTTTATTTTATTACCGCCAACAACAGCACCGTCTTTGGTAATTTTAGCGTCGTCAATTAAAGTAACAATAAAGTCAAACTGATACGGCATAGAATAATCATCAATAACAACAAACGGCTGCTGAGGATTATTGATAGGGAGCACCATTTTTTTTGCCTGATAAGCAACATCAATAATTTGCAGCTTTGTATAAGGAACGTTTCTTATTGTAATAAAAGATTCTTCGCCTATTTTAAACGGCATTTTAGAATCTGTTAACGAAACGCTTTTTAACATAACTTGAAAAGCAATTTTTTTAGTAGCTTCCACAGGTGATTTGGAAAATTTGTTTTTGCCCAAATATGCGAGAGCACCGATAATTAAAACCGCAATAACCACGGCAATTATTATGTAATCCAAAAGTTTTAACTGTTTCATCTTAAACTCCTTATATTTACACTTTGATTGTATAGTTTTCCATATTCATTTTGTTAAGACTTGCTTGTATTTGCTCTATAGATGTTGTTGCACAACCAAAAGAGCGGATTACAATACTAGCCGCAATGTTGCCGATAATAGCAGCATATTTTGGAGGGGCACCCGCAGCAAGCGCAAGGGTAAATGACGCAACAACAGTATCTCCGGCACCGGTAACATCAAAAACACTTGTTTTATTAAATACCGGTACATCCACATGTTCTGATTTACCTTTTTCAAATACAGCCATACCGTCTCCGCCTCTGGTCAGCAAAAGAACCTGTGCATCTGTCATCTCTAAAATATCAGAGCCGGCACGGTTAAGTGTTTGTGCATCTTTAATAAAATAACCTGCAGCTTTTTCGCTGTCCGGTTGGTTAGGAGTAAGAGCATAAACGCCCTTGTAGCGGAACATATCTTTTTGTACATCAGCAACAACTATTTTTCCGTGATGTTTTGCACAAGCAACCGTTGCCTCGATTACCCTGTCTGTCAAAAGTCCGATATTATAATCAGACAAAATTACTGCATCGTGGAGAGGTACGGCTTTTTCTATATTTTCAATGATTTTATCTTCAATCTCTTTTGAAGGAGCAGATGTATCAAGACGATCAATTCTTACAATCTGCTGGGTCACAGAATGAAAACTAGCTCCGGATATTCTTGACTTTACAGTAGTTGGTCTCAAAGGGTCTTGAACCATAAATTCAGTATTAATCCCTGCTTTTTTAAAAGTGTCCAAAAGCATAGGCCCGTGATGGTCACTACCGTACAAGCCTATTGCAGAAACTTTACCACCGTTTATTGCCGCAAGGTTATGAGCAGCGTTTGCAGCCTGACCGAGAATAATTTTAGTATTTGAATGTCTTAAAATTAAAACAGGTGCTTCTCTTGAGATTCTTTCCGTATCACCGTAGACCATCTCATCCATGCCCATATCCCCAATAATCAAGACTCTGGGGTCTTTTAATTTTTGAATATAGCCTTCTAATTTTTCTTTATCAAAATCAAACATGTTACTCTCTCCATGCAATATCATATAATTGCGGGTCATTATTTACAAAATATGTAGTATAATATATTTAGTTTAGCACAAAAACAAAGTAAAGTTTGTAAGAAACCAGAGGAAAAATGGCAAACAAACCTGACGATTTTCACAGTCTTGATTTTGATGAAAAGCTTGAAATTGAAAAACTTCAAGCAACAATCAGGAGCATGAGTAATTTTTCCGATGATTCAGAAGGATTTCTTTCTCAAAGTCCAAAAGCATTGATGGAAGGAGGCCTTGGCGACAGCGATCAACAGTCCGAAAGTGATGAATTTGATCCATATGCAGAAATTGAAAAACCAGTTATTCGCAATCAAGGCCCAAGGGCAAAAAAATTCGTTGTAATGGTTAACCCTGAAAATGTTGAATACTTTGACAAGATCCCTCTAGAAGAAAGAACACGACTCTTCAACGATTTGTTATCTGCACACAAAAAAAGTCTTGAAGGTGAAAAACAAAAAAAACATTTGATAAAATTTTCAAAGCATATGTTTGTCGGAATAATGACAGTTTTGCTTTCTTTGCCTATAATGTTTGTTGTGGTAAACAAGTCAATTGAATTGACAATAAATAATTACAAAGATGTACAGAATAATTTTGAAAAGCTTTACGAAAGCAAAAACCATGGCAGGTTCAATTCTGTAAAACGTACAATATACTAAAGGTTTTTAATGATTAAGGATAGCTCACTAACTAACATTAAGTTTGAAAACAAATTTTTCTTTGCCGGAATTTCGCTTGGTTCTTGCTCAACCAATGAAACAGGCGTTGCAATTATCGACAAAAATTTGAATATCATTACACTTGACAAGCTCTTTTCTATGGAAGATGTAAGATTCTTTTTTAAAAGAATGGCCGGTAAACAAAATGCAATTATAAATATTGCTTTACCAGAAAACCCTACAATGCTTAATGCAAAATGGAAACTTACTTCGCGTCAGTATCAGCTTGTTCAAAGCAGTGAGCTGATTAATCAAGATAGCGATTGGATTCAACGATACTCGCACAGAGGTTGTGATTTTTTTGAAGAATTAAAAAATCAGGGCATTGACATTTTCAGGTATGATATACACGAATTAAAGTCATTTTTAGGTTTGTCAGGAGTGTACAAAGACCGCTCTCCTGTTGACTGCAAAGCTCTGCAAAGTGCACTAAAATACCGCTTTGGATTTAAAGAGCTCCCGTCTAATATGCTGCCGGTATCTCAACTGGAAGCAATCCTTGGTGCATATTTAGGAATTATCATGGCTGACACAAAAACAGGATATAACTGCAAAATAAAATCACAATATAATAATATTGAAGTTATAGGTTTGGATTTATAAAAAATCACTTTACAAAAAAAAATTAGCATGTATGATAATAATTGTCCCAAGTTTTGAGACACAAAATCCCTGGGGGATTAGCTCAGCTGGTAGAGCACCTGCTTTGCACGCAGGGGGTCAGGAGTTCGAATCTCCTATCCTCCAAAACTTAAAGATAAGAGCCGAAAGGCTCTTTTTTTAGTTCTAATGTATTAGAGACTTTTGGATGGTAGTCAATATAAACCAAACGCCCACACCATCGCCCATAGAGGCGATTTTTTAGTGTTGAGATTTGGCGGTCAAAATTTGCACTTTTGTCTCTATTCTTGCACTATTTTGCACTAAGTTTTAAAAATTTTTGTTTCAAACAGTCCAAACTCCACACCACATCAACCTCTCTCCGAGTGCAAAACTGTGCAAGAAAGTGCAAAAATAATTTGTCTCACAAAATGAGATTTGTAGATTTGTCTCTGAGATTTAGATTTAGCTTATTTAATAAATTCCATGTTTAATCTATGATTATTTCAACAGAGGTGCATATGATTAAAACTATTGATGTTAATTTTGATTTTACAGAAGATACTCCTTATTATTGGGATAATTTTAAAACAGGTGCAAGTTTTACAGACCCTGATATATGGAGTCCTACTTTAAGAGAATATCAGCAACTTTTGTATAGCAAAAAGTTACCAAATGGAGAAATGTTTAATCTTCAACAAGGGGATAATCCTGAATATGATTATTTATACTGGAAAGATTTTAGATTTGGTAGTGATTCAATTATTAACACATATACACACAATATTAAGTTACAGTGGTTAATATCTGAGGTAAAAAACTCAATAAAAGATTTTACTCACTTTCAAGAAAAATATTTAAGAGAAAGTTATACTATTGGCGGAGAGATGATTTTTCCCAAAAGACGATGGTCTATTAACCAATGCAGAGGGACAAATTCTCAAATAAAAGATAGATTTGATCTTACCCTTGAATGTATTAGAAGATATTATAAAAATCAAGATAGTCCTTTGAATGAAGTTTTAAATAAGGATGATGAATTCTTTAAATTATTTAATGACTTTAAAGGTTATGTTGACTTTTTCTATCTCAATGACTTGATAACAGAAGATTTTAATAATATTAAATTTTACTTAGAATTTGATAATTTTAGTAGAAGTCCGCTTCCACAAACGGTAGAAGAATGGCATAATCTCTATAATGCACAAATTGAATTCTTAAGAGCAAGGAATAAAAGGATAAACCAAAGTATAAATAAAGTATTGAAATATCTTTAATACTGGCTTTCAGGACTTGACTTCTGTCTCAAAACGAGTGATGAATGTGTGTACGCATACATTGCAAGGATTTTGAGACAATGGAAAATCAAATTGAGACAAGTAAATTTATCCCAGAAAAAGCAAAGCAAATCGCACTTGCACGGCTTGATTTAGTTCACAAATGGATTGAGTTTCGCCGAAAATCTAATATCAAAATCCAAGCCGATTATGATTTTGTCAAATTGCACAACGCGACGGATTCGTATTTGCGTCAAGTATTGGGCAAGATATCCCGCGGTTCGCTTCATCGCTGGAATGCAATGCTTGACGGTTCCGAAGACTACGAAAAACTTCTTCCGCAATACAGGTATTCCAAAATTGGTGAGTTCAGAACCACTTTGACTGACGAAGAAATCAAAATCTTTATGAGCTTACTTTTACACCCAAATCGAATTTCTATCGGCAAAGCAACCGCCCTTACAAAATACAAATTAAAAGAACAAGGTCAGGATTTTATTCCCGCAGATGCGACTTTTCGCCGCTATGCAAAATGGTTTAAGGTGAATAATTATGACAAATGGGTACTTGCCCGAGATGGCGAAAAAGCTTTGTCTGACAAGGTTGAACCTTATATCAAACGTGACGCAAGCTTGCTCGAAGTCGGCGATATTCTTGTTGCAGACGGGCATAAACTGGCTTTTCAGGTGATAAATCCGTTCACAGGCAAACCCTGTCGTGCAACTTTAGTCGGCTTTTTGGATTGGAAATCCACTGCCCTTGTGGGGTACGAGATTATGCTTGAAGAAAACACCCAGTGCATCGCATCCGCCCTTCGAAATGCAATAATAAACCTCGATATGGTGCCGAAAATCATTTATCAGGATAACGGCAGAGCTTTCAGGGCGAAATATTTCACCAACGACAAGGGTTTTAACGAACTCTGGTTTCAAGGTCTTTATTCAAAACTCGGAATTGAAACGGTTTTCGCCCGACCTTATAATGCCAGAGCAAAAGTCATCGAGCGATTTTTCAAAGAGTTTCAAGAAGGCTTTGAAAAGCTTATGCCAAGTTATGTCGGAAGCAACATTGCAAATAAACCGGCATACCTGTTGCGAAACGAAAAACTACACTCTGCATGGCATAACGATTATGTACCGACTATCGAAGAAACAATAAAAATGATTGATATGTGGCTGAATTTCAAAAACTCCCAAACTTGCCCAAACGCTCCAAACAAAACTATCGCAGAGGTTTTGGATGATAGAAAACGCCAAAACGTAAACTCCGACAGCCTTGACGATTTAATGCTTGCGACAGAGGTTAAAACAATTCAGCGAAACGGTGTCAGGTTCTTGGGTTGCGATTATTTTGACGAACGGCTTTACGGTTTTAAAAGCAAAGTGCTAATCAAATACAACCTCTTTGATCTTACCAAAATCAAAGTTTTTACCCCAAAAGGCGAATATTTATGTACTGCAGATCGTGTAACCGAAACCCACCCGATGGCAAAATTATTGGGTGATGTCAAAGATTACGAAGATTACAAACAAAAAATCGTTCGGCAAAAACAACTCAAAAAGAAAACCGTAAACGCAGTCAAAAACTACTTTTCGACCGAAGAAATTAAATATCTTGAAACCAAAATGGACGAAGTTATTTCACCGCCCGTTCAAACCTCGTTCAAAGAGAGTTCAAAACCTGTTTTAAACACAAATAACTTTGACACAGATACGAAAGATAAAAATCATTTACCCCTTCAAACTCTGTTCAAAAATAATTCGCAAAAATATGAATACTTAATAAAGCACGATCCAAACAATCCTTGGATTGCAGAATTTAAACAAACAAAGGAGTACAGGTTACTTTATGAATAGCGGCTTGCGAGCAGAGGGCCGAAGCGTGAGCGTGCCCGTTTAACGCGAGCAAGCCAAGAAAGGACAATATGAACAAAGTGTTTATAAGGACAAATAATGTCAAAAACTTTATCGGACTTGTAGAAAATCTGGTCAACAAACCCAAAAACATTCCAAAAATGGGACTTGTGTATGGCGAGCCAGGACTCGGTAAAACGCAAACCGCCCTTTGGCTTGCTTGCAAGTATGATGGGATTTATCTTCGAGCCTCAAACCTCATGACAGGCAGATGGCTTCTTGACGGGTTAATAAAAGAAATGGACGAACTGCCAAGATACTTAACTTCAGACAACTTCAACCTTGTGGTGAAAAAGCTCAAAACTAATCCGAAAGTGATTTTTATTGATGAAATTGATTACCTGATGAACAATTTTAAGACTGTCGAAATCCTGAGAGATCTGCACGATGAGACTGACTGCCCGATTATTATGATTGGAATGGGTTTGGCACATAGAAAGCTTGAACAATACAACCACCTTTATGACAGATTTTCAGAGATTTTGAAATTTGAAACCTTTGGAGTGAATGACATTGCTCAGAGTGTAAATGAACTTTCACAAGTGCCGATTTTTGCTGACGTGATTGAATATATTCACCAAAAACACAACCGCTTCAGACAAATTGTTCAACTGATAAACAAGCTCGAAACTCTTGCTAAAGAAAACAATCTGACCGAAATAAATATGGAGGTGATTAGACAAATTATATGAACATAGAGAAATTAGCAAAGTATTTAAAAGAATTTACCCTTGATGAAATTGAAATGATAGCCGAGTGCGACGTCTCGGCAGAATTGGAAAAACTTATTGCGGATGGCAAGTTATCACTTGAAAACGGTGTTTACAAATATCAAGATTTTGAAAATAAGGTCGAGTTTGCCGTTTTTACAAGTTCCGAAGCCAAAAATAAAAACATAACTTTGAAAACCGTTTCAGAAATTTTTATGAAAGATTATGTGGTGAATTTCTGCAAGTCCAATACAATAAAGACTTACACGGCGATTTTAAGAACAAATGTAATCCCGATTTTAGGGAACAAAAAAGTCCGAGAGATTTGCACTGAGGACATTAAGAGGTTTTATACGATTTGCAAACGGCGCGGAATGGGCGAAAGACGATTAAAAAATTCGCTCGCGCTTTTGAATCAGATTTTAAAATACTGTAAACGAGAAAACATCGCAAAAACGGACTGCGACTTTCAGGTGCGGCGGCTAACTGACAAAAACAAATTTAGTATTAATAGAATAATCTTTGAGGAGAATATATAAATGGCAAAATTTAATAAATTAAAACAAGCTCAAAAACTTTATGTGCTAGAAAATAAGACGCTCGACGAGATTGGAATGAAACTTGATTTGTCTCGCCGGACTTTGTTTTATTGGAAAAAGAAATATGACTGGGACAAAAGGAAGTTTGAATATGAGCACGAAAAAGATGCGTTCAGCCAAGAGTTACTTGAGCTTGCAAGAAAAATGATGCGAAAACTGAACAATGATTTGGATAAAAACTCACACACAAGCCAATCTGAAATTTATTCATTTATGAATATCCTAAAAAACATCCCTCTGCTCAAAGAATACGAAGCTTCGATTACCCAATCCAAACTAAAACAACAAAACTTTCTCACCCCCGAACAAGTCCGCGAAATTGAACGAGAAGTATTGGGGATGGAGTAAGCAAAACTATTTTGCTAAATAATCATTATCCAAGTTGTTTGTAGAATTTTCATCTGCTACTAGACTGTTATCTTCAGCTTTTTTCATTTCTTTTTCCATCCTATGACAAGGAATATCTGTTAAAATAAGTGTAAACAAGAAAATATATGCTATTTCCCTTTTTTCATCATCTGTGGCTTGTATATTATCTAAATTGCTAGCAATGAACCCCATAATGTTTTTAATTTCATTTGCAGATTTTTTATAAGTATGCGATATAAATGAATTTGAAACAATTTTTTCAATATCTTCAACACTGAATTTACCACTGGTCTTGAGCAAATTTAATGAATTAATAATTATCTGTCTTTCTACTTCTGTAGATTTTGGGGAAAGATAAATATGTTTTATCAATTTATCAAGTCTAACCTTTATTCTGCTTGTATTGCCAAATTGATATATGAGTCTTAGTTCATTTTCACCCTTAAAAAATTCTTTTTTGTACAAAGAGCTTAGTTTTACGAGATTTTTTAATTCCTGTTCATCATCTGAATTTTTATCCGTTACAGCCTGATTAAAATCCTTTGAATTATATATTATGGGTACTGCTTCAATTTCGATATCACTATCAATTGCTTCAATCAAAGAACATATATCTGTAACAATTGCAACAGCACCACTTTCGGGAGCATAGGATTGCCACATTAAATGATTTTCATCGTCATTGATATGCCAGCAATTAATAAAAGTGTTATTCCTTATATTGTTAATCTTCAAACTCAATCCTTTTGATTGAATATTTTTCAAAAAAGGTTGTAGTTCTTGTAAATCTGTCGAAAGTTTATTTATAAAAGTTTCACGTTCATTGTCAAAATTAAAAAGAAAATCTGTAAAAAAGGGTAAAGTTCCTTCGTATGGATCTCCTGTTATCAATTGTGAATTTGTTGCAAAATACATTTCTTGCGTAGTAATCAAATCTAAAAATTTAGGCAAACTCATATATCGCCACAGATAGGTGTCTTGCAATTTTTCTTTCGTCTCTTTGCTAATGATTATTCCCACTTTTATACCTTTTACTTTGAATTTGAATTTTTATTTAATTATAAAATAAATATTTTTAATTACTTGTAATTTTTTTATCTTATATAAATATTTAGTTATGAAACTTAGCATAAATAAAGGCTTGTGGTATAATACAACATAACTAATGTGGAGTTAACATTAATGAATAGCTTAAAAGCAAAATTCAAAGATTATTTAATAGAACAAGGTTTTAAGGAAACAACTTCTTCTGGAAACCCGAGTACTGTTTATGATTATCAAAAAAGAATAGACTTTGTTTGTGAAATTGAAAATATTACTTGGAATAAACTTGTGGACAAAATTGATTCTATAATAGAACAGTATAGTCCCAAAGGAATAAAGTCAGAGCTCGGAGCTAAGTCACACAATGCTGTTATATCTGCATTAAAACAATTTAAAAATTTTTTGACCAAAGAAAAAATTTTTGATAATGACAAAACTAGTCAAAAAAATAAATTGTCTAACCAATTTTTAAAAGTTGTATTAGATAAAGAAAAAATTCCATTTATTGAAAAAGGAAATTCTTTTTATGAAATTAACATTACTGATATAACATATCTTTTAAAATGTAGAACATATGATAAAAATTATACATTTGTTACAAAATCAGAAATACCTGATTTATCCCCAAGTATAATGATTGCTTTGGTCGAATGGATTAATGACAAACCTTCAAATTTATATTTTATACCGATGTCTGAGTGGAAAAGTCCAGACTTGACAATACTAAAAGACAGAAATTATGAAGGATTGAAATCAAAACCGGAATGGGGAATTGATATAAATCAAACAAATAAGCATGAGTTAAATCAATTTCTGGCAAATAAAATTATTAAATCCATTAAGGAGAAAGAAGACAAAAAAATTATTGAAGAAATTGACAATTGCGAAGCTGACATTAACAAAGAAACAGAAAAACAAGCTCTAGTAAAAATAAGAATGGGACATTCTGAACTTCGTAATAGAATACTTAACCATAAGAAAGAATGTGAAATTTGCGGAATTAAAAATAACAAATTATTGATTATTAGCCATATAAAACCTTGGGCAAAATCTGAAAACTCGGAAAAGCTTGATACAAACAATATTTTATTATTATGTTCAATGCATGATGCTTTATTTGATAAAGGTTTAATTTCTTTTGATGATAATGGTAAAATTTTAATTTCATCTGAACTGGATGAAAAAGAACAAGCCTTGGTTAATATTAATGAAGATAGTTATATTAAAATAACTTCAGATAGGCAAATTGAATTTATAAGATACCATAGAGAACATATTTTTATTAAATAATCACATTCTTTCAATATACCAATTAGAATTTCCAAAGTGGTTAAAGTTCCAATGTAGTTCAAAGTAGAAGTTAAATTCTATTGAATTATCATCTTTGAAGTTATATGAGTATTTGTTTAACTGGGTTTTATGGTAACTATCAAAAGCATCTTGGATTTCTTTAGCAAATTTTTTTCTAAATTCAGGATAAGTTATTTCTAAAGTTTCTCTGGTAAGTTTATTCTTCAGAATCATTGATTTCCTCCATCGGCACAATTTCATCAAGTTTGATATGATAACGTTTTCCTTTTTTATCAACGCAAGTTGCAAACCAAATGCTTCCATCTGCGAATTCATTTTTCCAAGTTTTGATTAGCAATCCGATTTCATTTGTTTGTCGGTTTAAAATCTTTGTTCCAAATAATAAATCTAATTTTTCAGTCATATTATGTTCCTTTCACGCTACACAATTAATCACTCTTTTATCAAGAAACATCAACGGTATGTGACTCAAATCGTATCATTTAGACATAAACATTTTTTGAACACCTTTTGAATGATATTTGAATAAGAATTAAACGCCACTTAATTTTCAAGTTCTTCTTCGTGGTCAATGAAGAACGCATTCAATAAATCCGCATCGCACCTCAAATGCTTTACGACTGGAGCAAGATTGTAACATTCTTCTATCTCCGGTTGGCTTGCAACAAAGTAATCTATAACAACAACTGTGTTATAGACATTTTCTGCCCACTTGCTTAATTGCTTGAATTCTTTTTGCGTAATATTTAATCCGACTTTTTCCACCTACGACCTCCTTTTATTTTCAAGTGTCGTATTCATCACTCGAAGTTAAAATTAAATCAAGTCTTATTGTTATTCAATATCAAATCCGCCATCTAATATAAAACGTTTGAGTAATTCGTTTGCTTTTACGTTTATCATCAATGGGGATAGCTCTTTGCCTTCTGATTTTTTGAAAAATTCCTTTGCAATATCAATATTAATGGATTGTTTTAAATCATTAAATCTTCCATATGAATTCAAGTTTGATTCGTTAAGACCAGCATCCATCAATCCTCTTAATTTTGCTTCATCAAGACCAAGGGCGGTTGCCATTTTATGTATCCTATCATTTTTTGCATTCGACATATATTCATTTACATAATCTTTAAAAGTTTTGCCTTCTTCCATTGTGGCTGCGCCACTTTCAATATCAAGCAAAAATGATTTAGCATATTTTTGTTCTTCTTGAGACAATGTAGCAAAGGACTTATGCAATTCTTGTTTTGTTGATTCTAGTTCTTCTGGTGAAATATTTTCTTGTTTTAAATTGCGCAAGTACTTCTCAAAGCGAGAATTCATATAATTGGCATCTATAACTCCTGTGTCAATTTCGGTTAAATATCCATCTATTTCATAAGAAACATCACCTGTGCCGCCATTTCCTCCGCGAGGAAGTTCTTTATATCTTTGTGCAAGAATTAAGTAGTCTTTTTTTGTAAAATTAATCTCAATGTTTTCTATGTTTCCATTATCTTTTTCATTGGTATAAGTGGTTTTACTCCAAACAAATCCCTGTATTCTTGCCGCTTCTAAATGTTCTGTTAGTTTTTTAAATAACGAAGCAAATTTACCCCTTACAGGTTTTTCTTCCGGCAATTTATCAAAATTAGGAATTCCTGCATTATTAAATAAGTCAGATATATCACGAAATATTTCGTTCATTTTTGTAACATTATATATAATCTTATTAACAAACAACCCGATTGGTTTATCTCCGGAATACAATTTAACTGCACGATTTATATTTCTTTCCATTGTGTGGGGCTTGCGGTAATATCTAATATTACCAAATGGTTTTTCATTTCCAAATAATCTATTTGTTCTTGAAAATGCTTGTATTATATCAGCATATTCCATAAGTTTATCCATATAAAGTGTATTAACCCATTTTGAGTCAAAACCTGTGAGCATTTGGTTTACAACTATAAGCGTGTGTAACTGTTTTTCAGGTTCTTTATATATTCCTAAGTATGGCTTTTTATGTGCAAGCCTTGCTGAAACATCTTTTTTAAATAAATCATAAGTTGGAATAGTAAATGTTGTGCCATACATATCATTGTAGTCTTTTAACATTTCTACAATTCCATCTTCTTTATCAAGTGCAAAATAACTTTCATTGTCTATAGAAGGATCAAATAGTGCTGTTATTTTTAGTTCCGGTTTTAGTTTTCTAAATTTTCTATAATATTCTATAGCCTCCGGTATCCCGCTTGTTGCAAATATTGCGTGGAATTTCCCTCCATGACTTAATCTTGCCCAATTATCTAAGATATCCTCTATTACTTTGTCTTGATGGATATCTGTTTGATATTGAACAGTAGGGATATAATCTTCTATACCTTTTCTATATTTACCAGCTTCGTCATAATCTCCTGCCATTGGAATATTATTCATAAATTCATAATATATTTCACTTTTTTTAGGATCTGCAATAGCTTCTTCTTCTGTTTTGCATTTTGCCTGTTCTAAAGCTACAATTTTTCTTAAATCTTTATCCTTATATGTCATTATCTTATCGGGATCAAAACCAAGAACATTTCCATCTCTAATACCGTCGGCAATACTGTATCTATGTAATTCATCCCCAAATACAGCAGCATTGGTTAAATCTTTTTTACTGTTTTCATCCATAATAGGAGTGCCGGTAAAGCCAAAGAATATAGCCTTAGGGAATGTTTGTTTAATTGTAATCAACATTTCGCCAAAGGTATCACGGTGGCATTCATCTATAATAAAGACAATCCTTTTAGATTGCATTATTTCTAAATCATGAGCCTTTAGTCCTTGCATATCCTGTGAAATATTACTCATTTTTTGAATAGAGGTAACTATTAAAGTATCTTTTGTATCATCGCTTTTTAATTTTGAGACAAGCTCATTTGTATTTTCTGTCTCCTGAACCTCATCACATTCATCAGCAAATGCACGATACTCTTTTAATGATTGAACGCATAATTCAATTCTATCCATTAAAAATACGACTTTGTCAGCATCTTTTGAATTAGCAATCAATTGTGCCGATTTAAAAGATGTCATTGTTTTTCCGGAACCTGTGGTATGCCAAATATAACCACCTAATTGATTTTCCGAATCCCATTTTGTATTCTTTACTTTATCTGAGATTTTACTTGATGCATAGAATTGGTAACTACGCATAACTTTCAAAATGCCATCTGCATCATCTGCTACGGTATAGTATCCAATTAGCTCATGTGCCATTGGAATTGATAACAATGAAGATGCGATTTGCGACCAATCATTTATCGGTTCATTATTGAAATCAGCCCAGTGAAAATAATAATCTTTATTAAATTTGTCATAATGTCCGGGATTTGCGAAATATAAGGTTTCATCAGGGTTCATAGCTACAAATATTTGCACCAATGAAAATAATCCTGTAAATACACCTTCTTTAGAATATTTTTGTATTTGATTGCATGCTTGAGAAACATGAATTCCACTTCGCTTCAACTCTATATGTATAACAGGCATACCATTAATTAAGAGCATTAAATCGCCTCTGCGTTCCGGCAACATTTTTTCTAATGGTTTAAATTTTGGTTGCTTCACAATTTGATATCTACTTTGCCCTGCTGCAATTTCTTGTCTATCATATATTTTCAAGCTGATTTCTTTACCAAAATGTAATTTATCATCAGGATTATCCCTTGTTATAGACACTGTCTTACCATTTATGAAGCCATTTAATTTTAAAGGAGATTTAAGTGTTTTTATTTGTTCAATAATCTGTTGCATTTCACTTTCAGTTAAAGGAAAATCACCCAGTCTATCTATACTTCTATTATTTTCATAGAGAATTTTTGCCCAATTTTCCAATAAATCATTTTCAGTCGGATATTTTATAATATCAGACTCCCAACCGTGCTTGGTTAATACACCTATTAATTTATTTTCAAATTCAGCTTCATTCTTAAATGTCATTATATTGTTTCCTTAGTTATTTTTTGTTATACAAACATCTTTTCCAGACAAGATTTCTTTATATTTTGGAGCATTTTCAACTTGCGTTGATGAAGAGCAATAAGATCGTCTAACTTGCTAAAAAATACGCCAATTTTAGTTTGTTCTTCATAAGATGGATGAATGACAGGAAAGTCGACAAGTATATTTTGGTTTAAATGTTTTATTGTTCCGCCTGTTGCTCTTTTTCCTACATAATCCATTAAAAACGGTGCTTTCAAATATTGGAATAAATATTTATTTTCCATATTTTTATCGATAATAACAACATTAAAGACTCCGGCATTTAACGTTGCAGGTTTATCTAACCCCTCTACATATGCTACTTTTCCAAGAGTTCCATCTTTTGTAATAAGGATACTTCCATTTTTTATTTGAATATTTTTATCTTGGTCATATCGTTCTTTTTCAACAAAATGGCAAGTTTTTAAATCTATTTTCCCGTCAATAAAATCCGTTCCTGTTATTAAATAATAATTTCCACTATCTAAAAATTCCGAAGTTCTAAGGTTTTGCCAACCAATTCTTGCATGCATAGAAGCAATATTTGAGAGTTTTTGTTGTTTCCAAGCATCAGCAAATCCCTTAAATCTTATTTCTGGATTTTTATTCTCGTTTTTTGGGAACATTTTTTCTAAACAGGATTTTTTCAAAGTCAAAAGTTTTTCATACTTACGTTGATGAAGTGTGATAAGACTGTCGAGCAATCTAAAAAATGAACCAATTTTGACTTGTTCTGCAATTGAAGTAATTCTAATTACGAAATTTTCTAATTGAGGTACGGTTAATTGAGGTACACCTGTTGATTCTATAATTACATTTTTTCTATTTATTGCATTTTCTATAAAATCACAATTTTGCTTTGTTTTAAGAGCTAATAATCTTACAACGGGAGTAAAATTAGAACTTCTAGCTTGTGCATGCCCGACATCACCTCTTCCTGTAACTGTTACAGCGGGTGCTGTTATTCTAAATTCATTATCATAATATCCAACAATTCCATCATTGGTAAGAGCATTTGCATAGACAGGATATTTACCAGCATCTTTTATTTTTGCTTTATCTATATCTCCACCTGCGATAATTTCTGATATCTCGCATAACCTACACTGTTCCCATGCGTCAGAAAATCCTTTGAATCGTATTTGTGGTTTTTGCTTTTTTTCGGGCATTATTTTTGTCCTCCCAAAAGCAGTTGCCATTCCGCCAAGCCTTTCATATCATATTCATTTCCGGTTAATTCATCAATAAATGATGCTAACATCTTTTCAGTTTCGTTTATTTCTGTATCTAAATCAGTTAATGTTGTAGAATATTTTTCAGATAATTTCTGAATTTTATTTGATAACTCTGTTATAACTCCTATTGGCAAAGAATTTATTTCGTCAGTTATTGGTTTTATCCATTTTAACTTTAATAAATCATACACTTGTTCATCTGATAAATTTTCAATAGTTGTCTTTGTTTTTTCATGCAACAGATCGGAATCTTTTTTAATTTCAGCTTTTAAATTCTTTTCCTTGGTAAGCAAGTCATTAACTTTTAATATGATTAACTCAAATTCAGAAGTGTCTTTTTTATCTATATTTTTCGCCATTTTCTTTACTTCTGCGGCAACAAAAGCTGTGCCATCTTCATTTATGGCATCCGAATCTTTGTCATCTTCTGAAATAGAATCTAAATATTCCGCATATTGTCCGATAATTTCAGATAGTTGATCTTCTTTTTCTTTGAGTTTTTTTGTATCATCTTTTAATAAGGTTTGTTGTACCAATTCAAACGGAATAATATGCCCTTTCCATCCTACTTGTACTTCAACCTCTTTATTGTTTTTCTTTTTTGTTTCCATCAAAGGATCAACTTGTTTTGAAGCTTCAAAGCCCTCTGTATTTAGAATTTCCAAATCAACTGCAATTTTAGTTGTCCAAGCATCATCTAATAGTTGATAGGCTTCGTATTTATTTATAAGGTCAGGATATTTTAAACGTCTTTGAATTTCAGAATTTATAATTTCTTCTTCCATTGCTACATTAATATTTGACATATTATTTATAAGTTCTTGTTCTAAGTATTTGTCAAAACCGGAGAATGACAAATTATATTCAGTAATAAATTTGTTTACATCAGTATTGTTTTTAATAGCATCTTTTATGTTATCAACAGCCATTTCATAATATTCTTCATTGATATTTTTAAAAAGTGTAGACATTAATGACGGATAAGCATCCCAGTATTTTTGTAATTCTAATACTTCAGACTTCGGGATACCTCCAAACATGGAAGCATAAATATCCCAACTTTCTGATTTTTCAGAAGAATCAACATACCTAGGTATATTTAAGTTATACTCGTTATCCTGGATTTCTTGTTTTGAAACAAGTTTTGAAAATTTTGGAATAGATACTCTCCCAACAACAGCATCAACAATTTTTTTAATATCGCATGCACGAAGTTTGTTATTTTTACCTTCTTTTATATAACCCTTTGATGCATCTATAATTAAAACATCATTGTCATTTCGTTTTTGCTGAAGAATCATAATAATTGTTGGAATACTAGTTCCAAAGAAAATATTAGGGGGCAAGCCAATAATCGCAACTATATTGTTTTGATCTATAAGATTTTTTCTAATAGTTAACTCCTCACCCCCACGAAACAATACTCCATGAGGTAAAACAATTGTCATAATGCCATCAGGTTTAAGGTGATATAAATCATGGAGCAAAAACGCATAATCAGCTTTTGTCTTTGGTGCTATACCATATCTTGTATATCTTGGATCATTATCCTTGTTTGCTGGATCCCAATTTTGCGAATATGGAGGATTAGATACAACAGCATCAACATACAATGGATTATATGTACCGGCAGGGTCATTTTCTTCAAAATATGGCCAATCTTCTTCTAAGGTATCACCATTGCGAGTTACAATATTATCTGGTGAAATATTCCTCATCACCAAATTCATACGAGTTAAGTTATAAGTGTTTTGTTTTAACTCTTGTGCATAGTATTTTATTGCATCTTGATTATTGTTATATTTTGCTATTGAACGACCTATATTAATAAGCAAAGAACCGGAACCACTTGTAGGGTCATATATTTGTATTTCTTCTTTATTTCTCAGATGGTTTGCAATAATTTCACTCATTAGTAAAGAAACTTCATGAGGCGTGTAAAATTCCCCAGCTTTTTTTCCAGCATTGGCTGCAAAATTACTAATCAAATATTCATATATAAAACCAAGAACATCATAGCTTTGTTTACCGCTCATAGGGATATCCTTGATCAGATATAATAAATCACTTATGGCTTTAGTTTGTGAAGCTGCACTATCTCCTAATTTACTTAACCCAGTTTCAAGAGTATTGAAAATTCCGTCAAATACTTTTTTATGATTATCATTAATCAATCTACTAAATGCAGAAAGAGCATCCCTGACATTTGATACATCAAAATCTTTTCCCATTTCAAGCCAAGTTGAAAATAAATCGTTGTAGGATATAAAATAACCAATGTTAGTGCGAATATGCTCAGTTAGGTCACCATCTTCTTTTAATAGCGTTCTTATCTCATCGTCAGTAGCACCTTGGCTTTTTAAAAAATCTAATTCTTTGTCAGACAAATACTTATAAAAAATAAAGCCTAAAATATAATCTTTATATTCATTTGCTTCAATTTTAGAACGCATTTTATTTGCTGATTCCCAAATTCTTGCAGCTAATTCTTGCTTATTCAAAATCTAACCCTCTCTCCCTCATATCCCTAAAGTTATAGTACCATAGAAGTTTTTATCTTGCATGTTTATTAATTATTGTAATAGTAAGGCAAAATAGTCTAAGATGTTTGTAATATAATAGTTTTAGGAATTTAGGTAATTATATGACTTGGAAGAAAAAATTTGGCACATGGTTAACGCAAGAAGAATCAATCCAAACAGCTAATGGACAAGTTGTTCAGGTGTTTTCTTTTGATTACAATTTTGCCGATGAAGAAGCAATGTCAGCCTGGGCTAAACATTTTAGAAACCATTATTGTCCTGATAATAAAATAGATATTTTAAGAAGTGGAACTGGGTTGTCAAAAAAGGATTATTTATTGAATAGAAAATTTCCAGATCAAACAGTCGCACCTGGTCCAAGTGTCCGTTCGGGTGATTTTAGTGAGATATTAATTGCCGATTATTTTGAATTCTTATTAGATTATTGGATCCCAAGAACAAGATATTCAAATAAAAGTAATAAAAACTCTTCAACAATGGGTTCAGATATTATTGGATTAAGATTTTTTGATAAAAATGAAACAGAAAAAGATACTATTGCAGTAATTGAATCCAAGGCTTCTTTTAAGAGTAAAAGAAACGGTTTACAGGAAGCAATTAATCATTCTGTAAAAGATGAAAAACGTCTTGCTGAATCTTTAAATGCAATGAAGCAAAGATATATCGAAACGAATAATATTGAAAACGCTAAAAAGGTAGAACGTTTTGAAAATCCATCAGATAGACCTTATACTATGCTTTATGGTGCTGCCGCATTGTTTTCTAATGAAACATATAACGAAGAGTTTGTAAGAACATCAGATACTTCAAATCATGTAGATTCACATCATTTAATGCTTATAGTTGTCAAGGGTGATAATATGATGAATTTAGTTCATGAACTTTATAGGAGGGCTGCTGATGAAGCTTAAACCGGGTAGCAATTCTAATGAATTATTAGGTATGACTCGTTCTGAAGCAAAAATGCACGAATATGATGTTCCGAAAGAGAACCGTATTCATATTAATAAAGAAAAAATTAAGGATTTATTTTTTCTTACAATAGCATTACTCGGTGATTATGCTGTAGGTTTTTATAAAGAGAATAATACGAGTGCTATACTAAACGAATTAAAAGAGAACTTAGTGTTTACCGCACAATTTTTTGATGCATATTTTAATGCTAAATTACATGATAAAGATAAAAACTATTATATAATTATGGGAAGTGCGGCTTATTATTTATGTGATTATATGGGAAGCGCCAAAGTTCTTGCCAATAAACTTAAGCTGGATGAATTGAATTTGGATGTTAATAAATTAGATTTGCTATTATTAAATTTTTTAAGAAATGATTTTTCAGCAGAAATAAATGAAAGTGTTTATATTGCATATATTAATAATATCATTTCTTCTTGGAATCTATTTTGTTCAACGGGAGAAAAATCAGAAAATATTTTTTCTAATTTAGATAGTCTAAGAGAAGAAATTTATAAAAACGGTACTGATAGAGAGTTGCTTTTTATCGATATTTTATGTGCAGTTGTAAAAAAGAAATATTTACACACTACCTGGTATGCAATGCCGTTATTTACGGATATTGACAAAGAAACATGGAAACCTATTTTGACTAAAATTGATATAAAAGAATTATGGCCTTCTCAAATTTTAATAGGTAAAAATGAAATATTCAAAGGGAAATCTGCAACAATTCAAATGCCAACTAGTGCAGGAAAAACCAAAGCAACTGAATTAATTATACGCAGTATATTTTTGGCTGATAAAACAAATTTGGCGGTAATAGTTGCTCCTTTTAGAGCACTTTGTCATGATATACAAGATGATTTGCAAAAAGCATTCTATAGGGAAAATATAGAAATTCATGAATTATCAGATGTATATCAGGTTGATTATGAACTTGAGGATTCGAGAGAACAAAAGAAAATCCTAGTTTTAACCCCTGAAAAATTATTATATATACTTAGACAAACTCCTGAATTAGCGCAAGTTATTGGGCTGATAATATATGATGAAGGGCATCAATTTGATAGCACTTCAAGAGGAACAAACTATGAATTATTGCTAACTTCTTTGAAATTGATGTTGCCAAAAAACTGTCAAACAATTCTTATATCAGCTGTAATGGGTAACATTGAAGATATTAATAATTGGCTAAATGGAGATGATGCTGCTATTATCAATGGAAAAGATATAGCTTCAACATATAGAACGATTGCTTTTACTAGCTGGATAGATACTCGCGGTAAAATTCAATTTATAAATAAAGATAATCCCGATCTGGAAGAATATTATGTTCCAAGAATTATTGAAAGACAGCAGCTCAACAAAATTGGCAAAGAAAGAAATGATAGATTTTTCCCTCAAAAAAATGATTCAAACTCTATTTCTTTATATCTTGGTAAAAAACTAGTTAATCAAGGAGGTGTAGCTATATTTTGTGGGCAAAAACGAAGTATAAAAAATCTTTGCGACCAAGTAAATGATTTATTAGAAAGACAATATAATTTTGATAATATAATCAATTATTCAAATTTAAATGAAATTAGTAAAATATATAATTTATATAAAGCTAATTTAGGAGAAACGTCATATACGAGTGCTGCTAAAATTGGAATACTGACTCACCATAGAACAATTCCACAAGGTATAAGATTATCTGTAGAAAATGCGATGAAAGAATCATTCGCAAAATTTGTAATATGTACTTCTACTCTTGCTCAAGGTGTAAATATGCCACTTAGATATTTAATTATCAATAGTACACAGCAAGGTGCAGATATCATTTCTGTAAGGGACTTTCAAAATCTTGTAGGAAGAGCAGGACGTGCTGGAATGTATACAGAGGGAAGTATAATTTTTGCAAATAATTTATTGTATGATTCCAGAAGAATTCCAAAAGAACGGTGGAGATGGAACAAGACAAAAGAACTTGTAAATTTTAGTAATTCCGAAAATTGCAATAGTACAATTTTTAATATTTTTGATCCTATAAAAAATGGTTTAAATTGGGGAAATGCTCTTGAAATTGTTATGAAACCATTAGATTTTGTCAATGCGTATATTAACAATAAAATAGAGCAATTAATTAATGATATTATGCAACATGAAATAATAATTAAAAATGAGCAAGATATTGGATTTAAACGTGAAAATGTAGAAGCACAATGCAACGAGAAAATAAACATAATTAGAAATATAGAAAGCTTTATTCTTGCACAAGTAGATTTTCAAGATAATTATGAAGAAGAAATAAAAGAACTAGCAGAATCTACATTAGCTTATCATTTAGGCGATCAAAAACAAAAAGAAGAAATTATAGAATTATTTAAACTATTGGGTAAACACATTTTAGAATCAACGCAAAATAACAATCAAAGAAAATATTTTGCAAAAACATTGTACGGAATAAACGAAAACATAGAATTACAGAATTGGATTGAAGAAAATTCTCAAAAGTTGAAAAGTACCGAAGATATTAATTCATTTTTAGAATTGATTTTTGAAAAATTGATGCAATATACTAACTCGAAATTTTATAATCAATGCAATCAACAAAAAGAGATTAAAAATATAATAAAAATGTGGCTTAATGGAGAGCCATATTATAAGATATTAGAATATTTAATCAAAAATAATATAAAGAGAGAAACCCCAAAAAGAATATTTGAATATCAAATAGATGATATTGTTGAATTTTGCGAAAATACACTTGCCTACGATGGAAGTTTATTTATTGGTGCTATAATTGAACTTTTGCCAAATATTTATTGTGGTTCAGATTTTACAAATATCATTGAAAATTTAAAATTAATACAAAAAAGATTTAAGTATGGTCTATCTTCAAAACTAGAGATTATACTATATGAACTTGGATTTAATGACAGAACTATTATTCAAGAACTAAGTATTTATCTAAATAACATTCCTGAAAGATCTTTGAAAAAACATATTATAAAAAAATATCTTCATGATAATAGAGAAATATTTAGACCTGTTTTTATGACATTCCCTTCTTATTTTGCTGAAAAAATGGAGAATATATAATGTCTGACATAATCTATCCATTGTTACAAAAATACTATAATGCATTAAATAGTTTGAATTCTCTTAATATCGCAAAAAATATCTTTGAAAGTATCCCATTAATAGATAACTTTTTTGCTGAGTTTAGAAATATAACATTTGTTATGCAGAAAAGCTTTAATACTGAGGAATTAAAAGAATATTATACAACAAAACGAGAAGAATTCTTGAATGATAATAACCTAAGATGGTTTATTGATAAAAGAAACGAAACTGTTAAAGAAAATCCGTTTAAACTAGAAAAGGAAATTTTAGTATATGTATATCTTCCAGATTATTGTGGAAAAATAATTGATAGCAGGCTTAATATTGACAATGATGTTCCTTTAGAAACAATTGAGCGAGTTATTAAAGAATATTTGATTAAATATAATAAAAATTCTGATATTTACTTTAGTATTGAGATATTATTTAAAGAAAATGGGAGTGAAATAGATATTTATTCAAGAATAAAAAATGGAATTATAATAATGGATAATTTTATTAATGAAGTTATAACAGATTATCCATGCAACTGTTCAAAATGTAAAAATATAATAGAGAAAATTAAAGAACTCAAGACAGGAATCTTTTTAAAAGATTTTACTTTTTCTTGGGATTATACAATAGAAAATAATGAAATTATATGGGGGCAACAAATTGAAATGAGAGCCAGCGATAAAAACGGGCGTCCTATTTCAATGTCAGATATATGTATTCCAATTGATGCAAATTTGCCAATTGGCAAAAATGTAATAAATGATGATATGGAGCTTTTTAAATTTTATGCTTCAATGCATTATACTATATTTAATCTTCAAAAGAAGAATATTATGCCAACATTTATTATTGTTTATGAGGATAATACAGTATCATATATTCCCTTTATACCAACAATAAAAACTACTTTTTATAGAAAAGCACAATATGTAGAAAAAATTGCAAGAAAAAAGGATGTTAGAGTTGTTTATTTTATTGGTGAAAATTATTATTATCCAATAGAAAAAATTAAAGAAATTCAACAATCATATAGTCAACGCATTAAACATGCAAGTACAACATTATTATCTTTAAATATGATTAGCAAAAAATATGAACATGTTATGACAATATCATTTGATATCAACAATATTGAATGCAAAGATTATGCTATAAATCAGATAAACAATCCTTATGAAGAAATGCATTGTTATTGGTTAAATCCAATATTAATTGCAATTAAAGAAAAAGCATAAACAACTTTATGCTAATGTAGTAGCACGTTGCAGTGGTAAAGTGAATAAAATTACCTATAAACACGATTAAGTATCTATGCGATATAATTTTTAAACTTTTCAAATAACACTTTTTTGTTTAAATATTCTTTTGTGCCAAATCTTATTAATGGTATATCATATTTTTCAAATATTGCATTTTTCATCATATCGCGTTGAAATTGTTTTTTATCTTGACTATGATAGCTGACACCATCAACCTCTATTGCTAAAGTAGGGCTTTTATTAATTTTGCTATAAATTAAAAAATCAACGTGAGTCCAATCATTTTGAGCATATTTTAACTCATTTTTATCTAATAAACTAAAATTCCTTATTATACGATTAATTTGGATTCGAACAGCTATGCCATATCTGTTTTCGTATTTTTCTGTCAATACTTCTTCCAAAACTTTGTAGAATATGTTTTCGCTGTCATATTTAGAAACATTTTTGCATTTTTGTAAGAATAACCTTCTTTGTTCTGCGTAACATTCATATAAATAATCAAATATAGAAAACAATTTACTTTCTTTAACTTCACAATTATTGTATTCTATATATTTAACTAAATCTGCAATATTGCTATCTTCTTGTTCTTCATTTCCATTAATAACTACAATCAATTGTTCAATAGCTCTTGATATAGCGACATTCAATCTGTTTGGATTGTCAGTAAAATCTCTAATAATATTATCTACTGTTGATAATATTATAACCTTATTTTCTTGTCCTTGGAATTTATCTACAGTATCAGCTTTTACCCCGGTTCCTTTGAATTGTTGTTGTAGGGCATTCGTTTGGTTTCTGTATGGTGTAACTATGCCCAAAGAATCATCATCAATATTTAATTTTTCATTTGGAATGATTTCTTCTTTAATTACATCAATTTGTCTTTGATTAAGATTGTTGTATGCTAAATTACCTGCGATTGTTTTATATACAAGAAGTGGCTTTCTGTCTGTTTTAATATCGCTTAGGATGAGTAATTCATTGTTATAAAACTTTTTGTTGCAAAATTCTATTATCATTGGATGGCATCTATAATGCTCTTTTAGTAAAGTATGAGGAGCATCTGGAAACATTTCTGCGATTGAAGATAGCAAGCAATGATTCTTGTACCTAAACATTTCAGGTAATTTATAATTATTAAAAATAGAATCAGATATTGCGGCATTTTTTGAATCTACAACATTAGGCAATTGTTTTAAGTCTCCAACAATTACAGCTTTCTTTGCGCAAGATAATGCTAATGCTCCGGTACATAAATCAACTTGCGAAGCCTCATCAACAATTACATAGTCATACATAACATCAGATGATAAACTATTTCTAAGTGAGTATGTCGTACTTAGTATGACAGGATAATCCTTGATAAATTCTTTTGATTTTCTTTGTAGCTCTGGAAGCATCCAAATTTTTCTTTTTTGTTTTGTATATTTTTCGGCCAATTTTGATTTAAAAATTTTAGCAGATAACTCTGAATAATCTTTCATTTTTTGTGAAAAATTATACGATTCAAGTTCACTATTAAGAATATCAATTTCATCTTTTAATTCTTTAATTTGAATTTCATAAAATTTTTGTTGAGTTATAGATACCAGATAATCTTTAGGATATTTTTTAAGTAATTCTTTAGCAATTGTTTTGTTAAACTTTTTTATTTTTAAAAATTCTAATATGCGCTTAAGGAGCTCAATAAAATAATTGGATTTAATTTCATCCGCTGTTATCTCAAATAAAATACTTAATTGAATAGCTTTTTTCCAGTCTGTAATTTTAGCTATTTCTTTTGGGGTTTCAAGCGCTTGATAAGTTGATAAATAATTCAAATAATGTTTTTCTTCTATTTCCAAAGCAGATAATTTTTGTTTTAAAACTGATAATTCATTTTGTTTTATCAGCATGTTTTTTAAAGCTTTATAGTATTGTTTTATATCTAAATATAGTTCTTTAATTTCTTTTTCGGTTAATTTCCATCCATCAGTATTTAAATCCAAAATCTGAGAATCAATAAAATCTTGTTTATTTTGATTGTTCCCGAGATATGCGGCAATAAAATCTACATCGTATTTTTTTAATTTATCAATAATATTTTTTGTTGCTGAATTATTACTTGACACAACTGCAATACTTTCATTATGCATAATTGCATTAGCAATTATATTTAATATTGTCTGTGTTTTACCTGTCCCGGGAGGCCCTTCAATAACAGATAGTTTATTTTTAATTGCTTTATCAACTGCCTGATCTTGGCTAATATTAAATCCAAAGGGATATATTAATGTATCTTCTAGTTTATCATTTTTTGAATTTATTAATTTAAAGAATGAACCAAAAGTATCTTTTTTAATAATAGGTGTTAATGGGAGTTCTTGATTTAAATAATGGAATAAAATTGAATCTTTTTTAACCTCATCTATTGTTTTATAATTCTTCTCTAGGATGTTAATTGATTGTCCTTTTTCGTTTTTTATAATTAACCCTATTTGACTTGCTAAATCCCTAAAATATTTAAACTTTTCATCAATTTCTATTTGTTGCTCATCAGCTTTTACAATCTTTATATCGGAATGCTTGTATGGATATCTTTTCCCATCTTTGAAAGTTATATAATATACACCACTTTTTGCATACATACATTTTAATATATCTGATGTTCTATCTTTACCTTTTATAAATATCTTTTTATCTTGCATATATGCTCCTTTATTAAAGAATAGCATAAAATCTTGATTAGTATTTAGTATCTATAAATAAAAATTCCTATACACCTCGTCGATGTCTTCTTGTTCTATGCCGATGTAGCGGAGGGTGATGGAGGGGGTGGAGTGGTTGAAAATTTTCTGTAGCATTACGATATCGTCATATTGTTGGTAAAAGTGATAGCCGAAAGTTTTGCGTAATGTGTGCGTTCCGATTCTGCCTTTAATTCCTACCATTCGCGCAGCTTTGTTTATGATTCGGTAGGCTTGGGCTCTATCGAGGCGGCAGTGTTTTTGTGTATAAAATAGCGGCACCTCGTCGAGTTTGTCTTTTACGAATTCTTCAATCTCGACTTTCAAGTTCTCGTTAATTGGGAATTTCTTATACTTATTGGTTTTCTTTTCTCTTAATTCTATGTAATCTTTGCCTTTTACGTCTTTGACGTCGAGTGAGAGAATGTCGGCGATTCTTAATCCACTATTTATTCCAAAGCTGAAAAGGAGAGCATTGCGTGGTTTCTTGGAAAGAATTCGTTTTATGTTTTGAATATCTTCTATACTTTTTATCGGTTCGACGATGTTCATTTGCACCTTAAGGTTTTGAGCTGAGCTACAACATTAATTACCCAAAAGACAGAAGAAATAAAGCTGCACTATAAAATTACACACAATTAATATTGAGATATTTCAATACAACGTGAACGCTTTGATTGTATTTATGTTAAATTAAATAAAGTATAAAAAACAGAATGTATAACTATGGGTTTGGACATTAATTTTAATAAAATAAAAATAGTAGATGATTCTCGCCAAAATGGATTTGAGGAATTCTCTTGCCAAGTATTTTATCTTCAATATGAAAATTTAAATATTCCATCGGATTCTATATATTATAGAAAAAGAGGTGCAGGCGGGGATGGTGGAGTAGAGGCGTATTTTACTTTGCCCGATGGCAAAGAAATTGGTCTTCAGGCAAAATACTTTTTATCATTAGATGATTCTAAATGGTTACAAGTTAGACATTCATTAGAAAAAGCAAGAAAAACTCATCCGAATTTAACAAGATATATTATTTGTTTTCCTATAGATTTAACTGATTCTCGCAAGAAAAATTGTATATCCAATCAAGACAAATTCAATGAACTTGCAAATGACTTTAATGATATTGAAATAATATTTTGGGGACATTCTCAATTAATTAGTTTTTTGGAAAACAGACCGGAATTAATACCTTTTTGGTTTGATGAAATAAAAATTAACCAAAATGACTTTATAAAAAATTTTGAAATTTTTAAAGACAATATAATGGACAATATTCAAGATATTAGCAGTTTTTCCGGGAAAGAACTACTGAGAATGCTTAAGGAAAAATACCCGCAAAGTTGCGAGCAATACGATGATTTTTCTTTAAGCGATGGTGATATTGCTGTTGTACTTAACACGTTGAGTAACATATCTTTACTTGATGCGCCGTCCCATATCATAGGGGATGCTTTCCAAGCTATAATTGGGCCGAGAATC
>ENA-ORTP01000664-ORTP01000664.1-human-gut-metagenome-genome-assembly--contig:-NODE-664-length-41123-cov-8.940708_pt1 | contig 41123 bp, 40 predicted proteins | sample MGYA00241913_ERZ509190 | MGnify/ENA primary metagenome ERZ509190 (study PRJEB26280, sample SAMEA2338839) | human gut metagenome | biome: human gut; feature: human-associated habitat; material: faeces...
CGTGATTGCAAACAAAGTCAACCCTGTCAAAAACAGGCCCAATGTGGTGGTAAAAACAGCTTCTCTTTGCTCTAAACCGCCCAGCGGCAAAATGGCGGTAAAATAATTACATAACCCGCTGAATACCGCAAGTGCAAACAAATTACATATACAGGCAACGGCTTTGGCACAGACAACTTTGCTACGGCTCACTGGTTTTGTAAATAGATATTCTGCCGTTCCCTGCGCCTGTTCTTTCGCTATACACGAAACACCGAGATAGACCGCATAGCTGTTGGTCAGCATCGTGGCCCAATAATACATACAGCCATACCAGCCCAAAGCAGAGGTCAGATCACCGCTCACGCCAAACATAGCTTTCAGAATTTTTGGGAAATCCGATATGAGCCCTGTCAGCTCATTGAGGCTGTCCTTTAGTGACAAATACTCAAAGTAAGCGAAGCCGCATAAAATCAAGACGATCCCCATCCATATCAGCAGTATCTTTCTTGTTAAACGCAGTTCGTTTTTCACTAACGCTTTCATTTACTTCCTCCTTTACACAGCCATCGCAATATCCCGCTTCAAGATTTTCCAGTATGCCAGCAGCGCAAACACAAACATCAGAAACAGATACCAGATCATATAGTCCCACGAATAAGACCCGGAATGATGGATCTCCGCCGGACTGAAAAAGGAAAACGGCGATAAAAAGCCAATAGCCCGGATACCGACAGTCCTTGAAAAAGAGGTGATGCAGTATTCCACAAACACGACCAGTCCAGATGTCAGAAGCGGAGAGCGGTTATTGGGCCGGAATACTCCCACCATTGTCCCCATCAATGCAAAAAAGAGAGTGAGAAGGACAAGGGAGCCTGCCACCAGAAAAAATTCCCCTGTTGGAAATCCGGGGCGAAACAGCGTCATCGTAAAAAAGGAGGCCATCACATAAAAAATTCCTGTTACACATACCCCGGCAAGGGTGCACAATAGTTTCCCTTTGTATATCGCCTGCCGTCCACAAGGTTTGGTATACAAATATTCTGCTGTGTTTTCCGTGCACTCCTTGGTATGTAAGGACAGGCCCAGGTGCATCCCGAAGATGCCGCCGGCAATCATGAAGAACCCTGTGAGAAAGGAATACATCCCCATAGGCTTTGTAAGAAGCTCCAGGGAAATGCCAACGGTTTCAAAAAATCCTCCCTGTGCAAATCCTGTCGGCAGCGTCCCCGCTGTTTCCACCATGCCATAGTAAACCGGCGTCATGGAAAAAATACATAGCGCAAGAGCAACGGCCCAAATCAGAATATATTTTTGTGACCGTTTCCATTCAAATCGAAAAATCTGCATGACGAGCCTCCTATTCGTAGTAGTGGAGGAATATTTCTTCCAATGATGGTTCCTCGATTAAAATGTCCTCCAGCTCCAACCGATGGAGCTGGTTCATAATTGTCATAACGGTTCCACTAAACATGAAGGATACAGAAGTTTTGCTCTTATCCCACTCCAAATTAGCCGTACCGGGAATAGAAAATAAATCCTCTGGAATGGCGTTTTTTGCTGTCAACGAGATTTTCTTGTAGCCGTTTCCCCGCAGTTCCTTCATGGATTGAACGCCGACCAGCTTCCCCTCCCGCAGAATGGCTACACGGTCACAAAGCCTCTGTACCTCGCTCAGAACATGGGACGACAGGAAAATCGTCGTACCGCGTTCATTTTCTTCTTTTAACAGGTCATAAAAGGTCTGCTGGATCAGCGGGTCAAGACCGCTGGTGGGCTCGTCCATGATAAGTAACTTTGGGGAGGGTAGCAAAGCCGAAACGATGCCGACTTTCTTTTTGTTGCCCAAAGACAGGTCGCCGATCCTCCTGGACAAATCCAAATTCAGCCGTTCCGCCAATGCTTCCATCCTGTTATGACCGGCCACTCCATAGAGTTCCGCCGTATAAAGAAGCATCTCTTTGACTTTCATGCTGTTGTAGTAACAGTTTTCGCTGGGGAGATACCCCACATCCTTTGCGATCTCAGATGCCTGCCGCCCACAGTCCAGTCCAAAGACAGAAGCGGTTCCTCCGGTGGGCTTCAACAGTCCCATCAAGGTACGGATGGTGGTGGACTTTCCCGCCCCGTTAGGGCCGATAAAGCCGAAAATCTCACCGCGCTCGACCGTAAAGCTGATTTCCTCAATTCCACGGTGCTTTCCATAGCTTTTGGTGAGCTTGTTTAGGGCAATCACAGGTTCACTCATAGCAGATATTCCTCCTTGTAAAAGTTGTGCTTCAACATATTTAGGATTTCTCGAAACTCTTTCATCATGCCGTCATAATCCACTCCGTTTTCCAACTGAACGGACATACCCTTTGCAAGCAGCATAAGCATCTGAAACACTAATTCTGCATCCTCCGGGTGTCTGAATTTTTTATAATCCTGCTCATGCAGAACGAGCGATGCAATGTATTTTTCGTTTGTTTCCGAAAATATGGCACCTTTCAATTCCGGCATTGGTTCTGCGGCCACGCTTGCAATAAACGATGCAATATGCGGGTGCTTTTTCAAGTTTTCCACTTTCATAACGCTGGCTTCCCATACACGGTCAAAGAAATCTGTGGTTTCCTCCAATGCGCTCGTGTTATATGCTTGTTTCATTTGGGCAGCGCAGTAATCAAATAAATATTGGTAGAGTGCCTGTTTATTCCCAAAATACTGAAAGATAGACGCCTTTGAGATACCTGCCGCTACCGCAATATCATTGATTGATGCTTTTTCATATCCATGTTTTGCGAAACAGGCCAGAGCCGCATTGCGTATGGTATCCTGCTTTTTGATTGATAGAGCAAGAAATTTTTCCATCGTATTACCCCTCTCTGAATAACCGTTTCGGTTATCATTGAACAGTATAGCATAAATAACCGAAACGGTCAATAGTGCTTTGCTTTATTTTTAGGGGAGCGCACAAACGGCAAGCAATTCGGGTGTGGCCACACTCCGAAATTTTTGCTGGGCCGCAGGCCCGCAAAAATGCTTGTTGGGGAGCCTCCCCAAACCCGGCTCTTTGGGACAAAATGTCCCAAAGAGGTTGGCTGCGTCATCGCCGCTATCGCGTCTGTTCCTTATCGTCCCGCCCGTCCGTCAGTCCGAGCAGATGGTCGATGTTGGCCTTGACTGCCACGGCCTCCCGCATATCCCGCTGGGCCTGCCTATACTCGGCATAGAGGGCCTTTTTCCTGTCCGCCAGCTCCCGCCGCTGTTTTTTCAGCGCGTCCATTTTGGGGAGCTTTTCACCGCCTAACAATTCATTCATAGCGGCCCGGGCCGCCCGGTAGGTGGCAAGCTCCGCCTCGTGCTCGGCCAGATATTTTTTCGAGTACCGGGCCGCCTTGTAGCCGTCAAACACGGGCCGGGCCTTGGCATAGTCCACCACGGCCCCCATCAGCCCGGAGACTTTGGAAAGGGCGGCCTCGGTGGTCTGGAGCTCCCCGGCCAGCGCGTGGGCCCGGTCAACCGCCGCCGTGGTCTTTGCCGCCAGTGCGTCATAGTCGGTCAGATTGTTTTCCTGCAGGAACTGGAGGGCGGCGGCCATCTGTTTCAGATTGTAGACCTTGGCCCAGCGTTCATAGGCCGGGCCCTTGCCCTCGGCCATGCGCTTTTGAATGTCAATGATAAGGCCCACCTGCCGGGGCGGGGGCGGCGCGTCCTTGGGGAGCTCCGGGAGGGGCCGCTCCCCGGCGATCACTGCCCGGATGTCCTCGGGGTCAAAACCCGCGCCGAGGGTGGATGCCCGGAGCCGGGTATATTTATCCTGCCCCGGAGCGAGGAACGACACCACGCCGCCCTGCCCGCGCTTGACGGCAAAGCCGGACTCCTCCATCAGTCGGAGGAACGCCGCAAAGTCGGCGGGCTTTTTTTCAAGAGCCGCGATGACTGCCAGCCGCACCCGCTGTTGTGCGGAGAGCGGCTTTCCCCCTACCCACTGGCCATAGTGGAGGAAACGGCCCTTGCTGTGCTGTTTGGGATTTTGTATCACGGACAAATCATGCTCCAGACATACCCGGTCGGACAGCCGCCGGAGGGCAAAGCTGGAGCCGATGAAGTTATGGAATTTCCGGGAGCAGTCAAAAGCCGTGGAATTGAAATAAATGTGATTGTGAATGTGGCCCTTGTCGGTATGGGTGCAGACGAAAAACTGGTACTTGCCTTTCGTCCAGCGCATCGCCGTTTCAAAGCCCAGCTTGTTTGCCTCCTCCGCCGTCACCTCGCCGGGAGGGAACGCCTGCCGTATCTGGAAGAACAATGCCCCGCGCTCCACGGGCCGGGCCGTGGCCGCCTGGTATTCGCTTTTCACCAGCAGAAACTCGGCGGCGGCTGTGGCCGGGTCGCAGAGGTGGGAGGACACGGCTCCCAGCTTTTGGGGGTTGAGCCCGTAGGCAAACCGCTCCTCTATCGTCTGGACGGCGCTCAGTCCCGCCGCCTGCTTGTAGGGCCGGATGTAGGTCGTGGCCGTGGTAGCACCTCCTCTCACTATGAAAAAGACAGCAGGTAAATCACCTGCTGTCACATTCTATCTATATATGAGCAACTGTATTTCATTCTCCTTTTCGTATTCACTCCACGATTTTCCGAATAATTGATTGCAACATACTCCCCTTAACAAATCTCTAAAGCCCACTAAAAAATTTAGATTGATGCGTCCGCCTTGTTTCTCATAAATATATCGCCAATATTCAAACGCATTGGAAATGTCATTTAGCATTTCATCAAACATATTTTCATTTTGGGACTTGAACCATTCACGCATTCCACGTTCAACAGATAATGCAGTATTTGCGTCCTTTATTTTGAATTTTCCCCACAGTCTTTTCAAATCGTGACACTTTAATTCTTCGACCGGGACACCATGAAAAACTAATAATGTTTTAATAAATATTTCGCAAGCAAAAGCGGAATTTACAATTCCCGATACAGAGTGGGATTTTGTTCTGCATTTTATATTGTTAGGCTCTATTTGGCAATATCTCGCGCAATCAACAAAAGCGCACGCGTGCTCGAACATTTGATAAGTGATTGTTGAAGTATTTTCTGCCATGCTATACACCTCTTTACTATTTCGCTGTTATTCATTGGAAAGCATGTTACATTTCCCTTTGGCCATCTATCGTAATTTTGGGACAAAATGTCCCAAAGTCTAAGGTCAGCAATAGCTGTGGGTAATTCAGCTAAAATTATTTTGCAATTTATACATTAAAAATGAGTTTGTCTGTATTGGGCAATTCACCTATTTCTGCACAACGTAAAATCAACTGATTAAGTAGTGCAGCAGATTCATCGACAAATGAGGAAATATCTTCTTTCATTTTATTTCCATGAACTGCAGATGAACGCATATTATATAATTTTTTGACCTTTTTGAATATTTCATTTGCCTTTATATCATCACGACCAGCTAAAAATCGAGCTATATAGAGGCTTACTCGAAAACTGACCTCAGTACTAACATTAAATAAAGATTCAATTCCAGACCACAGAATCGCCAGTTGAACACGCGGCATTGAGTGCCATCGATAGCTTGCCATAGCATGAACAGCTGTCCTATAAGTATCAAAATTGGTTAAATCCATAGCAACACTATAATAGCTGTTAAGCCACTTTTCATCATTTTCGGATAGATTATAGCATTTTCGCAACAATGCGCGAAACGCATAATTTGTTACATTTATGTAAGTCGCTTTTTCTTGTTCATTAACGGGTTTATCACATTGAAGATTGCTCATAACTTCACAATTAAAAAGTGCCCCTAACAAAATACAGTCCCATTGTGCATTCCAAGTCGCTACTGTTAATTGTTCAACATCGGAAGAAGTTATTCTTAGCTGAGAGGATAATGTTGCAGAACTCAAAACGGTGATAGAATAATCTATGTCACTTTTAATTAACCTTGAAACTATATCAAATTCAATTTTTGAATCAACTGGTACAAGCGTAACACATTTTCGCAAACTTATTTCGTGAGAACATGAAATACCATTAACATATAGATATGTTTCTCTTCCTGTTCCAATGATGCCCATACATTTACCTCTTCCAATTACTTAATTCAAAAAGTACATATTTGATTTATCCAATTTGAGATTTAGTATATCACATTCTCCACCAACAATCTACCTGCACTTTGGGACAAAATGTCCCGAAGTACAAAAAACCGGGGAGCGGCACAGCACCGCTCCCCAGCAAGTCACAGCTCCACCAGCGCGGCAAGCTGTTTCAGCAAATCAGACAGAGGGCCCCACAAGGCGGAGTAATCCCGCCGGAGGGCCGATATTTCCTCGGGGTAGATGCCCCCGTAGGTGTTGGCATGGATAGCCACTTGATTGAGATTGTTTGAGCACCGCCGCTGGAGGGACACCAGCTCCCGGACGGGGGCAAGGTCAATCTGGAGCACATAGCCGCAGAGGGCCATCCTCCGCATATACGCGCCCATGTTGCGGATGCCCGCCTGGGCCATGCGTTCCCGGATAAGCGCCTGCTCCTCCTCGGACACCATCACATGAAGATGGACGGGGCGGCGGCGCTTTTTCCCGGCCATGCCTACCTGCCGCCCCGGTCGGGCGCGTCCCGCTTGGGCGCGGAGGGGGCCTGCCGTTCCCCGGCCAGCCTTGCGGCCTCTTTCATCTGCTCGGCAATCGGGCGGGGCCTGCCCTCCCGCAGTAGGCCGGACACCTCCGGGGCGGGACGGAGCTCATAGTCCGCCGCCTGCTTTTCCGTCAAGGGCTTTGTGTAGGTCAGATGCCCCCACGCAAGGAACGCGCCGCCCTCCACGGGTACGCGCTTGTCATAGTTTACGATCTCGTCCGGCGCGTTGCCCGCAGGCTTGGGGAACGTGCCGATGTCAACGGGCCGCTGGGTGGAGTAATACTTGTAAAGGCCGGGGGCCTCAATCTGCGCCACCTTGACGGAGAACTGCTGCTGGTAGTTTTCCACCCGCTCCAGCAAGTCCCGCTCCAGCGCGGCCCGGTCACTGCCATAATGCCCCCACTCATACTGCCTTACGCCGTGTTCGTCATCATAGCAGGCCCACGTCACAAAGGGGGACGGGGCCCGGGGATGCTCCCCCAGCGCAAAGCCCCGGCCATTCTCCAGCATGACGGCCTTTAAGATTGCATAGCCTTGATTTTTGTCCATAGGAACCTCCTCTCAAAATGTTAGCATTATCCGGGGAAAACGGGGCAGGACGTGTAAAGGTACGCCCCGCCCCAAAAACGGCCCCGGAAAGCCTTGAAAACAGCGGGGTTTTATACCCCCAAATGCTCACGCCTCACCCCCGGTATTTCCGCATATATCCCCGCTGTTTTTTCTGCCTTGCGGCCTTGGAGCAAGCCTCGGAGCAGTAGCGCCGCCGCCCGTCCGGGAGAAAGGGCCGCCCGCAGACAGGACAGGGCCGGGTCTCCGGGGCGGGCCCCTCGGTATTGAGAGCGGCCTCCAGCACCGGGTTTAGGGGGAGAACCGCCTCCAGGAAGTAGCGGCAGTAGGCCCCCGTCCAGCACTTCCCCAGCATATAGCACTCACAGTCCAAAGGCAAGCATCCCATTTCCCGGTCATAGTTGGCGCACCATTTTGTGACAAGGGAGCGGATGGCCGCCTTTTCCTCACGGGTCAGCTCACGCAAAGCATCACCTCCCGTCCGGCCTGCCCAAAAGGGACTGAAAGCAGGAGCCGCAGGGGATGCCCCGCCAGTAGGGACAGCCACAGCACCGGGAGCCCTCGGGGGGCTTATCCGGGCGGGGAGCCTGGGGCCGGGGGCGGCGTTTCATTTCCCGTTCCAAAGGGTTCGCTGTGAAATTCATTCGCCGCCCTCCGTTTCTTCCCCGTCCTCATCCCACGGGGGGAGGTCGTCATATTCACCGCCGCCATAGTCCTCGCCGTATTCCTCGGCCTCGTCAAAGTCCTCACCGGGCGCGGCGGCCTGCTGTTTCGGGCGGTAAATCTTGAAGTACCACCCGGCCCCTCCGCCGAGGGCCAGCACCGCCAAGACAGCCAAGAGCGTCCCGGCCCCGCCGGATTTTTCCGGCTCGGGCTCGGGTTCCTCCGGCTCGGTGGTAGGTTCGGGCTCCGGCTCCGGGAGCGGTTCGGGGACGGCCTCCGGGGAGGGCTCCGCAAGGGCCATAAGGTCGGCCACGGTGACGGCGTTCAGAAAGTAGACGTTCTCCGTCTCCCGCTGGCGGTCAATCACCAGATAGAACACGGACTCGTCCGCCGCCATGATGGTGAAAAATTCCTTGCCGTCCTGGTCGGTGGCGTTATCCACCATCGTCCCCTGGCCGTCCGGGGTGAACGGGTTGGGCTCCGGCTCCGGGGTGGCCGGGGGCTCGGTGGGCTCCACCGGGTCAAGCCCCTCCCACTGCGTACCGTCCTCCCATTCCTCGCCGCCCCCGGCGTAGGCCGTGGTGGTGATGCCGCACATCAAAAAAGCGGCGCACAGAGCCGCCGCCAACACACGATATTTTTTCAGTTTCATTCCGCGTCCTCCTTTTCCGGCCCGGCGGACTTCGGGACATTTTGTCCCAAAGCGTCCCCGGCCTTGATGCGCTGGAGCACCAGCGGGAGCTCCTCAAGGGAAATGCTCATGCCCCGCACGATGTCCACGATCTCCTCGTTCTCGGCCTCCTTGTGTTTCTGCTCCAGCTCTTTCAGCCGGGCCTGCTGGTCGCTGATTTTGGCCTTGACCTTTTCCATCTCGGCCATGATTTTTGCGCTTTTGCTTATCGCCATTGAAAACCTCCTTTTCATGGTAAACGCCCGTAGGCGTAGAAGTGGGCCTGCCAGTAGCTGCTGTTTAGGTTGGCGTACTGTATCGGGTCGCCACAGTGTATCATCATCCCGTCCCCCACATAGATGCCACAGTGGGAGACTCCCGGCGTGTCATAGGTTCCCTTGAAGAAAACAAGGTCGCCGGGCCGGGGTGAGCCCGTCCGGGTGCAGATGTTGTAAAGCCCCTGGGCCCCCAGCCGCCCCACGTTCCAGCCGGAATGGTTGACTACCCACGACACAAAGCCCGAGCAGTCAAAAGACGTGGCCGGGGAGCTCCCGCCCCATACATAGGGATAGCCGAGGTATTTTTCCGCCTCGGAGAGCATCGCCGCAAAGGTGGCGTCGGCCAGATATGCCTCCGGCACGTCATAGTCTGCGGGCGGGTTGGTGTACCTGCCCACATAGGACGAGCCGGGAAAGAGGTCGGGCCGGTTCCCCAGCGTTGCCATGTAGAGGGAATACCGGGAAACCTTGTCCTCCCCCATGATGTAGACGGGGAGGTGGGAAAGGTTGAAGTTATCCAGCGTCACATAGCAGATGTAGTAATCGTAGGGCACCTGCACCGTGTATTCATAGTCCTCGGTGGAGCTCTCCCCGGTCACGGGGTCGGTGACGGTTCGCGTCCCCGTCCGTGTTTCCGTCCGGTAGCGCACCTCATGCACCACATTCTCGGTCAGCGTGTACTGGCGGTCAAAGAGCATCTGCAACGTAGGCTGGGCCTGTGCCAGCGTCCACTCCCCCTCATGCCATGCGCTCAGAATGGAAACCAGCACATAGGGGTCGTGTTCGATGGCATCCAAATCGTAATGGTACTCGTCATAGTCGTGGGTGCTTTCATAGGTATCAAGATAATTCTGGAGCTCCGCCTCCAGCGAACAGTAGGCGGCCTCGGCCCCCAGCATATCCCCGTCCTGGGCGGGGTAGGTGGTGGCCCCCACCGCGCCTGCGGCGGCGTTCCCTAAAGAGACGAGGGAGGACGCGCAGGACTGGAGGGAGAGCACAAGCACCGCGCAGGCCAGCGCGATAAGCACCCCCACGGGATGCCGTTTCACAAAACCCACGGCCCGCTCCGCCAGCTTTTCCGTGGCGGCGGCGGTTTTCCCGGCGGCCTTTGCCCCCTGTTTCGCGGTCTGCTTTGCCGCCTGCCGCGCTTGTTTGGCGTACTGCTTTTTCAGCTTTTGCTTGTGCCAGTAGCGGGTGACAACATTCTTTGCAAGCTCCGGGTTCTCCTGGGCGGCCACCCGGAACTGGTAGTCCGCCCGGGCCTTGATGTACTGCGCCTCCGCCTTATGGACGGCCCGGGCCGGGTGCTCCCGGATGCGCCTTTTCGCGTACCGCGTCCCCTGCCGGAGGACGGCCTCGCCCACCAGCTCGGAGCGGTGGGCCCCCTCGGTTCCCACGTTTTCATGCTCCACCTCGTAAATCTTGCCATGCACAAAGCCGTGGGCGCTCCACCCGGCGGCCCCAAAAGCCCGGCGCACCGGGCCCCTGGGTTTCGGCGGCTTTTTGCCCTCCAGCTTTTTCCGGGCCCGGTTCAGCCTGTCCTCCCGCGTCTCCATGCGGAGCTTGGACTTGCTGATTTTCTCGTGTTCGCTTTCCATGCGGAACTTGGATTTTTTGTTTTTCAAGCCTTTCGGGGGCTTTGGGACATTTTGTCCCGAAGTGCCCCTGTCCCCGGCGGGCCCGGCGCTATTCGTTCCTCTGGTCATTGGCTATGTCCTCCGGGCGGGTGGTGAGCAGGTTATAGATCTCACCCTTGGGGAAACGGTCAACAAAGGGTATCGTCACATTCCCATAGAACAGCAGCCCCTCGCCGGAGTTGCTGTGGGTGATATAGGAAAGCTGGTGCTCGGAAATGCCGAGCTGTTTTGCGATGATGGCCCGGTCGCTTTGGGCCTGGGAGAGCAAAACGAGGAAGTCGGTGTTATCCAGAATGTTCTCAATCTCCCGGCTGGCCAAAAGGTCTTTCACGTTCTGCGTGAGGGCCGAGGGCACACAGCCCTTTTTGCGGAGCATCTTCCACACCGCCACAAAGTAGCTGGCGGTCAGCGGGTCGCGCAACAGGATGTGGAACTCGTCAAAGTAGCACCATGTCGCTGCGCCGTTCTGGTAGTTGGTATTTACCGCCGAAGTGACAAACTCGTTGGTGACGTGCATCGCAATCTTGCGGAGGTTCTCCCCCAGCCCTTTCAGCACGATGCACACCACGCGGGAGCTCAAGTCCACGTTGGTGGGGCGGTTGAACAGGTTAAGGGAGCCCGTACAGTAGAGCTCCAGCGCAGTCGCCACCCGTTTCGCCTCCGGCTCCGGCTGTTTCAAGAGCTCCTCGTACAAGTCCTGGAGCAAGGGCATTTTCGCGCCCTCCAGCCCCAGCGCAAGCCCCCGGTACACCAGCCGCACACAGCGGTCAATCACGGTTTTCTCTATGGGTTGCAGTCCGTCCTTGCCGCCCACCACCAGCTCACACAGCGAAAGAAGAAAATCCGCTTTCATGGAAAGGGGGCTGTCCTCGTCATTCATGCCCATTTCAATATCCATCGGATTGATGTGGTGGGGGCTGTCCGGGGCAATCTCTATCACCTGCCCGCCCAGCCGCCGCACCAGCGGGGAATATTCCCCCATCGGGTCAACGATAACGATGCGGTCTTGGGTGGCAAGAAATACGTTTATCAATTCCCGCTTGGCGGCAAAGCTCTTGCCGGAGCCCGTAGAGCCGAGGTACATCCCGTTTGCGGATTTCAGCTTTTTCCGGTCAGCCATGATGACATTGTGGGAAAGTGCGTTCATGCCGTAGTAGAGGGCCTGCCCGCCCATACGGAGCTCCCGGGTCATAAAGGGAATGAAAATCGCGGTGGAGCTGGTGGTCATGCCCCGCTGTATCTGCACCTCGTTATAGCCGAGGGCCAGCGAGGACATAAAGCCCTGTTCCTGCTGCCAGTCCAGCCGCTTTAAGGCGCAGTTGTATTTCTGCGCGATGCCGGAAACGGTGAACACGTCATTCTCCAGCCGCTGGCGGGTGGGGGCGAGGTTGATGACGGTGAACGTCAAGAGGAACATCCGCTCATTCCGGGACTGCAAATCCCCCAAGAGCTCCGCCGCGTCCTTGGAAAAGGTGATAAGGTCGGGGGGAAGTATATCCATGTCGTACCCGGCGCGGACGGCTTTTTTCTGCTCCTCCACTTTCATCTTGTCAATGTCCGAGATTTTCCCCTTGATGGTCTTTATCGCCTTTAACTGGTCAACGGTCTGGATGTGCATGGTGACGGTGAGCTCCGCGTCCAGCTCCAGAATTTCCCGCAAAAGGCGGTCAGAGAGCTCGGACGCCAAAATCTGAAGATAGGACGCCGCGCCCCAAAAGCCGCCCACCCGGAAGAACCGGGAGCCCCGAAAGTCAAAGCCGCCGCTGGGAGTGATAAAGTCCTTTGTCCCCATGCCCGTTTTGGAAATGTCCGCCCACGAAAAGCGGAATGGCTCCCGCCGTCCGGGGTGCATCTGCCCATGAAGTAAGGCCAGCCGCTCCCGCCCGTCCAGCGCAGACGAGGGAACGCCCAGCCGGTGGAGGTTCCCCATCACGTCCGCCTCCACCCGGTCAAGCCGGGGCCGGGCCTCGGCAATCCCCCCGGCGGGCACGCCAAAGGTGATATATTTGGAGCGTTCAATGCCGTTGTTAGAGCGGGCAATCTGCCGTTTGAGCATCCCCACGAACTCGCCCCGGATGCTGTCAAAATCGTCCGCCTGGGCGGGGATGTTCACCTCATAGCGGCTGGTGGAGTGGGAGCGGCGGTTGATAAAGGAGAGCTGGACGGGGAGGGCACTGTCGAAGTAGTTGAGGAACGAGCTCCACCCGCTGAATATCGCGGACTGATCCTCGGTGGATGCCACGGAGTAGTTGATGTCCTCATATTCCACGGTCTTTGTATAGAGCCCGCCGGGGAGCTGGCACACGCCGTCCGGGTGCATCGCCACATAGGGGATGGACTGCTGGGCGGAGAGGGCCGCCCTATTGCCGCGCCTGTTTTTTCGGTCTTTCATTCACTGCCTCCTTTCCCGCCTGCCCGGTAAAGGGCGCGTAGATGTTCCCGGTCTTGTAGGGCCTCACGCCGGGCCGCAGGTACTTGGCCCGGATGATGTTCTTCACCACCTTTTCCAGCGGCAGGCCGTCTTTCTCGTACATCGCAAGCAAAAACGCCGGGAGCATGATGCCCAGCATAAGGAACAGCGCCGCCGTGTTCCCCAGCGCACTCCGGGCCAGCAGGTAGGAGGGGACTCCCACAAGGGCCGCGCCGCCGAAACACACAAGCTGGCGTTTTGTCAGATTGAAAGCGATTTTTGTTTTGACTTTCGATAAGTCATTGGGTACATTCACATAGGGCATTTTTAGCCTCCTTTCCTTTGGGACAAAATGTCCCGAAGTCCCGCCGTAGGTTCCACCTCGTTCCCCCACACGTCCCAGCCGGGGGCCGTCTGGCGGGCGAACAGCTCCACGCGGGGCACGTCCCCCATAAGGGCCACGATTTTGTCACGGGTCTCGTCCGGCTTTTTGCTGTGGCCCTCGATAGGGGAGATAATGAACTGGTGGACGTTGGGGGCCTTTCGCCGGGGATGCCCCCGGGTCGCCAGCAGGCACACCTCCGCGTTGGCCCGCGTCCAAAAGCCCAGCCCGTAAAACCAGCTATCCGCCTTTTTGTTCTTTTTCAGCCAGACAAAACCCACGGACTTGTACTGAAAGCCCCACGCCTTGATAAGCCGCAGGGCCTCCGGGAGCTGGGGGAACGTGGCCCACAGAAAAAGAACGCTGTCCGGGGCCGCCAGATCCGCCACGGGCAACGCGCACAATTCCTCAATCCCCATTGTGGGGTAGTGCCGCTCCGCCGCGCCCTGTAAGCCCTTTTGGGCGTACCGCCACGGCGGGTCGGCGTATATCACGCTGTATTTACCGATAGTCACACCCCCTTTCCGCCAGCGGCCACCGCCGCCCGCGCCTGTTCAATGCGCTCCGTGGCCGGGCCGTAAAAGGCCGGGGCCGTCTCGAAACAGATAAATTCCCGCCCCGTGTTGACGGCGGCCACCGCAGTCGTGCCGGAGCCCGCACAGATGTCCGCCACCACCTCGCCGGGGGCGGTATAGGTCTTGATAAGGTACTCGCACAGCTCCACGGGCTTTTGGGTGGGGTGGACGGTATGGGCCACGGTCTGGAATGAAAGCAGGTTCCCCGGGAACCGCCGCCCGTCCTCCGAGCCGCTGCCGGAGCGGACGAACTTCCCATAGTTGGGGCTCTGGTCGCGCTGGGACGAGATTTTCTTGTAGGGCTTGCCCTGCTCAAACTGCGGGTTGTATAAGGGGAGCTTTTGATAGAACACCAAAATATTCTCCGTCTTTTTCAGCGGGGCGCGGCGGGCGTTCAAAAATCCCGTACACCGGCTCTTGTACCACACCCATTCATAGCGGAGCATGGGGAGGTTGGACGCGCCCAGCACCTTGTCATAGGGACACTGCGCGAAGAACAGCACCGCCCCGGAGGGCTTGACGGCCCAGCGCACCGCCTCCCACAGCTCCGGGAGCGGCAAAGGCACGTCCCAGTAGTTGCGGGTCGTGCCGTAGGGCGGGTCGGTCAAAAGCATATCTACCGAGTGCTCCGGGAGGGAGCGCAGGCCCGCGATGCCGTCCATAAGGTAGAGCCCGGAGGGTTCCGGTGTAAGGTTCGGGACATTTTGTCCCAAAGCCGGGCTATCTGCCATCCCGCCCCTCCTTTCCCTTTGCCGGGGCGGAGCGGGCGGCATTTTTCTGCGCGGCCTCCTTTCCCGCCTTATCCATCTGCTCCCGGATGGGTGCGGGGCGCACCGCCTCGGCCCGGGCCAGCAGTTTCTCCACCGCCGTATTGTAAGCCTGCACCCCCGCCGCGTTCAGCCGCTCCTGGGTGGCCCGGTCATTGATACGCACCGTGGCCCGGTAGCCAGACCTGCTGGTGGGGTCGGGCTTTGAGGGCGCACCCAAAAAGACGCCGTTCTGCCCGTTTACCACCTTGAAGTCATCCACCACCACGCCGCCGAAGTTGACGCTGGCAAAGCCGATGAGCTTGCCCTGGGGCTCGATGGGCCGCACCGACACCTCAATTGGGATGGTGGCGGCGGCAAGGTTCTGCTCCACCCGGAGGGCCACGGCCTCGTCCACGCTGATGCCCTGGTGTTCGGCCAGCTCCGCGATGGGGGCCTCGAAAATCAGACGGCGCATTTCCTCCTGGGCCGCCGCCAGCTCCTCGGCGGTCTGCACCGCCGTCTGTGTGTTCGCCATAGATAAATCCTCCTTTCCGGGACGGGGGATGACCGCCCCGCCCGTATAGTCGTAACCTGCCGCGTGTATCGCGGACAGGGTTTCTGCTGATACCGCCCCTTGCAGTTGCAGGTCGGTTTCAGCCATGAACGCCAGCACGTCCCACTGGCTAAATTCCTCCGGGAGCTTGCCGCCCCACGCCCGGCGCATTTCACCCTCCGGGCCTAACTTGTACCGCCTGGGCACAGCGCACCTCCTCTCCGGGCCTTTGGGACAAATTGTCCCGAAGTGCCGCTAAATCAATGGGCCCCGAAGATGCTGCGGGCGATTGTCCCGGTCTTGAACAGCATGAAACAAAGGAGCACCGTATAGCCCACGGTTCCCCATATCGCGCCGATGGGGTCGCCCCCGGCGGCGATACCCTGCACCAGCACCGCATAGATGCCGACGCAGACTAAAATCAACATCCCTTGAAAGCCCACGGCGAAAAGGGATTTTAAGTAGTTCTGGCCCATGCCGCCCACCTCCCGGTTGGAGAGGGTCGCCACGGGGATGGGCGCAAGGCTGGTCAGCAGGTATATTTCAATCATCCTGCCGTACACCAGCACGAAAATGATGATGCCCAGCGCCTGCATGGTGAGCCCGATGACAGAGGACTGGAGCCACAGCCCCAAGAGCGGGCCCAAGTCCATCCCCTCCAGCGTGGTCTGGAGGTTGCGTAACATATCCGGGGAAACCGCCGTGGAGCCCCGGATAAGCCCGGCAGAACGGGAAATCACGGTCTGCGAAACATCAAAAACCGCCATGACAATGTTGAACGTGTTGGAAAGTATCAGCACCGCACACGCGGTCTTGAACATCCATTTGTAGAGGTTCGCCACGTCAACCTCGTGCATATTGTTTTTTTCAAGGAGCATCTGGATAAGCTCATAGGTGGCAACAAAGGTCAGCACCAGCCCGGCGATGGGTAAAATCACCGTCTCGGAAAGCTGGCGGATAAGGGAGAACACCCCGGCGTTCCATGCCGCCGGGGTGGTTCCCACCTGCGCCGCAATCTCTCCGACCTGGGCATTGACGGTATCAAAGAGCCCCTCAAGGTTCCCCATGATGCCGCCGATCAAAAGCTCCTTGAGCCAGTCTGTGAGCCAGTCGGTGAGAAAGTCCATAAGCCGCCGCCCTTAAAACAGGCCCGACAGCAGCGGGATAAGGGTCGTGCCGATGACGATGATGCCGCCCCCGGCCATAAGCTGTTTCATGCCCTGGCTTTTGGAGCCGGGGTTGTCCGAGCCGTAGCCCTCCAGCAGGTTGACAACGCCCCAAACGCCGAGGCCCGCGCCCAGCGCGATAACGAGGGTCTGCAAGGTGGTGATAGCGGATGCGAAAAATGCCATATAGTCCTCCATTTCTCCGGGATATTCCCGGGCACAAAAAAAGCCGCCATGTTCAGCGGCAGGTGACGCTTTGGGACGTTTTGTCCCAAAGTTTATACAAAAGCGTCCGGGTCGTCCAAATCGTCATAGTTGAGGATGTCCTCGTCCTCGTCTATGGACGTTTCGTCCGGCACAGCCGCCTCGTACACGGTGTACTGCTCGTTGGGGTTGAGCTTTTTCATGCGGCGGTTTATCAGCCGCTCCAGCGAAAAGGCGTTTTTCTTCTTGTCCGCCTCCGCCGTGTATCGGTAGTTGGGATGCTGTTTCAAATCGTACTTTCTGGAGTAGAACGGCGGCAGGCCCCGCAGTTGCAGGATGCACCTGTCGCCGGGCATGGTGGCAAGTTCGGCGGGGGTCATAAGCTCCCGGCCCAGCCGCTGGGTGTTCTGGTTGTAGCTTTCGGACTGGCCTTTGGAGCGGCCCTCGGTCTGCATGGAGATGGTGGCCTTGCCCAGCCAGTTCTCGGAAATTTCCTTGATGGTGCTGGCCTCCCGGCCCCCGAGGAATACCACGCTGTCCATGTTGCCTAAAATGGTTTCCGCGTTTTTATCGTAGATGGCCTTACATTGGGCTAACTGCTGGTAGAACAGCGTCAGGCTCACCTCACGGGAGCGGATGACCGCCACCAGCTTTTCGAGGTTCGGCACCTGCCCGGTGTTGGCGGCCTCGTCCCACAGCACCCGCACATGATGGGGCAGGCGGCCCCCGTGTACGTTGTCCGCCCTTTCACAAAGCAGGTTGAACATCTGCGAAAAGGCAAGGGCCACGATGAAGTTGTAGGGTAGGAAAGTGCCGCCTTGCCGTATTTCTACGGCAGGTCTGCACAGTCCCCCCTCAGAACCGTGCTTACAACTCTCGCTGTACACGGCTCCGTCTTTGCTTGGTCAATAAAAACTCATTGGTTGTGAATCCTGATATGGCATTGCTTGCAGACTACAAGAGTTTTTCGTCGTTTGGCTATCATCGCACGTTCCCAATCCTCTTTTCCTTTCAGATTTTTGAGTTTGTTGATGTGATGAACCTCATAGCAGTCACTTTCGGTTGTGCCACACAATTCACAAGTGTGTGCCTTTAGCCGCTTTTCAAACGTATTTACCGACATTCTGTATATCTGCGTTGCATAGGTAATTCTGTCGGTGGGGTTTTTCACGTTCTTACTGTCAGCATATTTGGCAAAATAGCATCTTTTCAGCCCCTGCTTGGTTTCATATGGAATACCCCATTTGCCTTTACCGTCCTTAAACTTTCTTATCATTTTAGGAACAGAACTTCTATGTTTGTTGGCAAGGGTTCGCAAACAGCTGTATTCCATCAAGTATGCCAAATAGCATAACCTGTTGAAATTACTTGCCAAGCTGTAATAATTACAAATCCCACGCAACTCACTGTTGTAGCTTGATACAATTTCAAGGTCTGAAAGATGCAATAGTTCCGCCCGGTGGACTGGACGGAGATTTCCGTTAAGTTCCTGTATTGCGATGCCTTTTGAGAAGATAAATTTGTGGATTTTATCCGAAAGGGGAACCACAAGCTCAACTTTGTTACTCATTGTTCGTTTGGTGTGTTTCATTTTGCCTACACGCTTTACTTTTCCGTCACGCCTTACACGAATGTCATAGCCCAGGAAGCGTGCATAATTATTGCTGTGGGTAATGAGCGTTTTTTCATCACTTAATTCCATTTTCAGTGTTTGACCGATAAACTCGGCAAGTTTACGCTTGATTTCCACACAGTCCTCACGGCTCCCATTGATGCCGATTAAGAAATCGTCCGCATACCGTATATATTTGATTTTCTTGTCGGTCTGCGATTTGGCAGGGGTTTTCAGCACCAGTTTGTGGATTCGTTTGTATTCATTAATCCATTTCTGCCGCTCTTCACCGCTTGATTCGTTGATATGTCTGCGGGCTACTGTTTGTTTGCTTAACAATGCCCGGTATTCCGGCGTGTAGTTTTTTTCTTCATAAACATCGAAATCAGCTTTCAGCTTCATCACAAATTTGTCCAGCTCATGGAGATAGATATTGGCGAGTATCGGTGAGATAATCCCGCCCTGTGGGGTTCCGCTGTATGTACCATAGTAGCGCCAATCTTCCACATATCCCGCCTTCATAAACTTGTGTATCAGCTTAATCAGCCGTGCGTCCTTGATTTTACTGTTAATCAGACCTGCTAATACAGTATGGTTAATGTTGTCAAAACAGCCTTTAATGTCACCCTCAACGAACCACCTTGCCCCGGTAAATTCTTTTTTTAATTCAGTCAGGGCTGTATGGCAGCTTCTGTTTGGCCTGAATCCGTGTGAGCAGTTTAGGAAAACAGGTTCATATACGGCTTGCAGCACCATTCTAAGGGCTTCCTGTACCAGCTTGTCTGTGAATGTGGGTATCCCAAGTGGCCGCTTCTTTTTACTGTTTGTTTTTTCAATATAAGTTCGGCGTACCGGCTTAGGCTGATAGGTTTCATCTGCCAGCGATTTTATGATTTTTGCGATTTTTGCTTCGCTGAAACCGTCTGCTGTGTCATGGTTTACCCCTTTTGTTGCCGCTCCATTATTGGCATACAGATTCCTGTACGCTTCGTAATAGATATCTGGACGCAACAGGTAACGGTATAACTTGGTGAATACTTCTTCTTTGTTGCAGTTTGAGTTCTTATTGATTCTTGCTAAAATCTCCATTGTTGGTTTCATTATGAGGTTTTCCTCCCTAATCAATTTTTGATTTTAGTACGCATTGACTACGCCCCTTCGCCATGTGAGCGGCGTTACCGCTTCCGGTTTTACGGCTATCCCTGTCAGTTCAGGGTTCTCGGACTACTACGGGCGTTCCGTGCCCATGCAGGATTTTCAGGTTCTGCGCCATAGCCAGTTCATGGCATTCCTGTTTAGGGTATCCCCAGTTAGCACTCTGCCTTGGTAAATGTGGATTGTCGGCCCTGCTTTCGTTTCGTTAATACAGGTTCTCCTGCTTGTCACGTGTGATTGTGATAACCGTTTACTAACGTTCAAGTAGCAAACGCCACACGTCAGAGGTTACAGGCACTTTCCTCCGTCTGGACGCAACAGAAACTTGAAACTCACATTCAGTAAATCCAACTTAAACCTCATATCCACTTGGTCTTGCGGTTCAGTCGTGCCCGATTGCCTTTGGGCAACTTACCGCTTTCCTGCCGTGCTGTGTTCCCGTGTCAGCTTTCGCCTTTCGGTCAGGCAGGCGACCTCCCGCGTTATCATGCGGAACAGTACCAATAATCTGCAATGCAAAATGCCCTATCTGGGCGCACATAGGTCGTGTCGGTATCGCTGATGATAAAGAACGCCGCCGTCCGCCTGTCCCCCAGCCTGTCAAGCTCCAGTTCGTCATAGCTCATAATCTCCCTAAGCTGCGGGATGTCAAAGGGGGCCAGCCTTGCGCCGCAGGAAATCAAAATGCTTTTTGCCGTCTTGCCGCTGGCCAGCTTGTATTTTTTGTACTGCTTGACGGCGAAACAATCCGGCTTGCGCTTTTCCAGCCCGGCGAACATATAGTCCACCGCGTTCATAAAATCGTCATCGTCCTCCTTGACTTCCATGCCGGAAATCATGTCTACAAGGGTATTGAGGTTTTTGTCCTCCTCGGGGCCCTCGAAAATGATATAGGCGATAAGGGCGCAGTAAAGGAGCGTTTCTGATTTTGTCCAGAACGGATCTCCCTCCTTGCCCTCGCCTTTGGTGTTGGCAATCAAGGTATTGACGAATTTCAGAATGTCGGCCTCGTTGCGGATATAGGCCAGCGGGTTATAGTGCATGGAGCGGGAAAAATCAATGCTGTTGAAAACCTTGATTTTATAGCCCTTTTTCTTTTGCAGGAAATACCCCGCCTGCTCCAGCACCCCGCCCTTGGGGTCTACCACCACATAGGAGGAATGGGCCTGCAAAAGCTGGGGCGTGAGCCAGAACCGGGTCTTGCCGGAGCCGGAGGAGCCCACCACACAGCAATTCAAGTTCCGGGCGTTGGCGGGGACGGCGGGCCGGGTGTTGGTGGTGAGAAATTCCGTCCCGGTCAGAATGATGTTGTTTTCAAACTTGGGGTCGGTGAACGGCTTGATGTCTTTTTCCGTCCCCCAGCGGGCGGAGCCGTACTCCTCATCCCGGCGGTATTTTTGGGCTTTTTTGCTTTTCTGGTAGATTATCAGCCGGATGGCCACAGCCCCCATAATGCCAACGAGCCAGTCAAAGGGGTCAAGCCCCGGCGCAAAGTCGGCAAAGGCCGGGCCGAGGGCCGCCACCATCCCCACCAGCTTGTGGGCCAAATCCACCCCCGCCGCCAGACGGTAGGCCGTCCCCACTTTCAGGCAGGCCCAGCCGATGAACAGATAGGGGAGGTTGGGGAGCAAAAATTTCTTGATTTTATCTGTCCTCATGGGCGGCCTCCTTTACGCGGTCTTTCTTTTGGGGCGCGGGCTGGCGCAGTATCTCGGCGGCGGCCCGTTTGAGCTGTTCCCGGATGGGTACGCGGTCAGTCTTTGCCTTATCCAGCACCCGGCGGGAATACTCCCCGAAACAGGCGGTGATAGCGTCCGCCTGCCCGGACTTGAAAAACAGCAGGTACTTGTCCGGCCCGGTCTTGTAAAAGGCATAGTCAACATTCCACTTCCGGGCCACCCGGTCAAACTCTTTCGGGGCCCCGGTGAGCTCGATGCTGTTGGTCGCCGCGCCGTGGGCCATCAGCTTTTTCACGGACTGCCTGCCGTGGGGCGTCTGGTGGGCCCGGTATTCCTTTTGTATCTTCCGGCCAGCCGCCCGGAGCGCATAGGCCAGCCCCCGGGCCGTCAGCTTTCCCGTCCGCATGGATAGCGCGATAGTGCGCCGGGAAACATCCTCGTCAATCAATCAGAACCGCCTCCTTTCATGGTTGGATAGGCCCTCCGGCCTTTGGGACAAAATGTCTCGAAGTCACCGCCCCTCCCGCACCGGCTCCGGGCGGGCCCGGTCAGCCGCCGGGGGAAAGCGGTCAATCACTTCCTTGTAGGCGGCCATCTGTTCCCGGATATTGAGCTGGGGGTAGGAAAAAACGCGGTGTTCCTTTGGAATATCCTCTATCCCGTGGTAAATCTCTTTGAGGGTGTCAGTCTGGACGATATAGCCGCCGTGGGAAAAGTGGCCGCTTTCGTTGATGGATACATCCCGCCCGTATGCCTCAAAGTCAAAATAGTCTTTCAGCTCGGCGGGGATCGGCAAGTCCTCCGTATAGTAGCGGCCCAAATCGTCCTCGTCCTCAATCTCCGGGTAAAATTCAAAGCACTCCAGATTTTCCGCAAGGTTGATAACGTCCGCCAAGTGGGAGGTATGCGCCCCCATGCTGAGGGCCGCGCCGAATTTCTCAAAATCGTCCGGGGCCATTTCCGAGAGCAGGCAGGCCAGATGGTTCAGCTCGTCCAGACTTTCATATTCCCCGAGACAGCCCGAAAGCTCCGGGAGGATGCCGCCGAAGTCATAGCTGGCGATGAAGATTTCCTCATAGCGTATGCCGTCCACGCCGATCTCCTTTAGGAGCGCCTGCACCGCCTGGGGGCTGGCGGGGAACGAAAGCGGCTCCCCGGCCAGCACTCCCTCGTTGTATTTCCCGAGGTTGGCAACGTGCGCCTCGAACAGCGCGGCCACGTCAGCGGCGGCCCTGGCCCTTGACGGTCAGGATGCCCTCAAGGGTGGTGGCGGTGATGCCCAGCCGCTGGGCCACGGCGATGTCGTTCTTCATGGACTCGGTGACGGTATGCCCGCACACCACCAGCACCCGGGAGCGCCGGAGCAGGTCGCGCCCGATGTCGATGCTGCTCTTGTGCTCCTCGGGAACCGCGTCATTGAGGAAAAGGGGCAGGAACAGGGCCGGACAGATGGGGGCAAAGCCCGCATCGTAAACCGCCCGGCAATACTGCGCGGCAACCTCCGCGTTTTCCGTGTCGCCGCCATACCAAGCGGCGGTGATGTAAGCAAGGGGTCGTTTCATAGTCGTTTACCTCCGATATTTTAATAGTTGTCGTTCAACCCTTTCCCCCCGCCCTTTCCCATTCATGGGAAAGGGGGCGGCTCTGGAGGATATATCCCCCGCCGCGCCGGGAGGGGTGGCACAGCCGGGGCGGGCCGTCAAGGGCAAGCCGCCGCAGGCGGCGGGCGTTCCGCCCCTTGACTGCCCACTCCCGGCTGTGCTCAGTAGTAGGCGGCGACGGGGGATATACCACCAGAGCCCCTCTCTAAAAGAACGCCATGCAAGGCGCAGGGGAGGGGCGCTGGGAAAAAGAAAGAGCCTCGGGACAAAATGTCTCAAGGCTTACTTTTCCCGGCTGGTCTTTTTCTCCGGCGCGGTGCGCTCCGGGGGCTGTTTCTCTTTCCACGCATCCAGCAGGGAAATGATCTGGTCTTTCATCTCCCGGGGCGTGGCGTCCTTGCCGAAATACTTGTTCAGTTCAGCGGCGGAAATAATCACCTTGTCTACCTCCTTTTTCTCACGGCTCAAAATGCCGTCAATCACATCGCCGTTCAGTTTCCCGTCCTTATCCAGCTTGCGGAGCTCCTGGGCCTGGGAGAGCGAGGGGGATGCCTGCTCGCCCTCAATGGAAACGGCGATAAACTTCTGGTTTTTCGGGCGGATGAACGAAATTTCCACGGCGGGGGTAAAGGACAGCTTTTTCTCGTTCACCATAGACTGGAGCTCCGGCACAAGCTCGGTCAGCCGGATATACCGCTGCACCTGCTTGTAATTCATGCCGTTGCGTTCCCCCACGATTTCCGTGGAGCGTTTCCCCACGTCCCCGGCGGCCACGCCCTCCAGCTTTGCCCCCTGGTGGCTGATGGCCTCCACCTGCATTTTCAGAGACTGGGCCTTTTCCATCGGCAAAATCTTTTCCCGGTGGCGCAGGTTGTCATCCGTCATAGCGAGGATGGCCTCGTCATCCGTCATGTTGCGGACGATACAGGGCATATTTGCAAACCCGGCCAGCTCACTGGCCCGCTGGCGGCGGTGGCCCGCAATGATTTCATAACCCCCGCCCTCGCGGGGACGCACCAGCGCGGGCTGGTGTACGCCGTTGTCCTTGACGGACTCCACAAGCCCTTTCATTTCCGCATCGTCCCGCACCCCAAAGGGATGGTCTTTGAACGGGAACAGCTCCGAGAGGTTGAGGTAAACGATCTCTTCCTTTTCGGCGCGGGTCGCGTCACGGGGCTGGGGCGGCACTTCCGGCGCAGGCGGGGGAGCGGCGGGAGCCTCTTCCTTGCCCTTTACCGTGGCGGCCTTGCCCCCCTTGCCTTGGGACATTTTGTCTCGAGGTTGGGCCGGGGGCTTGTCCGTGGCCGCCTTATCAGCCTTGGCCGGGCGGCCACGGCGGGCCCCCGTCCCTCCCGGTTCACCGGGCCCCGCCTTTTCTTCCTTGGGCTTGCGGCCCCGCCTGCCCTTGGGCTTATCCGGCTCGGGCGCTTTTTCCTTGGCGGCCTTATCCTTTTTGGCTGGCCCCTTTTCCCCGGCGGCCTTTTCCTCCGGGGCCGGGGTGGGCGGCTGTTCCGGTTCGGGCGGCTCGTTCTTTTCCACCTCCGCACGTTCCGCCGCCCGGCGCTCCGCCATCAGCTTTTCGATCTGGTCAGCGGAGACATTCACCTCGCCGGGGGCCCCGGCGGGGGCATCCTGGGCGGGCGCGTCCCCGGCGGCCTGCTCGGGAGTGTTCTCCGGGGCCGGGGGCTCCGGCGCGGGAGCGTCCTGGGCGGGAGCACCAGCCGGGCCAGCATCGAACAGGCTGGGCTGGGAATTTTCCTCCTGGCCCGTGTTCAGTTTTTCGTCTGCCATTCGTTACCTCCTTTTTTATTTTCGTGAATGTTGCACAAATCTTGCGCTAAAAGTTTGTTACTATTTTTTCGCCTCCCTCCCGGCTATCCACGCAAAAAAGCCGCCCGTTTTTTCATGCCGGACGGCTTTTTGCGTAATGTGATAGCTCTGATTAAATTTTTTTGTGGGTGTAGGCTCCGAAAAGCCTTGATATTACAGTGTTCCTAATAGGAGCCATTCATATGGTACCTGTATATGCTGCGGGCATCGTATCCAGTATAAAGCTAAGGGAAAAGCAGGGAGGCTTTGTACAAAAGCAGAACAGGTTTATTTACCGCAAAAGTACGGTGATGGTCTTATAATCCGGCAGTTTACAGCACAACGATTTTATCAGAAAGGGGAGTATAAAACACCAAAAATAATGTGTAATGAAACCGGAAGAGTTATTTATGATAAGAATCTAACAGACACACAGTATTACTATGGCAGGTATAAACAAAGAGGATACCGCTGGATTAAAGGCTATCCCAGTTACTCGTTTTTTTATGGATACAACGATTATAAACTAAACCATGCTGGTGCTGTGTATAAACGTACAGTACCAGCACTGTCCCGCCATATATTAAACAGGACAGGTCTGCCGCAGTTGATATCTACCGGATACAAAATAAGTCCGAATGATTATCTTAGCGGCCTGGCTGAGGCCCCGTATCTGGAACGCTTTATCAAGGCAGGACTAAAACACCTTACGCTGGATGCACTCAATTGTCGGATTGAGGTGTCAGAATCCCATAGTTTGGCAAAGTCGCTAGGAATAGACGGAAACCGTTTGGGACGGTTGCGGAATAATGATGGGGGCGAATTGTTTCTTATATGGATGCGGTATGAAAAGAAAAAACGCAAAAATATCGTGGATTCAGTAATTTGCTATTTTGAAGAACAGGATATCCGACCGGAGAATATAAAATTCATCCAGGATAGAATGAGTGAATTAAGAATATGCAATTATCTGAAACGTCAGTATGCATTAACTAACCGACCTCCCCTGGAACTTATATCTACCTGGCAGGATTATCTCAATATGTCAAAACGGCTGAAACGTGATATCACATTGGAAATATTCTATAAGCCCAAAAATCTGGTTGAAAGCCATGATGAAGTTCTACAGTTGTGTGAAGATAAAAACATAACGCTTCAGGCAGTTGATATCGCAAAAGTATATCCGGATGTGGATGCAATCTGCGAGTCCATCAAAGAAAAGTATGAGTATAGAGATCAGAAGTATGTTCTTCTTATTCCAAATCGGATTGAGGATATTATACAGGAGGGCAGGGCACTCAGGCATTGTATACGATTCAGCGATGACTATTATGAACGGATACAGAGAAGGGAAAGCTATATTGCATTTTTGAGGAAAGCAGATCAGCCAGAGAAGTCATTCTATACATTGGAATTTGAACCGGACGGGACTGTCCGTCAAAAGCGTACAAGCGGTGACCGACAAAATGTAGATTTCAATCAGGCTGTCAGCTTTATAAAAAAATGGCAGAAGGCAATCCAGCCACGATTAACAGAGGAGGATTACCGGCTGGCCAAAGTAAGCGCAAGTCTCCGTGTAGAAGAATTTAAAGAACTGCGGAAGAAAAATGCGAAAGTATGGCATGGTCATCTTGCGGGCATGCCTTTAGCTGATGTTCTGGAAGCTGATTTGATGGAAGTTTCTTTGTGTATGGAGGATGCAGGGGTAACGGAAGCAGACGGTCAGAATAGCGAACTTGTGGCCGCATAAAATCAAGGAGGGATACGACAAATGAAACAGAAGCTTTACTATATTAAGAATGAAACAGCGGAAAAAGCGATTTATAAGAATTTTGAGAATCAGAGGTTTTCAGTGATAGAAAAAGACAGCGAACCTCCAATGGTACTATCGTTTTTCGATGATAAAAATATGACTGATGAATATGAGTATGTTTATATTCCACGCGAGATGTCTAAAAAAGAGGTTGAAGGTCGTTTTGAAGTGGAGAAGCAATGCCCTATGTGTGGAACCGTTACAAGTATTTATCTTACAGATGAGGACATGAATAAATACAGCTGGTACAGCAACTCGCGTTTTAATCGTAGGGGAAGCGGCCTGCCGGCTCCGCATATCCAAAACTTATTTCCGGACCGGACAGAAGAAGAACGGGAATTAATGATGTCAGGGTACTGCTATTGGTGCCAGGAATTGATTTTTGGAGAGGATGAGTTTCTTCTAATGACAGAAGCAGAATTTTCGATGGAGCCAGACCACCTCATTGCATATAACCGTGCAGACCATGATGGATATCGGTGGTGGAATAAGTGGTTTCCACAAAAGGGTACGGATGGAAACCAGTACATGGTGCAGGAAATGGAAAAATTCTCTGCGTATATTTTGGAGGAACAGCTTGGCAAGGGCATTTCCGACATTCCGAAACTTGGAGCGTATTATGGAGCAGAGCCATCTGAAGACAAGGAATATCACTTGTACTGCGAGGGAACATATTGTAATTTTCATGTGAAGCTTATAAATAGGAAGAGAAGCTACAATGTGTACATATATGTTTACGAAACAGAAGAGTAAATAAAAAATAGGCAGGAAGCCGCCGGGACATATGATATCTGGCGGCTTCCGTACCATTTCTTATAAGAAGAGGATATGGGATGAGAGACTATATTAACAGAAATATCAGGATAGATGGAAGATTGATTCCCTATCCGGTGTATACATCTTGGGAATATTTTGAGTTGCATGATGGGATTGAAGATGTGGAAGATTTTGTAGATTCAAATCCTGCGATAGAAGAATTAGTGACTCAGATTTTAGCGTTAAAACAGAGTTGTTTTCTTTTGCGTCATACAACACATAGCTGCCAAAGCTTAAGCGACAGTTTGTTTTCCCTAAAACTTAAACTTATTAAAGAGCTCAAAGAGAAATATAATTATAATTTTGATGATGTATGGATGGAAAATCTCATAGGCAGGATTTGATACCATAATGACATTGTTCCGTAGTTATTATACAAATATGAAAAAAGATAGTTGCCCATAGTGGCATGAAATGGAGGCTTATATGAAATATGAAGAATTTATTGCGGCGCTTTGCCAGAAAATACGCGAAGTAACAAAAGGATGGAATGGAACGAGTATAGAATTTAGGACAACACCACAGAACAATGGGAGAACCTTGGATTTACTGGTGGTGAGCAAGCAAGGAAAAAAAATGAATGGAACTTACGAATTGAGTTTCCATACACAGGAATTATATGAAGCACTTGCATTTGACAAAATGGATTTGAAACATATTTTGAGAATAGTGGAAAGTAAACTGAGACAGGCTGGGGAAGTTGGAAAAATCAGCCCGCTGGAAGTCGCTGATGATTATGAGCAGATACGAAGTCACCTGATTATTCGACCGATTAATTATGTAAAACATATGGAAAAGTTAAAAGACGGTATGTACGATTTAATTGGTGACATTGCTTTGACTGTCTATATTCATATTGGCTTTGTTCATGGAGCCTATGTAAGCAGTGCTGTGAGTTCCGAGTACCTGGAGATATGGAATAAAGGAAAAGAAGAGGTAATAAAAGAGGCATTTACGAATACATATAATTTATTCCCGCCAATTATGTTGACAGGTCTTGAGGCATATTCTGTTATGGATACCGATATATTTCAAAAGGATGCTGGATATGATATGGTTGGGGTTACAAATGAAGTCATATTCAATGGAGCAGTTTCAATTTTCCTTCCTGGAGTAGCAAAAAAATTAAGTGATATCTTAGGGGAAGATTTATATATTGTATTCCTTAACTATGATTATGCAGTTATTCATCCTGTCAGCATTATACGGCCAGAGGAGATTCGCAGTTTAATAGCTAGCGTCAATTCTGATAGTCCGGATGAAGAAGGATTTTTGTCGGATATGATATTCACTTACAGACGCGATTCTGATAAAATGGAAGTAGTGAAAGAAGTTTATAGTTAGGTAAAGTTTTCTGTATGATACAGCAGTGTATGTATGAGAGTATATACACTGCTGTATTTTTATTTCGGTATATTGTATAATGGGGGTAGATGATTAGATGGCTGAAATTGTAATTTAAAAGGTGGTTTAAAATGGACATTAAGGAACTATACAACATATATCAAGGAAATCCGGAGAAATTTAAAAAGATTGTATTGTATCGCAACCTTCTTGGCTCGCCAGTTTCATATAATTACAAAGATTCAGATTTAGAATCTTTAGTACAGATGATAATGTCAATGGATGAAGAATATGAAACAGACTTTGGATTTATGATGATGGAACTGGGGTTGGCTTATGAGGCTATTTATAGTAACATGAAAAATAATAATGCTGCCAGAGAAAAGACGGAATTTATGAACTATCCATTGGATTATCAACTGAGGGCATTAATTTCGTTTTTTGAGGATCAGCATAAACTTGGTATTGAGTTTAATAACATAAATAGTAAAAAGCCAATCATAGGGATAAAGCATTTGGTTGCAAATGTAGAATCTGAAATCTATCCTGGTATGAGATATTCAACATCACAGAATAGCGAAAATCTAATAGAGCTGATAGATTATTCAATTCCTTATTTATATTATTATGACAGTAATTTTGAAAAACCTTGCGATAATCTAACATATGAACAATGTTTGCAATGTCCGGATATTATGAAGTTCGTTCATCATTCAAATTTTTGTGAATTAATAAACGGATTATGGTCCCTTTATATATATAAGGATTACTCGGTTAAACTTGGAAAAACGGATACAGATGATGATATTACAGTTTTTGTGCCCAATTCCAATGAAGCGAGCTTGATTGATTTTGTTGCAGGAATACGCAGAGAGGCCAGAAGATTTCAAAATAGTATTGATTTATTGATATCAAATCAAAATAGAATAATTAATGGGAATAAGTTTATAATACGCCTTGCCAAGAAAATAAAGTTGGATTTGTGGAAGAGCATTTTTGAACTGGAATTGGAGGTCTACTTGCGTTGTAATTTATCTGCTAACTGCACAATGAAAATTATAAAGCAGACGGATATTTTTCCAGCCTATTTAAGGCAAACGTTACCATATGGTGAATTGAATGACTTCCTTGAAGTGCATGAATTTTTGGTGACAATGAGCGAAATTTATTCAAATATCTTAAATCATAATTGGGAAGAGATTGAACATGATCGGTTTAATTATCTATGTCCAGTAGTTGATATTGATTTGCTAATTAAAAGTTTTTCACGATTATATGGCAAGAGTTTAAATACAGCAGCTAAGCTGGTGGAGTGGTTTATATATTATCCGCAACGCGGGAAAGAGGGCGATTTATTCTCAAAACCGTTGGTTCAAATAAGTGGTAAAAGGGTTTTATTTGCCCCTAATTTGATTCGGCAAATTAATATCACCCGAATGCTTGAGCAGATTATGCTGGATTATAAAATAAAGCGGGCGGCAATTGGAGATGAGTATGAATCTTATTTAAGAAATAAATTGTCACAGTCTTCCTTATGGAATGTCTATGCAGATAAAATAGAATTTAAATCATCTTTAGGAAATACAGATTTTGATGTTATAGCTTTATTTGATAATCATGTTGTGATAGTTGAAATAAAGCATCTGGTGACGCCTTACGATCCCAAACGTTACTATGAAGACCGCCAAGAGATAAAGAAGGCCATAAAACAGCTTAAACTAAGGAAGCAAGTTTTATTAAGGGATTGGGCCTTGATTAGAGATATAACTAATGGATTTCTTCCTCCTGAACCTTATCCGGAAGAACGGATTATTCAATTGGTCTGTACGAATATAGATAGCTTCACATCGCTGGAAATTGATGGCATAAGAATTGTTGATGAGTGCGTTCTAATCAGGTTTTTTTCTGACAATGGCCAGTATGTAAAGATATGGAGTGGGTCGAAGATTTATAAAAAAGAGAAAATATGGGAAGATAGCCAACCAACCATCGATGATTTCAAGAGATATATTGCTTCTCCGACTGCGGTGAAATGGTATAGGGAGGTTGTAAAAAGAAAAAATATAACAATACCAAGATATGGAGAAAGAGAATATCTTGGCACGGTAAATTATATTTTAGATGAAGATATAGTAAAATTTGATAGACAGATATAAAGCCCAGCCTGTGTTTTGCAGATGATAGCGCTGGGGGATATAAGCACCAGAATCTGTTTCCATGAGGGGCGCAGGAAGCATATTGCTTCTGGCCACACTAATCAGAAGTGCCCCTATTGTAAAACGCCGCTTTTTTTTTGGGATGGCGTTGTTGGTAAGGTTGGCAGCTCTTTTTTCGGTATGCTCTTGTAAATGGAGGGATTACTATATTAAAATCAACTAATACAGTCTGAGCAGAGCGTCTATCTTTTGTCCTTGACACCGCCGTGTCCTAAAAAGGGCAACTTTAACACACCCTCCGTACTCTAATTTTTCAAAAAGAAAACGGTGGCTTTAATTTATCAAAGCCACCGACTAACTGGCTATCCCTTAGTCGCCAGCGTTTGATAGTTATTTAGTTCATGTTCACCCATTCTAAAATTTCGTTCTTGACTTCATCTAAAATGTTCTGCCCGGTCATACTGTCCTCATTTTGACCTATTAAAGTGCAGTTTAGCGTACACACGTTTTGAAATGTGCTTATAGATAATTGAAAATCAGGTGGTAATCGGTACGCCCCCGTTGTATAGCAGCTTTTAATTTTGCAGCCCTCAAAGAACAGTTTTGTATGATTTATTCTTCCGAAGTTCGTATAAGAAACAGGGAATAATCGGTAAGCCCATTTAATAATCTGTGCCATAACAGGGGGCGGTATTTTGTGAAACAAATAGTCTAACGGGCGTATACCCACAAAACAACGATAACGTGATTTTTGCAGTTGCATTTCTATATGAACTTGCAATAAGGTTTCGTGGAAAGAGTGCTGCGGCTTAATTTCAACAACTATCTTTCTATAAATACCCGTCATGTTTGCTATGCTCAATTTATCCGACATAGACGAAAATCCACGCAAGTCTGCCGGACAGGGAATAACAATGGTATGTATCTTATGCAAACGGGATATTACACGGGCATAAGCTGTAATAAATATGTCATTGAGCGTTACATTTTGTTTTTTACTTTTGCTATAAAGAACTGAAAAGTCTTTAGGGCCAATACGGCTACGCAAACAGAAATACAGTTTCCCGTTGCTGTCCGCCCTTAAAGGTGGAACGGTAATGTGCCGTTGTCGCCATGTCTGTTCCGTTGGTCGCCCAATATGGACATTCCTCAAAACAGGCGAAATATCTCTGCTATTCTCCAATGGAAAAGAGGGTGGCTGTCCGTTATAAAGGGAAGCCAACAAGTATAGATATTGCAAAAACCCCTCGCCGTCAGTCAGAATGTGGCTCATGCCGATTGTTATTTCATTTTCATCACCATTCATCACAATTTGCAACTGTGGTTTTTTGCCTAAATCCCATTGTAGCAGGACAGAGGCGCGGCTAATGATATCGTCCACGGTAAAGCCTTTATCAATAAAGCGTCCTCTTGTAAAATCGTAGGTGTAGAGGATTTCCGGCACATATTGACAGGATCGGGCGATAGCAGACCGCAAACGGCTTATATCTAAATTTCCCTCAACTTCCATGTGGCAATACATAAGAGGATATACTTTGTGTCCGTGTGCTGCTTCGACAAAATCCAAGCTCTCACATTTTGCTGTTAACCTTTTCTCTTTGTTTGCCCTGCTTTGACAGAAACGGATTACTCGTTCCTTAAAGCCAATCCCAACTATCCCGATAATCCCCGTGACTAAAAATACAATCAGAGAAACTTTCCATTCCCCCTGCCGCATAGTTGAGCCAATAATTGTTGAGGAAAGGACAGAGGGAATACGGGCAAACGTGGATATGCCTATAAATTTCCAAACACTCATATCTGTTACGCCGACAATGTAAGTAAGCATATCTTTGGGCGTTCCGGGTATTAAAAACAGAATGAACGTCACCATTGAACATTTCCGGCTGTCTTGCAGCCATTTCCACCCCTGCACTTTTTCCTTGCTGAACAAGCTATAAAGAAGCGGCTTTCCGTACCGTTTGGATAGGGCGAATATAATTGTTGAAGCTATCATACACCCGGACAAGCAGATAAGAAGCCCGCCCACCGTTCCATATAACGCCGGAAAAAATCTCTACCGGCTCACCGGGGATAAAGGCAATAACCACTTGTAAAATCTGAATACCCAATACTACAAGGAGGCCCATAACCCTCTTTTTTTCTAATAATGCTTCTATGGCATTCTGAGATTGAGGGTCGGACAGGCGATCAATATAGGGAAATAGTACAACGGTTATTCCTACAATAAGCCCTACAAATAAGATGCAATAAACAATCACTCGCTTACGGGTTTTCTTCTCCATACGCATTATCTCCGTTATCTAAAACAATCCTGTCTACAAATTGTAGCTTTCGGTAATAGTCAAGCTCTATAAAATCTGTTGGTCTGACGTGGGCGGCTTTCTGTTCAAAATAATTCAGCCCTGCAATTTCCAACATGGTATATGTGAATTGTGAACAGAACATAATATTGGGTTTCCGCGAGAATTTGAATACCAATCCAATTAAGTTATAGGCGCTTCCCTCGTTGTTTATTTCCTGTACCTTGTCAAGCATGGTTTTTTTCTGTTGACGGGTCGCCGGAAGTTGATAAAGCATAATTGACGCGCCTGTTTTCTCTGTCAGATGTTCAAGCAGTTCAGGGTTAAGTCCGGGTGGCTTGATTTTTTCGCCGCCGTTATAGCTGATAATCGTCTGCAAATCTCTGTCAAAAGAAAGTGACACATGGTTAAATATCCTGTTGGTAAACAGTCCGATTACTTCACTTGACGCACTTTTTGTCTGTGTAATGACAAGATAAATAAAGCCGTCATTAAAACTTTCAGCAGCTTTTTGAAAATACTCTGCTGTAAGGCTTCCGTTGTTGATGTAAGAAAATGAGCTGTGGCGCGGCAAGTCATGTAAAATTTCCTGCAAATGCTCTTTAGACAATACCTGTCCTGTACTTTTCAGCTTTTCAATTTTAGAAGCTATTTCATTTTTGTTACTCAACAATTCGGAATAGGTCAATGCCGGATATTCACCTAATATGCAAAAGGGAAAACCATTGCGCCTGTAAAAGAATATCTGCTTAATAATAATAGGAATAAAGATAAACAGTATTCCAAGTAATCGGCATAAACAGCCAATTATACCGTTGTCCTCAAATAAATTCCGTAATATAAAGGTATTGAAAAGTATCTGTACTACCATAACAAGTGCATATATAATAATCTGCGCTATTTTTTCCAAAATTGTTGAAGCCGAAAAGATAGCGTAAAAGAGCAGAAACACAAAGGAAAAAATGTATGCAAGGTTATATGCGGTGTAGCCGCCGCCAAAATAAAACGCGATACAGGCTAAAATGACTACACCTAATATCAATATGGGAAAAAGCCGCTGTTTCATTGCGTCACCGTTATATTCCCGTTGTTGGTTTCTGTTTTTACCGTGGCGGTGGGAGTGTTGCCGACAGTTCCACGGGTAGTACGCCCGTCAATGCTGATACTTCCTTGAAATGATGTAGAAACAGAGCCGTTTTTTGTAGTCGCTTCAAACTCAAATTCTAAGTCCTGCGGAAGTGTTAATTCGATACCGCCATTCTTATTGAAAAATGATAGGTCGCCTGTCACTTCTGTATAAGTTACTTTTAGATTGCCGGAATTATTTGACCGATAGCTTCCAGAACCGACAGCGGATTTCACTACAATATCACCACTTGTAGAGGTATAGGTAACAGCTCCGTTAAGCTCCACACAAGTCACTTTACCGCTAGTGGTATCAAGTCTGATTTGTTCGCCTGTTATGTTCCCCAAGTCCAGTTCTCCGCTTGTAGAGGACAGATGAACAATGGAAGCGTTGGCATCGTCTAATTGTACTGTTCCGGCGGTGCTGTCAATACGAAGCGAGTTTAAGTCTAAGGCTAAATCAGACATATCAATGTTGCCGTTAGTTGTTGTAACAGTAAGATTTGCTTGATATTCCTGTGGAAGATATACTTCTATGTACCTAGTAAAATTACTTTTGAGGAATGGCTTTCCACCCTCGCTAACGTGAATACTTCCGCTGTCTTGCTTCACATCAGCATAATAGCGGCTTTTGTTTTCAGTCATATATTCCTTGATTATTAGCGCGTCATTTTCTGATTGGTAAAAGGTAACGTTTTCTTCATCATAAGAGATAGTTACGTCTGAAATACCGTTTAGATTAAATTGCAGCTCGTTTGCCACTTGTGCAGGAGTAGAGTGTGAGCAGCCCGACAGGGTAAAAAGGCAAGCCGCCATAAGCATACCGTTAATGATTTTTCTTTTCATTTTCATTATGAAAACCTCTCCTTCCTTACTAAATGAATTATTCATTCGTATTGTGGTAAAAAATCAGGGGCAGTTGACTGCCCACTAATTTTTAGGATTTATATGCAGATATAATATTGTCTATGCAGATTTTTTTTGCGAGTTCGGGGGGAATGTCCTGTGTTTCAAAGGACGTGTACCGTATATCCATAGCCCACCATGATAAAATTTCAATAATCAAGGTAGTAGTCAGTTCAAGCTGCTCTAATGGTCGTACCTTGCCGCTTTCAACAAAGGCTGTTAAATATTGTGTCATAGTTTCTAGAAATTTTTTGCGGTACGCTCTGTAATGCTCTGCTAAAAATTTGAAATCAAATTGATTTTTTTCAATGAATAGACAACCAACTGCATATTGAGCAAGAATATCAAAAACGTCGGACACAAGTGTTTCAAGGTCATAATCGGCTGCTTTGTTCACAAGGTGCTTTGCAAAATCACTTCCTATTTTTTCAAATACAGCAATAATATCATTTTCCAAACCGACAAATAAATCATCTGTAATAGGTCTTTCAAAATTTTGATTGATAAATGCCGGGTCTATGGTACATTTTAAGACAAAGTGCATGATTTCCTTTTTCCCGGCAAAATCGAGATAGATTGTACCAACAGATACACCGACAGCTTTTGCAATATGGCTAATCTGTGTTTTAGAATAGCCTTGCTGTAAGAATAAATACGTTGCAGCGTCTGTGATTGACTTTATGCGATCACTCATGTTCCACCCTCCATTTCTTTTGAATGAATTATTCATTTACATAATACCACCATGATATTTTAATGTCAATTACTGTTCAAATAAATTTCCCAGTCGTCGAGTTTGTCTATGTTGTTCCTTGTATCTATTGTGGTGTATTCAATTATTAAATTAAAATAATCTATTTATTTTTATAAGATTTCTAAATAATCCCATTCTAATCCTATTTATATTATATAAGGTTTATTTTTTGTACATTGAAAATAGCATAGGTTCAGTTGTCCTATAACAAAAACTGAAATCGAGCATACGAGAGATACGCCATAGCAGAAATGCTGCGAAATATATCAAATCAAAATAAGCCCGGGCAGGGGTTTGATGGCTTGTGACGGCCGCATAAGCTGTGCGAGGATGATATCAGTTGGAAACTTGTGGGGACTGCCGCTCACCTAATGAGGGGAGGCTGCGTTAGTATGGAAACATCTGGCGTGGTTTAAGCTGTTTTGCAAACAGATAGGACAACTCCAGATGCCGGGGGACGAGTAAATACGGCATGAAAATTTGCTTTGGAGAAAGCACAACCACCTTAATGAAATGTTATAAGAAGTAAAAAAATTGTGAAATGCTCTTGAGGAAACAAAAGCCAATTTTTTACAATGATTGTAGAGAAACAGACTGTTTTAAAAACTGAGCGGTTTTGTGAAATCAATATAGTATTAGCGATTAGTCTAAGATTGAACCACGTTAGGTGGCATCAATCATGCTCATGGCTAGTTGCCTTTGTAAAGGGGGTGACAGCGATAGAAGTTTTACAGAAAGATAAAAAAGTATATAACGCAGAGGAAATCCAGGAGATTTTAGGGATTGGGAGGAGCAAAACATATACCTTTTTGGACGAGGCGTATAGGAATCAAAAGCCGTTCCGGGTCCTTAAAGTTGGAAAGCTTTTCAGGGTTCCCAAACAATCTTTTGATGACTGGCTAGACGGAATTAGTTAAGGCGGGTGAGATAGTTGAAAAGAAAACCACAGAATAGTGCAGCTTTTTTTGAAAATAATTCATGGTATCACCGTACCAAGATACTTCAGGACGATGGTTCGATAAAGTACAGCAAAAAGGGCGGGTTTGCTACCAGTGAAGAGGCTGATAAGAGCTATAGGCGACACGAAGATGAGTTTAAAAAGGCGTATCGGGCCTATCATCTGGCACATCAAATCAATACAGAAGTCACGCTTAAGGATTATTTGATTTATTGGTTTGAGGAGATATTCTCTCAAAGAATTGAAACAACAACCAGAATGGTAGGCGCATATGCGGTTTATGACTTAATCCTGCCGAATATTGAGTACGACATCAAGGTCCGGTTTGCCAATGCAGAGTATCTTGATGCATTGTTGGAGCGGGTAGCAAAGGTCAGTGCCTCTGCAGGAAATAAAGGGCGGGAGATTCTAAATATGGCAATGAAAGAGGCAGTAATCGGTGGGTATATTAAAACCAATCCGGTTACTGGCACAAAGCCGTATAAGAGACAAAAGCCAAAGATAACAATTCTGAGTAAAGAAAAAATCAAGGTCCTGCTGAAAGCGTCTTCCGAAAATAACTGGTATTTGGAAATATTGTTAGGGCTATTCTGTGGCTTACGAAAAGGCGAGATTCTTGGACTTAAATTCAGTGATTTGGATATGGAGAAAAGGACTGTAACTATCAGAAGGCAGATTGCTTCAGATCCACTTATAAAAAAAGGGAGTGGAAGTAAAATAGACAATTATGGGCTGATTGAACGAGATCCAAAAACACCAAACAGTTTCCGGGTTTTGCGGGTTCCAGCCATAATCATAGAAGAACTGGAAAAACGGAGACGACTTGTGGAGTCCAATAAGGTAGTGTATGCCGGTCAATATGATGACAATGATTATATCAGCTGTCAGAGAAATGGAAAACTACATAGTTTGTCAGCTTTAAATAGCGCTTTAACTGGAATTTGTAGCAAGAATGGCCTTCCGCATATCACGGTACATGGATTAAGGCATATGTATGCAACAATTCTGATTGAGATGGGGGTTCCACTGATTAAGATATCTGCATTACTTGGGCACGGCTCTGTCCACACAACGTTTGAATATTATTGTGATGTAATGGATGAAAACGAGAATATATTGGCATTTATGAATCAAGCATTCGTTCCTGTGGAAAGGAGAGCAGTATGATAATTGATTTGAGCCTTCAGCAGTATGTGGATTGGGAAGTAAAGCCAGTGATTCCTATAAAGGGAAAATTCGGATACCGTGTTGTTTTAAAATACATAGATGGTACTGAAAGAACTCAGCAAAAGTCGGGATTTAAGACAGATAAAGAGGCTAATGCTGCCAGGGATAACACAATAGGTAAATTACATGCTGGAACTTATATTGTATATGAGAATGTTAAAGTAAGTGACTTTTTAGAGTTTTGGCTAAAGGAGGATATATGCAAGAGGGTAAGAAGCGAAGAAACTTATGCTGCTTATTCCAATATCGTGTATAACCACATTATTCCAATCCTTGGAAAGAAAAAGATGTCAGCCGTTAACCGTGGAGATGTTCAAAAGCTGTATAACGACCGTGCAGAATATTCTGTATCGGTCTCAAGGCTGGTTAAAACGGTAATGAATGTCTCTATGAACTATGCTGTAGCGAAAAAAATCATTGCGGAGAATCCGGCAGTTGGTATCAATCTTCCTAAAACGGTAAAGAAGAAGGAATATCATGCCCGCAGTATTGACACACAGAAAACCCTGACAATGGATCAGATTCTGATTCTATTGGAGGCCAGCAGGGACACGCCGATACATATGCAGATCCTGTTTAATGTATTAATGGGACTTCGCAGAAGGGAAATCAACGGTGTGAAATATTCGGATATTGACTATATTAACCGAACACTAAAGCTTCGCCGGCAGTTGGGGAAGAAAATCAACACAAAAAAAGAAGACTTTCCACCTAAAACCTTTACGAAACAGGAACTTGGATTGAAGACCCCATCGAGCTATCGTGATATTCCGATACCAGATTATGTGTTTGAGGCGATTCTGCAACAGAGGGAGGTGTATGAGAGAAATAAGAGTCGCAGGAGAAGCCAGTTTCAGGATTCAGGATATGTTTGCTGCTCTAACTACGGGAAACCGCGAAGCAAGGATTTCCATTGGAAATATTATAAAAAACTATTAGCGGATAACAACCTGCCGGATATAAAGTGGCATCATTTACGCAGTACCTTCTGCACACTGCTTTTGAAAAATAATTTTAATCCCAAAGCGGTATCCAAATTAATGGGACATGCAACGGAGCTAATCACTTTAGATGTATATGGTGATAACCGGGAAATTATTGCTGACTGTGTAGATGAAATTCAGCCGTTCATAGATGAGGTGCTTCCGATAAAGGAGGTAGACAAGCAGTTTGAGGAAGAACTGTTGGAAATCGAAGTTCCGGCAGAAGATTATGTTTAAAAATTAAGGGCAGTAGTAGTTTCAATCAAATATCAATTTGGTTCTCAAAATGAAACAAGGCGCAGGGGAAAGAACAAATGTTCCTACTTGCGCCTATACTTTTTCCTTCCGCTATGTTATAATTTTGGTGACATTTGGTATTACTAATTTCATTGAGTTTATATAGTGTTGCGGAGTTAAGAAAATAGCATTTTGGTGACCTTCATTCGTAAAATGGCAAAAGTTCGTCTATTAGGCAACTCAAAACGGTCTTCTTTTACGAATTTCTGCCTAATAGGCGAACTTTTTAAGTGGTCACCAAGGAAGGAAAAAGCGAAAATGGAGTTCAAATTACACTCAGAATACCAGCCCACCGGCGACCAGCCGCAGGCGATTGAAGCCCTTGTAAAAGGCTTCCAGGAAGGCAACCAATTCCAGACTTTACTAGGGGTTACGGGCTCTGGAAAGACCTTCACCATGGCAAATGTCATCCAGCGAATCCAGAAGCCTACCCTCATCATTGCCCACAACAAAACCCTTGCCGCACAGCTCTACAGCGAGTTTAAGGAATATTTCCCGGAGAATGCGGTCGAGTATTTTGTCTCCTACTACGACTACTACCAACCCGAAGCCTACGTCCCGTCCACGGACACCTACATTGAAAAGGATTCGTCAATTAATGATGAGATAGACAAGCTGCGCCATTCCGCCACCGCAGCCCTTTCCGAACGGGAGGATGTAATTATCGTGGCTTCCGTATCCTGTATCTACGGTCTGGGCAGCCCTATTGATTATAAGGAGATGGTCATTTCACTGAGACCCGGTATGATTAAGGACCGGGACGAGGTCATTCACAAACTCATTGATATTCAGTATGACAGGAATGATATGGATTTTAAGCGTGGAACCTTCCGGGTGCGGGGGGATGTACTGGATATTTACCCGGCGTACTCCGACGGTGTGGCCTATCGGGTAGAATTTTTTGGGGATGAGGTGGACCGGATATCTGAAATTGATACGCTGACCGATGAAACCAAAGCCCAGCTGGGTCATGTGGCTATTTTCCCGGCATCCCATTATGTGGTGCCGAAGGAGAAGATGATGGAAGCCACAGAGAATATTCTGACAGAGTTGGAGGAGCGTGTCACATTCTTTAAGAGTGAGGATAAGCTTCTGGAGGCCCAGCGCATATCGGAACGGACCAACTTTGATGTGGAGATGATGCGTGAGACCGGATTTTGTTCGGGCATTGAGAATTATTCCCGACATCTGACCGGAGGCCTGCCCGGGGAACCTCCCTGTACACTGATTGACTACTTCCCGGAAGATTTCCTGATAATTGTGGACGAGTCCCACATAACACTTCCTCAGGTGCGCGGAATGTATGCCGGCGACCGGTCCAGAAAGAACACGCTGGTGGACTTTGGGTTCCGCCTTCCATCTGCTCTGGATAACAGACCTCTGGCGTTTCCTGAGTTTGAGTCTAAAATCAATCAGATGATGTTTGTTTCTGCAACTCCCTCTGCCTACGAGGCGGAGCATGAGCTTATGAGGGTGGAACAAATCATACGTCCCACCGGACTTTTGGATCCGGAGATATCGGTGCGGCCTGTGGAGGGCCAGATTGACGACCTGGTTTCTGAAGTAAACAAGGAGGTGGCGGCCCATCACAAAGTGCTTATCACCACTCTGACCAAACGGATGGCAGAGGACCTGACCGACTACATGAGAGAGGTAGGTATCCGGGTTAAGTATCTTCATTCGGATATTGATACGTTGGAGCGGGCTGAAATCATCCGGGATATGCGAATGGATGTGTTCGATGTCCTGGTGGGCATCAACCTGCTGCGGGAAGGACTGGATATTCCTGAAATTACACTGGTGGCCATCCTGGATGCGGATAAGGAGGGCTTCCTGCGTTCGGAAACATCCCTGATCCAGACCATTGGCCGTGCAGCCCGCAACAGCGAAGGCCATGTCATTATGTATGCGGACAAGGTGACGGACTCCATGGCTGTGGCAATCGAGGAGACCAACCGAAGACGCCAGATACAGCAGAAGTACAACGAGGACCACGGAATTACACCCACCACCATCAAAAAGGCTGTCAGGGATTTGATTGCCATATCCAAGGCTGTGAATGCAGATGAAAAGCACTTTAAGAAGGATCCGGAGTCCATGGACGAGAAGGAATTAAAGAAGCTGT
>ENA-ORTP01000667-ORTP01000667.1-human-gut-metagenome-genome-assembly--contig:-NODE-667-length-40998-cov-7.999072_pt1 | contig 40998 bp, 35 predicted proteins | sample MGYA00241913_ERZ509190 | MGnify/ENA primary metagenome ERZ509190 (study PRJEB26280, sample SAMEA2338839) | human gut metagenome | biome: human gut; feature: human-associated habitat; material: faeces...
GGACGATGATAAAATAAGAGCATCTTCGAAAATGGAGGTGTCACATGAAAAAATTTCTCGGTGCAGTTTTGTTCTTGGCGATTTCGTGCTGTGCGGCCGTGCAGGCCAAAGATTATCACGTCGCGGCGCGGGTGAAGGAAGCGCAGGCGGCCGTGGAGAAAATGATCCGCTCCAAGTCGGCGGCCGGACTGGCCCAGTCGGTCAAGGAAGGCGTCGGCGTGGCCATTTTCCCCAGCGTCGTCAAGGCGGGGCTCATCGTCGGCGGCCGATACGGCGAGGGCTTGATGCTGCGTCATGATCCCAAGACGGGCCAATGGTACGGGCCGGCGTTTTTCAGCATCAGCGGCGGGTCGGTCGGACTGCAGATCGGCGCTTCTTCGACGGCGCTGGTTTTGACCGTCAACAATGAAAAGGGCATGAAGGCGTTCCGCGGCGGCACCTTCACGCTGGGCGCCGACGTCGCCGCCGTGGCCGGACCGAGCGGACGCAACTCCTACGTCGGCACCAATATCAACGCCGACGCGCCGATCTTCAGCTACTCGATCACGAAGGGCGTTTTCGCCGGCGTGGCCCTCGACGGCTCGGTGATCAGCGAACTGCCCCGCGTCAACGACGCCTGCTGGGGCAGGCATCTGAACAACGTCCAGATCTTCCACCGCAAACCGGCGCGCAAGGACGTGCAGGCGCTCATCAGAAAACTCAACCAGCTGATTTCCCTGGCAAAGTAAACTCGTTCTTTCATCCCGCAAACAAAAAAAGCGCAGACCCTTGATCCCAAAGGTCTGCGCTTTTCGTTTTCCGCGGTAAAAAATGGAGCCGACTCCCGGATTCGGACCGGGGACCCCATCCTTACCATGGATGTGCTCTACCTACTGAGCTAAGTCGGCTTAAAAATGGTGGTAGCGGGTGGATTTGAACCACCGTAGGCTCTCGCCGTCAGATTTACAGTCTGATCCCTTTGGCCGCTCGGGAACCTCACCGATTATTATATTGTTGTAGTGGTACCCCGTAGGGGAATCGAACCCCTGTTGCCAGAGTGAAAATCTGATGTCCTTACCACTGAACGAACGGGGCATCATATATGGTGCCGCTTATCGGAATCGAACCAATCACCTACTGATTACAAGTCAGTTGCTCTACCAGATGAGCTAAAGCGGCATTTCATATCATTGTTTTTGTGTCCTTCTTGTTCTCTCGGACATTTGTTATATTACAATATTTTTCATTTTTTGTCAAACTTTTTTTTCTTATTTTTTTTATTTTTTTTCAAAGACCGCTACAACCTTAATATTTTCAATGCTTTTCATTATCTTTAGTTTTAAAAATTTTTTTCATTTCTTCTTCACTATATTCTCTTATTGATTTCATATTTTCTATCAAATCTTCTTCCATTTCAATTTTTTCTTTTCTTTCTGAAAGTTCTTTTACTATTTCTACATTTTCAATTCCATTTTCTGCAAATAGCCTTTTTACATTATTAAGAGCTTCTATAGATGCAGGTTTCACCCAGTTTTCAGCTCCTCTTCTTGCTAATGAATTAAGCTGTAATTTAGTAAATTTTATAGTTTTTAGAAATGCAGCCATTCTTTTAATATGGTCTTCTCCATCATTTAAACCTTCTATTATAAAAGTTTCTAAATAAACTTTTCCATTATATACAGCAGAAAGTTTTTTTAATCCAGACATAAGCATAGATATATGGATATTATTTGAAGGCCTGTTTATTTTATGAAATATTTCATCATCCACACTATTTAATGTAGGAATTATAAGGTCTGCTCTTTGTACTTCCTTTATAACTTCATCATCATTTAAAAGAAGACTGTTAGTTATTAGACATACTTTCACATCTGTATTATCTTTTATCCAGTTAATTATCTTTCCTAGATCTTTACTAAGAGTTGGTTCACCATTTCCTGAAAATGTTATATAATCAGGTTTAACATCTTTTAGAACTGATCTTATCTCATTTTCCACTTCTCTTATGTCTTTAAAGCTTTCTCTTTTCTCTGCAAGTTTTGGAGTTGCTCCACATTCACAAAATACACAGTTCATATTACAGCTTTTAGGTTTTACCAAGTCCACTCCCAAAGATATTCCTAATCTTCTTGATGGCACTGGTCCAAAAACATGTTTATACATAGAATTCCTCCCAATTTTCAATTAAAGAATAAATAGTTGCTGCAAGTTTATATGGATGATGTCTTACCATCCCTTTAGAATCTATTTCAAGAATATCTCTATCTATCACTTTTATCTTGCACTCTTCCAATTCATCCCTATCCAGTATTACTCTGTCACTATTCATCATTCTATATCTTTCAAGGATTTCCTTTGGAATTTCTCTAGAATCTACAATAACTTCATCAATTATCCCTTCCTCAACATTTTTATTTATAGCCTTTATATGATCTGACACTGTATAACCTTCTGTTTCTCCTGGTTGCTGCATAGCATTACATATATATACTCTCTTCCCTTTACATTTCTTCAAACTTTCTTTTATTCCATTTAAAAGAAGATTAGGTATTATGCTCGTATAAAGACTTCCTATTCCAAATATTACAAGATCAGCATCTTCCAAAGCCTCGAGATTCTCTTTTGGGGCTTCCACTGATTCTTTATAAAATACTCTTTTTATTTTTTCTCCTAAAACTGGAATATTTGATTCTCCCTCTATTATCTTTCCATCTTCTTTTTCAGCCATAAGAACAACTTTCTCACTTGTTGCTGGAAGAATTTTTCCTTTTATATTAAATAGTTTTCTGAGATTATCTACAGCACTTCTTATATCTCCTGTAAGTTCCTTCATCGCTATTATCAAAAGATTTCCTAATGGATGTCCACCTAAAAAACTATCTTTTTTAAATCTATATTGAAACACCTCTTCTATCAAAGGTTCTACATCACTTAATGCTACCATTACATTTCTAAGATCTCCAGGAGCAGGAACATCAAACTCTTTTCTCAAAAGTCCACTACTTCCTCCATCATCTGCCACAGTCACTATAGCTGTCAAATCTACTGGAAGATATTTCAATCCTCTTAATACTACTGAAATACCACTTCCTCCTCCTATAACAACAACTTTGGGTTTCTTATCCATATCAAGTACCTCCCACTGTTTCTTAGTTAATTATCCCTCGAAAATAAAAAAAAAGCAACCTAATTATTTAGACTGCTTTCTCTTTATTTTCTTATTTTTTTCTTTATATTTTTTCACCTGTATATTCTCATTTTTTAAAAAAGTTATTTCAAAATCATCTTTAGCTAAGGGTTTTGAATATACATATCCTTGAACCAAATCACAATCTGCTTTCCTTAAAAATTCTACTTGTGATATTGTTTCAACCCCTTCAGATATTGTTGTCATATTTAATTTTTTAGCTAATGAAATAATGGATTCTATGACACTATTTCCTCTTTTATCATTTTTTTTGCTGAAAAATATCCTATCTAGTTTTAAAATATCTACTGGTATTTCTTTAAGTAGATTCAGAGAAGAATACCCGCTCCCAAAATCATCTATAGAACAGCTGAATCCCATTTGGTGTATATCATCAATAACCTTTTTTAGTTGTTCAAAGTTTTCAAATACTAAGGTTTCTGTTAATTCTATTTCCAAAAGATCAGCAGGAACCTCATATTTCTCCTGAATTTCTTTATATTTTTTTAAAAAATTAGGGTTTTGTAAATGCATTCGAGATAAATTAACAGAAACAGGAATAGGATTAATTCCTTCATTTAACCATTTTCTTATAGTCTTACACACTTCTTCAAAAACATATATATCTAATTTTGTTATAAATCCATTTTTTTCAAATATTGGAATAAACTCATCTGGTGGAATCAATCCTTTTTTAGGATCTTGCCAACGCACTAAAGCTTCTGCCCCAGCTATTTTATTGGTTTTCAACTCAACTTTGGGCTGAAAATATACTACAAATTCATTATTTTCCAGTGCATGCTCCATATTATCTTCTATATTTTTTTCTTTTAATGAGTTTTCTATTTCAATATTATTATAAAAAATACAATTATAGAAAAGTTCTGTATTTGCTTCATTTTTACTATTTTTTCTAGCATGGTTTGCACGATCACGTATTACTATAACATTCAAGTTTTTATTATTTCCTATGTAAGCTCCACAATCAACAGATAAATAATATGGATTTTCAATTTCACTGTTAATTTTATTAATTAAAGCTGATATCTGCTTTATCTTACACCTTATCTCCTCTTTATCAGTAGAATTAAATACCATATTAAAAGTATCTGAAGAAATTCTAGATACGCTTTCCTCTTCTTGAAGACATTTTTTAATACAATCATGAACATACTTTAATACAAAATTTCCTCTTGTTTCCCCAAAAGATTCATTTATAAGTTTAAATTTACGAATATCTAATGAAACAAAAGTAAATGGTTTAAATTCTTTTTCCTCAAGTTTCTTTCTTACATCAATTTCAAAACGTGCAGATGTAAATCCATTTGTTACTGGATCTTCATAGGCAATTTTACTTATTTCTCTATTTTTAATTTCAATCATCTTTAAAAAATATAACAATATTAAAAATATAACAATAGAAATAAAAATAATTTCAAGATTATATCTTGTGTAATTTACAAGTTGAGAATCATAAATAGACGTTGGAACCAAAGTCAAAATATACCAATTTCCTTCTTGAGAAGATATATAGTTAATGGAATACATTACAGAGTTATACTTAAAACTACTTCCTCCTGCTTTACCAGTTTTAATATCTTCTATTACTTTTTTTATATTATTCATTTGAGAACCATTTTTCAATAGTTCTTCAAAATAATTCTCTCCTCCTATCATCTCCGAGTTCTTATTAGATGATTTAAGAATAAAATCTCCTTCTTTATTTATTATATGCATAAATCCTTCACCACTAAAGGCATCACTTGGTAAAAGCAAATCCATTGTGTAATGTGGAACAAATCCTATAAAAGCTCCTTTTTCATTACTTTTAGAATTATATGGAACTGCATATAAAATTCCTTTCTCTCCAAAAACATTTACTATTTCACTACTTACTCCTCTTTTCCCACTTAAAGCATCTTTAATAATTGAATATTTAATTAAATTATCTTTTTTCCCTTTAGATATTTTAACATTTCCTTTACTGTCGCTATACCCAATCCAATTAAAAGGGTAAGCATAGCCTAAATATTTAACATAATTATCAATTTCTTCAACTGTAAGCTGTTTCTCTTTTACATCCTTAGATATAGTATGCAGTATTGTAAAATTCGAAGTGATTCTAGTATCAACTTTTCCCTTTGCTTGTACAGATAATTCATAAAGATACCTTCCAATCTCTTGATTTACAGCATTTCTATTATATTTAATTGCAGTTGCTCCTATTGCAATTATTAATACAGCCATTCCTAAAATTATTTTTTTAATACTCAAAAATAAGAGTGTTTCAGCCTTTACTTTCAAAATCCCCCTCCATGTTCGATTAAATATTCTATTATTTTCTCACTCAATTATATCAAAATTTTTTTTAATTGACAAAAAATATCTTTAATCTTAATTTTAAAGCAGAAAGAATTTTAGAAAGCTAATTTTATTTTTTTAAACATAAAAAAAAAGCAACCAATTTATGATTGCTTTTATCCTCACTTGGAGGCGACGACCAGATTTGAACTGGTGGTGGAGATTTTGCAGACCTCTGCCTTACCGCTTGGCGACGTCGCCGTTATAAAATTTTAGTGGTGCCCAGAGGCGGAATCGAACCACCGACACGGGGATTTTCAGTCCCCTGCTCTACCGACTGAGCTATCTGGGCATCTAACAGTCAGTAAGAAATAAAAATGGCGGGAGTGACGAGGGTCGAACTCGCGACCTCCTGCGTGACAGGCAGGCGCTCTAACCAACTGAGCTACACCCCCAGCATAATGGTGGTCACAATAGGACTTGAACCTATGACCCCCTGCTTGTAAGGCAGGTGCTCTCCCAACTGAGCTATGCGACCATTTCTTTAACTGTGCTTAATTATAATACCTCATTTTATTCAATAAAGCAATTTGAATTATTGGACTTTATTCCTTATTATATTGAATTATTTTGTTATTTATATAAAATCCTTCTATTATCTTCATTTTATAAAAAAAAATATTTTTTTTCCTCTGAATTTACCTATAATTTGGCAATTCTTTTACTAACCCTTGATATTACTGGTCTAATTCCAACCCCTTACTTATTAATTTCCAATATCTTTTATCTTAATAAAATCAAAAGCAGCATAATTGAAATCAATTATGCTGCTTTTATATTTTCTACCTTAAATTATCTCTTGCTTTTCTTTTTCTTTATAGATAAAAATACTGTTACCATTTCTTCCACTACGTTTAACTTTGTAGAGTTCCTTATCAGCTTTTTCAAACATATTTTCATATAAAGCTGCTGTTTTAGGATAGACCGCTGCTCCTATACTAGCTGATATTTTACAAGCCTTCCCTTCTGACTTGAGTTCTTCAATTAAAATTTCATTTAAGCCATTCAGTTTTCTTTTAAGCCATTCAGCAGAAGAAAAATTTTGAACAAATACCACAAATTCATCTCCACCAAAACGTCCTAAAATATCTGTATTTCTAAAGTAATTTTTAATTTTTTCAGCTGTCTTTAAAAGCACTTTATCTCCAAAAGCATGTCCCCAATAATCATTAGCTAGCTTAAAATGATCCACATCAATAATAATAAAAGCACATTCTTTTTTCTCATTTCTTTCATCTTTAAGGCTTTTTTTAATAAGAGCTTCTAATGACTTTTTATTATAAAGTCCTGTTAAAACATCCATCTTTGCTTCAAATTCCATTCTCTTTCTCTTATCGATATTTTCTCTAAAAGTAAGCATACGAACAGAATTATCATATTTCCAATAAAAAATACGTGCTGAAATCCTAAGCCAATAATAATCTTTTCCATTTGCAGTAATCATAAAATCATATGATAGATTATTGATCCCTTCTTTAAATGATTTCATTACATTTTTAGTATTAAAGGTATCCAGATACCCTTGTACAAACTCATCCTTTATCTGTTGTCTTGCAATTTCATATAAAGCTTCATCATAAGAAATATCCCCAGACATTCCCAGACGTTCAAAATATCTTTTTGTTTCATCACTACCAGCACAGTTATGAGTTATATCAAGCTCATAAATATTTTCATACAATCCCTAAGTTGCATCAATCATAAAATTTTGATATTCTTGAACTCTTTTCATATTTTCATTTTTATTCACTATTATTTCAGATTTTTTTCTGTAAAAATACAGCATAGAAAATGCTAAATAAAGCAATATCAAACTCACAGCCATAAAACCTATATACCAATATTCTTTTATAAAATCTTTAAATTCAATAAGCTCTACATAATGACCTAACCATTTTTTTGATAATTCCTCTACAACTCCACTATGCATCAATTCTCTTAAATTTTTATTAACTTCTTCAATAGAAATCGAACTTTTCCTACTAACTCCTATACACATGGATGTATTTGTCATTTTAGGTCCTACTGCTGCTATAGAATGAATTCCCTGATTTGCAAGAATACGTCTTCCTACTGAATATCTTACAAGAGCATAATCATTTTCTCCAGAAATAACTGATTGTAATACTTCTGTATAAGTTCCATACTCTTTTGTATTCTCTACTAATTCATATGGCTCTAAAAATTCTGATTTACATCCACTATTTTCAAGGGATGCTAATTTTTTCTCATGAAGTTCATGAATAGATTTATAATGTTTTTTTCCAAAACAAACAAAAGGATCACTTGATATAGCAGCTGACAAAGCTAATTCTGGAAAATCTTTTGGTTTATAATCTAACCCAAGAATCATATCTGCTCTTCCAGCAATTACTGTTTCAATGCAATCTTTCCATTTCATTAATCTAATCTCTAAATTATACTCCATTTTATTAGCAAGAGCATTTACCAATTCAATATCATGTCCTGAAGGACACCCCTGTTCGCTTATAAAAGAATAAGGTTCATAATCAATATCTGCAACTACTATCATTGTTCTCTTAAAAATATTTTTAGCAATTATTTTATTATTAACTGGTTTTTCTAAAATAAATATCTTCATTAAAATGAAAAGCAAAGCAAATAATATAATAAAAATTGGAATAACTCCAAAAAATATTTTTTTCTTTAAAAAATCTATTCTCTTCACACTACTCCCCCAAAAATACTATAATCTTATATAATATTCTCTTTTTTACAGTATCTCCCTTGCTATATCTTCACAATCTTCTAAATTTAAATTTTCTGATTTTACATTAATTTTTAGTCACTTCATGAATATCTTTATATCTATCCTACATAAAAAACAATTTATTATAGCTTAAAAACAGAACATTTCCATTATAATATATCTAATAGAACGTTGCAAGTTTTTTTATTCAAATTATCCTTCATTTCTCCTAACCAGCTATTTTAGCATACTCACAAAATTTCTTCCTTTATTAAAAAAAGGAGACCTTAAAAGCAGAAATATAAAATCTAATCTAACTTTTTATCTCCTATTTTTAATAACCAATTTAATTTATTTATTGCTCTATAATTTTTCTCCATTAGATTCAATAACTTTTTTATACCAATAAAAAGACTCTTTTCTGCTTCTGTTTAAAGTTCCTCTTCCTTCATTATCTTTATCTACATAAATAAACCCATATCTTTTTTTCATTTCTCCAGTAGTAAATGATACACAATCTAGACAGCCCCATGGTGTATATCCTATAACTTTTACCCCATCTAATACCACTGCTTTTTTCATTTCTTCAATATGAGCTTTGAGATAGGCTATTCTATAATTATCACGTATCACTCCGTCTTCTTCTATTTTATCCATAGCTCCAAAGCCATTTTCCACAATAAATATAGGCTTCTCATATCTTTCATAAAGAAGATTTAAAGAATAACGAAGTCCTTCTGGGTCTATCTGCCATCCCCAATCAGTAGCTTTTACATATGAATTTTTTACAAACCCACTGAATATATAATCTGATTGTTCTTCTGCATTTTCCATTTGAGCTTTTACAACTACTGACATATAATAACTTATTCCTATATAATCAACAGTTCCTTGTTCCAATATTCCTCTATCTTCTTCTGTAATATCTAAAGTATATCCTGCTCTTTCCCATTCTTTTTCTATATATGAAGGATAATGTCCTCTCACATGAACATCTGAAAAAATATATCTTTCACGCATTTTTTCCTGTGTTTTCATGACATCTTCAGGATTACATGAATAAGGGTACATTGGAACAAATCCAATCATACAGCCCATTTGAAAATCTGGATTTATCTCTCTGGCTGCCTTTACTGCTCTAGCACTTGCTACTAACTCATAATGAGCGGCTTGATACATTACCTTTTTTGCCTCTTCTCCCTCTTTATACAGTACTCCTGAATTTACAAAACCAAAAATAGGGTTAGAAATATCTGTCTGATTATTTATTTCATTAAATGTCATCCAGTATTTTACCTTATTTTTGTATCTTTCCAAAACTATTCTGCTGTATTTTTCAAAAAAATCTATAAGTTTACGGTTTCTCCACCCTCCATATTTCTTTACTAGATAATATGGCATTTCAAAGTGTGAAAGTGTCACCACAGGTTCTATTCCATATTTTAAAAGTTCATCAAAAAGAGAGTCATAAAATTTCAACCCTTCTTCATTTGGAGCATCTTCATCTCCCTTTGGAAAAATTCTGGTCCAGCCTATAGATGTACGAAAACATTTAAACCCCATCTCAGCAAAAAGTTTTATATCTTCCTTATAATGTCCATAAAAATCTACTGCTTCATGATTTGGATAATATTCATTTTCCAATATTCCATCAGTTATTTTTCTAGGATGTGATACACTTCCTCCTGTCATTACATCTGCTATGCTGATACCTTTCCCACCTTTATTATAACCACCTTCCACCTGATGAGCTGCGACTGCTCCACCCCATAGAAAATCTTTTTGAAAATCTTTATTCATAGAAGTCTTCCTTTTTTCATATTAATACTTCTATTATATAAAAAAAAGATGCAGAGATATTTCAATTTTCTTTGCATCTTTTTAATATTCTTTGTTTTTAATAAATTTCTCTCTGATGAACTGCCCTATATTTTGCTGGTGTCATTCCAGTGTATTTTTTAAATACTGTATTAAAATAGCTTTGAGAACTAAAACCCAAATAACTGCTGATAGTCGCTACTTCATGCTCTGAATATTTCAAGAGATTTTCTCCTTCAATAATTTTTTCCTGCTGAATATAGTTCACAATCGTTTTTCCTTCCAGCTTATGAAAAATATGAGAAAGATATTCCTTGTTCATTCCAAGTTCAAGTGCCATTTCTTCTACACTTATTTTTTTATGAAGATGTTTGAATATATATCTTTTAATTTTTTCCAGTATTTTACTATTCCCCTTCTTGCTGTTGTTGTCACTTACCAGCTGTCCGAATTTTTCTTTGGCATAGTCCATACTCTTTTGTATATCTTCCTCTGTGGTGCTTTTATCAAGTTTTCTGATACAGGCATCACTCAGAGCAAAAGCATTTTCAGGAGAGACTCCTCCCTCCATAGCTGCCCTAGTAAAAAGAGTCACACAGCAGATTGCAAAATATCTAAAATTTTTTATTGGATCATCTGATAATCTTCCAACATTTCCCTTATATTTTTTCAGAGAAATCTTTTTCAGTCTTTCTACATCTCCACATTTTACAGCATCCATAAGTTCTCTTTCATAACGAACAGATATATGATATTCATCATTTTCTCTTTGAGAAAAGATATCCTCTGTATAGTCTGTAAGTATATTTTTTTCCATATCTTTTCTATCTTTATCCATAAATTCTATAATACTCCATATTTTTTAAATGCATCTGTACTAGACATTCCGTTTTCTATCTCTTCTCTTACTTTCTTTTCTGCTCTTACTTTTTCCAATGATTTAATTATTACTTCTTCCTCTATATTTTTAGGAACAATAAGTACTCCATCCATATCTGCAACTACTAAATCACCTGGATTTATCCATACAGCTCCTATTTCAATAGGACATCTGTAATCAACTATTTTAGTTCTTACTGATGAATCCTGTGCAAATCTTCCTCTACTGAATACTGGAAAATTTTGTTCAAGCATCATTTTAGTATCTCTGTGGTATCCATTTATTACAGCTCCTGCTGCTCCTCTTTTTTTAGCTGTTGCTGTAAGTATTTCTCCCCAATAAGCACATCTCATATTTCCTCCATGAGCTATGTATACATCTCCCTCTTGCAGTTGATCCAATGCTTCAGTTAATTTTCCAAAAGGCTCACTTTGCTCTCCATATACATCTATCATATTTACTGGCATAGCTCTTCCTGCTATCTTCATATCTAAAAGTGCAGGCTGTATTTCTGGAAATAGAATTTGATGGTAATACCCCATTCCATCTAATATATCTCCAATTACTGGTGTGTAAAGTTCTCTCTTTACAAGTTCAAAAAGTTCCTTATCATTATTCCACTCTTTCATCATATTTCCCCCTTGTTTAGTAGATATTTTGATTATATCACTTTTGCCTTAGAATGAAAATAGATATCTATACAAAGTATTTTCTTTTCAGTTTTTCTGATAAAATTATCAAAAAATTATTTTAGTATTCTAAACTTTTTAGTACAAAAAATAAATATTTTACAATGAAAAAAGACTCCAACAATTTAATTTCAATGCCAGAGTCTTTTTAAAATTCTATTTTTTTATCAATTCCATTTTAATGAAAAGTCATAAAAATAATTTTAATTTTTAAATTTTTAAAAATAATTCCAGAAACACAAGCTTCATGTTGATTGGATATCTTAACATTCCTTTTAAAGTAAGTCTCTCTTCCAGACCTTTCATATCTCCTAATACATAGATAGTATACTCTATTATTTTTCGATAAATCTCTTTGTCGGAAGTTCCTCTCGTTATCTCCTCTACAAAAAATATCTTTTCTTGAGGTGATATATAGTATTTTCCTTTAATAAAATCTCTTATGCACTTATATATTCCAGTTTTATATTCCAATTCTTTAGTTTCAGTATATTTTTTAAGAAAATTCCCTATATTTCCATAAAATTCTGATTTATTTAAATCTAGTTCAGAATCTTTAAATCCCTTAATATCTTCACTGTTTCCCATATAAAATGAATATGTAAAGTCATCTACATTTAATTCTTGTGCATTTCTCTTCTTTATCTTCACCAATATACTTCTTGATTTAATTGTAGGAAGTATATTTAAGCTACTGCTGAGAAGAATAAAAAAACTTCCTTCATTAGGTTCCTCTATAAGTTTTAAAAGAGAGTTTCCTGCCTCTTTTTTCATTTTCTGTATATCTTTCAGTATGAATATCTTTCTTCCGCCTTCATAAGAACTGGATGAAGACTTATATGCAAGCTCTCTTACAGCATCTACTTTTATTCCACTTGGATCATCAAGCACTTCCAAATCACTGTAGATAAGCTTATCTATCTTTCTGCATACACTGCATGTATCACAAAAATCTCCTTCCAAAGTTTCACAACATAGTCCTTTGGTAAAATAAAGAGCAAACTCCATAAGTTGTTCTGAATCGCTTCCATAAAAAAGATATGTTCCTGATTTTTTTTCTGCTTTAAGTTCATTTCTAAAAAAAGTTTTAACCTCTTCATTAGAAATGATATCTTTTATCATTATCTTTCAGCCTTCTCTATCTTTCTAAGGATATTTAACTGATCAAGAGCCAATCCAGCCCCTTTTACTACACTTTCAAGAGGATTTTCAGCTAATTTTACATTTAGGTTAGTATATTTAGCTATCATTTCTGGGAAGTTTCTAATAAGAGAACCTCCTCCAGCCATAACTATTCCCTTATCAACTATATCAGCTGCAAGTTCAGGTGGAGTTCTTTCAAGAACATATTTTACACAATCTACAACTTCCATAAGAGAATCATTTATAGCTTCTCTTACTTCTTCAGAAGTTATCTCCACTGTTTTAGGAAGTCCAATTATTAGGTCTCTACCTTTTATAGTCATTTTTTCCTCTTCCTCTAAAGGCAATGCTGTTCCTATTCTTATTTTTATTTCTTCAGCTGTCTTATCTCCTATAAGAAGATTATGAGTTTTCTTTACATATTTAATGATATCATTATCAAAGTTATTTCCAGCAGTTCTTATAGTTTTACTTACTACTGTTCCACCCAGAGAGATGACAGCTACGTCAGTAGACCCTCCTCCGATATCTATTATCATATTTCCTTCAGGCACAGCTATATCAAGCCCTGATCCAAGAGCTGCTGCTCTTGCTTCTTCTATAAGATATGCTCTCTTTGCTCCAGCAGATATAGCAGCTTCCAATACAGCTCTTTTTTCTACCCCTGTTACATCAATAGGAACACATATCATAATTTCAGGCATAATAAAATTATATGACCCAAAAACCTTTTTAATAAAATATTTTATCATAGCTTCAGTAATATCATAGTCAGCTATAACTCCCTCACTAAGTGGTTTTACAGCTACAATTGTATCTGGAGTTTTTCCAAGCATTTCTTTGGCTTCATTTCCTACTGCCAATACTTTTCTACTTTCTCTTTCTACCGCCACTACTGATGGTTCATTTAGAACTATTTTCTTATGTTTTTTACTATAAACCAGTGTATTTGCCGTTCCTAAATCGATTCCTATACTTCTATTCAATCTAAAACTTGGGAATAATCTCATCGCTTTTCACCCTCTATACATTTTTTTATTGCTAATTCAATCAAATCTTCTCTTCCATCAACATAAAATCCAGCTATAAGTGCTTCAAAAGCTGTTGCTTCTTTATATTCCAAAACTGAGCATGATTTAGGAAATGTCTTTATATTTCCATTTTTTGCCCTGTTTCCCAGCATCTGATATTTTTCCTCTAATAGAGGAACTATCTCCTTGTATAATACACTCTGTCTTTTGGCATTGACACACTCCTTAACTCTTTTATTGAGGTTCTGGAGATTCAGTCCTTTACTTATCCAATATTTTCTTATACAGAGTTCCCAGACAGCATCTCCAAGGTATGCCAATACTACTCCACTTGTTTCCTTCAAATCTACATGCTCCATGTAGTTGTATCCTTTCCATCCTTGATTTTTATACCTATCTCTGCCAATCTGTCTCTGATTTTGTCAGACATAGCCCAGTTCTTGTCAGCTCTTGCTTCTCTTCTTAATTCAAGAATAAATTCAACAAGCTCTGAAGTTAGATTTCCAACTTCATTATCAAGTTTAAGTATAACTCCTAAAACTTCCTGCATTATATTAACTACATAGTCCACAGTTTCTTTTACAGTTTCTTTTCCTTTTGCACTTAGTTTATCTCCCTCAAGAGCTTTGTTTAATTCTTTAATAAGTTCAAATATAGCTCCAAGCCCTTGTGCAGTATTAAAGTCATCATCCATAGCAGTTACAAATTTTTCACTTGAAGATTTTAGTACTTCTGCCAGCTCAGCACAGTCTGCTCCATCCTCTTTTGCATCTGCTGCCAGTGCATCTTTAGCTCTTAATAAAGCATTTTCTATTCTTTCCAGTGATGACTTAGCTTGATTTAATTCATAGTTAGAGAAATCCATAGGTTTTCTGTAATGAGCTCCAAGTATGAATAATCTTATTACTCTTCCTTCAAATTGGTCCAATACTTGTCTAAGAAGCATAAATGTTCCTGACTTAGACATTTTTTCTCCATTGATATTGATGTATCCATTGTGCATCCAGTATCTTGCAAATTCTCCTCCACAAGAACATTTAGATTGTGCTATTTCATTTTCATGATGTGGGAATATTAAATCCTGTCCTCCACCATGTATATCAAAAGTGTCTCCTAAATATCTATGAGACATTGCTGAACATTCTATATGCCATCCTGGTCTCCCTTTTCCCCAAGGCGATTCCCAACTTGGCTCTCCCTCTTTTGCAGCTTTCCAAAGAGCAAAATCCACAGGTGATTTTTTTATATCTGCAACTTCTATTCTTGCACCGCTTTTAAGATCATCTACATTTTGTTTAGAAAGAGCTCCATATCCATCTTTGTATTTCTCTACATTGAAGTATACATCTCCCTCTGCTTCATAAGCATATCCTTTTTCTATAAGGTTTTGGATTATTTCTATCATATCTCCAATATGTTCAGTCGCTTTAGGTCTTATCATTCCAGCTTCTTTAAGGTTTACTTTTGAAGTATCCTCAAAATATGCTTTTATATATTTTTCAGCTATATCTTTAAGAGAAACTCCCTCTTCATTAGCTCTTCTTATCATTTTATCATCTACGTCAGTAAAGTTTTGTACATACTTTACTTTGTATCCTCTATATTCAAAATATCTTCTTACTGTATCAAAGAAAATAGCTGGTCTGGCATTTCCAATATGAATATAGTTATATACTGTAGGCCCGCAGACATACATTGACACTTCCCCTTCTCTTACAGGTTTGAATTCATCAACTTTTCCACTAAGCGTGTTATATATCTTTATCATTTTACCCTCCTTAATAGTCTTTCTATATTTTTAGAATTAATTTCTGCTTCAAAAGTTACTTCATTACCAATTCCTGCTATATTCAAATCTGTTCCCTGTAATTCCTCTATACCAAAATTGCTGTAAATATCCAGAGACCCATATAGGAATTGTCCTCTTACCAACACTGCTGGATGAGGATTTTCTACAAAACTATCCTTTCCATAAACAAGTGTATTTTCATCTTTAATAAACAACCTTGCTCTGTTTGAAATTCTATATCCATCTTCTGTCTTGAACATACTTAAAGCTTTTTTTACTTTTTCAGCATTTTTCAATGGTATCATCATAGTTGCATTATTAGTGTCAGCTATTATCTCTCCATCTATCTCTTTAAGAAGATCTGACGGTTTTGTTCCAATAAATCCCTGCCACATAGCCAGTATTAAATCTTTATTATTTCCAAGAGTATATGAGTTAAATACAAGTTTTTCCAGCTTTGAAAAATCCTTCATTGAAAGATATATAGTATTTTTTCCAGTGTATTTCAATAGCTTTCTCTCTTCTGGCTGATCATTGAATGCAGCAAATACATCCTTATCTCCAATAATTTTACCTTGTAATTTTACTACATCTTTATCTATAGTTCCTGTAAGAGATACAGCTTCTATTCCAAGATCTTTAGTTTTCACATTATTATATATAAGAGTCCCTAGAAGATTATCTCTTGTTTCATCTATTATATTTTCTATTTTAGCATTATAAGTCCCTTTTTTGTTAATTATTTTTTTCAAAACTGATTTATTTTCAGAAAAAATTATTAAACCTCTATGGAAACACATGTATATATCTCTTTTTAATCCGTATTTTTCTATATATTTGCTTTTTAGTCTGTAAAATTCTCCATCTTTATCAAAGTATTTTACACTGTCTTTTAATATAAAGAAATACCAGTATCCTGTATCTACAACTACTGCACTTTTTATATCCTTATTATAGAAATCCGAATCAGAAAAAGCATATATTTTCGAAATATATTTTTTTGTTTCTTCAAATTTCTTATAGTCAGCTTCTTTTCCAGCTGCATTTATCAGAGGTATTACCTCTTTAAAATCCTTATCTGCTATACCTTCATTTGCATATATTATCTTTGTATCTTCCCCTATAAAATCTCTTGGAGATACTTTATATCCAAATCTATATCCCGCTAGAAAACCGACAAAAACAATTATAACAAAAAGCAGTATATATCTTTTTTTCATAAGCTTTTCTCCTTACTCAAATCTATTTTTTTGTATTCTTTTTAACTCTCTAATAGTCAGATCAAGTTTTTCAGCTTTGAATACTGGAGCACTTGTTCTTGCTCTCCTTATACAGCATGGATTAATACAGCAACATAAAGTTTCCTCATTAAAATACCCTGCTTCTTTTACAACCTCTCCAGTAGGATCTATTACAACAGAATTTCCAAAGAATGTTACCCCATCTTCTACTCCTGCTCTATTTGTCATTATATTAAATACCCCATTAGATATGGAGCTGCTCTTTAACAAAGCTTTCCATGTAGCTGATACAGAAGCTTTATTTACTCCAAGCTTTGCTGGTGCATTAGCTATTGAGAATATATACTTAGCTCCATCTTGTGCAAGAATGTAGTGAGCTGACTGATGCCATGCATCTTCGCATATAAGCATTCCCATTCTTCCAAACTTTGTATCAAATGCCCTTATTTTTTCTCCAGCTGCAAAATATCTTCCTTCAGAAAACATACCATAGTCAGGAAGATAAACTTTTCTATGTTTGTGTATAACTTTTCCATCTTCCAGATAGTAAGCTGTATTATATGGATATTCCTCTTCTCCCAGCTCTGCCATACCAAATATTATACTTATCTCTTTACTTTTCTCCAACAGTATTTCTGGAACATCTCTCATAGCTGTTTCAAAGACTATATCTTCCAGCATATATCCATTTAATGCCAGTTCAGGAAATACTATGATATCATCTCCAGCTTCTATTCCCTTTTCTATTGACTCTACCATTTTCAATAAGTTCTGCTCTGTACTTCCTAATACAGGCTTCATTTGTTCTATACGAATATTCATAACTCCCCCTATTTAAGAGATAACAAATCTTCTAATGTAGTTATCTTTATATTATCATAATCTCCTGTAATTATTTTTACCTTTTCTCCTGCTCTTTCTACAAGAGAAGAATCATCTGTTCCAAGAAATTTTTCTGCCTCTGCTTTTTTATACGCTTCCTTTAATATATCTCCTCTGAATGTCTGAGGTGTATGAACAGCTATAAGCCCTGCTCTGTTTGGAGTAGCAAGTATTTCTCCATCTATTCCCACTACTTTTATAGTATCCTTTACAGGTACTCCTATCACTGCTCCAGCAAGAGTTTTGTCCTTATCCAGTGCCTCACAGGTCATTTTTATATATTTTTCTTTCATAAAAGGTCTCACTCCATCCTGTACTAAGATATAAGTGCTTCCTTCATCTTCTTTCAGAGCGTTATAAATAGAGTCTTGTCTCTCTTTTCCCCCTGCAAGAATTTTCCTAACTTTTTTTATATTATATTTATTACATTGTTTTTTCACTAAGTCAATATTATTTTCATTAGTTACAATAATTATTTCATCTATCAAAGAAGAATTTTCTGCTGTCTCTAAGGGAAAAATAAACAGAGGCTTCCCATTATGCTCAAAGAACTGTTTTGGATAATCCAGCCCCATTCTTTTTCCTATTCCAGCTGCTGCCAATATTAGCGTTATTTTCTTCTTTTTTATTTCAGAGTCACTACTGTACATCCTAATCCTCCCTCTCCATGTCCTCCTATTCTATATTCTTTTACATAAGGACATTTTTTCAGGTAGTTAAGTATTCCCTCTCTAAGTGCTCCAGTACCCTTTCCGTGTATCACATAAACTTCATTATATGAATTCATAACAGCTCTGTCCAGATAAGTCTCCAGTTCATAAACTGCTTCATCCACCATTTTCCCTCTCAAATCTATTTCACTTCTTACAGCTGTTTTCTTATGAGAGAATGAATTATATACTTTCTGTTTTTTCTCTTCAACTACTTTCACATCGTCTAAAGATACTTCCAGCTTTAATATTCCTGCCTGTACCTGTACTGTTTCTTTAGAAAGATTTATCTTTAATACATTTGCAAACTGGTTAAGACTGTTTACAAACAATCTTTCTCCCACTTTAAAATCAACTTTTCTTGCAACTTTTGGTTTTTCTGCAACAGTTTTAGTTTTATCATCCTGTAAAGCCGATCTAAGCATATTTAGACTTTTCTGAACATTCTTAATATCTTCTTTTTTGTTATCTTCTTTTTGTATCTTCTCAACTAGAGCTGCTGCCTTAGACTGCATCTCTTTCATCATTCTGTCTGCTTTTTCATAAGCTTCCTTCAAGATATCATTTTTTTCCTTTTCCAGAACTCTAAGTTTCTCCTCAAAGGCTTCTTTATCTCTTTGAGCAGCTTCTTTCAAGAACTCTACTTGTCTTTTCATTATATCGAGTTCATCTGCTTTATCCTTGATATTGCTTATCATTTTCTCTATTTTTTTATTGTCATCACTTATGTAGCTCTTTGCCTTGTTGATTACCTCTTCAGATACTCCAAGTCTTCTGGCAATAGTAAGAGCATTACTTTCTCCAGGTATCCCTATCAATAGTCTGTAAGTAGGAGAAAGAGTTTCAACATTAAATTCCATTGATGCTGTTTCTATTCCCTCTTCATTATATCCATGAGCTTTTACTTCACTATAGTGAGTAGTTATTATTGATTTACATTTTTTATCTTTCAGATAATCTATAACTGCCATAGCAAAAGCTGACCCTTCAGCAGGGTCTGTTCCTGATCCTAATTCATCTAATAATACAAGAGAAGCTCTAGTTACATTTTCAAGTATTTCCTGAACATTTTTTAAGTGAGCTGAGAATGAAGACAGAGACTGTTCAATACTTTGCTCATCTCCTATATCAGCATAAACTCCTGTAAAAAATCCAATACTTGAATGTTCATGAGCAGGAATAGGTATTCCGCTCAATGCCATCAATGTAAGAAGCCCAGCTGTTTTTAGTGCAACAGTCTTTCCTCCTGTATTTGGCCCTGTTATAAGGAGAGTGTTATAATCTTTTCCTATTTCAAATGTAAGAGGAACAACTGAGGAAACTGGTATAAAGGGATGTCTTGCATCTACCAGTGTCAGTATCTCTCTATTATTGATATTAGGAACTACACATTTTTTCTCTATCCCATACATAGCTCTTGCATTAAGTATGTCCAGTGTGATAACTGCTTCCCCAACTCTGTCTATATCATCTTTGCTGTTTCTTATATAGTCAGTTATTCTAAGAAGTATTTTTCTTATCTCTTCTTTTTCTTTTATCTCCAATTCTCTGTTTTTATTATTCAAAGCAACTATTGATAATGGCTCAATAAATACTGTCTGCCCACTTGATGATCTGTCATGTTCAATACCTTTTATCTGCCCTTTGAAATCTGCTTTTACAGGAACTACACTTCTTCCATCTCTTTCAGTAATTATCTTTTCCTGAAATACTTTAGCAAACTGAGGTTCATTAAAAAGTTCATCAAATTTTCTCTTGATATTCATAGCGAGAGTCTTCTTATGTATTCTGATATCTCTCAAGTCAAGAGAAGCATCATCTTTTATCTCTTTGTTATTATCAATAGCCTTGTTTATAATATCTTCTATTCCTCTCAAAATAGGAACATCATTAAATTTATCTCTTAAATCTTTGTATTTATTTAAGTCTTCCAATCTGTTTTTAAATACTCTGAAAAGTCTTAGGTTATGATTGATATCCCACAAATCTTCCACATCCAGATATGTCCCTATCAGCTGTGATTTCTTTGTCAGCTTGCAAATATCTTTCATTCCAGCAGTTTCTAATCCCCCATCAAATTTCAAAAAATCTGTAAAATCTCTCAACACATCAAGTTCTCTATTTAAAGAGCTGAAGTCTTTGAAAGGTTCAAGCCCCAATATTTTATAATGGTTCTCTTCTATAGCACTATAATTTGAAATTTCTTCTCTTAGCTTATCAAATTCCAAAACTGTATAACTATGTCTATTCATTTTTACCACCTTGTTATATATTTACGTTCATTTTATTATATCACAAATCTCTATTTTTCTTAAAGAAAGTTGAAGAAATTTAAAAAAAACTTGATATTTTCTTTATTTAATGATACAATTATTTGCAATTGTGTGTTCAATTGCAATCAGGAAAGAGGTGACAAAGATGCAAAGATGTGAAATCACAGGAACTGGAATTATCAGTGGTAACCAAATTTCTCACTCTCATAGACTTACTAGAAGAGTATGGAAACCAAACTTACAAGTTACTACTATCGTTGTAAACGGATCTCCAGTTAAAGTTAAAGTTTGTTCAAGAACTTTAAAAACTTTAAGAGGTGCCAGTGAAGTTGAAGTTATGAATATTTTAAAAGCTAATGCTTCTACTTTAAGTGCTAGACTTGCTAAATTCTTAAGCAAATAGTCTTAATCTTAACAATGGGATACCTTTAATAAAAAAAGACAGCTTGAAAAAAGCATGTCTTTTTTTTATATCTTTTTTTACCCTGACAAATGACAACAACAATGAACAGGAATTTATTTTACTTTTAAGATATACTTTAACTGAGAGGTGGGATGTTATGGATTGGATATTTTATATGCAGAATGCTATTGATTATATAGAAGATAATCTTCTTGAATCAATTGATTACAATGATGTAGCAAAACGAATTGGTTTTTCTAATTTTCATTTTCATAGGACTTTTGCTCTACTTGCAGGAATGACAGCAAATGAATATATTCGTAAGAGAAGATTGTCTATGGCTGGAGAAGAACTTTCTATGTCCAATGCTAAAATCATAGATATTGCATTTAAATATGGCTATGAAACTCCAGAAAGTTTTTCAAAAGCTTTTAGCCGATTTCATGGATTTAATCCAAGTGATGCCAAGAAATCTGGAACATCTCTAAAAAAATTCTCTCGTTTTTCTATTAAAGTAAAAGTTGAAGGGGGTAAAATTATGGATTACAAAATTGAAGAAAAAGGTTCTATGAAATTTTTAACTGCATCTAAAAGTTTTCTGAATGAGATAATAAATGAAAAGGGGAATCAAGAAGTTTCTGATTTCTGGACTGAATCTTTTAAAAATGGAACTATAGAAACATTGAAGAAAAATTCTGTTGATAGTGGAATATATGGTTTATGCCTTCCTGTATCTAAAGAATCTGATAGCTTTAAATATGGAATTGGAGTAAAAAGCACTGATATTCACAACAATGTAGAAAATTTTGAAATATGGACAGTAAAACCATCTATGTGGGCTGTTTTTAAGTGCATTGGAAATGATGGCCAATGTATAGCTGATATGTGGGAAAGGATATTTAGTGAATTCCTGCCCACTTCTCCTTACAAAATGACTGAACAGGCTGATTTAGAATATTATTATGAAAATAATGAAAATATATTTTGTGAACTATGGGTACCTGTTGAGAGAAAATAGATATATGGCATAAAGAAATGAGAATAGTGAAGTCATTGTCCCTTCTACTATTCTCATTTTGTTTTAACTAGAAGTTAATTTATATCTTACTAAAAATATTACTTTTGAATAATCTAAATTTCCCTTACATTTTTTATTCAATTACGTCTGGAACTTTTGTCTTTATTATAAAAGCTCCTATTATCATTCCTACTATTGATGGAACTAGCCATGAAAAGCCATATTCAGATAAAGGCATTTTACTTAAAATTATTTTAAATATAGAAATATTTAACCCTGCATTCACTAAAGTCTCCATTAAACTAAAGAGAAAAGCCATTAAAACTCCACCTTTAAAAGGACCGTCATTTGGAAGAAATTTCTTTGTCAGCCCTAAGAAAGTCAGCACTATACATATTGGATAAATTACTGCAAACATAAATGATGCATACCCAACTATTCTATTAACTCCAAGAATCCCCAGGCACCCTCCTAATATGCATACAACTATCAGCCATGTTGTATATTTTATTCTTCCCTTTGTAAATTCCTCTACAAATTCTGCACCAATAGTTGCTATTCCTACTCCAGTAGTAATACATGCAAGCATAACAATAATTGCCAGAACTCCTGAACCAATTTTTCCAAGAAGCTGTTCTACTAATATTATCAACATTGTTGCCATAGACATATCTGTTGTTACATATTCATTCCCTGTTGCTCCTAAATACAATAACCCTACATAGATAATTGTAAGACCTATTATAGCTACTAAAGCTGTAATATATATTCCTGCATTTATCTGACTTTTCTTTATCTCTCCATCTCTCAAGGCATTAAAAAACAGTGAGGCACACATCAAGCCTAAAGTCAGATCTCCAGTATTGTATCCTGTTATGAGAGCTCCAACAAATGGTTTTTCTATTCCTGTAGGAACTGGTGCTCCTATTGGAGTAATCACTGCTGCTGCAACTATTATTAACAATGCAACTAAAAGTACTGGTGTAAGATATTTCCCAATTTTATCTACTACTGAACTAGCATCTTTTGATATAAAAAATATAATCAGAAAGAATATTAGTATTGTCACTGGCATTGGAACTTTATCTGTTAGGGCACGAACTCCCATTTCATGTGTTGTAGCTGCTAATTTAGGCATAGTTGAAGTAGTAGCTAGTATCAATACCATTATCAGATAAAAAAAGTTATAAAACCAAGGGGTAACGGGATTCAAAATATTTTTAACATCTCCCCCTGAGTTATTTACTGCAATTACAGCAATTACTGGAAGCAGTATTCCTGAACAAAATAACCCCAAAGCTCCTGCTACCCATTGTGTTCCACTTGCTGCTCCTATTCCAGGAGGAAATATTAGATTCCCTGCTCCGAAAAAAGTTGAAAAAAGAGCAAACCCTACAATAATTCCTTTCTTAATCACTTTACTGTCCATAAATTTTCCCTCTCCTCTTTTTATTTATTTTGTAATTTAATCTTTTTTATATACAGTTTCTCCATTGACCATTGTGAAAGAAATTTTTACATCTTTTATCTCATCTTTTGGAATATTATAAATATTTTTTTCTAATCCTACTATATCTGCATACTTTCCAATTTCTAGTGTACCTTTAATATTTTCTTCAAAAGACTGATATGCAGCATTTATTGTAAATAATCTTACTGCTTCATCTATACTCAATCTTTGAGCTGGCATCCATCCCTCTTTTGGAAGTCCTTTTTTATTTTTACTTGTTACTGCAAAATATATATTTTCCATAATACTAAAGCTTACAACTGGAGAATCTGATCCCCCTGATATATGAATTCCCTTATCCAGCATTGTTTTCCAGACATATGATGTAGCTACTCTTTCCTTTCCAAGTCTTGCTTCTGCTACTTCCATATCATCTTCTATAAAAACTGGCTGTATATAGGCAGTTATATTTCCTTTTACCATTTTGTCTAATATTCTTTCATTTGTAATTTGAGCATGCACTATTCCGTTTCTCATAGGATTAGAAAGATCGTCTTTATTTACTTCATTCAAAATATCTGCTGCTATTTCAATAGCTCCATCTCCTATACCATGTACTGCTACCTGCATATTATTTTCTTTAGCTTTTATAAAGAATTTTCTCAATTGTTTTTCATCTAAAACCTGTATTCCACAAGTACTTGGGTCATCACTATATGGCTCATTCATATATGCTGTTCTAGCTCCTAGTGACCCATCTGATATAACTTTCAAAGGGCCGATTTTAAAATATTCTCCACCTTGCCCTGTTCTATACCCTTTATCTATAAATTCTTCAAAATTTTCATAAACAAAAAACATACATTGTTCATAAGTTCTTACTTTTAATTTTCCTGCTTTTTCAAGTTCTGTATATGCTATTATTACTTTTTCCCAATCTTCTTCTGGAACTGCTGAGAAGTAGTCAGCGCTATGGACTTGTGTTATTCCCTCTTTCAAAAAATCTTCCTGTACTGTAAGAATCATATCTTTAATATTTTCAACAGTCGGTTTTTCTAAAATTTTTCTGTAGATTGTTACTGCTGATTCTCTCAATATTCCTTTTTCTGTATCTATATATTCCATATCTTCTTCTGGAACTCCATTTTTAATTATCAATTCCATGGCCTTTGAATTTGTCACTGCAACATGACCACATACTCTCACTAAAATTATTGGATAATCTGTAGATATTTTATCTAAATCCTTTTTATAAATAAACTCATTGCCATCTTCAAAGTCTGCTTGATTCCATCCCCAACCTATTAACCATCCTTTATATAACCCATGCTTACTATAATGTTCTTTCCCTCTCTTAATAACTTCATCTACCGAATTTGAACCATTGAGCCTTATAAATTTTTTTGTTTCTGCATAATCCATAGCATGAAGATGGGTATCCACAAACCCTGGAAGAACTAATTTACCTTTCATATCTATTTTTTCTTTTGCTTCTATCTCTCCAGCTTCCTTATCTTTTCCAATAAAAGATATCTTCCCATCTTTTATTCCCATTGCTTCATAAATAGAGTTGGTATCATCCATTGAATGAAACTCCCCATTATATAATAACGTATCTAAAGTCATTTTGTTCCCCTCCTTAAATTTCATTGCTCTAATTAAAAGCAAGTTTTGTGCCAAAATTCCCCCATGTACCAATTTCCTCTAAAATATATAACTTTTATCTTTATTCCTTTTTCAATCTATTTAAGAAATCATAAAATTTTTTATAAGTTTGTAAAAAATATTTTACAAATCTATTCTGAATATGTTAAAGTAATTCAAGGAGGGATTAAAATGATCGAAAGCTATATTGATTTAATAAAAACGATAGATAATTCTTTTGATGGAATAATGGTTGTAGATGAAAATCTCATAGTTAGGTACTGTAGATATTTTTCTGCTTCTGGACTTGGAAGTGTTGATGTAAAAACAGCTATTGGAAAAACTCCCCTAGATATTTTTGCAAATATTGATCAAGAAACTTCTACTTTCTATAGAGCAGTAAAATATGGAGAAACTATTTTAAATAATACGCAAATTATCGTCTATGCCAATGGGAAAAAAGAACCTATAGTTGACAGTACAATCCCTATTATTGCTGATGGAAAAATTATAGGAGCTGTAAATACAGTAAGATTTGTCAGCAACTTTAAAAAGAATAATTTTACCAATCACTCAAATATACTTGCTCCATGTTCTAATGAACTTTATTCAATTGAAGATATAATAGGTGCTTCTGAAGAGATAATAAATTTAAAAAATAAGATATCTAAAGTTTCCAGAACTAATTCAAATATATTTATTTATGGAGAAACTGGAACTGGAAAAGAGATGGTAGCTCAATCTATTCACAGCAACAGTGCCAGAAAAAACAAAATATTTATTTCTCAAAACTGTGCTGCTATTCCTGACAATCTTCTGGAAAGCATTCTTTTTGGAACTACAAAAGGAAGCTATACTGATGCTATAAATAGGCCTGGAATCTTTGAAATGGCAGATGGGGGAACAATTTTTTTAGATGAGATTAATTCTATGAATCTCAATATGCAGGCAAAGCTTTTAAGAATAATAGAGGATAAAAAAATAACAAGAATTGGAGGAATAGAAACTAAAGAGGTTGATGTAAGAATAATTGCAGCAATCAATCAGACTCCAGAAGCATGCCTTGCTGAAAAAAGAATCCGTCCTGACCTTTTTTACAGATTGTCCAGTGTTCAGATAAAGACTCCTTCTTTAACTGAAAGAAAAAATGACATAGAAAAGCTAGCTCAGTTTTTCATTGAATTCTACAATAAAAAAATGAATATGAATATCTCAGATATTTCAAAAAATGTCCTAGATCTTTTCTATAAATATCCATGGCCTGGAAACGTCAGAGAACTGAAAAATGTAATTGAAACTGCATTTAACTTTACATCATCTAATACTATTGAATTAGATGATGTTCCTGACTATATTTTAACTGCTAACAATAAACCTAATCACTGTAATAATTCTATTTATAAGTCCTCTGAAAACGAGTCTCTAAATACTGCTCTTGAAAACTTTGAAAAAAACTACATAATTGAAGTTTCTCAAAATACTTCTTCTTTTTCAGAGTTAGCTGATGCATTAAAAATATCAAGGCAGCTCCTCAACCATAAAATTAAAAAATATGATTTAAAAAAATATATTCATTATTAAAAAAAAGAAAAGACCAACTAAAAATCACAGTTGGTTTTAATTTTATATATTATTATTCTTCCCAAAAAGCGTATCCATCTCTTCCTTTATTTTTCACTGTATATAGAGCAGTGTCAGCTTCGTGATAAAGTTCCTCAAAAGTTTTTTCATTCCCTTGCCAGTGAGATATTCCTATACTGCATGTTATATTTCTTGCTTCTTTATCTGGGATTTCTATCTTATTTATCTGATGCCTCAACTTATTTATCTTATCTTCTAAATATTCTACAGAAAAAGGTTCATAGGTCAGAATACAAAATTCATCTCCCCCGAATCTTCCTACTATCCCTTTTTTTCTAAAAGAATTCATAAGAATTTCTGCTATTTTTATCAATACTGTATCCCCAAAAAGATGCCCATATTTGTCATTAATAATTTTAAAATAATCTATATCCAGTATGATAAAAAATCCTAAAGAATCAACCTCTGATTTTTTTAATTTTTCTTTTATGTGTGAAATAACAGTTCCTTTATTATATATCCCTATCATTATATCTAACTCTGATTTCAATTCCATTTCATTAGAATATTTTCTTATAAATATTAATACTACCATTATTAAAAATATCAAGGAAATAGATGATATAAAGAACTGCAATCCTATATGCACAAATTCTCCTAATAAATGTGAGTCTAAAACAATTCCCCCTTCAAGGAGAAGTATCTTGATTCTAGTAAAAAAATGATATCCAAGGCTCATAACCAAAGCAGTAACTACTCCTGCAAAAACAATCAATATTCGCCCACTTTTTTCCTTTTTTTCAGATATTTCTATGACCTCTATCTGCCTTTTAAATTCCTTTACTTTCTTATTAGTGCTTATTATATAAATAGCAAGAATTATCAGTATAGTCCCTAATCTATTTACTATACTGTTTAACTTAATCATGTCTTCAAATGTATTTAAAGGACTGAATCCAAGTTCTGGAAAAAGAAAATATAGAGCTGTATAAACCAAAAAAGAATGTACCATGTCACTTAAAAAAGCAGCTACAGATACTGCTAGTTTCTTATATTTACTCCATTCAACACTTTTGAATATAATACCTGCTAAAAACCCAAATGCCATTCTTGTTCCTACACTGAGAATCACACTTGAAAATGGAGCTCCGCTATTAAAAGGAGAAAATATGCTGTCAACATATGAGACTCCAGATATAGATGCCTTCCACATACTAGTAAGCCCAAATATTCCTCCCAATGCCATTCCTTCTAAAGGACCTAAGAAAAATGCTCCAATAATTACAGGAATAGGCATCATAGTTATAGCTAAAGGCTTTATAATAATATATCCAAAAGATGAAAATGCTAAAAGCAGTTCTATTGCTGCTATTACTAAAAATTTATACCAGTGTAGTGGATCCTCTTTTTTTCTCATCATCTTTCCCATTTTGATTACCTCATTTTGTCCACAATATACAACAATAAGATTAATTTTTCTATTTTAGTTGTTACCCAAGTTTATCATATATAAATTTAAAAGTCTATAATTAATTTGCAATAATATTCTTTAAAATGAATTTTTTAGTATTTTTTAGTTCTCCTAAATTTTTCAAAAAAAGAAAAAAGGCTGAACTTTTAATGTCCAGCCTGTAAGAAACTATTTTTCAATTCTTGTATAAGGAATCAAAGCGATGTTTCTAGCTCTTTTTATAGCTTTAGCTATTCTTCTTTGTAACTTAGCATTAGCTCCAGTTACTCTAGAAGGATTGATTTTTCCTTTATCAGATACAAATCTTTTTAAAAGGTCTACATTTTTATAATCAATTTCTTCAGCTTTAACTCTTAATTTAGCTCTTCTTCTTCTGAATTCTGCCATTTTTATAACCTCCTCTTGATTTTAACTACATTCTAAAATAATTAGTCTTGCTTAACGATGATATATCTTATTACTTCTTCAGTAATGTTAAGCTTTCCTTCAACTGCTGATAATTGAGTTCCATCAATATCAAAAGTTGCTAGTACATAGAATCCAGTTTTTTTCTTATCAATAGGATAAGCTAATTTTCTTTCTCCCCATTTTTCACTTTTAGCTACTGTAGCTCCAGCGGCAGTTAAAATTCCTGTTACTTTTTCAACTACTGCATCTCTACCCTCTTCTAAAATTGTTGGGTTGATGATGTACATAATTTCATATTTTTTCATTTTTTAACCTCCTCCCTATGGTTTTAGCCCAAAACACGTTGATTTTGAGCAGGGCACTAAATACTATACCATCTTTTGATGATTTTTTCAAGTATTTATTTATTATTTTTTAGAACTTCTTATCCAAGGTGGAAGATCAAGTTCAGATCTCTTTACATCTGCTTCTTCAGGAGTAACTACTGTTACAGGTTTTTTAGCATCAACATTAATAAACGGCTCACTTTTTTCCTGCTCATTTACAAAGTTGTTAGCTATAATAGTAACCTGTACTCTGTCTCCAACTTCTGGATCGATAACAAGTCCGAACATAACATCATCAGCAGTTTTTCCAGCTGCATCTCTGATCATATCAGAAATAGTCTGAGCTTCCATAAGAGTTATATCTGGTGCTCCAGTTATATTAATAAGTATTTTGCTTGCTCCCAGTATAGATTTTTCAAGTAATGGAGATAATAAAGCTTTCTCAGTAGCTTTTACAGCTCTGTTTTCTCCTTCTCCTTCTCCGAATCCGAGTACAGCTACACCAGAATTCATCATTGTTGCTTTAATATCAGCAAAGTCCAGATTGATAAGTCCATTACCTATCATAAGGTCTGCTACCCCTCTGATACCTATTTTTAGGATATTATTTGCTTCTTTAAATGCATTTTGTAAAGTTATTGTTTTATCAGGTAATTCAAAAAGCTTATCATTTGGTATTATTACTAAAGCATCTACAGCCTTTTTAAGATTTTCAACACCTATATCAGCATTATTTTTTCTTTTCTTTCCTTCAAATGAGAATGGTCTTGTTACAACTGCTACAGTTAATACTCCTAGTTCCTTTGCTACTTTAGCAATTACTGGTGCAGCTCCTGTTCCAGTTCCTCCTCCCATTCCTGCTGTTATGAAAAGCATATCTGTTTCTTCTAAAAGATTTTTGATTTTCTCTACATCCTCTTCTGCTGCCTGTCTTCCTATTTCAGGATCAGCTCCAGCTCCAAGTCCTCTTGTTAATTTTTCTCCAAGTTGGATTCTTATGTCAGCCAGAGATTTATTTAAATCTTGAGCATCTGTGTTGGCCGCAATATATTCTACTCCTCCTACTCCAGATTCGATCATATCATTGATCGCATTTCCTCCAGCTCCTCCAGCTCCTAATACCTTTATCTTAACTAAATCTTGATCTATCAACATAATACCCCCTTTTATCATTTCATTCTGAATTTAAATAAAATTAGAAAACCAGTTTTTTATACTGCTGAGTGTTCCACTTTTCTTTTTGCTGTTATCTTTATCATCTTCTAGTAATTTATCCAAGTCGTCCTCTTCTGTCTCTTCTATTGTATTTTTTGAAGGGGCTTCAGATTCATTCTGCTGCGAATAAAAACCTGACTGCATTCTATTATATTCCTCTTCCATTATTTCACTAAAGATTCCTATAACTGTAGCCATACTGGCATCTACATCCTCCAGACCTCGAAAAGCATGAGGAAGTACCTTTCTCACAACATATCCTGTTTTTTTATTTATTTTTTCAAGAAGACCATCAATAACAATGGCTCCTCCTGTTAAAACCAAACCTTTTCCAAGGTATCCGTTAAATCCAGATTCCTCAATAGTTTGAGTAATAAAGCTGATTATATCTTCTGTTCTTGCATCTATTATATTTTTTATATCTGCTACTGATACCTTTTTAGTATCACCACAAAATATATGCTCTTCATGTATATCTTTATCTTTCAATTTTGATAATATCTCAAAAGCTTCCTGTTTAGATATCTGGAATAGGTAACTTATGTCATTGACATAGTGCATTCCACCTAAAGGAAGTGATTTAGAATAGATGAGTTTATCATTTTTAAACAGAATTATATCTGTTGAGCCTTCACCGATATCAATCAAGGCAACTCCCATTCTTCTATCTTCGTCATCAAGAGAAGCTTTAGCAGATGCATAAGCATTTAAAAGGACATTTTCTGCTTCCAGTCCTATCCTATTCACTACTTCTACTAGTTTTTCCGCTTCTGCTTCGTCTATATATATCAGATGGACATCTCCCTGCATCTCTTTTCCAGTAACACCTATTGGATTTTTGATTATCCCTGAATTATTTACTCTGATATTGTATATTTCTCTTTTTAGCACTCTTTCTTTTCCTGTAAGAAGTTCATGTTCAGCCATTCTTATCAGTGTATCTACCTCTTTTTCACCAATTTCTTTTTCATCAAAAGAATATCTTACATTAGTAGTTCTTGATTTAATAGCTTCTCCACTTATTCCTATAGATACTTTTTCAATAGGGATACCAGTCTGTTCTCTTAACTGTCCTAACGCGTAAGCTAGACAGTGACTTAATTCTTCTGGATTTTCCACAACTGACTTTTTTATCCCACGACTTGGTACTTCAACATATCCTAATATTTTTAAATGTTCACCGTCAGCAGATAATTCTCCAGTGACAGCTTTTATTTTCATATTTCCCATATCTACTGCTGTTTTTATTATACTATCTTTATTATCTGTCATCGCTTTTATCCCCCAAACTTTTTACTATAAAGTCATTGAATCTCAAATCTATATACTCTACTTTTTTGCTTTTGATAAGTTCCGAATATAAAGTTTCTACAACCTTATATTTTTCTCTCTTTATCTCTTCATTGGTTTTTAATATTGTACCATCTACAAGGATTATTTCAATGCAATTTTTATCTTTTATGTAGATTTGAGACACTAATTCTTTTAATATGTAGTCATCCATCAAGACTAAAACATTCAGCAGACTTTTTATATCCTCTTCTTTATTTACTGAAATAAGAGGAATATCCTTCTTTTCTTTTTCGTTGAAAGTTCCAAAGACTATCCCTTCTGAATCCACTAAATATATTTTATCCTTGATTTGGGCGTAGTAATATAGCTCTTTTTCTTCTACACTTATAGTGAGTTCTCCCAATGCATTATTTTTTATACTGGCATCTTTTACTCTGACATCTTTTTTTAATGCATCTTCTATACTCTTAAAATCTAAGTCCCATATGTTCTTATTATATGTTGTTTTCCCTAGTTCTGTCAATTCCCTTAATAATAATTTTGGTTCTCCTTTTATATTAACCCTCTTTATCTTAAAGAAATCCAGCTTTAAGAATTTTGAAGGAATAGAGAAAACTAAAAAACTTATTCCTAATATTGTGAAAAGTCTTATTATAAATTTCAAAAAAATCTCCTCACTTTTAGATTTGATCTATCTTTTAAATGTTTCCACCATTATTCTTACAACATCATCATATGTATATCCTTTTAAAGTTGCTAGATCTGGAATAAGACTTGTTTTTGTCATTCCAGGAAGCGTATTTACTTCAAGGAAATATACTTTATCATCTTTAAGAATGAAATCGCTTCTTGATATTCCTGCAAGTCCAAGTACATTATGTACTTTCACAGCATTTTCAAGTGCTTCATCATATGCTTTTTTATCTATTTTAGCAGGGTATTCATGTACCGATCCACCTTCAGCATACTTTGATTCATAATCATAAAATTCATTTTTGGGAATTATTCTAAGTACTCCAATTCCTTCTCCATTGATTACTCCAACTGTAAGTTCATCTCCAGTTATCATCTCTTCTATGACTATTTTTTTTCCAACAAGTTCTCCTGCTGCTTTTTCTGCTTCTTCTCTATTATGGCAGAAGAATATTCCTACACTTGAACCCTCAAGAGCTGGTTTAATTACAACAGGATACGAATCTATATCAGATACTTTGTCATAATTTTTTGCAACTCTCACTCCTGCACTTTCAGCAAGTTTTTTAGTAATAACTTTATCCATAGCTATTCCGCTTGCCTCTGCTCCTGAACCAGTGTATGGCTTTCCAAGCATATCAAGAAGTCCCTGTACTCTTCCATCCTCTCCAAATCCTCCATGAAATGCAAGATATGCAAAATCATATTCATTATCAACGAAGGCTGAAACCAGATTTTCTTTTGTAACGTCAATTCCATATGCATCATAGCCCTGCTTTAAAAGGCTTTCTAAAATTGCTTTTCCACTATTGAGAGACACTTCTCTTTCAGAAGATATTCCTCCCATAAATACTGCTATCTTCAAAATTATTCCCCCTATTTATCCGAATTTTTAATTATTATTATTTCTTCTTCAAGGTTTATTCCATATTTTTCACTTATAGTCTTTTTCACAAGTTTTAGTATTTCAGAAATATCCTTGAATGTAGCAGTACCTCTATTAACTATAAAGTTAGGATGTTTTTCTGATATTTGAGCTCCTCCTATAACAGTTCCTTTCAGTCCTGCCTCTGATATAAGTCTTGCTGAAAAATCTCCTGCTGGGTTTTTGAAAGTACTTCCAAGGTTAGGAAGATCAAGAGGCTGCTTACTTTCTCTCATAGCCTGTATTTCTACAACTTTTTGAAGATCAAATCCATCTTTGAACTTAAATACAGCACTTATTATTATCCATTTTTTACTTTGTATCTCAGTTCTTCTATATGAAAAATCTAAATCCTCTTTTTTTATTCTTCTTATCTCATGATTTTCATCAAATATTTCTATTTCACTTATGCAGTCAAATATTTCACTTCCATAAGCTCCTCCATTCATGTAGACAAGCCCCCCTACACTTCCAGGGATTCCAGCAAGATTTTCAAGTCCGCTGTAATTATTTTTGTTCATATAAGCAATAAGCTTATTAAAATCCAATCCAGCTTCTACTTCTACCAGACCTCTTTCCAATTCTCTTACATTATCAAATTCTTTCAGAGAAACAAAGGTCATATCTAAATTTCCTTCATCTATTAGGGTATTTGTCCCATTTCCTATGAGGAAAATATTACTATTTTTTTCAAATATCTCCTTAAGTTCATTTTTATCTTCTACAGTTATAAATTTTTTAGCTGTTCCTCCTACTTTCATATTAGAATGCAGCTTCATTTCATGATTTTCAAGTATCTTCATTATCTGTTTTTCCCTTCTAATTTATCAGCTATCCTGTGAGCTACTTTAGAAATATCTCCTGCTCCCATAAACATAAATACTTCATGCCCTTGACAGTTTAATATTCTCTCATCTATTTTTTCACTGTTTTTTTCAATTACTACTTTCTCATTTTTTAATATATTTCCAAGATCCTCTACAGTTACTCCAAATTCATCTTTTTCTCCAGCACTATATATAGGAAGAAGAAGTACCTCTTCAGCTCCATCAAATGCATCTTTAAAATTTTGAAGAAGGAACTTAACTCTGCTGTAACGATGAGGCTGAAATATTATAGTAAGTTTTTCATGTTCTATAGATTTCGCTCCTTGTAGAGTTGCTTTGATTTCTGTTGGATGATGTGCATAGTCATCTATTATTTTTATTCCTTTATCTTCATTGCAGTAAAGAATATCATATCTTCTTTTTGAACCTTTGAAGTTTTCTAAAGCTTTTTTCAAAAATTCTTCATTTACTCCAAATTTTTTAGCATAATAAATAACTGGCAGAGAGTTAAGAATATTATGATATCCAGGAATAGATATTGTATATCTTCCTACATTCTTACCTCTTATTGCTATGTTATAACTTGTTTTTCCATTTTCTATCTGAATATCATAAGCAAATATATCTGCTTCTCTATCCCTTATACTGTATGTTACTATTTTTTCTTTTTCTTTCTTTTTAATTAATTTTTTTAGATTTTCACAGTCTATACACACAACTACTTCATTTTTAGTTTGATCAATAAATTGAGAAAAAGATTTGTTTATATTTTCAAGACATCCATGAGTATCTAGATGATCTTCCTCTACATTGGTTATCACAGCATATGATGGCTTCATAAATAGAAAAGAATTGTCACTTTCATCAGCTTCAGCTACAAAATACTCTGACTTTCCAGGCTTCGCATTTGAACCTATCTCTGGAAGTATTCCTCCTACTACAATGGTAGGATCAAGGTCAAGCATAACTGATGACATCATAGAGCTTGTAGTAGTTTTTCCATGTGTTCCTGCTACTGCTATTCCAGTTTCATCATTTAGAAGCATAGCTAAAAGCTCTCCTCTTTTTACTATTTTTATTCCATTATCCACTGCATATTTATACTCAGGATTATCATGTTTTATGGCACTTGAAGCTATCACCATGTCACACCCTTTAACATGTTCTCCTTCATGAGTATTGTAGACAGTTATTCCCATATTTTCTAATTCTTCTGTAACATATCCTCTGTTTAAGTCAGCCCCATTTACTTCATAACCTTTTGTTTTCATTATTTTAGCAAGACCGCTCATTCCTATACCATTTATACCAATAAAGTAAATCTTTTTCATCAATTAATTCCTCCAAATATCTAAATCATTTATAATTTTTTCTACAGCGTTGGATTTTTTTAAGGATCTTATCCTTACTCTCATAGACTTCAATGCTTCCTCATTTTTTACTAACTCAAGAGCCTTTTCAATTGCAGTGTCTGCCTCTGTATTGGTATATACAAGAGCAGAATTATTTTCTTCTAATATCTTTGCATTGTCATATTGTCCAACTTTTAAAGAATTATATGGAATAATAATTGATGGTTTCTCTAGTTCTATTATTTCAGAAATCGTCAAAGCCCCTGCACGACATATTATCAGATCAGCAGCAGCCATAATATTTATCATGTTATTAAAATATGGTTTTACTGTATCAGACATCTTAGTTTTCACTATTCTTTTAGTGATATCTTCAAAGTTGTTCTCTCCAGTTGCCCAATAAACTCTCAGTTTTTTATCTTCAAGAAACTTGTCCCAGCTTTTTATTACTGCATCATTTATATCTTTTGCTCCCAGACTTCCCCCAGTTATAAGGATTACTTTTTCATCCTCTTCCAGTTTTAGTCTTTCTCTTTCTTCATTTTCATTTACATAATTGATTTCTTCTCTTAAAGGATTTCCTGTTACATCAAATCTCTTTTGATATTTTAAAGGTATATCATCGTATGTTTTATCAAATGCAAGAAATGTTTTTTCAGCAAATTTATATAATACTTTATTTGTCCATCCCAAATTAGCATTCTGCTCTTGAAGATAAACTTTTTTTCTAAGAAGTATTCCTCCGATTATAGCAGGAACAGAAATATAGTTTCCAAACCCTATTATTGCATCAGGTTTTTCCTTTGCAACTATCTTTATCCCCTGCCATACTCCTTTTAAATATTTAAATATACTTTTTATATTTTTAGGAGGTTTTATATCCAGACCAATAAATCTAAATCCTGCTTCTGGAACTATTTCTTTTTCCATTCTAATACTTGTTCCTACAAAAAGGACATCTATATTTTTTAATTTAAGACCTTCTGCTACAGCTAGAGCAGGATAAATATGCCCTCCTGTTCCTCCAGTCGTTAAAATAATTTTTTTCAAATTTCTCACCTACCAAAGATTTCTCTTACTAATTCCTTGAATACTTCCCCTCTGTGTTCATAACTTTTAAACTGATCAAAGCTGGAAGTTGCTGGGGAAAGAAGTACCACTTGATGTTCTTCTGGGTTAAATCTTTCCTTCATATTTAATAAACAGCTTCTTAAATCTCTAAGAAGAAATATCTTGCTGCTGTCATAACCTTTTTCTAAAAGTATCCTGTTAATATCATCAGCAGTTTCACCTATGAGATATGTCTCTTTTGCATGAATCTTTATCAGGTCTGCCAGAGGAGCCCAGTCAAGCTTTTTATCAAATCCTCCACAAATAAGAATGCACTGATCAAAAGCCTCCACTGCAAATTTTGTTGAATTAATATTTGTTCCCTTAGAATCATTTATGAATTTTACTTTTCCATAATCAAAAAAGTCTTCCATTCTATGTTCAATAGTTTCTGTATTGTATAGAAACTCCCTTATCTTCTCATTTGATATGCCTACTATTTCAGCTACAGCTGTAATAAAAAGTACATTTTCAAGATTATGTTTTCCTTTTAATGAAAGTTTAGAGCATTCCAATATCTCTCCATCTTTTCCATAGAGCTTTCCATTTTCCGCCCAGAAATCACATTTTTCACTGATATTCTGAGATATTTTTATCTTTTTACCCAATACAAGTGCTTCTCTTTCTACCACTTCTTTAGAATCAAGATTAAAGATAAAATAATCATGCTCAGTTTGATTTTTACCAATATTGAATTTTGTTTTATAATAATCATCTATATCCTTATATCTAGAAAGATGGTCAGGAGTAAGATTTATAACCATAGTTATCCAAGGTTTAAAATCAAGAAGATTTTCAAGTTGATATGAACTTAACTCTAAAACAATATAGTCCAGATCTTGATATTTTAAAAGCAGTTCTGCATAGGAAACACCTATATTTCCTGCATACTCAGCTTTATATCCAGCATATTGAAGCAATTCTGTGATTTTAGAGGTAGTAGTAGTCTTTCCATTTGTCCCTGTCACAGCTATTATTTTACTTTTTATTCCATATTGTACCATATATTCATAACTTAATTCAATTTCATCTATCAATTTTATTTTTTTTTCTTTAGCTTTCATTACAAGTTCATTGTATGGCACTCCTGGACTTTTTACAAAAACCTCTATTTCATTCAGATGTTCCATTCCTTCTTTAGAAGATATTCCCTTTTTATCATCAACTAATATTACTTCATATCCCATATTTTTTAGCAGATGTTCAGCTCCAAGACCGCTTACACCAGCTCCGAAGACCATTGCTTTTTTCATAACATATCCCTTCCTTTTTTCCTATTTCCTATATAGACGGAAAACCACGGGGGTTCCGTGGTTCTTTTATTAGAGAATTCCTCTTAATCTTATTATTCCAAGTGCTACCATTCCGAATATTAAAGTAGTTATCCAGAATCTCATTGTCACCTTTGTTTCAGCTAGACCACTGAGTTCAAAGTGATGATGAATAGGCGCCATCTTGAATATTCTTTTTCCTCTCAGCTTGAAAGATCCTACTTGAAGTATAACTGAAAGAGCTTCCATTACAAATACGCCTCCAATTATTGGAAGAATTAGTTCCTGCTTCAAAAGAATAGCAACTACTCCCAATACTCCACCTAGAGTAAGAGAACCAGTATCTCCCATAAATATCTGGGCTGGATAGAAGTTATACCATAGAAATCCAAGTCCTGATCCACATATAGTAGCAAGGAATACAGACATCTCTCCTGAACCTGGTATATAGAAAAGTTTCAAGTGTTCACTCATATTTACATTTCCTGTGAAGTAAGAAATTGCTCCAAGGATAGTAGAACATATTATCATTGGCATTATAGCCAGTCCATCTAGTCCATCTGTTATATTTACTGCATTAGATGTTCCCATAAGAATTATAAGAATGAAAATCAGCATACCTATACTTCCTATGTAAAACATACTTCCAGAAACTAGAGGATTTATTATAGAGAGATCAAATGCCCTGTCCCCTGTCAAACCTATGTGAGTTACAAAAAGCCATACTAAAATAGCTATCAAAGCCTGACCTAAAAGTTTTTTCTTTCCAGAAAGGCCCTTTTTATTGACAGTAAATTTTTTATAATCATCAATAAATCCTATAGAGGCAAATCCAATCATAGCAACAAGAAGTACATCTATAAAAACATTGGAAATATCTGATACAAGGAGATTTGTTACCAGCATTACTACAACTATAAGAACTCCCCCCATTGTAGGCGTTCCTTTTTTAGAAAGGTGTGAAGCAGGACCATCATCTCTGATTTTTTCCCCAAATTTTTTAACTTTAAGATAGTTTATGAATGGTTTTCCTAAGATCAAAACTAAAACAAAAGATAGTGTAAAACTTATGAATCCTCTTAAATACATAGACTTCAAGAAAGCAAGGCTCTCAAAGTACTCCCCTATTATATATAACATTCTATTATTAATCTCCTCACAATATTTTTTCTGATTTTATATTTTCAATTATCTTATTATCTCTTCAAGTTTCATTCCACGAGACCCTTTTAAAAGAACAGCAGTTTTTCCATGTTCTTTCTCAAGAATATTTTTTATATCTTCTTTATTTGTGAAATGAGTTATTTTTTCTTTGTTTCCCTGTATAACTTTTAAAGCTTTTGCCATTCTCTCTCCATATAAGTATATCTTATCAGTATGGATAATTAAAGCTTTTTCTATAATATTTTCATGATATTCTATCTCTTTTTCTCCAAGTTCCAACATATCTCCCAAAACTGTTATTTTTAAGGCATCATTATACAGTTTATCAAAAGTTTCAAGGGAGAAGCCTACCGATATCGGGCTGGCATTATATGCATCATTTATATAAATAATATTTTCTTTCTCTATTTTTTGAAATCTCATTGGAGTAAGCTCAAGATTTTTCAATCCATTACTTATTTCTTCATAAGATACTCCCATTTTCTTTCCTATTACTATTGCCATGGCTGTATTTATACAGTTATGCTTTCCATTTAGAGATACAGTATATTTTTTTTCTTCCATCTCAAAATACAGCCCCTCATCACTGTCAGTAAAATTTTTAATTTGATAGTTATTATTATTTTCATAACCTACTTTTATTCCATTAAGATCTTTAAGAAATGGATCATCTCCAAATACAATTAAATTTTCTGCTGAAACATATTTTACTAATTCAGTTTTTGCTTTAAAAACATTTTCTCTAGTTTTCAGGAACTCCAAGTGAGAGTCTCCTATATTAGTTATAACCCCAATATCAGGTTCAACTATACTAGATAATAAGTCTATCTCTCCAAAGCCGCTCATTCCTAATTCAAGAACTGCTGCTTCACATTTTTCATCTAATTGCAGAATTGTAAATGGGACTCCTATATGATTATTAAGATTTCCCATAGTTTTAGCAGTTACATATTTTTGGGACAATACAGAATATATCATATCTTTTGTAGTAGTTTTCCCATTGCTTCCAGTTATAGCAATAACTTTTACATCAAGAGTATGTCTGTATTTTTTAGCAAGCTCCTGCATACACTTTATAGTATCCTCTACTTTAATTACTCTTTTATCATTTCCTTTGTAATTATCAGCTATTACTAAGGCTGCACCTTTTTCAAGTACATCATCTATATAGCTGTTCCCATTATTTATAGCAAAAAACAGATCCCCTTTTTGGACTTTTCTGCTGTCCATAACTACATGACCTATTTCATTTTTTTCAACTACACTCTTTATTCCAAATATTTTATCCAGAATATTAAAAAGTATTTTCATTTTATCATTCCTTTTCCTTTTAAATACCTTTATTTTATCATTAAAAACTTTTGTATACAAGGATTTTCACAATTATTTCAAGCTCAATGCAAAATCATAAAGAGAAGCAAAAATATCTATTTTTCTATCTCCAAGTTTTTCCAATGTCTCCATACCATGACCTGTTTTTACTAGAATAGGAGTAAGACCAGCTTTCTGCCCAGCATCTATATCTGCAAGGGTATCTCCTACCATAAAAGAACCTGCTCTATCTATATCAAACTCTTTTATTGCAGCATCCAGCATTCCAGTATTTGGCTTTCTGCATATACAATCAGTTTTGTATTTTCCTACACCTTTTTCTGGATGATGAGGGCAGTAGTAGAATTTTTCTATTATTACTCCATTTTTTTCCAGTTCTTTTTTTATATGTTCATTTAATTTTTGAAGATCCTCTTCTGTATAATATCCCCTTGCTATACCAGACTGATTAGTTACAACTGCCATTGTATATCCAAGAGAAGAAAATATCTTTAGAGCCTCCACCACATTTTTTTCAAATTCAAAGTCTTCTATCCTATGAAGATAATCTTTTTCTACATTTATAGTTCCATCTCTATCCAGTAAAATTGCTTTTTTCATTTATAACATCCTTTATTTCATTTTTTATATTTTTTGGCAGATTTTCTGAATATATTATTCTCTCTTTCAGTAAAAAAACAACCACTTAAAATATACCTTATATTTTAATGTTTGTACATAATTTTTTTCAAAAAATAAAAAAAGCTTGGCAAGTTCCTATCCTCCCGGGAGGCTTCCCTCCAAGTACTTTCAGCGTTTACGGGCTTAACTTCTGGGTTCGGA
>ENA-ORTP01000668-ORTP01000668.1-human-gut-metagenome-genome-assembly--contig:-NODE-668-length-40888-cov-2.988710_pt1 | contig 40888 bp, 34 predicted proteins | sample MGYA00241913_ERZ509190 | MGnify/ENA primary metagenome ERZ509190 (study PRJEB26280, sample SAMEA2338839) | human gut metagenome | biome: human gut; feature: human-associated habitat; material: faeces...
CTTATAACTTTATCCACGGTATGCACCGCTTATACTTTCTCCATGCTATTCGTCAATCAGCGCTTTTTCCAATACCTGCTGCATATCTTCCACAAAGGTAATCTGCAGACCGTCTGTCACTTCTTTATCCAGTTCCCTGATATTTCTTTTATTTTTTTCCGGCACAAGCACTTCCTTCATGCCTGCGGCTTTTGCCGCCAGAAGCTTTTCTTTCAGTCCGCCGATTGGCAGCGCCTTTCCTCTGAGGGTAATCTCTCCCGTCATAGCCAGATCTCCTCTGACTTTTTTTCCGGTAATGGCCGACAGCATGGCTGTTGCCATGGTGATTCCTGCAGAAGGGCCGTCTTTTGGCACAGCGCCTTCCGGAATATGAATATGAATATCATGTTGTTCAAAAAACTCTCCCGCTATATCATATTGCCGGGCGATAGAACGAAGATAACTTAATCCAATCTGGGCCGATTCTTTCATGACATCCCCCATTCTTCCGGTGAGGGCCAGTTTTCCTTTTCCCGGCATCACATTGACCTCAATGGACAGGGTGTCTCCGCCTACGCTGGTCCAGGCCAGTCCACGGACAATGCCCACCTGTGGTCGGGTTGCTTTCTCCTCTTCCGAATAAGGCGGCATGCCCAGTAAATCTTCCAGATCTTTTTTATGTACTTCCAGTTTTTCTTCTCCCCGGATGATGGCTCTGGCTGCCTTTCGCATAATCCTTCCGATTTTTCGTTCCAGATCCCGCACACCCGCTTCTCTGGTGTAGGAGCGAATGATTTCGTAGAGCACCTCATCAGGAATCTCAATCTGCTCTTCTTTTATTCCGTTGGCTGCCCTCTGCTTACGAATCAGGTACTCTCTGGCAATATGATATTTTTCATTTTCGGTATAGCTGGATAATTCAATGATTTCCATACGATCCAACAGGGGTTTGGAAATTCTTTCCGGATCGTTGGCCGTGGCGATAAACAGCACCTCGCTAAGATCCAGCGGAACTTCCAGATAATGATCCCGGAAGTTTACATTTTGCTCTCCATCCAACACTTCCAGCAGTGCGGAAGCCGTATCCCCTTTATAATCGCTGCTGACCTTATCAATTTCGTCCAGGAGCATCAGAGGATTTCTCACTCCTGCCTGACGGATACCTTCGGCAATTCTGCCGGGCATGGCGCCCACATAGGTCTTTCGGTGTCCCCGGATTTCCGCTTCATCATGTACGCCTCCCAGAGATAAACGAACATATTTTTTATTGAGCGCTCTGGCAATGGAACGGGCAATGGAAGTTTTTCCTGTTCCCGGCGGTCCCACCAGACACAGAATCGGCGTTTCTCCCTTTTTCGTCAGAGAACGAACCGCCAGATAATCCAGAATACGTTCCTTCACTTTTTTCAAACCATAATGATCGGCTTCCAGAATTTCCGTGGCTTTATTGAGATCTTTATTATCTTTGGATGCCTTTTTCCATGGCATCTCCAACATATTTTCGATATAATTTCGCATGACGATACTTTCGGACGCCATGGGCGGAACACCTTTAAACCGGCTGATTTCTTTGCGGATTTTTTCTTTTACTTCTTTTGTCGCATTCAGTTTCTCACATTTTTCCAGATACTCTTCTGCTTCGGAAACAATATCTTCTTCTCCCAGTTCCCGACGAATAACTTTCTGTTGTTCTCTGAGCAGATAATCTTTCTGATTTTTATCTACATTTTTCTTGACTTTTTCTGCAATCTGATTACGAATATCGCTGATTTCAGCTTCTTCCATAAGAATAGCCATCAGCATTTCCGACTGCCGGATCACATCGGTTTCTTCCAGAAACTCCTGCTTTTTTTCTAGTTCAAAAGGCAATTCTGAAGCCAGTTCATACATTAACTGTTCCAGATTTCCCTTATCCACGGCCGCCTGTATCTGATTATGCAAAAACCCGGGATTTTTCTCAAGAAAACTGTCCAAAAGATCACAGATCATCCGGAAAATCGCCGTCTCCTGCGTTCCCGGTTCCGGGTGATGAACAGCGTGGATTTCTTCCACCATGGCCCATGGGCAGGGTTCCACATCCTGATAGTCCAATACTCTGGCCCGCATCGTTCCTTCCACAAATACCCGCAGGATTCCCTGTCCGGCTTTCACCATCTGCTGGATTTTTGCCAGTGTTCCCACTTGATAGAGGTCCTCTTTTTCCGGTTTTTCCACGGCAGGATCTTTCTGGTTCAGCAGAAAGATCTGCTGGTTATGGTTTATGGCTTCTTCTAATGCTTTTAAGGATTTTGCACGGGAAACTTCAAAAAACACCGATGTACCCGGATAAACCATCTTGCCTCTGAGGGCAAGCACCGGGAATGATATATTCTCCATATAATTCCTCCTTTTTAAGCACTATGATAAAAGGCCGGCACAGTAAATGTATGAACATCTGCTTGTGTCAGCCTGTATTTCATGATGCTAGGCAATCTCGTTGCTGCTTTTTTTCCTGTGTTTTTTTGTCATATTTTTTTTGCTTACAGGCTCGTCGTGGAATGTCAGGATCGGTTCCCCTGTTCCTTCCACCGCTTCTTTCGTGATGGTACAAGACGCCACAAGTTCATCGGAAGGAATGGTGTACATCAGATCCATAACCACGGATTCCATGATGGAACGTAATCCTCTGGCTCCGGTTTTCCTTTCAATGGCCTTTGCCGCAATAGCCTTCAGGGAATCATCGGTAAATAGTAATTCCACACCGTCAAGCTCAAAAAGTTTCTGATACTGTTTTACCAGAGCGCTCTTTGGCTCTGTTAAAATACGGATCAGCGCTTCTTCATCCAGAGGATCAAGAGATACGTTGACCGGAACACGTCCGATAAACTCCGGAATCAGTCCGTATTTTACAAAATCCTGCGGCAGCACCTGTTTTAACAGTTCACCCACATCTCTCTTTTCTTTTTCTACGATTTCTGCCTGGAAACCGATGGCTTTCTTTCCAATGCGGCTTTCGATGATTTTCTCCAGTCCCGCAAAAGCGCCTCCGCAGATAAAAAGAATGTTGGTGGTATCAATCTGTAAAAATTCCTGATGGGGATGTTTTCGTCCTCCCTGCGGTGGAACAGATGCCACTGTCCCTTCAAGAATTTTCAAAAGCGCCTGCTGAACTCCTTCTCCGGAAACATCTCTGGTGATGGATGTGTTTTCCGATTTTCTGGTAATTTTATCAATTTCATCAATGTAAATAATTCCGGTCTGCGCCCGTTCAATATCGTAATCAGCCGCCTGAATGAGTTTTAACAGGATATTCTCCACATCTTCACCCACATAGCCGGCTTCTGTCAGGGCTGTGGCGTCTGCAATGGCAAATGGCACATTTAGCAGTCTGGCCAGTGTCTGTGCCAGAAGAGTCTTTCCGGAACCTGTAGGTCCAAGCATGATAATATTACTTTTCTGTAATTCTATATCGTAACTTTTGTCTGATAGAATCCGTTTATAATGGTTATATACGGCCACAGACAAAACCTTTTTTGCCTCTTCCTGTCCGATGACATAATCATCCAGAAATTCTTTCATCTCCTTTGGCTTCATGAGATTGATTTCCTGTGCGTCATCATTGTATTCTTCAAATTCGTCTTCCATGATTTCTGTGCATACTTCGATACACTCATCGCAAATGTATACACCTTTTGGACCAGCAACCAGTTTTCTTACCTGATCCTGCGTCTTGTTACAAAATGAGCAGCGGAACTGCTTGTTATTGTCTGTTCGTGATGCCATTTCTTCACCTCTTTAACTGTCCTTATTCAGGAAAGGACTGCCGCAGCAATCTCTGCAACAGTCCTGTCACGCTTACTGTCTTCTGTCCACAACAGCATCGATCAGTCCATATTCCAACGCTTCCTGTGCGGTCATATAGTTGTCGCGCTCTGTGTCAGCTTTAATTCTTTCGTAAGTCTGTCCTGTATTCTCTGCCAGAATACGATTTAATTTTTCCTTGATCTGCAAAATGTGCTCTGCAACGATCTCAATTTCTGTAGCCTGGCCCTGTGCTCCTCCCGATGGCTGGTGAATCATAATCTCCGCATTAGGAAGGGCAAGACGTTTACCCTTGGTTCCTCCTGCCAGAAGGAAGGCACCCATACTGGCTGCCATACCCATACAGATTGTGGAAACATCACATTTAATAAACTGCATGGTATCGTAGATAGCCATACCGGCGGTTACGGATCCGCCTGGACTCATAATATAAAGGTTGATATCCTTTTCCGGATCCTCTGCTTCAAGGAAAAGCATCTGTGAAACAACCAGACTGGCTGTCACGTCATTGACTTCTTCTCCAAGAATGATAATTCTGTCTTTTAATAAACGGGAATAAATATCATAAGATCTCTCTCCCTGACTTGTCTGTTCTACGACATAAGGTACCAAACTCATATTATACCTCCTGAAACCTTATTTTAGGCTTCTGTAACCACTGCCTGCTCTGCAATAAATTCTACTGCTTTCTGAACGGCAATGTCTTTCTTCATATTCTCTTTTTCAGCATCTCCCATGAAGGACGCAATCTGCTCTTTATCCATCTGGTACATGGAAGCCATTCTTTCGAACTCTTTATCCAGATCCTCATCGCTTGCTTCGATGGACTCAGCCGCTACGATGGCAGAAAGAACAAGGCTGCTCTGGATTCTCTTCATTGCTTCCGGTTTCATGCTTTCTTCAAAAGTATCCGGATTCTGTCCGGTAAACTGTAAATACTGTTCAAAGGAAATTCCCTGATAGGTTACTCTCTGTTTAAATTCCTGAACCATCTGTTCTACCTGAGATTCCACCATAGCTTCCGGAATATCCATCTGTGCACCTTCGATTGCTTTTTCTACCAGTGCGTTTTCCATAGCGTTCTTTGCCTGCTCTTCTTTGGAAGCCAGCAGTTTTGCACGGATGTCTGCTTTATACTCATCCATGGAATCAAACTCTGTCGTATCCTGTGCGAAATCATCATCCAGTTCCGGCAGCTGTTTTTCTGTAATGCCCAGTACTTTTACATGGAAGCTTGCAGGTTTTCCTGCCAGTTCCGGCGCATGGTACTCTTCAGGGAAAGTTACTTCCACATCTTTTTCATCGCCGATGTTAAGACCTACCAGCTGATCTTCAAAAGTATCGATGAAAGAATGGGAACCAATTTCCAGTTTCTGGCTTTCTGCTGTACCGCCGTCAAATGGAACACCGTCGATGGTTCCGGCATAGTTCAGGGTGATCACGTCGCCGTCTTTTACCGCTCTGTCTTCGATGGTCAGTTCTCTTGCGTTCTGCATCTGTGCTTTTTTCAGTTCAGCTTCTACTTCTTCGTCTGTAACTTCTACTTTATCTTTGGTTACTTCCAGTCCTTTGTACTGGCCTAAGGTTACTTCCGGTTTTACTGCTACTTCTGCAGTGAATACAAAAGTCTCGCCCTTACCAATCTTTGTCACATCCACTTCCGGACGGGAAACCACGTCAAGACCTGTTTCCTCCAGAGCGTCTGCGTAAGCTTTAGGCATAATGTCGTTTGCAGCGTCTTCATAGAAAATACCTGCGCCATAGGTCTTTTCAATTACGTTCATCGGTACTTTTCCTTTACGGAATCCCGGAAGATTAAAAGTACCTTTCTTTTTATTGTATGCTCTCTTGCAGGCAGCATCAAACTCGGCTGCTTCCACCTCGATGGTCAGCTTTGCCATATTATGTTCTAATTTTTCAACCTGTACACTCATTGATGTATCCTCCTTAAAAAAATCTGTTCCTTATGATAACGGAAGCCATGATGAAAAGAGCAGCAAGCCACTCTTTCTGCCTTACCGTCTGTTTTTCCTTTATATACGAAAACACATTTTAACATTATAGCATGTTAGTTTTACGCTGTCTACACCTTTTTTAAGGGCTTTCTCCCCATTTTTTTTAAGGTTATCTCTGCTTCTGGCCATCGGCTTTTTTTCTTTGTAAAACAAGGTTCCCCGGAAGAACTCTTTTGGTCGTCGGAACTGGCTTTTCTCATTGAAATAAGCCGTCGCCGGAAGGATTTCCGACGACGGCTTTATCTTTCGCTTTACAGATACATGGCTTATTCTTCGCTTCTGCCTGCCATTTCCTGTTCCTGTTTTTTAATCATTTTACGCACCATCTCTCCGCCGATGGAACCTGCTTCTTTCGCTGTGATGTTTCCGTTATATCCCGGTTTTAAATCCACACCGATCTCATTGGCCACTTCCATTTTAAAGCGGTTCATTGCGTCTTTTGCTTCTGGTACTTCCATCTGATTTGCTGTGGTATAGTTTTTTGCCATTGTTTTTTACCTCCATCTAAACAGGAGACATCCGGATTGCTCTCTTCATTGTAATGCTCATGAATAGTTTCTCTATTGTCATCGGTATGCGTCTCACTTCCGTGAGGCGCATCAAAAGCTTTTGTTTACCGTACACCTATTATCTGCAATATGTCTGCAATTATGATGGAAGTTTTTGTCTGTGACTTTTCTTATGGCTTTCTTTTTTTGTGATTTTTAATTCAACTGAATTTTTTATAAAATCAATGCCGGGATTTCCTCCGGATGACGGACAAAGATTTCTCCGCCCAGTTCCTGAAGCAGTTCTTTTTCCCTGAATCCCCATTCGCAGAGAATATGATCCATACCGCAGTTTTTTGCTGTGGCAAGATCCACCTCCGAATCTCCCACATAAACGGACTCTTCTTTGGTACTTCCCAGTTCCTTCAATGCTTCCACTACGGTATCCGGCGCCGGTTTTTTTCGGATGCCTTCACTCTCTTTTTCCCCGATCGCCACAGGAATCCATCCTTTAAAATAAATTTCATTTAATTCTTTCACAGCAAAATCTGCTTTATTGGAGACAATGGCCATCTTGATCTTTTTTTCTTTTAAAACAGCGATCAGCTCCATGATTCCATCATAGGGTCTGGTCAGATCATTACAATGTTCCCCGTAATGTCCTTTAAAATCTGCCATCACCTTTTCAAAATCACAGTTTTCTCTGCCATCCGGAACAGCCTGTTCCATCAGTCTGACAATGCCGTTTCCGACAAACTTTCTGACCTCGTCCAGCGTCCGGGCAGGAAACCCCTGCTGTTTAAGGGCATAGTTTACACTGTTTTTCAAATCTTCCAACGTATCCAATAACGTACCATCCAAATCAAAAATCACTGTATTTTTTTTATTCATTTTTTTCTCCCCACTTAGAAAACAACCATTAACGATGAAGCATTTTTCTGGAAATGCTTCGAATATCTTTTGCGCCACACATGGCCATGGTATCTTTTAATTCGGCGCCCAGTTTATCAATATAGGCCCGGACGCCTTCTTCCTGTCCTCCATAAACAGCGTGTACAAACGGTCTTGCGATCAGTACGGCGTCAGCGCCCATGGCAATGGCTTTAAAAATATCTATACCGCTTCTTATTCCGCCATCCACAAGGATCTTCATGCGGCCCTCATTCCATTCCACAATTTCCTCCAGCACTTCTGCTGTCGACGGCGTCTGGTCAAGCACCCGTCCGCCATGGTTGGACACCACAATTGCGGACGCCCCGGCTTCCCAGGCTTTTTTTGCTCCTTTTACCGTCATGATGCCCTTAAGGATAAAAGGACGTTCCGCTTCGTGAATGAGCAAAGATAATTCTTCCACGGTCTTATTTCCGGCAGGCGGCGTCATATTTTTAAGAAATGGCAGACCAGCCGCGTCAATATCCATGGCTGCCATCATGGCTCCACTGTCAAAGACCAGATCCAGTTTTTCATGGATTATTTCCATATTCCATGGTTTTATGGTCGGAATCCCCCGGCCCCCATTTTCTTTAATGGCTCTCGCCGCCGCCTGAAAAACCAGCGGATCTGTTCCGTCTCCGGTAAATGCGGCAATCCCGTTTTTTGCACAGGCAGATACCAGGATCCGGTTATATTCTTCATCGTCATATTTATCTCCATAATGCATGCGCATTGCGCCTACCGGCCCGGCGAAAAACGGATAGGCAAAGGTCTCTCCAAATAAAGTGATCCGGGTATCCGGCTCCACAGGATCGCCGATGGTATCCATATTAATACGGATCTTTTTCCACTGCTCATAATTACGGATGGCCACATCCCCAATGCCCTTGGCACCCGGTCCGGGTATCTGGTTTTTGCAGGCCCGTCCGTCACATACCGGACAAACTCTGCAATATGGTCCGACTTCTCCTTTTGCCTGTTTCATTACTTCTTCATAGGTCATTTTTTTCTCCCCTTTCCTTCTGGCCCTGCCTTTGCTTATCTTCGTCATGCCATATCTTTATCGTTTCTTGATTTTTTTCTTACCATGATTATACCAGAAATTGATTATCGTGTTAATCCTGAATATTTTTTCTTTTACCTTATTTCACCGGAATAAAGAATTTCGCTTGCAAAACTTCCTCGCCAAGCGCAGCCGCATCTGCGATGCCTTCTTTTTGTGGGAGTATGCATCCCCCGGAAGGGTTTTATTTGGCTGGAAAAGGCATAATTTCCTGTCAAAAAAAGGCCGTTGTATCTTCCTGATTTTTCATCATCAGTATACAACGACCTTTCAGGAATCTTTATCCTATCTTGTCTTCCTGTTATTCTTTAAAATTTTTATATGCGTCAAACTCATCAAGTATCGTCTGTTCCGGCGCTTTTGTCAGCAGACTGACCACAATAATGAACAGCAGACTGATGATAAATCCAACCAGAAGAGAATATAAACCTGTGGCTTTTCCCAGTGTCTGTCCGCCCACCAGAGGGATATAATCCCAGATGATTACCGTTGCCGCACCGGAAATCAGTCCGGTAATAGCGCCCGGCAGATTGGCTCTCTTCCAGAAAAGACTCATGATCACCAGCGGACCGAAGGCTGCGCCAAGACCGGCCCAGGCATTGGAAACCAGATCCATGACTGAACTTTCCGGATTCCATGCGATGAAAATCGCCAGAACCGCTACCGCCACCGTGGTGATACGTCCGATTTTCAGTACAGCTTTATCTGAAGCCTTTGGATTAAGAATATCCTTATAAATATCTGCAGATACAGAAGAAGAACATACCAGAAGCTGTGAATCCGCCGTGGACATGATGGCTGCCAGAATACCGCAGAGGAATAATCCTCCAATGAACGGCAATGGCAGATATTCCATGAACACTTTCTTGATCATCTCCACAAATACGGACTCGGCGGAAGCTGCACCGGCAGTTTCTCCTAAAATCTCCGGCATCAGGAAGGCACGGCCCACCAGACCGATGATCACCGCCAACGACAGGGAAATCGCCACCCAGGTAATGGCAATGGCTGAAGATTTTTTCAGTTCTTTTTCATTTTTAATGGCCATAAAGCGCACCAGGATATGCGGCATACCGCAGTAACCAAGACCCCAGGCCAGGTTAGAAACAATTTCTACCAGCGTAATTGGATGATCTCCGTTATACATCAGGCTCAGATAATGTCCCGACTGCACACCGGACTGCATCAGCAAATCTTCAAAAGAACCGCTGACATATCCCCAGGCCACAATCGGCACGATCAGCAGCGCGATAAACATCATGGAACCCTGCACAAAGTCCGTCGTACAAACAGCCAGAAATCCACCCATGAACGTGTAAACCAGAATAACTGCCGCACCAATCAGCAGCGCCAGATGATAATCAATACCAAAGACCGTATTAAATAATTTTCCTCCGGATGCCAGCGCAGAAGCGGTGTATACCAGGAAGAAAATCACCACGATGGCGGAAGAAATCCCCAGCAAAATTTTCTTCTTATCATGGTAGCGATTACCGAAAAACTCCGGTAAAGTCATGGAGTTATTTGCCACGATGGTATAGGAACGAAGCGGTTTTGCCACAATCAGCCAGTTGGCAATGGTTCCCAGGCCAAGGCCAATGGCGATCCATGCCTGACCTGTACCAAGCGCATAGACAGCCCCCGGCAGTCCCATCAATAACCATCCGCTCATATCAGAAGCCTGCGCAGACAAAGCTGCCACAGGACCGGAAAGTCCTCTTCCTCCTAAGAAATAATCATCTGCTCCTGTTGTCTGTTTCATGCACCAAACACCGATGACGATCATAAACAACAGATAAGCAGCAAAGGCAACTAAAATTGCCACAGTTGTCATAGACATTGCTTTTTCCTCCTCATCTATTTTCTCACTTGAAAAAAACTATAAGATTAATTATACTAAATTCTTAGATAAGGTAAAGCGACAATGTTTTACGATAAATTTATTATATATGACATTTTGTCATGTATGCATTATAAATTGTGAGGGATAATCCATGGACTTTAATAAATATCTTATTTTTCTGGAAGTGGCCAGACAGGAAAATATTTCAAATGCAGCGAAAAATCTCGGCTATACGCAGTCCGGCATCAGTCATACCCTAAAGCGAATGGAACAGGAGATGCAGCTTACTCTGTTTTACCGGGACAGAAGCGGCGCGCATCTCACGGAATCCGGGAAAAAGCTCTATCCCCACATTGCCCAGATGGTACAATGTCAGGAAAATCTGCGGCAAACCATCCACTCCCTGCATAATCTTCACGAAGGAACTTTAAACATCGGCACATATTCCAGTATTTCCAGACAATGGCTGCCTTCCATCATTCATCGGTTTAAGTCCGATTACCCTTCCATTAAAGTTCATTTCAAGGAAGGAGGAAATGAAGATATTATTCGCTGGATCGACCGCCATGAGGTCGATCTAGGCTTTTTAAGCGCCTGTTTCCATGAGGATTATGAATGGATTCCTCTGGCTGAAGATCCCCTGATGGCCGTTCTCCCTAAAAATTATCCGGCAGAACACCCTCATTTTTTTTCCAAACAGGATAACCAGGCTTTTCCGTTGGAAAAATTTAATGCGCAAACCTTTATCATCTCTGCGCTGGGTACGGATGTCGACATCCATCACACTCTGGAAATCCATGATATTCATCCGGATATTCAGTATTCTGCCCAGGATGATTATACGATCATTTCCATGGTGGCCTGTAATCTGGGCATCAGCATCCTGCCCAAACTGGTTCTGGACCACCATAACGCCGATGTGCTTACCCTTCCGCTCAATCCTTTTACCACCAGACAACTGGGGATTGCTCTGTCTTCGGGTAAACTGGCTTCGCCGGCTACCCTGAAGTTCATTGCCTATGCCAGAGAGTATATCGAGGGACTTTCTTTTTCCCAACAAAATCCTCTTTCCGTCCCGAAAAAACCGCAATAAAAAAGACCAGCGAGAAAGGCCGGGGAAGATAAAAACTTCCCCTTCCGTTTTCTGTCTGGTCTTTTTCTTTCCAGTCTGCTCGATTCAACTTTATTCTACTTTATTCTTATACAATGGTTCTGCTTCTTCCCGATGGAAAATAAAAGTATCCGATTTATTTAACACAATCTTTTCGTTGGTCTCACTGACCTGATGAATGGTTATTTTATCTCCATCCTGTAAAGATCCACTGCCAATTTCTATCACCCGGTCGCTCAACAGACGGGAACTCACCTTGATTCCATTGACAAATACCCTGCTGTAATCAGTAAAATTCCTGCCCAACAAAAGATAACGACCTTCATCCTGTTTGACCTGTTCCACCTTCACCGGATTCAAACTGAAGCAAAGGGTTGTCGGTTTGCGTTCTTTTTGCCCTTCTCCGATAAAATCCGCCCCATAAAGCATATCATATTCCAGCAGTTTGAGATTTTTTCCTTCTTTTTTTGTTCCTCTCATGGTCTGATGGAACTGGTTGATTGCTCCATTATGGATATTCACCTGATCAAGAACCTTTGACGCCAACTGATAAGCTTTCAGATTTTCTGATTCCTTCGCTTTATTCTTCTGGTTATAGCCAAAATTATCCCAGATAAAATACGGCGTTTCATATTTTGTTCCTTCCGCCAGTTCCGCGGTTTCAATATCCATTCCCGGAAGATGATCTCCATAAGCGATAACCATGGTATCTTCTTCATACGTCGATAACTTCTGCAGCAGCGTCTGCACAAAGGCATCCATCTCATTAATCTGGTTGACATAATAGGTTAGCTGATTCAGATATTTTTCAGGATAATTTTCTCCGCTGACTCTGATTTTGGCATCTTCCTGGGGACCGGTCGGATAATCGCCATGCCCCTGCACGGAGATCGTATAAATCATATCCGGCAGAACCGTCCTGTTCATGGTATCTAAAATATACTCGGTCAACATGGCATCTTTCGCCCAGCCGGCCTCATTTCTGCTTTTCACCTTCATATTCTCTATACTGATAAAATTATCTATACCCAGATTAGTGAATACTTTATAGCGATCATAAAAAGAAGCATTATTATTATGAATCACCGTACTCTTATAAGAAAGATCCTTCAACCAGTAGGCGATACTGTCACAGGTTTTATTTTGCAGAACACTTCGGTAAGGATATTCGCCCGTACCAAAATAATCCACATTCATTCCCGTCAGCACTTCAAACTCTGTATTGATCGTTCCGGCGCCATAGACGGGAACCCGCAGCCTTCCGGCTGTATAGTTTTTCTGTATTTCATGAAAATACGGAATAGGATCTTCACTGAATTTCAGGTCTTTGATCTTCGTCGGATCAAAAAAGGATTCCAACTGAATGAAAATAATATTCGGTTTTCTGGCCGTTTCGCCGTTTTCCTGCTGTTTTTTTTCATGGATTCCCTTTGCCATTTTTTTGCGTAGTCTCTCTACCTGCTCACGACTGTAATCAATGGGTCGATCAATTCCCGTATCCAAAGCCGTAACACAAAAGCCGTAGACAACGCCATAATCTTGATAACCGGCAATCAGATTATCAAACTTGCTGATAAGCTGTCCTTTACCTACTCCCACATAGGTAATCCCGCCAAACAGCAGCAACATAACCAGCACCAGACAGGCATTGGCTCTTACGTCAAAGGACTTTTTCGATACCGGAGAATACAAATAGAGACAAACGCCTGCGATCACGGCAACGATCAGCACAATGACGATCAGCACGATCTGCCATAATTCCAGATAACTGTTTAAAATGGGCAGAATGGATTTGACCAGCGTCAGATCTACCGCTGTAAAGGGCGTCTTCCGTCCATTGAGCACAATCCCGTTGACGATTCCGATGACAACCCAAAATCCGGTGACCACCACATAAGTAAATTTCTTTTTCCGGGCAATGAACACCACCGCCAAAAACATAAAAAGAATCAATACATTAAACAAAAAAACAAAAGTTCTTTCCTGAATAAAGTCCAGAACCCCTGCCATGGATTTTCTTCCCATATACTCCAGAAACAGATTCATCACAAAAGCGGTGAGCAGATTGCAAAAGAATACCTTTCGATTAGAGGGATTCCAAATTTTCTTCCACATGATATATCCTTTCCTCACGGATCAATTTCCTGCACGAGAACAGCCTGCACAATAAACCGTCCATCCTCGGTATCCGAAGTACAGGTTGACAGAGTAACTGCCGGCTGCACAGAAGACAAATCTGCGGCCGTGTCATACTGGGACGCCGCTTTCTGCTCTGCCAGCCACAAGGCATAGTCGCTCTCCCTGGCAAAGTCAACCATATATGCCTCCGTATCTTTCTGGACATTGATTTCTCTGGCGGCAAAAATTTCATATTCTCTGGCGGTTTTGGGTGTGATCACCCAGATTTTCGGATGTTTGCGATAATCTGCCTCGCCATTGTAGGTGACATCATACAGTTTTTTCAATTCGCCAAACATCGCTCCCGTTTTCAGGTTATGCCCGTAAATGATGCTGTTATCTGAAGAAAAATCTGTACTGCACAGGGCATCCAGAAAAATTGCCCCGGAAAAATTTTTCTTTTTTTCAAAGGTATGATGAAGATAGAACGTATTGTCCTCTCCCTGCACGACAGGATAGTTTATCGACGTATCCGGGATATACAGCCACGCTGCAATATCCTCATTGACGGTCGCAAGAGAAGCAAAATCAACCTTAATCGGACATTTTTCTTTCCCTTTTTTCTCCTTTTGTGCGTCTTCTGCTGTTCTTTCCACGTATTTTGTCAATTCCCGGTATTCTTCTTCTCCGTCATGATAACCACGATAATATCCGTATAGTTTCCAGCCGGAAAATCCTGCGACAACCAGACAGAACAAAAGCAGTAAAGCAGAAAATCCCCCTCGCTTCTTCTTTTTCATAAATATTACCTACTTTAACCGCAGAGGGATGCCGCTGATGGAAATGTAAACTTCATCACTGAGGGAAGCGATAAACTGGTTGGCTTTGCCGCCAATATCACTGAAAATCCTGCCCAGACGATAAGAAGGCACAACCGACATTCCAATCTCATTGGTCACCAGAATCAGGGTCTTGTCCCCATCTCTTGCTCCTTTGATCACATCACTTAACTCCATCATCACCTGTGCTTCCAGATCCTCGATTTCTTTTTTCGTGATTTTCTCAAAGTCCCTCTCTTCTTCCAGAAGGATGTTGGTGATCATTACCGTCACGCAATCCAGCAAAATCGTATCTTTTTCTGTATTTTTAATCACTTCTCCCAGAGAATGATAGCCTTCATAAGTTCCCCATTCCGGATCTCTTCTTTCCTGATGAATCCGAATGCGTTCTTTCATATCGTCATCAAGAGGAATCGCTGTTGCCAGATACAATACGCTCCTTCCTCCATATTCCACAGCTTTTTTCTCTGCCAGCACACTTTTTCCACTTCGGCTTCCACCGGTTACCGTAATCACTTTAGACATAGTTCCTCTCTCCTTTCAAGATGCTTTTGGCTTGAGCATGGAAATCTCTGCTCTGTATATATAACTTGTGACAGTCATCACGGAAATCATCGTAATCCAGAAACTGCTGAGCACATAACCCAGACAAATATTGACGCTGTTGATAATGGCAAAAAGCGTCTTTGCATAAATGGCAATCAGAAACGATTGTTTTATGGTCACAAATTTTCCTTCCGGCGATTGCACCCCTGCCCGGCAGATCAGGCCGAAGGCCAGCGCCATGAGCAGATACTGTATGGTCTTTGATAAAAGGCTAAACAAAAAATACATAAACATGGCTGCTCCAATTGCCGGCATGGCATTGACCAGCGTCTGGTTATTTACGGTGATTCCTCCCAGTTGATTTAAAGACACTTCGGAAACATTTTTTCCCACCCGCATCAAAAGATTTGTTTTACTCATCAGAATTTCTTCCTGATAATCTACTTTAAAATCTGATTCTTTAAATTTTTCCACGGAAGAATCTACCTGTACGCGGATAATTCCACCGATGGTAAAATCAATAGGCTCTTCGGTATGCAGCGTTCCGTTTTCCATGGTAAACTCCGGCAGACGATTTAAAAACAGATTTTTAAACCCTCCCACGCTGGCCGTCCATGCGCCAAACGGAATGATGGTATCAATCAGAAGAAGGAAAACCATCAGCAAGAAAACATACATCACATGATGCCCTGTCTTTTTTTCCAAAAGTGTTTTATAATTTCTCGGTTGAAAACAGGCAATATAATATTGCCTGAAAAACCCTGTCTGCTTATCCTGATCCATGTATTCCTCCCACTAACGATAGAGAATAGAGGCAGCCACTTCCTCCGCTCTGTCTTTTCCCATCAAAACTTCAATCAGCGTCAGGGCAAAAGGAATCGCCGTTCCCACTCCTCTGCTGGTAATCACATGACCATCCCTTACCACGGCTTCTTCCACGTAAGAACCACAGCATTTCGGGTCTACGCAGTCCGGATAACTGGTTGCTCTTTTTCCCTCCAGGAAACCAAGTCCGGCAAAAACAGAAGGCGCCGCACAGATTGCTGCAAGAAATCCACCCCGGTCATTCTGTTTCTTCAGTAAAGCGGCAAGACCCTGATGTTCTTTTAAATGCGTGGTTCCCGGCATTCCTCCCGGCAGAACCAGCATATCCGCCATCTTTTCTTTTTCCGCTTCCAGCTCTTCGATGAACAGATCGCTTTCCACCCTGATCTCATGGGCACCCACGATCTGCTTTTTTCCTGTGACGGAAACCGTTTTTACTTCTGCGCCCGCCCTCCGAAGCAGATCCACAGCGGTAAGGCCTTCCACCTCTTCAAACCCGTCAGCAAGGAACACATATACTAATTTCTTCATAGAAATAACCTCCTGTGATAAAATGCTTACCCTAAATTGTAACTTATCCAGAAATAATTATCAAGTCCGGTCATAATTATTTCACGTTTCCCTGTTTTTCTTTCTTTTTCTATTTCTCTTTTTTGTTTTTCTTTCTTTTCCTACCTCAGCTTTTTTGTTTTTCTTTATTTTTCTATCTCAGCTTTTTTGTTTTTCTTTATTTTTCTATTTCAGCTTTTCTGTTTATCTGTTATCTTTATATAAGAACTGCCATCTGTCTCCCATACAGGCGGATGGACGCTGCATATTTTTACACACAAAACGTTCCTCTGTTGCTGTTATTTCAGAACAACACAGGAACTCCATTCTGCAGAAACGCCGGTTTTTGTAAAAGAAAGAAGAAAAGAGGTTATTTATGGAAATTGAACGTAAATATTTAGTGAAAAACTTGCCCGAAGATTTAGCATCTTATCCCCATGATCAGATTGTCCAGGCCTACATCTCCACAGATCCGGTCATCCGCGTGCGGCAAAAAAATCAGTCTTATCTCCTTACCGTAAAATCTTCCGGTCTTCTGGCCAGAGAAGAAACTGAGATGTTGATTTCTGCCGAAAGCTTTCATCATCTCTGTCAGAAAAAAGACGGGATTCTCATCGAAAAGACCCGGTATAAACTTCCGGAGCCCCATGGCTATACCATCGAGCTGGATGTATTCCACGGAGCTTATGCCGGTTTCCTCATGGCAGAAATCGAATTTCCTACTCTGGAAGAAGCCAATGATTATACGCCCCCTGCCTGGTTCGGCTGCGATGTGACCATGGATCCCCGTTTCCATAATTCCAGCATGAGCGCCCGCTCCCCGGAAGAAATCCACGATTTTCTCTCCATCCTTTTACCGGATATACAGAACAAATAAATCCCGCCCATTTGATCCCTCTAATCCATTTCACAGCTTATCTGTGCGATATTTGGCAGTTAACGATATTTTAACACAATCGTAAGGATTATCTGGTATCTTTTTTCCTATAAATAGACTATAATATATCTGTTTCGTTTTCCATTCTTCATCATCAGACATTTCATGGAAAGATTGATGACAAACGAAAGAAACAATATTATGACGGAAAGGACGTACCCATGAGAAATAAAGAACAGACAACTAAACCGCAGGAAGAAAAGAAAGCTGCCGGACGAAGAACCGCACGAAAAAAGACTTCTTCCTCTCATACCAAATGGATTGCCGTCGCTGCAGTTGCCGCCGTTGTTTTGCTTTATGGCGCAGGCGTTTATCATTATAAAAGCCATTTTTTGCGCAATACCTATATCAATAACACCAAAGTTGGCGGCATGACCGTGGATGAAGCAGAGAAAACCTTTACCCAGGATTTTGCTTCCCATAAAATAGCCATCAAAGAAAAAGAACGGACAGAGATCATCGATCCACAAGATGTGGACGCAGTGATTGCCGTGGGTTCTCAGGTTCAAGATCTTTATGATTCCATGAACCCATGGACATGGTTTATGAATTTCTTTGGAAAAAAAGATCACACCGTAGCACTGGACGTCACGTATGATCAGGAGAAGCTGAAGACGGTTGTCGATAATTTGGAATGTTTTGCCAAAGCCAATGTGGTTGCTCCAAAGGACGCCTACATCAAAGCCGGAGAAACCAAATTTGAAATCGTACCGGAAGTTCTCGGCAATACGGTAAAGAAAAAACAGCTTCTACAGCTGATCGGCACAGATCTGGCCACCGGCGTAACCAGCATTCATCTGGAAAAGGAAGATCTTTATAAACTTCCGTCCTATTATGAAAAAGACCAGGTCGTTCAGGACGCTCTTGCCGCGGCCAATACATATACCCACGGCACCATTACCTACGATTTTAAATATACCACGGAAACCGTAGACTATAACATTTCCAAAGACTGGGTCAATATCTCCAAAGATTTTAAAGTCACCCTTTCCGATGAAAAAATCGGAGACTATGTCGAAGATCTGGGAAATAAATATAATACCATGGGCGCTGCCCGGGATTTCACCACCTCCGCCGGCAATAAAATCAATGCCTATGGCGGCGACTATGGATGGAAGATCTATTTTGATAAAGAAAAAGAAAAACTGGAGAAAAACTTAAAAAGCGGAAAAAATGTAAACCGTGAACCAGTATATTCTTACAAAGCCAAATGCCGTAATTCTGCCAAAGACGATATTGGCGATTCCTATGTGGAAATCAGCATTGCCCGACAGGAAGTCTGGCTGTACATTGACGGAGAATGCATTATGAATTCTTCCTGTGTTACCGGCACGCCTCCAAATGCTTCCACCTATACCGGAGTCTATGCGCTTACCTATAAAAAGAGTCCGGACGTACTGACCGGACCGAACGCCGGAGGCGGCTCCTACAGTTCGAAGGTTACTTTCTGGATGCCGTTTAACGGTAATCAGGGTATGCATGACGCTTCATGGAGAAGCAGTTTTGGTGGTTCCATTTATAAAACCAACGGTTCTCACGGTTGTGTTAATCTTCCGTACTCCGCTGCAGCCACCCTGTATAAACATATTGACGCCGGATTCCCGATTGTGATTTATTAAGAGATTACGCAGATCATTCTTACGAAAAACGAATCTGTAGCAACAAATAAAAAGCCAGCCAGATGATCAAATGAGGAAACTCATCCTGATTTTCTGGCTGGTTTTTATTTTATCTTCTTACTTTTACTCCTCGGGTATCTCTGGACATCAGCTTGATTTTCTGGAAATATAATTCTTTTTCTTTATAAATAATGTGTTCTCCGGCCGAAGCATCGGTCAGATAAATCTGTTTAACACAGTCATCCTCTTTTAAGCTCATTCCCCGTATCCCAAGAGCATTTTTTTTCTTCTGGGAAATTTCTCCCAGAGGGAAACGAAGAAAATATCCCTGCTCGCTTTGCATAACCAGATAACTACTGTCTTTCTTTTGTCCATCAACAGGAACAATGGCAATAAGTCTGTCGCCTTCCCCCAGTTTCGTTGCCGCCACTTTTTTCTTCTGTACAATAAATTCTTTTCCTTCCACCAGTTTGGATAACGAAGAAGCGGTGACAAATAAAAGATTGTTTTCTTTTATTGCTCTGTCCGGGATGATCAGAAGAATCTCTTCCTGCTGACTGTCATAGTTACACAGATTATCCAGCGGTACTCCTTTATCCCTCAGTCTTCCTGCGGGAATATCCTGGACTTTGATCTGATGCATCCAGCCGTCATGAGTAAATACACAGAGCTTATCCGTGTTCATACAAGGAACAATCGTCCGGTATTCCTGATGTACGGTCTCCTGATTACGCTCATAAATATTTTTTTCCATCACTTTTCCATAGCCAAAGCGGTCCATGACAAAACAGACCTCCCGTTCTTCCACCGGCTCTGCGACAACAACGGCGGCACGGGCATTTTCCAGAACCGTTTTCCGGGCAAAACCATAGTCTTTTTTTATTTTCTGCAAATCTTTTTTTATGACTCTCTTCATGGATGCCGGATGATTTAGAATATCTTCATACATATGGATTTTCTTTAAAATTTCCGCATATTCTTCCTGTAAAGCGAGGATTTCAAGACCAATTAATTTATACAATCGCATTTCCAGGATTGCCGATGCCTGCCGTTCCGTAAAGGAAAGTCGGGCCGCTTCTTTTTTGGATTTCTGCGTCTTAAAACGGATATTTCCCGTCTCTCCGGTGATCAGACATTTCTTTGCCTCGGCAAGGCTGCTGCTGCCCCGCAGAATCTCAATAATCAGGTCGATTCTGTCACAGGCCTGGATCAGACCTTCTTTAATTTCTTTTTGTATCTGCTCTTTTTCCAGTAAAGTTTGATATTTTCTCGTTACGACATCATAGTGGAATCTGGTATGGAGACGAAGAATGTCTTTTAATCCCAGCAGCTCCGGTCTCCCTTCAGAAATGGCCAGCATATTGACGCCAAAGGTATCTTCCAGACGGGTTTTTTTATAAAGCAGGTTTTTTAACCTGTCCACATCGGCATTTTTCTTCAGTTCCAGTACAATACGAATCCCTTCTTTGGAAGATTCATTGGTAATATCCACAATGTCTGTGGTTTTTTTCTGCTCGATCAGGCTGACCACGTCGGAGATAAATTTGCCAATGTTGGCGCCCACCATGGTATAAGGGATCTCTGTGATGACCAGTTTATCCTTTTCCGTACGCTTTTTAGCCGGTTCAAAAACCACTTTTCCCCGCAGTTTTATCTTTCCTGTTCCTTCTTCATAAATGTTGGGCAGATCTTTTTCATTGACGACCAGCCCTCCTGTGGGAAAGTCCGGACCTTTTACATAGGTCATCAGCTCTTTTGTGGAAATATCCGGATTGTCCATGTAAGCCATGACGCCATCCACCACTTCGCACAGGTTATGCGGCGGTATGCTGGTGGTCATTCCTACGGCGATTCCTTCCGCACCATTGATCAGCAGGTTGGGAATCCGTACCGGAAGTACTTCGGGTTCTTTTTCTGTTTCATCAAAGTTCGACCGAAAATCCACCACATTTTTATCCATATCTGCCAGATAGACATCCTGCGTAAATTTTTGCAGTTTAGCCTCCGTATATCGCATGGCTGCCGCCCCGTCGCCTTCGATGGAACCAAAATTGCCATGTCCGTCCACCAGAGGCATTCCTTTTTTAAATTCCTGCTCCATGACCACCAGGGCTTCATAGATGGAACTGTCTCCGTGGGGATGATATTTACCCATGGTGTCTCCTACAATACGGGCGGATTTCCTGTGGGGTTTATCCGCACTAAGTCCCAACTCCTGCATGGCGTACAGTACCCTTCGCTGCACCGGTTTTAATCCGTCCCGGACATCAGGCAAGGCTCTCTGACAGATGACACTCATGGCATAGTCAATGTATGATTTCTGCATGACATCTGAAAATTCTGTTTTTATAATCTGTTCTGACATAATTTCCTCCGTCTTTTTTTCATGATTCCGTTACACATCCAGATCCGCATCCTGGGCATGGGCGTGAATAAAGGCACGGCGTGGCGGAACCTCGCTGCCCATGAGCATGGAAGTAATCTCCGAAGCCATCCGCCCGTCTTCAATTTCCACCTGTTTAAGCACTCTGGTTTCCGGATTCAGCGTGGTCTCCCAAAGCTGCTGCGCGTCCATCTCTCCAAGGCCTTTGTAGCGCTGCAGTGTGAAAGAACCTTTATGGTTTTTTCGATACCTTTCCAGAGCCTTGTCATCATAAAGATACTCCTCTTTTCCCCGTTTCGGTACGGCTTTATATAAAGGAGGCGTTGCCAGAAAAACATGTCCTTCATTGATCAGATCCGGCATAAAACGATAAAAGAAAGTCAACAGCAGGGTGGCAATATGCGCCCCGTCCACATCGGCATCGGTCATAATGATGATTTTATGATAGCGGAGCTTGCGAATATCAAAATCATTACCATACCCTTCGGAAAATCCACAGCCAAATGTATGAATCATGGTTTTGATTTCTGCATTGGCCAACACCTTGTCCATGGACGCCTTCTCCACATTGAGAATTTTACCCCGGATAGGTAAAATCGCCTGCGTTTTTCGATTTCTGGCTGTTTTTGCCGAGCCGCCGGCAGAATCTCCCTCCACAATAAATACTTCGCATTCTTCCGGCTTGCGGCTTTCGCAGTTGGCCAGTTTTCCATTGGTATCAATGGAAAATTTAGATTTACTGATGAGGTTGGTTCTGGCCCGCTCTTCTGCTTTACGGATTTTCGCTGATTTTTCCGCACAGGCCAGCACCTTTTTTAACTCTTCCAGGTTACGGTCGAAATAAAGCACCAGTTCTTCTCCCAGCACATCATTGACCGCTTTTCCGGCGTCCTGATTATCCAGTTTGGTTTTGGTCTGTCCTTCAAAACGGGGATCTTTATGTTTGATGGATAACACGGCGGTCATTCCATTTCGCACGTCCGCCCCGGTGAAATTATGATCTTTTTCCTTCAAAATCCCGATTTCTCTGGCATACTGATTCATCACAGAGGTAAACTTTCCTTTAAATGCGGTAATGTGGGTTCCCCCTTCCATTGTACCGATATTGTTACAAAAGCCCAGAATAACCTCCTGAAATTCATCCACATACTGAAAAGCCGCCTCAACCTCAATATCGTCCACTTTTCTTTTAAAATAAACAATTTCACTGACCGCAGGTTTCCCTTTATTCAGGTCCTTCACATAAGATTTCAGTCCCTCTTCCTCATGGTAAACCATGGTTTCTTCTTCCCCCGGCCGACGATTTTCAAAAGTGATCGTCAGACCCGGATTCAGATAGGCAGTCTCATGAAGGCGGCTTTTGATGGAATCTGCCTTAAAATACGTTTTGTCAAAAATTTCTCCATCCGGTAAGAAGGTAACCAGCGTTCCCGTATCGTCCTTCCTGCATCTTCCGATGACCTCAAGAGGCGCTACAGGACGGCCTTTTTCATACATCTGCTGATATATTTTCCCATCAGATTTCACCTGCACTTCCAGCCAGACGGACAAGGCATTGACAACGGACGCGCCTACTCCGTGCAGACCGCCGGAGATTTTGTATCCTCCGGTTCCGAATTTACCGCCGGCATGAAGCATGGTAAATACCACTTCCACGGCGGTCAGACCAGTTTTGTCATTGATCCCCACCGGAATCCCCCGGCCGTCATCTTCGATGGATGCTGTGCCATCTTCTTGCAAAACAACCCGGATGTTATGGCAATATCCGGCCAGATGCTCATCCACCGCATTATCCACGATCTCATAGATCAGATGATTCAATCCCTTGGTGGATACGCTCCCAATATACATACCCGGCCGTTTCCGCACGGCTTCCAGCCCTTCCAGCACCGATATACTGTTTGCATTATATGTCTGTCGCTCCATCTTACACCTCTTTTTTTGCCGCCTGCAATGCTTTCGATACTGCAGAAAGCCGCATACCATTGGAAGCTTTTAATAAAACTACATCTTCCGGCTGTACATGAGAAAGAAGCCATTGGGTCATTTCTTCCCGTGTTTCCACGTAGACCAGCGTAATTCTTCCCGCAGAAGATCCCTGTTCTTCGGTTCCCACAACCTGATTCTCTTTTATGCCCCGCAGAATTTCCCGGGATAATTCTCCAAAAGCAATCACCGTATCGATTTCTTTTTCTGCAATATATTTTCCTACCGCATAATGATAGGCTTTTTCTTCTTCTCCCAGTTCAAGCATGTCTGACAATGCGGCAATTTTTCTTCCCTCTGTTTTCATGGAAGAAAGAACATTGACCGCCGCCTTCATGGAATCCGGACTGGCATTATAGGTATCGTCCAGGATGCTACATCTCTCTCCGGCAATGATCCGCTGCCTCTGTCCACAAAACGTATGTAATTTTTCTGCGGCTTTCTCCAGATTCACACCGGTCTGGTGCGCCACGGCTAAAGCAGCCAGCGCATTACGGACATTATGTTCCCCCATCGTATTCAGGCACACCGGAAGCCGGAGAGCGCCGCTGCAAAACAGAAATCTGGTCTGTCCATCTTCATAACGGATTTCTTCCGCACGATAATCACAGTCTTCTTTCAATCCATAGAAAAACGTCTTTTTCTCCAGTTTTCCCCGATAGGCAGCCAGAAAAGGGTCATCCCCGTTTAAGAAAACCATACCGTCTTCCGGAAGCCCCTTCACAATATCCATCTTTTCCCGGCAGATATTTTCCTGCGACTTCAGTTGTGCAATATGACTTACGCCAATGACTGTCACCACGGCAATGTCCGGACGGATCATTCTGGTCAGCGTTTCAATCTGTCCCCGTTCGCTCATGCCGATTTCCAGCACAGCCATCTCATCTTCGGCGGTCATATGGGATAACGTCAGCGGTACGCCTATCTGACTGTTCTGATTACCCTCTGTTTGAAAAACACGCTTTCCTGCGCTCAACGCTGTGGCAATCATCTCTCTTGTGGTGGTTTTCCCCACGCTTCCGGTTACGGCAACCACCGGAAGGGAAAGCTGGTTCCGATAAAAGGTTCCCACTTTCTGCATGGCTTCCACCGTATCCTTTACGGCAATCCACGGTTTGCCTTTTCCATCTTCTTCCTGCAGGCGAAGCCATGGCTTATCTTCATCCGAAGCAGAATGTTCCGCCGTAAAGGTTGCCCCGTTGATTTTCAGCGCGCTTTCAATAAAACGATGGGCGTCCACCCGCTCTCCGATAACGGGCACAAAAATACTGTCTTCGCTGCCCTGTCTGGAATCAATGGAAAACTCCCGGATGATTTTATTTTCATCCCCGCACAACAGCGTTCCTCCGGTTACCTGTACAATATCTTTAATGGTGATCTGTTCCATAAACTTTATTTCCTTTCGCACAAAAAGGATAAATACAAACAAAATCATTTGTATTTATCCTCTCCCTATGGGATGCCACAAGTATCTAATGTTATATCTTACAGCAACCTCGCTTTTGTTTCAAGTTTTTCTTTTTTCCGGTTTTTCGTTCGGTTTTATGCTTCCAGTAATTTTTCCACAGAAACCAGCTTCACACAGATGACAAACAGTTCCATGGCTTCTTTTAATTCTTCCAGACCTTCTCCTGTCTTTGCTGAGACCGGGATTGAATATTCTGCATGAAAATCCCGGAAATATCCGGGTGCTTCCAGTTTATCCTGCTTATTAAATACGGTGATCACAGGCTTCCCTTCGGCTCCAAGCTGGCGCAGCGTCTCATATACAACATGCATCTGTGTATCCTGATGCGGGTTGGCAGCATCCACCACATGAATGATGATATCCGCATACTTTGCTTCTTCCAGCGTACTTTTAAACGCTTCTACCAGATGATGGGGAAGTTTCCGGATAAATCCAACGGTGTCACTGAGCAGGATTTCCTGCGTGTCTGCCAGTTTCAGCGCCCGTGTGGTAGTATCCAGGGTAGCGAACAGCATGGCATCTTCCAATACCCCCGCTCCTGTCAGCGCATTTTCCAGACTACTCTTTCCTGCAGACGTATATCCCACCAGCGCTGCCACCTTCAAATTCGAACGTTTGCGCTGTGTGCGAAGCCGCTCTCTGTGCTCCTCCACTTCCCGCAGTTCTTTTTTCAGACGGCTGATCCGCTCCCGGATCAAACGGCGGTCCATCTCCAGCTTTTTCTCTCCGGGTCCTCTTGTCCCGATCCCGCCTCCCAGACGGGAGAGAGAATTACGAAGTCCGACAAGTCTCGCCGCACGATATTTCAGCTGTGCCAACTCCACCTGGATCTTTCCTTCCCTGCTCACTGCCCTTCCTGCAAAAATATCCAAAATCAACAGTGTCCGGTCTACAATCTTGCACTCCAGTTCTTCCTCCAGATGATTTAACTGTACGGAAGTGAGCTCATCGTCACAGATAATTCCCGTGGCGTCTGTCTCCCACAGCAGTTCTTTGAGTTCCAGGATTTTTCCTTTTCCAACATAGGTTGCCGGATGCATAGCTTCCCGTTTCTGGATCAGTCTGCCTACAACCTGAGCGCCTGCAGTACGTGCCAGTTCTGCCAGTTCATCTAAGGATTCCTCCTCCGGTTCCCCCTCCTGCTCCTGAACCCCTACCAGAATCACACGTTCTTCGGTTTCTTTCATCTCATACAACGTCATTCGCTTCTCTCCTACTCTCTCTTGCCTTCCATCGTCTGACGGATAATACTGCGCATCATCGCTTCATTTAACTGTCCCTGTATATATCCAAACAGATTGCCGTCCCGATCCACCATAAAGGTGGTCGGATAGGCGCTGATTCCATACTCCATGAATACTTCTCCCGTAGTATCCATCAGCACCGGGTACGTATATCCGTTTTCCTCCAGAAATGCTTCCACTTCTTCCTGACTCTTTTCCTGACCAAATCCCGGCGCCGCAATTCCAAGGATCACCAGATCACTGTCTTCTTCCTGCAGCGTCTCCTCATAAATCTTCTGGATCTCCGGCATTTCATTTCTGCACGGTCCGCACCAGGTAGCCCAGAAATTCAGAAATATCGTCTTCCCTTTATAGTCTGCCAGACTGTGCTTATTTCCATACTGATCTGTCAGCACAAAATCCGGCGCCGGATACAGATCCTGCTGCTCTTCTGACTTGCTGCTGTCTTCTTGCGGATCTTTTTCTTCTTTTCCTGTCTGATTCTTATCCGCATCCTCCGTGGATTCCTTGGACGAAGTCTGTGCCGGCGCTCCCGACAAATATCCTGTGATGGCATTCATCTTGCCTGTCACCATCAGAATTCCCAGAAAGATCATCAGGATCCCGCCGATTTTCACCGTATATTTTACGACATAATTGTACTTTTTAAACAGTCCGAGCACTTTCGCGGTAAACAGTCCCACTGCCAGAAACGGCAGAACAAATCCCAGAGTATACACCCCGATCAACAAAAATCCCATCATCTTGGTTCCTGCGCTTCCTGCCATCAAAAGCACGCTTGCCAGCGCCGGGCCCACACATGGCGTCCACGCAAAACTAAACGTAAATCCAAAGATCAAGGCCACGATCGGAGACATCTTCAGTTTGTCCAGCTTTAACCAGAAACGGTGTTCTGTTCCCAGCAATTTCGATTTTCCAAAAATTCCCAGCTGGTACAACCCGAACAAAATAACCAGAACCCCGCCAATCCTGGCTACCAGCGCCTGGTTCTGATCCAGAAAACTTCCGGCTGCCGATACGCCCAGTCCCATTGCAAAAAATGCAGTACTGATCCCTATCACAAAGCAAAAGGTATTCAGAAATAATCTGCCTTTCTTTCCATACAATTCCCCTTCTCCGGCTCCACCAGAAAGATATCCCAGATAAAGCGGCACTAAAGGTAGCACACAAGGTGAAAAAAAGCTTAATAGTCCCTGTAAAAATACAGTCACAACCGGCACGCCTACATCCAACGAAAATCCCATTTACACTCTCCCTTCTTCTCTCATCCGAATCACAAACGCCGGGATCGGCGGATGATTCTCTCTGTTATAATAGTGACTGACAATAACCAGAAATTCTCTGGAATCCAATGTCTTTAAATACTTCAAAAGTGCATCCTTTTCAGCAAATCCACTATCCCCTCCACTGTAAATACAAAGGCTCATGATCCCGCCTTTTTTCAACAGTTTCAGACCTGTCTCTATTGCCTGGATGCTCGTCTCTGCCTGTGTGGCGATCTGATGGTCACCTCCCGGCAGATATCCAAAATTAAAGGTAATCGCTGATACCTGTTCCCGGACATACTGTCCCATATGCTCATGCCCATCCAGGATCACTTCTGCCCGATCCGACAAGCCGACCTGTTCCAGGCGGCTTCTGGTATGTTCTACTGCTTCCTTCTGAATATCAAACGCATAGACCCTTCCCGCTCTTCCTGCAAGACGGCAGAGAAACTCCGTATCATTCCCATTGCCTGCTGTCGCATCTACACAGCAGTCTCCTTCTTTTATATGATCCTGTATCATCCGATGACAAAATTCTGTGATCTGATATCCCGGCATTTTTTCTCCTTTCCCAAAAACAAAGGACGCCGACTACAGAATCTTTTCTACAGTCAGCGTATTCTACTGTTACATGTTCTATTTTATCTGGTCTGCAGAAACTTCGCTTCCCGCTTGGCTTTTGCATCATCCGGATAGACCTGCAGATATTCCGTCATTTTCGCCTTGGCATTCTCCCAGTCTCCCAGTCTTTCATAGCATACGATCTGATTGAACCGCATCTCCTGCAAAACCTCACTGAAACTTTCCGCTTCTTCTGCCGATGTCCCGCTGTTCTGAGACAACTCGATACCCTGTGTAAACTGCTCCAATGCATAGACATGATCTTCCATCTGCATTCCACAGATCCCCATCAGATTGTAGAGCGCCGGAGTCTTCTCACCGCCTGCAGAAAGTGCCTGTTCAAAGGCATCCCGGGCGGCCTGATAGTCCTCCTGCTCATAATATGCCATGCCAAGTCCCCGATATGCTTCTGCCGTATTTTTTTCTTCTTCTGCTGCTTTCTGAAACGCAGTCACGGCCTCTGCATACTGACCTTCCTCCATCGCTTCGGTTCCGTCTTTCAAAGAATTTGCACACCCTGTCAGAAGACAGACCGAAAATACAAGAGAACACAATATGGTTCGTTTCATAATCTGTTACACCCCTTATTCCGGATATTTCAGTACCCAGAATGAATTCAGTAAATTGATCATCATGACTGCCATATCCGCTAAAATTGCATGTTTCATTGTTACATATCCCAGGGAAGCCAATGCCAGCAGGATCACTTTCATTCCGATCGCAAAGATCAGATTCTGTTTGACCGCCCGGATTGTTCCCTTTGAGATCCGAATCGCATTGACAACCCTGGAGAGATCATCTTCCATCAAAATGATATCTGCGGCCTCCAGTGCCGCATCTGCACCCAGTCCCCCCATGGCAATCCCGATATCCGCACGGGCCAGAACCGGTGCGTCGTTGATCCCGTCTCCGATAAACGCCAGCTTCTCGTCTTCCAGCTGACTTTCCATGAATTCTTCGACCTGCTCTACCTTTTCTTCCGGCATCAGATTGGCATACACGTAATCGATCTTCAGCTTACGAGCAGTATCTTCGGCAACCCGTTCATTATCCCCAGTCACTATCACCGCCTCCAGCTGATGACGTTTCAGCCATTTCAAAAGCCATCCAGCTTCTTTTCTGATCACATCTGTAATCAGGATATATCCGGCATATTCTCCATCCACAGCCACATGGACGGCAGTTCCGATCTCCGAAACTCTCTGATAGAAATATCCCCGCTGATTCATAAATTTCGAATTTCCGATTTCCAGCTGCTTCCCGTCTACCACTGCTTCCAGACCAAATCCCGGAAATTCTTTCACAGACTGGATCCGTTCTTTTTGAATCGGCTTCTGGTATGCCTCCTGCAGGGAAACTGCGATCGGATGGCTGGAATATGCCTCTCCATAAGCGGTCAGCTCCAAAAGTTCTTCCGGCTCCATCTTTTTCGGACATACTTTCTTTACCCGGAATACGCCTTCTGTCAAGGTTCCGGTCTTATCAAACACAAAGGTATCTGTTTTGGAAAGGGCTTCTAAAAAATTGCTCCCCTTGATCAGAACTCCCTGTCTGGATGCCGCTCCGATCCCGCCCAGAAAGGCCAATGGCACAGAAAGCAGCAAACCGCATGGACATGCTGCAACCAGCACGATCAGTCCTCTGTAAAACCATGCTTCCGGCTGTGTCCCCTCCAGCATCATCGGCGGAAGGATCATCACAAGAATCCCGAACAACGTCACAAGAGGAGTATAATATCTGGTAAACTTTTCTGCAAAGTTCTCTGTCCCGGCTCTTCGATTATCTGCATGAGAGATCATATCAATGATCCGGGACGCCGTAGAGTCTGCAGAAGCTTTCAGTACTCTCGCCTCCAGCACTCCGCTGATGTTGATGCTTCCGCTGTAGATCCTGCTTCCGATCTGCACCTGCCTTGGCTCTGCCTCTCCGGTCAGAGCTTTTGTATCCAACGTACTGATTCCCTGTGTAACGACAGCATCTACCGGGATCCGCTCTCCCGGCTTGATGATGATGATCTGTCTGGGATTCAGTTCCTCCGGCGGCACCTGGATTTCCCCGCCGCTGATCTTTAAGTTGGCATACTGAGGACGGATATCCATGAACTTTTCAATGGACTTGTGTGTCCTAAGCATGGAAAACGTCTCTACCAGCTTTCCAATCTGGAAAAACAGCATTGCTCCTACTGCCTCTGAGTACCGATGTACAAAAAACGCACCCACTGTGGCAAGTAAGATCAGAAGATTCTCATCAAATAATTTGCGTTTCCTCAAACTTTTCCAAAGAAGCCTTCCTGTCTCCCATACCATCAGAAGATACGGAATCAGAAAGACCAGCATCCTGGCATTCCCATGTAGCTGCCAGTATTCTGTGCCCGCAAGCGCTGCGGCATAACCTGCTGCAGCGACAACACACACGATCCCTCTGCGTTTTATTTCTTTTTTCATCTCATTCCCTGATATGTTCCATTCCCTGATCCATAATTGTCCTGATATGGCCATCTGCCAGTGAATAGAACACTGTCTTTCCCTCTCTTCGATTGACAACCAGTTTCATCTGCTTCAGGATCCGAAGCTGATGTGAAATTGCTGACTGTGTCATATCCAATGTCTGCGCCAGATCACAGACACACATCTCCGAGTGTGACAACACACAAAGGATCCGGATCCTGGTCGCATCTGCAAACACCTTGAAAAAATCTGCCAGTCCTCTGATTTCTTCTGCCTGCGGCATTTTTTCCCGTATTTCTTTCACTGTATCGTAATGCGAATGCAGCAGATCACAATGCTCCACTTCCAGTTTTTCCATCTTTTCTTCCCCTTCCCGGCTTCTGTTTTCACACAGTCCTTTTCTTTTTCATCGGAAACCGATTGACTTTCATTATACGAAAAAAACAGAGTTCGGTCAACGCCTTGCAACGTCCTTTCCGTTTGGTTTTTCTTAATTTTTCTTTAATCCTTTTTGTACAAAATCCGGATGGCATTTAAAATACAGAGCATTGCCACTCCTGTGTCTGCAAAGACCGCCATCCACATATTTGCCATCCCCAAAAGTCCCAGGATCATCACAAGAGCTTTCACTGCCAACGCAAACGCAACATTTTGTTTTGCGATCTTTCCTGTCATCTGTGCGATCTTCAATGCCTGTGGTATGGCATCCATCGAAGATGTCATAAACACCACATCGGCTGCTTCGATAGCCGCGTCTGCGCCGCTTCCCATGGCTGCCCCTACATCGGCGCCTGCAAGAACCGGTGCGTCGTTGATCCCGTCTCCTACGAACATCACGCTTCCCTGTCTCTGACGGATCTCCTGCAATTTCTGTACCTTATCCTGAGGAAGCAGTTTTGCATGCACCTCATCAATCCCTGTACATTTTGCCACTGCATCTGCATTTTCCCTTGCATCCCCTGTGAGCATGACTGTCCGAATATTCTGCCCTTTGATTGCTGCCACCGCTTCTTTTGCCTCTTCCTTTACGGTGTCCGCAATCACCAGATATCCGGCATACACTCCATTGACGGCCAGCAGCACTTCTGTTCCATAGGATTTCGGCTGATAAGAAGACAGATCGACCTGATACTGTTCCAGAAGTCTCCGGTTTCCACAGAGTATCTTTCCCGCTGCCAGTTCTGCTGCGATTCCGTTTCCTGAAATCTCCTCCACCTGTCCGGGCTGTTCCACAGACAGATTCCGCTCTCTTGCTGCCGCCGCAATACTGACTGCGATCGGATGGGAAGATGCTGCCTCACAGGCTGCCGCAATGCGTAACAGTTCCTCTTCACTATATCCCCCTGCTGAAATAATCTCCTGTACTACAAAATTTCCTTTGGTAACAGTTCCTGTTTTATCCATGACAACTGCTTTGATATTCTGCAGAGCCTCGATCGCAACGCCTCCTTTAAAGAGGATTCCCCGCTTGGAACCTGCCCCGATCCCGGAGAAAAATGCCAGCGGCACACTCAGTACAAGAGCGCACGGACAACTGATCACCAGGAATGTGATCGCCGTATATACCCAGTAGTTCCAGTCCCCTGTCACGATGGACGGAATGATCGCCGTCGCCAGCGCCAGAGCCACTACAAATGGTGTATAAATTCTGGAAAATCTGGTGATAAACCGATCAATCTTCGGTTTGCTTGCTGCTGCATTCTCTACAGAATTCAGGATTCTCGTAACCATGGAATCCTCCAGCACCTTTTCTACCCGCATTTTCAGCACACCAGAGAGATTCACGCATCCTGATGTCACACTGCTGCCAGACTCCACGGAAACTGGAACCGGCTCTCCCGTTACCGGTGAAGTATCCAGACGGCTCTCTCCTTCCAGAATCACACCGTCCATGGGGATCCGGTCTCCCGCACGTACCAGCAGAATATCTCCTGCCTTCGCATCACCTGCCGCAATCTCATGCACAGAACCATCTTCCGCGATTCGATTGACCACTTCCGGACGCAGATCAACTGCTTCCATGATCTGATTTCTGCTTCTTGCAACTGCAATCTCTTCAAAAAGCTCTCCCACACGGTAGAACAGCATCACACCCACCGCTTCTTTATAATCTCCGATCACAATTGCTGCAACCGTAGCAACTCCCATCAGGAAATTTTCATCAAATACACGACCTTTTCCAATATTCTTTCCTGCCGTCAGAAGCACATCTTTTCCAAGGATCAAATATCCGGCGATCAATGCCAGAAACGAGATCCATCCATTGAATTCCTGGGTTGCCAGACCCAGAAGAAAGAGCGCCGCCCCCAGTCCGATTTCCCACAGATCCGCTTTGTTTTCTGAAAATCTTCCTTTTTTCATTTCCTGTTTCCCAACGGCCTTTCCAGATCTTTTTTTGACAATGATCTCGCTTTCAATAGACGCACAGATCTTCTGAAATATTTCCAAAAGTTCTTCTTCTGTGTTGGTCACAACCTGGAGCTGTCCTGTGGCAAACGTGATCGAAGCAAACTCTACCTGCGGCAATGCACGGATTTTTTCCTCCATCTGGGACGCACAGTGTGCACACCCCAGATTTTCCAGGAGATAGATCTGTTTATCTGCATGATCATATTCGCGGGCCTCACTTTCCGTCTCTTTCTGGTGATGTTCATGGCCACATCCACAAGTTCCTTCCGAATGATGATGCTCATGTCCGCATCCGCAGGTCTCTTCCGAGTGGTGATGATGTTCGTGTGTATGTTTATTCCATCCTTCTTTTTCCATATTCAATTCCTCCACATTCATTATATGAATAGCTGTTCATATGTTCATATAATCACAATGTGGAGGATTTGTCAAGTACCTTCTGACTTCTTCATACAAACTTTTTTCTATTTTCTTTCTGTTTCTACTCTTTTCTATTTTGGGGAATTTCTACCTGTGCTTTAAACTGATCGCAATCCAGCAGGATATCAAATTCTCCACCCAGCGCTTTTACATACGTGCTGACAATTGCCAGCCCCAGTCCGTTTCCTTCGCTGCTTCTCGCCTGATCTCCACGAGAAAAACGTTCTATAATATCCTCTTTGGTAAAATCCATGGGATATCCCGCCGTGTTCGTGATCTCCAGACACAACCTCTCTTCTTTTCGAAAGGTTTTTACAAATACCCGGGTTCCTTTTGCTGAATACTTCAGTGCATTTTCAATCAAATTCTGACAGATCCGGTAAAAGTACATATTATCCGAAACCAGCTCTGTATTTTCTTCCGTAAGCAATTTTACAAACTGCAGTTGACTTTCTCTGATGCGATCCTCCATATCTGCAAAGATCTGATCGACCAGGCGGTTTAATTCAAACTTTTCAGGATGCAGTTCCATGTTCCCACTGCTGGCTTTGGCAAGAGAAAATAAACTGTTAATCATCTCTTTTAACTTTTCCGCCCGTTCAGAAAGCACATCTACATAATCCCTGACAAGATCACTTAATTCTTCCTTTTTGATCAGTTCAATGTACCCTACCATGGAAGTCAACGGCGTTTTCAGATCATGGGACACATTGGTGATCAGATCGATCCGAAGCTGATCGCTGCGCGAAACCTGAGCCAGACTTTGTTTTTCGATCTCCAGCGCTTCTGCAATCCGTTTCTGGTTGATCTCTTCCAGTTTGCCCATCCACACATCTCGTTTCTTCTCTTCAAACCGTCTTCGCACAGACTGCCACAACATATACTGGATCAAGACGGTGAAGATCATCACATAACCGGCAGCATAATTATAATACCAGCCCCATACCTCCTGAAATTTACTCTGAAAGATAAAGAACATTCCTGCCGCTGTAAATGCCAGAATGCCGATCAACTGGAGAAGATGCTCCAGTTTTTTCATTTCTGATTTCCATTCCTGATAATAGGCATCTTCTTTCGGAACCCAGTTCTGATATTTTCGATTCAGCCCCCACCCAAACAGATAGGCAGTCCCGCTCCCTAACAGAATATTTCCCAGGATTCCCAAATACAGAATGGTTTCTGTTGGATAATAGGAGCGATAAAAAATCAGAATATAAAAAGCAAAAATTCCGCCCCCTGCCAGCATGACACTTGCTAAAATCTTCCAATGCTGCTTTAACAGCCGTTTTCCTAACTCAATCATATTTTTCCATTTTGTAGCCAATGCCCCACACCACCTTTACATATCTTGGTTTCTTTGTATCGATCTCGATCTTCTCCCGAATATGCCGGATATGTACCATCACGGTATTCTCAACTGTATAATTCGCTGATTCCTGCCACACATTTTCATAGATCTGTTCTGCTGAAAACACCTGTCCCAGATGCTCCATCAGCAATTCCAGGATTTTGTATTCTGTGGCTGTCAGCCGGACTTCTGCGCCTTCCACAATGATCAGACGCCTCTTTTTATCCAGCATGAGACCCCCGTTTACAATCGTATCCCGATCTGCTTTGGGCTGTGCGCCGCCCCATGCATGATACCGTCTGAGATGTGCTTTCACACGTGCCATCAATTCCGCGGGGTTGTACGGTTTCTCTACATAATCATCCGCCCCCAGTACCAAACCAGATACCTTATCACTCTCCTCTGTTTTCGCCGACAGGATGATCACCGGAATGTGATAATTTTCCCGCAATTTCATCAATGCTGACAATCCGTTTAGTCTTGGCATCATCACGTCCAGCAGAATCAGATCGACCTTGTGCTCTTCCAATACCTGCAGCGCCTCCATTCCGTCATATGCCTTTACCACCTGATATCCTTCATATTTTAACAATTCACTGATCGAATAGACGATTTCTTTGTTATCATCCACAACAAGTATCGTTTCACCCTCCATAGCTGCCTCCCATATTCTTTTCCTTTCTGTAAACTATAATATCGGTCGTTTAAAAAAAACTCAACGTAAATCTTAAATTTTTCTTATCTTCTGTACCATATATCTCCAAACAGAAAACGAGCGAAAGCTCTACGCCTTCGCCCTGATATTTTTTATATCTTTTTCTGCAGATACACCATATCCACCAACTGTTTTCCACACTCTACGATCGGATGATCATAGTTATCCACAAAAAAGTTCAAAATCCGATGTGACGGTGTGAATCCACACCTTTCATAAAAAGGCAGGGTCACCGGGCTGTCTCCGGTCCCCGCCTGCAAGATCGTTTTCTTTCCTTTGTATTGCTCACACAGAAATTCGATCATCTTTCTGCCATATCCGCTTCGCTGACACTGCGGACACACTGCCAGATTTTTTAATTCCAGGATTTCTTCACTTTCTTCTGTCACAACACAGACCGCCTTTGCCTCGCCTCTGTCATATAAAGCATACATATCGCCTCTTTCCAGATAACGGTCAATCATACTTTCCTGTTCATCGGCCAAAAGCAGCAACTCCAGGTAGTCTTTTTTATGGTGTTGGACCCTGCGAATTTCCATGATGCCTCCTTTAACACTCTGTTCCGAACACTTCGATCTGAGTCAGCGCCGGGAATGGAGATGGATCGTCTGCTTTAATCAGATCCTTTAATACAAGCCAGCTGATCTTCTTTTCCTCAAATGTAAATTCCTGTGCTCCGTCTGTCTTTTCCAGATCCAGCACCATGCTGCTTCCATCTGAAAATTCTACGGTTCCTTTGATCCACCAGTTGTCATGTGGAAAATCGGCTCTTGTGTGAAGTACAATACGGTCTGTCTTAATCTCTCGGCCAAACTCCAGCTTCATCTCGGCATCCGCTCTCTGGTTGATTCCCCAGGATGCAAACGGCCATTTTCCGTGGCTATGGTTTGCAGTCACTCCATCAATGGCATTTTTTGCCGCAAATACAGCTTCTCCTCTTGTCTCCACATTGGCAGATACATGGGGATAGCAGTTGACTTCTCCATGCTGGTCATTGACATTTTCTGCCAGATTGCGATAACCATTTACTTCATAAGGTCTTGCTTTGCGAAGATAAATCAACTGTTTCTCTCCGGTAAATGCCTTCGGAGATAAGTTGAACTTCTTCTCTTCAAATGGAATCTCATATGTCTGGTCTCCGGTCAGATACACCAGGGATTTTCCCAGTACATCGTCCACCTGCATCCAGTAATGTCCGGTTTCTCCGCCAATTTCAAAGACAATACTGTCGCCTTCCTGATATTCTCTGCGCAAGGTCAGGTTGACTTCTTCCTGTCCCTGTGCCTGTTCTACGATCTGTTTGTCTGCATCGAATAATGTAATCTGTATCATATTGTTACCCTCCTGCTATAATGTACTTTCTCTCCAGCGAACTGCATTTTTGATAATGATCCGCTTATTCGAAATTTCTTTTTTACTTTCGATCATCTCAATGAGCTTCTGAGAGGAAATCTTCCCTTCCTGATAGGCAGGGATCATAATCGACGTAATCTCCGGAACTGCCAGTTTCGTCCATCCTGTCACATCAAATCCAAGCAGTCCGATCCGTTCCGGGAATAAGGTTTGAAATTCTGGAAATAATTTGATCCCCAGATATACTTTCCGAAGAGCTTCCACATCTGCGGCATATACCAGTGTCTTTTTGTACGGACTGATCTGCTGGTTCAGGTAATCGTGGATCTCTTCTTTTGTAGTCTCGCCCTCAATGAAATAAGTCTTAAACGGAATCCCTTCGTCATTGGCTGCATCCTTAAATCCCCGCAGATTGTCCATCCCGGTATACTCCGACTCATTGGCATCTGAAACAACCAGAAGTTGATCATATCCTTTTTTGATGCACTGGCTGATCGCATCGTAAACACATTGATAGTTATCTCCGATTACTCGTACACCATAGGAATCATAGGGTGGAATATCCAGATATACAATTTTTTTGTTCTTTTTCTCCAACTCTCTTGCTAGAAGTCCAAAACGATAGGTCGCCTGTATGATAAATCCAGATACCCCCATCTTCAGCATGTGCTCTACATACTCCTGCTCTTTGGCAAAGGACATCTCATTGCTCCCTACGATCACCTGATATCCTGCCTCATGAGCCTCTTCCTCAATTCCCTTTAATGCCTTGGCTGCAAATGGCTTGGACACATCTCCCAGGATCACACCAATGCAGTCATCACTGGCCTTCACGGTCCTTGTAGGTGCGCTTGGCGTATATCCGGTCTCTTCAATCACCTGTTGGATCTTTTTTTGTGTCTCGTCTGACATTTTGTTTGTTTTCCCGTTTAAGTAAAAAGAAATTGTTGTTTTGGAAACTCCTACCATTTCTGCAATTTCATTGATGGTCAGTTTTTTCATCTTGTTTTCCACCCTATTTTTGTTCTACGCCCGGAAGCGGAGTACTTTAAACCCTTCGTCTGTTTTCTTCAATATAACTACTTTACCATAAAAACTGCAATTCTGGTATAGGAAAACTTTGCGTCCCCGGTAATTTTCATGCGCCCGCGCAATGATCACATAGGAAAGTTCTCCCGAAATCCAGACTTCTTTTGCCATCACCGAAGCATCCACCTGTTTGCCTTCTGCCTGTACGATCACGGCATCTTTCAATTCGATGTGCTCCGGATGCATCCATGCGGTACAGACTGCTTCATGACTCCAGGCGGTTTTTGCCCGAACTGTCGTATGTTCCTCATTCTCATTGTAAATTCTGGACAAAATCTCCTGTGTCTGCTCTAACGGTGCATCTGCACCGAGAACGAGCCTCACTCCGTCATTTTCCAGAAGCAGACTGTTCTTTTGCCGATCTTTTACTGTCACCTCCGGCGCCAGATGAAAATACATCGTACTTTCCTGCGCCCCTGCCATTCGCAGATCATCACTGATCAGCCAGAGCCCTTCTGGCAGGATCCAGGTTCTTCGACAGCAATATGCCGGCTCTTTCTGTTCATTCTGCATCACATACGGCATCTCGATATAATGGATCCCTTCTATCGTCCGATATTCGTTTTTCAGACTGTCTGCAAAATATGCATAGCTCCAGGAGCCATCCGGCACTCCCATCGGACAGCCTGAAATCACGGAAACATTGTGCGCTTCCGGTGATTTCAGCTGATTGCGCAGTTCTCCCTCTATGTAAGAATAGCGTCCGCTGTCTGTCAAAAATGCCTTCCCCTGATAATAATTGCAAATATGGGTCAGCTCTGAATGTCCATGGGAACTTCCCAGCGGGCCGTTATGAAGATATGTATAAGAAGCATCTTCCTTCCAGCTGCTCCGGTAGTAGAAATTTCCGCTATACGGATAGATCCCCTGTAAAACTTCCGGCTCCCTGGACTCTAATTCCAGATATCTGCTTTCCTGTTCCATTCCAAAATACCAGATGCTTTCCAGATCCGGCGCCTCATATCCGGCCTGCTTAAATGCTCCGTCTTCAAACAACAGAGCGCCTCTTGTCATCACATCCCGGATATCGGTCACATCACTGTCTCCCTGGGCAATCTGCATATGATCCGGTCCCGCTGCATGCATGACATAATCATACATCCCATACAAGATTTCTTCAACTCTTTTTGGAGTGACTGCCCCTGCCCGCTTTCTGGATATCAACATTGCTGTCACCGAATTGAGTACTTCGATGTGATACATCATCGACTGCTCCCAGTGGGAACCATCCTCATAAATCTGTGATTCCAGCTGTGCGAGCAATTCTTTTTGCGCCCAGGTCAGAATTTCCTGCATCCGTTCTGAGTCAAAATATTCTCCGAACCACGCCCCGTTCTGCAAAATAGAGGTTGTCTGCAGCACTCCCCAGTTACTCTGCCGATATTTCGGCACATAACTCTGATACAGATAAAGGAACTGCTGCTCCATACTTGCTATAATCTCATCCAGTTCTTCTTCCGTCAGCTTTTCCATTGCCAGCAGATGTAAAATCAATGGCGTCCATGCCGCACAACGGATTCCTGTATCAATTGTTCTTGTCATCAAAGAACCAAATGTCTCTTTTGGATTTTTTCGCACCCAGTCCAATAAGTACGCTTTCATTCCATCTACATATCGTTCCTGACCTGTATACCAATATGCCATCAGCAGTTTTTTCAAATATTCCTGTCGATTCAGCATATAGATCCACTCCGGATCTCCATTTGAACAGGCATCCCACGTAAACGGAGTCACCTCGTACACCGTACTGCACGGCTCCATGTCCCACCGGTCACAGAAACAAAACTTCTGTTCCAGGATCCAGTCTGCCTGACAGAGGATTTCTTGCATCTCTGCCTGATGTATCTCTTTTTTGACTTCTTCTGCACGATACCCGTTCCGATACTCCTGTGCCCGTATTTTTAATCGTTCCATCTTCGAACTCATATTTGAACCTCCATTTTGGTAGAAACCAGTTATGGGATGTTTATGATACTAAACATCCCATAGTCCTGTACATTTTTCTTATCCAAGTATTCCAACCACTGAAAGCAGAATTCCCACAATGATCGTAAAAATTACCAGTTTATATGTACTCCATTTTTTCTTTTTGATCAGGTAGAACATCAGACCTGTATACAAGACTGCCAACATGTTCGGCAGCATGGCATCCAACATTTCCTGCAGAGAAATGATTTTTTCTTCTGTCGCAGAAATCTGTGCCACATACTGAAGTTTTGTAGAAATCTTAACGAAATTGACTGCCAGACCGGAAATTACCGTAACACCGATCATTCCTGCGATGGTAGAAATCTGTTCCATGTAGCTGCTCAGTTTTTCGATGATGCTTGCACCAAGTTTATGTCCCCAGTTACCCATCAATAACTTGATGATCAGAAGCGTGATATTCATTCCAAGGAAGAAGATCGCAGGTCCTAAGATCAGTCCATCCTGTGCAAGCGACGCACCGATTGTCGCAAACAGCGGCGCCAGACAGAACTGAGACAGGGAATCTCCGATTCCTGCCATAGGTCCCATCAATGCCATTTTAATGGATTTTACTTCTTTTGCATTGGCTCCGCCATCAAGCATCGCAAGATGAAGGTTTCCGATGAATGGTACCATACTTGGGTTTGTATTGAAGAATTCCACGTTTTCTTTCAATGCATCCCTTAACTGGTCATCATCATCATAAATTTTGCGCAGTCCCGGATACAGCATGTTGGCGTATCCAAGTCCCTGATAATTGCTGTAGTTCATACCGTTCTGAAGGAAGTATGCTCTCAGCGATGCTCTTGTATAATCTTTTTTCTGTAATTTATTAGATGCCATCTTCAAATTCAACCTCCACTTCTTCTGTTTCTGTACCAGCTTTGTTTCCTTTTCCTGTATAGAAATGAACTAAAAGTGCGACTGTTGTTCCGACGATCGCAACACCGATGATCGGCAGTTTAATGTATGCAATTGCACAATATCCTAACAATACGAATGGAATCAGTTCTTTCTTTGCCATAACGTTTAAGATCATTGCAAATCCAATCACAAAGCCGAGCACGAGGAAAACCCATACAGTGAGGTTACAGCAAAGTCTGAATTTTTTGAACTGTTTGTTGTCCAGTGCTTTTGTTGCTGCTGCGCTGACTCCTGCCATTCCTGTGTAAACCAGTGTGATCACAAACTGAAATGCCACTGCAAATGGGAAAGATAATGCCAGTGCGGTTGCCACGTCAACTCCTGCAGCTTTCATTGTGATTGCCATGATACTTCCGATGATTCCAGGTCACATCGGGTTTGGCGGTACGCTTCCACCCTGAGATACTCCAAATCCCATGAATGCCAGCTCTCCGACTGCTCCCATTGCCAGTCCTGTCGGCAGATCTCCCAGGATCAGTCCCTCTCCTGTAGCCATGATCAGACAGCGGTTTGTATAAATCCCCAAAAGCATACCGCTGAGACACACGCCTGTCCAAAGTCCGATCAGAACGGCCTGTACAA
>ENA-ORTP01000678-ORTP01000678.1-human-gut-metagenome-genome-assembly--contig:-NODE-678-length-40575-cov-25.136451_pt1 | contig 40575 bp, 33 predicted proteins | sample MGYA00241913_ERZ509190 | MGnify/ENA primary metagenome ERZ509190 (study PRJEB26280, sample SAMEA2338839) | human gut metagenome | biome: human gut; feature: human-associated habitat; material: faeces...
TTGTCGCAGAAGCGACCCGCCGCAGGCGGAGAAGCTCGCTCGCGAGCTTCTTTTTTACCATAATACACTGTCTGGGTAATGCAATGCCGCGGTAATGTATAAAAATATCCGGGCAGAAGAGAGGCCGGATTCAAAGATGTTCTGCAGCAGAAAGAAAATGAGGAGGATGTGGTATGAAAATGTTCAAAAAAGTCATGAATGGACTGGCCTTTGTGGAAAAACTGATTCTGGCCGTGTCTACACTGCTGATCCTGGTGCTGACGGTAGGAAATGTATTTTCCAGAAAGGTAATCCATCAGTCCTGGTCATTTACGGAGGAGCTGGTAGTGGCTGTCTTCGTTCTGATTACGCTGCTGGCGGCGGCGCTGGCCTGCAGGGAGGGAGAGCTGGTGAATCTGTCTCTGGTAACAGACCGGCTTCCGGCCCGGATGAAACGTGGCTTCCTTCTGGTAAACACTGTGCTTAGTGTCTTTTTTACAGGCGTGTTGTTTTACTACGGTCTGGAAAAGGTTCTGGCCCAGCTGGAAAATGGAAAGCGTACTTATGTGCTGAACTGGCCGGAATGGATTTTCTGGTCCTTCGTTCCCATTGGAGCAGCCTGTATGATTCTTCACTTTATTGAATTTTATCTGGACACCTGTGCCAGAGAGAAGGAGGACAGCAAGTCATGATCAGCGCAATCTTATTTCTCTCATTTTTTATTTTCCTGCTGGTAGGTATTCCCATTGGAATCTGCCTGGGACTTTCCGCAATCTGCGCAATTTTGTATTCAGGAACCTCCCTGACGATTGTTGCAACCAATATGTATTCCGGCATCAGCAAATTTTTGCTGCTGGCGATTCCGTTCTTTGTACTTTCCGGTAATATTATGGCAAAGGCAGGAATTTCCAGACGTCTTGTAAAGTTTGTAAATACCTGTGTGGGACACCGCAGAGGAGGAATTGCCATTGTATGTGTCATTGTAGCCTGCTTTTTCGGAGCAATTTCCGGTTCCGGCCCGGCTACGGTTGCAGCTCTGGGGGCAGTTCTGATTCCTGCGATGATTGAAGAAGGCGGCTTTTCAGCTCCCTTTGCGACAGCGCTGATGGCAACCTCCAGCTCCATCGCCATTGTGATTCCGCCCAGCATTGCTTTCGTTGTGTATGCCTCTATTACGGGCGTTTCCATTGCAGACATGTTTTCCGCGGGAATCGTCCCCGGTATTCTTATGGGCGCTGCTCTGGTTCTGGTTGTTATGTGGGAGACAAGGGTGCACAACATTCAGCCGGTTCAGGAGAAAACCAGCATGAAGGAGCGGTGGGAAGCATTTAAGGATGCATTCTGGGGCTTTCTGATGCCGGTGATTATTCTGGGAGGAATTTACGGAGGAATCTTTACTCCTACAGAAGCGGCTGCAGTATCTGTTGTTTACGGACTGTTTGTAGGTATGGTCATTTACCGGGAGGTAAAGCTTTCCGATCTTTGGGAGCTGACCATTGATTCGGCAAAAACCACAGGCGGAATTATGCTGATTGTAGCCTGCGCATCCCTGTTTTCATTTGTATGTACCCAGTTTGGAATTGCCCAGGCGGCATCAGAGCTTCTGGGAACCATTGCAAAAAATCAGGTTTCCTTCCTGCTGATTGTCAATGTGATTTTCCTGATTGCAGGCTGCTTTATTGATGCAAACTCTGCCATGTACATCTTTATTCCCATTATGCTTCCTGTGTGCATAGCCCTGGGATATGATGTTGTTGCTTTTGGCGTTGTTGCGACACTGAATCTGGCAATCGGACAGGTAACTCCTCCGGTAGGCGTAAACCTGTTTGTCGCAATTTCAGTGAAGCTGAAAAAGGGAATGGAGGTCACCCTTCCCGAGATTTCAAGAGCGGTAGCTCCTCAGATTGCAGCCAGTGTGGCTGTGCTTCTTGCAGTGACCTTTATCCCTTCTCTTTCTGTGGCTTTGCCGAAGTTTCTGTCAGGAAGCTCCTACACCGGCTCAGTGACGGCTCAGGCGGACAACGGACAGAAAAACCAGGTGACGGGAGATTATCAGGTTCCGGATTACAGCGATCTGGGATGGGAGGAGCAGACCTGGAACTTTGCATGCTCTCCCACGGAAACCAGTACCTGGGCCGAGGGCGGAAGAAAGTTTGGTGAAATGATGGAAGAGGCCACAGGAGGAAAGATTCATGTGAATGTATATGCTGCGGATCAGCTGACCAACGGAAACCAGTCCGAGGGAATTCAGGCTCTGATGGACGGAGATCCGGTTCAGATTTCCATGCATTCCAACCTGATTTATTCTGCATTTGACCCGCGGTTTAATGTGGTTTCCCTGCCCTATCTCTTTGATTCCTCAGCAGATGCAGATGAAAAGCTGGACGGCGAGGCAGGAGAAATGATGAAGGAGATTCTGAAGGAATACGGCCTTCATTGTATGGGAATTGCAGAAAACGGATTCCGCCAGCTGACGAACAACGTGCGGGAAGTAAAATCAGTGGAGGATATGAAAAACCTGAAAATCCGGGTGGCAGGTTCGAACCTTCTGATGGAATGCTACCGGAGATGGGGAGCAGATGCGACCAATTTAAACTGGTCGGAAACCTATACGGCTCTTCAGCAGAAAACGGTAGAGGGACAGGAAAATCCGCTTCCGTCCATTGATGCAGCCAGTGTGCAGGAGGTTCAGCCTTACTGTTCTCTGTGGAATGCAAACTATGACTGCCTTTTCTTCTGTATTAATGAGAAGCTGTATGAGAGCCTGACTCCGGAGCAGCAGGCGGCTGTAGACGAGATTGGTCAGCTGGCTACCCGGTATCAGAGGGAAATCAACCGTTCCGGTGACAGTGAGATTATGAGCCGCTGGGAAAACAGAAACGGCGTAGATATTACTTCTTATGAGGACATGGATATCGATTCCTTTAAGAATGCAGTAGAAGGAATTGATGAATGGTATATTGAAGAGCTGGAAAAGCAGAATTACCAGAAGGCAAGAGAACTGGTAGAGGCTTTCCGGAGCTAAAAGGAAAAAGAAACAGAAATAAAAACAGCGTTTTTTCAGGCAGAGCCGGGGATTGTACCGGCCTTTGCCGGAAGGAGCGCTGTTTTTCTGCTATTGCTTCGAGAGAGGGAATTGTATATAATGAAAAAGAAGTTTCCCGCAGCAAAAGGAAGAATAAAGAAACAAAAGCTGTAAAAACAGCAGGAGAAAACAATGAAGAAAAACGAACCTGAGAAAAAACGGTTTCCGGTTATGGCGGCAGGCGCGGCAGTGCTGGCGGCCTGTCTGGTGCTTCCGGCAGTAATAAGCAGAATAGAGAAAGAGGATGTCATTACCTCTGCGCAGCTGGAGAAGGCGATAGATATCAGTCAGCTTTCGACAGCGGAGTTTGTGTATAACGGAATTGCGGAAAAGTATAACGAAAAGCATCCGGAACGGGTGGACTGTTATATTGCCTACAATGCAAGCGTAAAGGTTGGAATCCAGATGGAGGATGTGACCTTTGAAATTCAGGAGGAGGAAAAGACGGTGACTCCGGTGCTTCCGGAGATTACAGTTCAGATTGCAACTCTGGACGAGGATTCTCTCAGCTATATTCCGAAGAATCCGGACGTTCCCCTGAAGGATATGCTGATCCTCTGCAAGGAGGACGCTGTGCGGGAGGCAGGAGAGTCGGAAAAGCTGTATGAGACAGCGGAGGAAAATCTGAAAATGGTGATGGAGGCTCTTCTTTCACCGGTTCTTGAGAATGCAGGCTACACTCTTGTATGGCAGGCAGAGAAATGACAGAAGAATGGAGGAGAAAAGCATGAGAGGATATAGGGCAGCAGGAATGCTTCTGGCTTTGTCTGTAAGCGTGTGCAGTCTGACCGGATGCACTGAAAAGAAAAAAGAAGCAGACTTTTCCGGAATTGCCGCGGTATGCGAGCTGGCAACGCTGAAATGCTATTATCATAATGTAGCAAAGGCGGAGACGGAGGCCAGCGGACTGTTCAAATGGCTTGGCACCGGATATAAAAAAATATGGACAGAGTACAGCGGAGTTGTAGAGCTGGGAATTGATGTAAACCGCGTATCGGTTTCCAGACCGGACAGCCGGGGCGTGGTAAAGATTGCCATTCCTGACGCGGAGATTCTGAATGTAGATCTGGATGAGGCATCTATGAGAGAGCCGCTGACGGATACAGGATTTTTAACAAAAATCACGAAAGAAGAAGAGACGGCAGCTCTGGCTGAGGCCCAGAAAAATATGGAGGAAACAGCCAGAAGCAACGGCGCCCTGCTGATTCAGGCAAAGGAAAGGGCAAAAAATGTAATTGAAGGCTATGTGAAAAATGTGGGCGAACAGCTGGGCGAAGAATATACGGTAGAATGGACAGACGCTCCTGCTGAAGCTTCAGACAGCACTGAGGACAAGGGATTATGAAAATAAAGCTTCCTCTCTATTTTAAATTTGTTTTGGGCTATCTGGCTTTTGGTTTGCTGGGATTTGTCACGATTTCCACTTTTTCTTCAAGTATTATGTACGGCCATCAGCTGGAGTCTTATTCCGAAAAAATTTATGATGAGGCAAACCTGATTGCCTCGGCATACAGCAGCGTATATCAGGGGAAAAACAACGGACAGACAAAAAAGCAGAACATGGATACAGCCTATCTCCAGCTTCAGGCAGTGGCAGATTTTGCCGGGGCGGAGATCTGGATTGTCAACAGACAGGGAAATGTAGTGACTGACAGCAGCCGTTCTGCCCGGGCGGGAACAGAGATTCCCGGTTTTGATCCGACGGCAAAAGGAAACCGTCAATATTCGATCGGCAATTATTACGGACTGTTTCCCTATGATGTGATGACAGTTTCTGCTCCTATTACGGGAAATTATAATACCTACGGGTATGTCCTGGTTCATATGCCCGTTTCTGAAATCCGGGAAGCCAGCAATAAAAGTCTTGATGTGGTTTATATTTCCGCGGCCTTTATTTTTGTGCTGTCCCTGATTATTCTGCTGGTATTCCGCAAAACCGTATCCATTCCCCTGAAAAAGATAACGGAAGGGGCCAATGAATATGCGGCAGGAAACCTGGAATACCACATTGAATTGAATTCCAGAGATGAGATGGGATACCTGGCGGCAACGCTGAATTATATGTCCAGTGAGCTGGATAAAATGGAGGAGTACCAGAGGAATTTTATTGCCAATGTTTCTCATGACTTCCGTTCTCCTCTGACTTCCATCAAGGGCTATCTGGAGGCGATTATTGACGGAACCATTCCTCCGGAAATGTACGAAAAATACCTGACCAGAGTGATTTCAGAAACAGAGCGGCTGACCAAGCTGACACAGGGAATGCTGACTCTCAACTCCCTGGACAGCAAGGGATATCTCTCCCGGACCAATTTTGACATCAACCGTGTGATTAAGGATACGGCGGCTTCTTTTGAGGGAACCTGCGGCACAAAAAATATTGTGTTTGAGCTGACCTTTTCTGATGCTATTCAGATGGTTTACGGGGATCTGGGGAAAATTCAGCAGGTGCTTTATAACCTGATTGACAATGCCATTAAATTCAGCCATGCAGACTCTGTTATTTATATTCAGGCTTATGCAAAAAATGAGAAGGTTTTTATTTCTGTGAAGGATACAGGAGAAGGAATTCCCAAAGAGAGTATCAAGAAAATCTGGGAGCGGTTTTATAAATCCGACCAGTCCCGCGGAAAGGACAAAAAAGGAACCGGACTGGGACTGGCAATCGTAAAGGAAATTATCCAGGCGCACGGGGAAAATATTGATGTAATCAGTACAGAAGGCGTTGGTTCGGAGTTTATTTTCTCCCTTCCCCGCTCCACAAACCTGTAAGAGTAAAGAAAAAATTAAAATTTAATTGACATTAAATTAACGATATGATAAGCTGAATCGGTATCCATGCGTGAAAGACGTATTTTATTTGGGAGGAAAGAAATATTATGAGAAAATCAGGTAAGAAACTGGTTTCCGCAGTGATGGCAGCAGCTATGGTTCTGTCCCTGGCAGCATGCGGCGGCAAGACAGCCGACACAACAACTGCAGCAACAGAAGCAGCCACTACAGAAGCAGCTACCGAGGCAGAGACAACTGCAGAGGCAACTGAGCCGGCGGGTGAGAGCCAGCAGGCTGATATCGTAGTAATCGGAGCCGGCGGAGCTGGTATGACTGCAGCAATTCAGGCAGTTCAGGATGGAGCAACCGACGTTGTTGTTCTGGAGAAAATGCCGATTACCGGAGGAAATACGACACGTTCTACCGGCGGACTTAACGCCTGCGCAACCAAGTATCAGGAGGCAGAGGGAATCGAGGATTCCGTTGAGCTGTATGTAGAAGATACTATGAAGGGCGGCAAGGAGTTAAACAACAAGGAGCTGGTTACTGTTATGGCAGAGAATTCTGCAGCAGCAGTAGACTGGGTGAATGAGATTGGCGGAGATTTAAGCGTTGTGGGCATGTTCGGCGGAGCAAGCGTAAAGCGTATCCATCGTCCCACCGATACCTCTGCAGTAGGACCTATGTTAGTAAAGGCTCTGAACAATAAGATGGCAGAGCTGAACATTCCGGTTCTTCTGGAAACTACTGCAAAGCAGATTCTGGTAAATGACGAAGGCGCTGTATGCGGCGTTGTTGCTGAGGATAAGAACGGCAAGGAAATGACCATTGACTGTACCGCAGTGATTCTGGCAACCGGCGGTTTTGGCGCCAATGCAGAGATGGTAGAGGAGTATAAGCCGGATCTGGCCGGTTTTGGTACTACCAACCATGCAGGTGCAACCGGCGACGGTATCACCATGGCAAAGGAGCTGGGTGCAGAGTTCGTAGATATGGAGCAGATCCAGACTCATCCGACTGTAAACCCGGAGACCCAGACCATGTATACCGAGGGTGTACGCGGAAACGGTGCTATTCTGGTTAACAAAGAAGGAAAACGTTTTGTAAACGAACTGGAGACTCGTGACGTAGTATCTGCAGCAATTCTGGAGCAGACAGACGGTCAGTGCTATCTGGTATTTGATCAGGCAGTAAGAGAGAGTCTGGCAGCAATTGAGTCTTATATTAAGAAGGGTATTGTAACAGAGGCAGATACTCCGGAAGCACTGGGCGAGGCAATCGGTGTAGACGGCGCTGCTCTGGCAGAGACTCTGAAGGCATATGCAGGATATCAGGCAGCAGGCAAGGATGATGAGTTCGGCCGTGAGAGCATGGAGCTTCCGCTGGATCAGCCGAAGTATTATGCAGCTCTGTGCGCACCGGCTATTCATCACACCATGGGCGGCGTTAGGATTAACACAGCCTGTGAGGTTCTGAAGGCAGACGGAAGCGCAATTCCCGGACTGTTCGCTGCCGGTGAGATTACCGGAGGCGTACACGGTGCAAACCGTCTGGGCGGAAATGCTGTAACTGATATTGTTGTATTTGGCCGTATTGCAGGTACCGGCGCAGAGGCTTATGTAGAAGCAAACGGCGGACACACTGAGGCTGAGATTACCGCAGACGGCGGCGAGGAAGCAGCAGCTCCTGAGGTTCAGGGCAGCTACAAGGACGGCGTTTACGAGGGAACCGGCAAGGGCAACAACGGAGATATTACTGTTGAAGTAACCGTAGAGGGCGGAAACATTGTATCTGTTACCCTGAAGGAGCACGGCGAGACTGAGGGAATTTATGAGGCAGCAGAGAAGAGTGTTGTTGCTGACATTATCAAGACTCAGAGCGCAGAGGTAGACGCAGTGTCCGGCGCAACCAATACCAGCAACGGTATCAAGGAAGCAGTAACCAATGCACTGGCAGAGGCAAAATAAAAACAGAAACATAAAAATTCAGGAAAATCCTGAATAATGAAAAAGGAGCTGCAGCTCCGGTGGTAATTTCAAATGTTACCGCCGGAGCGCAGCTCCTTTCAGCGTTTTACTTCAAATTTGTAGCCGATTCCCCAGACTGTAGTTAAAGCCCAGTCTGCGTGATCCTTGATCTTTTCTCTCAGCCGCTTAATGTGCACATCTACTGTGCGGGTGTCTCCAATGTATTCATAGCCCCAGATGTGATCCAGAAGCTGTTCTCTGGTAAATACCTGATTGGGGGAGGAGGCCAGGAAATAAAGCAGCTCCAGCTCTTTGGGAGGCATCTCCACAGAACGTCCCCGATAGGTAACAGAGTAGTTGGTCAGATTGACCACCAGATCCGGGTATTCTACATATTTGCCCTGGTGGTTTTCCGCCGGCGCCGCCGGAGCGGGAACGGCCTGATACCGCCGCAGGACGGCTTTTACCCGGGCAACCAGTTCCTTGGAGTCAAAGGGCTTGATCATATAATCATCTGCCCCCAGCTCCAGCCCCAGAACTTTGTCGAAAATCTCGCCCTTTGCAGAAAGCATAATAATCGGTACCTGAGAAACGGCTCTCAGTTCCCGGCAGACCTGATATCCGTCAATTCCCGGCAGCATCAGATCCAGAAGAATCAGATTGGGACGGAAATCAGGGAATATCTTCAGCGCAGCCTCTCCGTCATTAACAATCTTCGTTTCGTAGCATTCCTTCATAAGATAAAGAGAGATCAGCTCTGCAATATTCTCATCGTCATCTACGATTAAAATCCGCTGTTTTTCAGCCATTTGTTGTGACCCTCCATGTTCCGTATTCAGAAAATTTCTGAATTTCTATTTGCTTAATATACAGTTTTCAGCAGTTATTTAAAAACGACAATCGTAACGCCTGCATCGCCTTCTCCAAATTCGCCAAGGTGGAATTCTTTTACAATTTTCACCTTCCGTAAATGCTTGTGGATACCGGCGCGAAGCGCTCCGGTTCCTTTTCCGTGAACCACCCGGACCTGAGGAAGATGGGCAATATAGGCATCATCCAGGTATTTATCCAGCTGCGGAATCGCCTCATCTACAGTCAGTCCCAGCAGGTTGATTTCCGGAGAGATAGAAGCAGATTTGGAAATCTTGATTCCGCTGCTTGAAGTGCCTTTCCGGCGGTTTTCCAGACCGGGTCCGCTGACAGAGTTGTCGGGAAGAAGCTCCAGATCGTTTAAGTTGACCCGTGAGCGGAGAATTCCCATCTGTACAAACAGGTTGCCCTGGGCATCCGGAAGAGAGCTGACTGTGCCTTTTAAATTCATGGACAGAACCCAGACGCCATCGCCTAACCGCAGACTCTTGGGGTTGATAGCCTTGTGGGGCTTGCTTTCCTGTCTGAGGGAAAGCTTGCTGTCTACCTTCTTCAGATTGTCACGGAGCCTGGTGCGTTCCTGTTCCAGCGCTTTGGTATCAACACCGGAGGAAGAGGCCAGCTTATTGATGTTTTTGATGGTACGATCAGCGGTCTCCTTGGCCTCCCGGAGAATGCGCTGGGCTTCCTCATTGGCAGAACGGATAATCTTGTCCCGACGCTCGTCAAAGCGCTCTTCCTTTTTCTCCAGACTGGATTTCAGGCGGGCAATCTCGGCCTTATAGCTTTGAATTTCCTCCCGCTCCTTTTCGATGGTAACCCGGCTTTCCTCCAGATGACTGATAATATCCTCAAAGGTTTCGTCCTCTGCTTCCAGGTGTGTTTTTGCATCATCGATAATATAGTCCGGCAGTCCCAGCTTTTTGGAAATGGCAAACGCGTTGCTCTTTCCTGGAATTCCAATGAGAAGCCGGTAGGTGGGACGCAGGGTGGCAACATCAAATTCACAGCAGGCATTTTCTACTCCGGAGGTGCTGAGTGCGTAGACCTTCAGCTCGCTGTAATGGGTGGTAGCCATGGTCCGGCACTTCATATTGTGCAGGAAGGTCAGAATGGCAATGGCAAGCGCGGCGCCTTCCGTGGGATCCGTACCGGCACAAAGCTCATCAAACAGGCAGAGCGAGCGGCTGTCTGCCTTCCCCAGAATATGGACAATATTTGTCATATGGGCGGAGAAGGTACTGAGGCTCTGCTCGATGCTCTGTTCATCGCCGATATCTGCAAATACCTCTTCAAAAACAGACAGCTCGGAGCCGTCGAAGGCCGGAATATGAAGACCTGCCTGTCCCATAAGGGTGAACAGACCCACAGTTTTTAAGGAAACCGTTTTACCGCCGGTGTTGGGGCCTGTTACAATCAGCTGATCGAAATCATTTCCCAGCCACAGGGTAATGGGCACCACCTTCTGCGGATCCAGAAGGGGATGACGGCCGTCCTTGATGTGGATTCGTCCCTGGGTGTTGAAGTGGGGCTGACTGCATTTGTAATGGCGGGAAAGTGCTGCCTTTGCAAAAATAAAATCGAGCTGTGTAAGAAGCTCCAGATCCAGAGCCAGCACCTCGGTATAAGGAGCCAGTTCGTTGGTCAGAGAGGCCAGCACCGCCTCAATCTCTTTCTGCTCCTGGATTTCCAGGGTACGCAGTTCGTTATTTAACTGGATCACTGCCATAGGCTCAATAAAAAGTGTGGATCCTGTGGCAGACTGATCATGAACCATACCGTTGACCTGGCTTTTGTATTCGGATTTAACCGGAAGACAGTACCTTCCGTCCCGCATGGTAATCACTGCATCCTGCAGGTAGGTGCGGCTGGAGTTGAGAATGCTGTTTAACTGAGTGTGAATCCGGTCATTGATTCCCCGCATGGAACGGCGGACCTGGCGGAGTCCCGGGCTGGCGTCGTCGCTTACCTCATCCTCAGAGAGAATACACCGCTTAATCTCTGTGTTGACAGGGGTTAAGGGCTCCAGCGCCCGAAACATACCGTCCAGGGAGTCATCGGGAAATTCCTCAGATTCTTCGTGGCGGCCATAGGCTCTGGCCCGGGCTGCAGCTGTCAGAAGGGAGCTGACAGATAAAAGCTCGGGAATGCTGAGGGCACTGCCGATTTCCAGACGTTTCAGAGAGTCGCGGATATCACGGACACCGGAAAAGGACAGACTGCCCTTTAAACGGATCCGGGAGACAGCATCGGTAGTTTCGGTCTGAGCCTGAACAATGGCTTCATAGTCTGTGGCAGGCATCAGATTTTTACATAACAGCTTTCCGGGAGCCGAACCGGCATACTCGGTAAGCTGGCTGATTATCTTATGGTATTCCAGGGTTTTTAATGCTTTTTGATTCATATACTTCCTCATTCCTGATTTCTTGATTGGATCTGGCCGGAGGCCTTGGTTCCTTTACGATTATAACACGATTTCCCGGTACAGTGAACTTTTTCTTGCACATTTGCCCTAACAAACGTATAATGGAACTAATTAGGTAAAACGGGAAAACGTCAGAAGCGGGAAATCTGGCGAAAAGGGAGGACGCGAAGTAAGGAGGTTTAAGATGCCTGAAATACGTGATCCGGGAAAGGAACAGGAAAAGAGGGAAAACCGTCGGTTTATCAGTGAAAAAGTGGTTCGTCCGGCAAGGACCAGACGGCAGATGGCAGAACGGGGCGTTGTTCTTGTTCTGGCAGCTGCCGTATTTGGCGCCGTGGCGGCAGTGAGCTTTGCTGTAACTGTACCGATGGCAGACCGCGTTTTTGGAGAGGAGCCGGCTACGGAGCCTCCGATTTCAATTCCCAAGGATGAGCCTGCGGACCCATCTGCCGCAGAGACAGTACAGACAGAGCCTGTGACAGAAAGTGAGCCGATTGAGGACCAGGTACAATCTGTCATTGAAAATTATCATTATACGATAGAGGATTTAAATTCTATTATAGGAAGCATGAGGGTTCAGGCCCAGAAGGTGGACAAAGGGATTGCTGTGGTTCATTCTGTGCAGCAGAATACCGACTGGTTTGATAATCCTGTAGAGACCTCAGGTCTTTATGCAGGCGCTGTTATTGCAAAAACAGGGCAGGAGCTTCTTGTTTTAACGCCGGAAGCGGCTGTGGAACAGGCGGATTCTATCAAGGTTTCCTTTCCCGGCGTCAGCGATGCAGACGGAAAGATGAAGCAGAAGGACAGTGTTGCAGGTCTGGCGATTGTCAGCGTTTCAACAGAATCAATAGAACCGTCGGTTTTAGACTCTATCCAGGTTCTTCCGCTGGGCAATTCCTATATGCTCAAGGAAGGCGAACTGCTGATTGCGGCAGGAGGACCGGCAGGAATGGTTCATTCCTTAGACTACGGTACGGTTTCTTATGTTCAGAAAAATGTTCCGGTGACAGATCAGCATTGCCGTCTGGTATATGCAGATATTATGACTGATACCCGCAGCGGAACCTTTCTGTTTAACACAGCAGGAGAAATGGTAGGATGGGCTCTGGAGCCTCAGACAGAGGAGGACGGGGCAAAAGAGCAGAAGGCAGCTGCGATTATGGGAATTTCTGATTATAAGGGAATTCTGGAGAAGCTGACCAATGGCCGGGGAGCTCCGTATTTTGGAATTGTAGGCCAGCCGGTATCAGAGGCTCTGGCAGAGAGCGGGCGTCCAAGGGGAATTTATGTCACCCGCGCTGTGGTTGACAGTCCGGCCTACAGTGCAGGAATTCAAAATGGAGATGTGATTACCCGGATAGATGGCCATGACACGACAACCATGAAGGAATTTCAGGGAATTGTAGAAAATCTGGAATGCGGACAGGTGGTTCATGTGACTGTGGCCCGCAATGGCAGAGAAGAATTTACGCAGCTGGAATTCCAGGTAACCGTAGGGGCAAGATAAAGGTCACAGGGCTCCCGCGGACGGATCTGCCCGTAACGGCAGAAACAACAGGAAACGATAGAATATAGAAAGAGGACAATTATGAAATATCTTGACACCTTAAGGGAAGGAATGCGCATTTCGGAGGTTTATCTTTGCAAAAACAAACAGATTGCGCTGACAAAGGCAGGAAAGGAATACGGAAATCTGATTCTTCAGGACAAGACAGGCACAGTAGATGCCAAGATCTGGGATCTGGGTTCTCCGGGAATCGGCAATTTTGAAGCTATGGATTATGTGTGCGTAGATGCAGACGTTACGATGTTTATGGGCTCTAATCAGCTGAATGTTAAGCGGATTCGCAAGGCGGACGAGGGAGAGTATATTCCGGCAGATTATCTTCCGGTTTCTTCCAAGGACATCGGGAAAATGTACACAGAGCTTCTGGGAATTGTGGCATCAGTGAAGAATCCCTACCTGCGGAAGCTGCTGGAGAGCTATTTTGGAGATCCGGATTTTGCAAAGGCATTCCGGTTCCACAGCGCGGCAAAGAGCGTTCATCACGGCTTTGTGGGAGGACTTCTGGAGCATACGCTGAGTGTGGCAAAGATGTGCAGTTATTTTGCAGAAACCTATCCTATGCTCAACCGGGATCTGCTTTTGACAGCGGCTTTATTCCATGATATCGGAAAGACAAAGGAGCTGTCCACCTTCCCGGAAAATGATTACACAGATGACGGTCAGCTGCTTGGTCATATTATTATTGGCACAGAGATGGTCAGTGATCACATCCGGGAGATTCCCGGTTTTCCGCCCAGGCTTGCTTCGGAATTGAAGCACTGTATCCTGGCTCATCATGGAGAACTGGAATACGGTTCTCCGAAAAAGCCGGCGATTCTGGAGGCGATGGCCTTGAATTTTGCAGATAATGCAGATGCCAAGATGGAAACCATGATTGAGGTGCTGCAGAATGCGGGAGACAATCAGGGCTGGCTGGGATATAACCGCCTGCTGGAAACCAATATCAGAAAAACCTCAGACGGAGAAGGCGGAAGAGGCCGATAAAGAGATGCATTGAAGAGGGCTGCCAGAAAGTCCGGTATCCGGAACTTCTGGCAGCCCTCTTCAGGAGGTATACGTATGTTGTATGGTTTATATGTAAACGTCTCAGCCGCGGAAAGGGGAATCACAACGGCGAAACGGCTTGTTGTTGGGCGACCCGGCAACGGTTGCGCGCTGTTTGCCGCCAGGCCTTTTATATAAGCGAATAACGAACCTTCGTTGTTCATTATTATGATGCAGATCCTAAGGTGTCGTTCTGTTCCGTCCTGCATCATGGTTATATCATACCGAATAAATGTGTCTAAAGTTTGAGAAGTTTCTAAAGTATTTCCAAAATTTGGGAAGAAATTATAACTTTTTTGGGAGCAAATGTTAAGAAATTCATATAAAGACAGGGAGAAGCTATGGATTGGAAGAAAAACGATGTATTTCAGACAACTATTGAAGATATGAGTGACAGCGGGGAAGGAATCGGGAAAACAGATGGTTTTACCTGGTTTATTAAAGATGCTGTCATTGGAGATCGGGTGGAAGCCAAGGCAATGAAGGTGAAAAAATCCTACGGATTTGCCCGTCTGATGCAGGTTCTGGAGCCTTCTGACAAGAGAACAGCCCCTCTTTGTCCGGTAGCCCGCCAGTGTGGTGGATGTCAGATTCAGGCCATGGATTATCAGGAACAGCTGCGCTTTAAAGAAAATAAGGTCTGCAGCAATCTGCGAAGAATCGGAGGACTGGAAAATCTTGTTTTCAGAAATGAGGACGGAAGCCTGAGGACAGAAGAAAATGAATTCACAAATGTACCGTGGAAACCAGAAGACGGAAAATCAGAAGACGGAAAATCAGGCGAGATCTCTGTTTATCCGATTATGGGAATGGAGGAGCCCTGGCGTTACCGCAACAAGGCGCAGTTCCCCTTCGGGAAAAGCCGGGACGGCCGGATTATTACCGGATTTTATGCCGGAAGAACACATTCGATTATAGAGACAGAGGACTGCCTTCTGGGAGTAAAGGAAAACAGCGCAATTCTCCAGTGTATCCGCGAACATATGGAGCAGTATCATATTGAGCCCTATGACGAGGAAAATCACCGGGGACTGGTTCGCCATGTTTTGATCCGGAAAGGCTTCCGGACCGGAGAAATGATGGTGTGCCTGGTGCTGAACGGAGAGGCAAAGGCTTTGACAAGGGCAGAGGTGCTTACAGAGCGGCTGAGAGGGCTGTTTGGAAACGGAACAGCGGTAACCAGCATTTCTGTCAGCATCAACAGGGAAAAGACAAACGTGATTATGGGCAGCCGGATTGTAAATCTCTATGGCCCCGGATATATTACAGACTATATCGGAAATGTAAAATACAGAATCTCTCCTCTGTCCTTTTATCAGGTAAATCCCGTGCAGACAGAGAAGCTGTACAGCACGGCTCTGGAATACGCGGGTCTGACCGGAAATGAAACAGTATGGGATCTGTACTGCGGAATCGGAACGATTTCCCTGTTTTTGGCCCAGAAGGCAAAACAGGTTTATGGTGTGGAAATTGTGCCTCAGGCGATCGAGGATGCCCGCGCCAATGCCCGACTGAACGGCATGGATAATGTAAGCTTCTTTGTGGGAAAGGCAGAGGAGGTACTGCCGGAGCAGTATGAGAAAAATCAGGTATATGCAGATGTGATCGTGGTAGATCCGCCGCGGAAGGGCTGTGATACCGTCTGTCTGGATACCATTGTGAAAATGGGGCCGAAGCGGGTTGTGTATGTAAGCTGCGATTCCGCCACATTAGCGAGAGATGTGAAGTATCTGGGCGAGCGGGGCTACCAGGTGGAGAAGGTGCGGTGCTGCGATATGTTTGGGCATTCCACACATGTAGAGTGCGTGACACTGCTCCAAAGGAAAAATACCTGAAACTCCTTGAATTTAGGCACTTTGAGCGACATATCCTGTTCTCTCAAAGTGACCGAAAAGAGAAGAAAAAGGCAATTTCCAACGGAGTAAATGTTCAAGTGGTTGTGAAGGTGTAGTTCGGAAACACAAAAATCTATCGTTCATATTTCATCAATAATAACTAACAGTTCAATAAGGTAACAAAGTGGTCTGAGCCGCTTATTTTCAAGTGATTTTGGAAATAAGCGGCTCTTTCTTTTTTGGCAGATGATAACTAACAAATGATATTTTAACGGAGGTAATTGATTTTATGAAGAAAAAAGAAGAATTGTATTCTTGTTCGCAACAAGACCATAGTGCAATGGCTGAAACGGATATAAAGATGGTTCCTATTGCAGATTTACACGACTTTGAGGGGCATCCCTTTAAGGTAGAAAATGATATGGCACTTTTTGAGTTGATGCAGAGTATTGAAAAAGAAGGTGTCATTGTTCCGGCATTAGTAAGACCGAGAGCAGAAGGCGGCTATGAGCTGATTGCCGGGCATAGAAGAAAGGCTGCCAGTAAATGGGCAGGACTTGATGTAATGCCTGTGGTAATCCGAGAGCTTGACGATAATCAGGCGGTTATTGCTATGGTAGACAGCAACCTGCAAAGAGAACATTTGAAACCAAGTGAAAAGGCATTTGCTTATAAGATGAAGCTTGATGCGATGAAGAGGCAGGGGGCGAGGACTGATTTAACTTCTTCCCAACTTGGGAAAAAGTCAACTTCGTCACAAGTTGTGACAGGGACTTCGGAACAGGTTGAATCAAAGATCAATAATCCAACTATGAAAGCATACTCATTGAAAACGGATTATGATGCTAATGGTAGTTGGGGTATTACACAGGGGGAAATGATTTCTTCAAATATGAGGTCAGACGAAATACTTGCAAAGCAGGTTGGAGAGAATCGTATGACCATTCAGCGTTATATCCGTCTTACCAACCTTATCCCTAAGCTTCTTGATATGGTAGATGATGGAAAAATTGCTTTTACCATTGCGGTGGAGCTTTCCTATCTAACAGAGGAGCAGCAGTATGAACTTTATGAGGTTATGGATATGGAGCAATGCACACCGTCTTTATCTCAGGCAAATCGTATAAAGCGAATGAGTCAGTCTGGAGAGTTGGATATGGATGGGATGTTCCTTATATTAGAGCAGAAAAAACCAAATCAGAGGGAGCAGATTAAGCTTCGCGCAGATGCGGTGGAGAAGTATTTTCCGGAAGGATATACACCGAAGCAGAAGACAGAGCTGATTGAAAAGCTTTTAAAGGAATGGCATGAGAAACAGGAACAGGATAAGACACAAAACCTTGGTAAGAGCCGGGGCAGAGCAAGGTAGGAGGACAGGACAATGAGCAGAGAATTATCTTTATATGAAGCAATGGGTGGCACTTACAGGTCAGTGGATGGTATTTTGTATCCGAATATCAGCGTTGGTGGTGAGGATGATACTTTGTCTATACGAATCACTGATGTGGGGAAATATGGTCTGATTTGGATTGTTTATATGAAAGAAAATCATATAGACCGATACCGCCACCATATCCGTATGGGGCAGCTTCAGCATAAGGCAAAGGAAGTAAATGAGCAGGCTTATGAGATGTTGGATTCAATTATGAATAGGTATCTTGCATCACATAAACCGAAAGACAGTAACTCCACAATGGAAATGTGGAAATTAAGGGAGCAGGCAAAGCAGCTTGCGGAGGAGGTTATTTATGGAGAGATTGTATACCAGTATCACTAATGAGTTACCAAACAACAATTATTTGCAGACCGGGAGAATCGGAGAAAGAGAGGATTTTATGAGAGAGAATTTATTTATGACAGAAAACAAAAACGAAGCAGTAAAGATTGCACTGGATCACGGCTGGAGTTCCATCAAGGGTGAGCATATCTTTATGGAGACTTCGGTGGTGCCTGTGGAATATACGCCACTGACCAATCACGGACTTTTGGAGTATAAGGGTAAGAAGTATATTGTTGGTCAAGGTAGACTTGGAAAGCAGGCAACCAAGACCGAGAATGAGAATTACTTTTTGCTGACACTGGCAGGGATTGCCAAGGAACTTAAGGTTCAGGGAAGAGAACAGGCTGAGCATGTGGAATTGTATGCGGGAGTTCCTCTTACCCTATTTGGTGCGGAGCGTAAGGAGTTTCGTGATTATCTGTGGCATAAGGAACGCATTTCTTTTAATTTTGAGGGAGTGCATTATTCTTTTTATATGGATAAGGTCAAGATTTATGCCCAGTGTTATGCAGCCATTGCCAACCGAATGGGAGATATGGAGAGACTCAGATGTGTGGATTTGGGTTCTTGGACGCTGGATGTACTTAGTGTCAGAGATAAATCCCTATGGATAAGGATGCTTACACCTATGAACTGGGACTGATTACTACCATTGAACGCATTAAGAAAGATGCGTTGCCAGCACTTCACTGTGAAATTCCGGAGGATGATATTATTGATGTTATCCGTGGAAAACAGTCCAATGTAAATGCTGATTTTATTCCATTTATTGAAAAGGGATTGCAACAGTATGCTGACGAGGTGGAGGCAAAGCTTCGTGAGATTAAGGTAGACCTTGCCCATGAGAATATTGTTTATGTGGGTGGAGGTGCCTGTGTGATGAAGCGTTTTGGAAGAACGAAGGGCAGAAATATCCAGTATGTAACGGATGTGAAAGCAAATGCCATTGGCTATCATTACCTTGCTGAAAATCTGGGATAGGAGGCACCTATGGGAAATGCAATATCTTTTCGGTTGAATCCGAAATGTGAAAGTGACAGAAAAATCCTTGCATGGCTGGAGAAAAAATCCAGCCAGCCGGGATATCAGAATCAGACAGAGCTTATTAAGCAGGCATTACTTGTTGCTATAGAACAGGAAAATAGTGATATTCAGGAAACGGGAATTACTGAATGGATGGAGGAAGCAATTCATAAAGTAACTCAGGAATTTACAAAGGTGGTGCAGGAATCTTCCCAGAATATGGCGAACAATATGTTTGCCGGAGTGATGGGAGCCATGATGCAACAGATGAATATGGGAGTAATGCCAATGAATCTCGGACAAGTACAGCAAGTGGCAGCGGCTGGATGTGCAAATCCTTCTGTTATCAGTAAGGAAATGGCAGCACCTGATACAGAGCAAAACTTACAAGAGAATGAGCTTGTATCAGATAATTCCATGTCGATGGATAATGATACAAGAAGTAAGCTTGGAAGTCTGTTTGATATGGATGATGATTAAGAAGAAAAAGTCGGTATGACGGACTGTTTTACAAAAAGGTGTGGTGTAATACACTGTTGTCCGGCAAATTAATCGCTGCTTCAGTCTGCAAATTAAAACTGACATTTTGATGCTGAACGCTGCTTAAGCAATCACATTGTTTGCTGTTAAATCTGCACGATATTTGATGTAAAAACGCCATCATGCAGATTACATGATGGCGTGCTGTCAGCCCAGTTCGCAGTCACTGATTGCCTGCATGACTGCGTCGGCTGTAATGATGTTCAGATTTGAACTGTTTCCTACGAGGAGACTGGCATTACAGAGTTTATTAATCATTCGTGGTGTGCCATTGGCGGCATTGAGGACTGCTTCAATGGCATTCTCTTCAAAGACTTTCTGTGAACATCCGGCACCTTTCAGCTTTTCCTGGATATAACTGCGGCCCTCTTCTTTCGATAGGCCTTCGAGGTTATAGTTCATGACAATCCGCTGTCTGAGCGGCTCGTGGATGCCAAGGCGTAAGGTATTGTTCAGCTGTGGAAGCCCGGTAAGGAGGATGACTGCCCTGTCGCGGGAATCCATCTCAAAGTTGAACAGGATCTTCAGGTCATTGAGTATGGCGGTACCGATATAGTTCGCTTCATCCATGATGATGACCGGGGTCTGCCGTTTTTCAATCGCGAGGCGGTTGATCTCATCCTGTATGAGTTTGAAATTCTCTGTTTTACGGTATGCAGGCACTGCCCCAAGCTCCGCCGCGAGATTACGGTAGAAGTCCATGACAGTCAGGGTGGAAAGGCTGGAGTAGATCACTTTGTAAAGGGAAGGGTTCAGTGAGGAAGCAAAGGAACGCAGTGCTGTTGTTTTTCCTTTGCCGGCACTTCCGGTAAGGAGGCCAAAGCCTTTGGTGGAAAGCAGGTATTTCAGTCGGAACTGTACCTCTTTGTACTCCTGTGTTTCGACAAGAACCTCTTTTGAGTTCTTAAGGAAGGGGTTGAATTCCAGTCCATATCTGGCAGTATAATCCATTAGTCGTCTCCTTTGCATAAAAGTACTTTTTCACGCTTTACATTTGCGTTCTCCTGTTTATTCAACAAGCGGATCGGCGTAAGGGCCCCGTCCGGTTCCATAATAAAGATGTCTTTCATATCGGGGGAATACCGGAGCCGGATACGCTGCCTGGCAAAACGGTAATCCACTTCGTATTCGACCTGGTCAATGACGATGACGGAATCAGCGGATACCCTGCGTTCGATCTCAAGGAGGAAATCTGTTTCCAGCTTTTCCTCCGACAGTCTGCGGATCTGTTCCGGCTCAGAAAAGAAACGGTCCTGCGGAGACTGCCCATGCAGCGAGGAATGCGGGGACTGGTTATAGTGCTGGACGTAAGAGAACAGATTTCCGCGCAGTTCATCAAGGGAATGGAAATCACGCATGTCCAGGGAAGCCATCCACTGGTCTTTCAGGGTGCGAAACCAGCGTTCGATCTTAGCTTTGCCGGTGGGCGTGTAAGGCTGGCAATAGCTGAGGGTGGAACCGATCCTTGCAGCAAGCAGTTCCATCTGCCGGTTGCGGTAAGCTTTGCCATTATCGAAGTTAAAAACTTTTGGCCTTCCATACTTGGAAATGGCTGATTTCATGACAGACATCAGGTTGACGAAATTGTCATTGAAGAAGACGTCCACACCGGTAATGAAACGGCTGGCATCATCGATCAGGGCAATGACATAGATGCGATGTTTCTTTCCATCGGTATCAGTCAGTTTAGGGCCGACACTGCTGTCGCCGCACCAGACTTCATTGATATGGGGACGTTCGTATCTTCGCATGTCACGGTTGGGAGTCTGGCGCAGTTCTGCCTGTACCTGATTGACGAAGCGGCAGACCGTGGATTCTGACACCTGCCCGTAAGCGATGGAACCATTGGAACCGAGCTGGCGGTAGATAGCAGCGGCAGACATCCTGGGATAGTTTTGTTTGAGATAACGGATCTGCTCCTGGAGTTCGTCATCGAGTTTGCGGCTCATACCAGCATCGGCCCTGGCTTTGGGAACAAGGGCATCAAAGCCATATTTTTTATAATTCAGATACCATTTTTCTATGGTGGCAGGTGCGTAATGACGGACTTTGCCATCGGGACCGGTAATACCTTTGGCAGCGATCTCTTCATAGAATGCACTTTGGGAGGGATACTCCTCGTCGAGCCCGGCAATCAGTGGAGCGATTGCGCCGTAGCGCATGAGGGCGATCCCCTGCTTTAATTCTTCTTTCATAATGAAATACCTCCTTTTTCACAAGGATAACGAAAAAAGGGAGATACCACCAAGGAGTGTTATGTTGGTGAAAGAAAAATTTTATTGCGGGTCGTTTTTATCTGCATGAAAGGCCTGGAAAAGGATGCAAAACATCCGCGGATAAGATTATGGAGCATCGCAAAGGAAAGATTATGGGAACGAATGCGCTGCTGCCAGTGCTTCCGGTAAGAACGGATAATAGAAGAAATGGTATTTTCGTCAATACATGACTGGGAGTTAAGGATACTGTGGTAACCGGACTTTTTTTCATAACAGTCAGCGACAGAAGCCTGAACGGGGAGAGGGATCTGGGAATAAGGGACAAGTGAAGAAAGAAGGAGCGCATGAGTATGGCCACATGCCGTACAGAAAACACGGGCAACACGAAGGAGGATGATGTGATCAGCCATCCTGACTTTACGGTGGTATCCACCATACCAGATGAGAGAACCAGCAAGTCCACAAGTACAGGGGATCTGGCTAAGATTCAGCGAAAAGATGATTTTATTATAAAAATCCTGAGAAACAGGGTTGTCAAAATCCACTTCAATAGTTATCATAACAGAGTGCATGGTAGAATCCATGCGTATGTTGTTGGAGACAGGGTTCAAACTTTGGTAGGGGAGAGCCCTGCTCTCTGATTAACGGTGACAATTCATTATGATAACACAAAGAGTCTCAGGATAAAACAATCTGATGGATCATACGTCAGATACATTTATGCTGAGACTCTCTTTATTTTGACGGAAATGTCAGAAAAAAGTTTGTTATAAAGTAACGGATAATATCAAATGGATATGAGATTCTTAAAGGGAAAAAGCTAAAGGATTTTATGAATTGTGTGCTTGAACAGGATGTTCCCGACATAAATGTCGGGAACATCAGTAATCGGACTCCGCAGATAGCAATCTTTGATTTTAAGGCATTTTTGAATGTTGCTATGCTATTAGCAGAAAGTGAAAATGCCAAAGTGCTTCGACAAATTATGTTGGACATTGTAATTGATTTTGTGAATCAAAGAACTGGCGGTTCTACAAAATATATTAACCAAAGGGATCAGAATTTTATTAGTGCTTTTCTGCAGGAGGAGAATTATCGTAGGGAGTTTACTGATGCACTAAGAGATTATGTAGATATGGGGAACAGCAAATATGCTATTTACACTGATAAAATATATCAGAGCATATTTAAAGAAAAAGCACAGGAATATAAACAGATATTACATCTTTCAAAAAAGGATAATGCCAGAGATACTATGTATTCAGAGGTGTTGGACTTAATTGCATCATACGAATGTGGTCTGGCTGCTATGATAAAAGAACAATCAGAGCAGTTGGGAAGAAAGCTTAATAACTGGGAACTTTCAGATTTGTTTTCGGCATTTGAACAATTACCATTATGGAAACCTCTGATAGTGAGGGCGAGAACAAAAATGGCAAGCCGGGATATGGCATTAAGAGATGCTTTTCATTATCAGTTGGAAGAGTACATCAAACCTTTAGATGCTGAAGAATATGAGAAGTTCTTAGGTGTGGCGGGTGATGAATTGGAAAAGTTAATGCAGGAGAACAGCGATGTATTAAAAAGGTTAAAGGAGCGTAGCTGATGGCAGAAATCAATTATATTACAATCGAAGAAGCCAAAGCTATTCACCAAGCTACCATTGAAAACAGCGGTGGTGGAGACTATGGCGAACTTGATACGGGGAAATTAGAAAGCGTTTTGTTTCATATACAGAATGATGATTATTATCCGACTTTTTTGGACAAGCTGGAGCATTTATTTTTTTGTGCCTGCAAATTTCATTGTTTTGCATATGGTAACAAAAGAATAGCAATTACATTGACTGCTATGTTTTTACTGAAAAATGGATATATGGCTGTTGCTAATGTATATTTCAGAGAAATGGAAAATATAAGTTATCATGTTGCGGCAGGACATATTGACGAAGAATTATTAAGAAGGATTTTAGAGGCTATTATGAATTTTTCATATGATTCTGATGAAGCCTTGAAACTAGATATTTTTAATGCTATTTCTGTAGTGGATGAGTTTTATTAAAACGCAAGAATTACAAGTTATTTGGCATTGCTACTACAACGCAGGAATCTATTGATTACTGGAATAAGTAGTATGTTGAATATAAAAAACATTCATAAGGAGGGCTTGATTATGGCTAATCAGACACAAATTTTGAATGTTAGTGATGAGATGAAATTTGACGATAATGTGCAGACGAAAAATGTGAAGGAGCAGGAAGAAAATATGTATTCTTCTTCATCAGACACTACTGAAGAATTGTGTTCTTCTTCAACAAACGGTACATGTGGAGACAGTTATTCTGCTGACGAGAAAGGCCCAGTAAAAAAAGAGAAACTGCACCGGATAGACAACTTGCCGAAGTTTTGCTGCAGTTTGATAAAGCCTTCGAACAGTTCTATTTTGAAATGGATGAGGAGGAAGCTAAGTCCCATATTATGCGATTGATTTATTACATGCTCGGTGTAATAAATGAAATTTTCTGTTTCAGAGGAAAAGAAGAAGTCAGGGCTTCAACAGAGGAATGGGTAGTGTGCATTGCAGTGAAACAGAAAGAAATACAATGCCGATTTTGTATTATATAAATTTTCGGTATAGATAACAGGACGAATTTGATATGTACCTTGAAACTAAATCGGACCTATGATAAGATTTTAATTATAATAGGGGTTTTGTACACTTCTATCATAAGTAGGCAAGAGGGAGTGCAGATATGGATAAAGAATGGAATGAAAAATATAGTCAGCAGGATCTGCAGCGACTTCGCGGATTGCGCCTGATGGATGATGACTTTATGTCAAAGTGTTTTGAAAATAATATTGAATGCACAGAATTGGTGCTGCATATCGTGCTTGGAAGGGATGACCTTAAGGTAGAAAAGGTCGAAACCCAGCACCTTATAAAAACCTTCAGGGCAGATCAATCATTCTTGATATTTACGCTACCGACCATGTGGGAAAGCAGTATAATATTGAGATACAAAGGGCGGATCGGGGGGCTGGAGCTAAAAGAGCGAGGTATCACAGCAGCCTAATTGATGCCAATGTGACGGAACCGGGAGATAAACTTGAAAATCTCGCCGAGACTTATGTGATCTTCATCACGGAGCGAGATGTGATGGGAGATGGACTTCCGATTTACCATATCAACAGAGTTGTGGAGGAGACAGGAAAGAAGTTTCAGGACGAAGCGCATATTATATATGTAAACGGAGCGTACCGAGCTCAATCGCCTCTGGGGATCCTCATGCATGATTTTTCCTGTACAGATCCGAACGATATTACATATGAAGTGCTTGCAGAACGGGTAAGATATTTCAAAGAAGATGCGGAAGGAGTGGCTGTTATGTGTAAAGCGATGGAAGATATGAGAAATGAGGCTGTCATGGATGAAAGAAAAGACGTGGCATGCAGACTTCTTAAAATGGGCGGGATGACATTGGATAAAATAGCTGAGATATCCAAATTGAGCATAGAGGAAGTACGCATGCTTGCTTCCCAGAAAAACGCATAATTCTGAATGATATGAAAAAATGTTTGATTTTAGAGGGACTGCCGGGTATGATATGCTCCCTTCTAGGTAGACAAGTGAAATAATAAAAACTTGTCACTTAGAAGGGAGTATATTTTATGCCTAAAAAGAAAATATCTACAGAGCATTTCATAATAAACTTGAAGCCGCTGGAATTACGCAAAGCATGTCAAGAGTGGCAGAGAGACTGAAAGAATTAAGAGAAGCGTCTGGGTTGACCCAAGAAGAATTAGAAATTCACTTAAAGAACGAAAAGAAAAATTGAAAAGAGTGAATGGAAATACGGCATTATATAAGCAATATCTTAAATGTTTGAATAGCAAGGAATAATGAAAATAATACAAAAATATCGGATAAATATATATTACGATTAGAAACGGAAAAATTCGCCTGAAAAAAGGCGAGGTAAATCAGAAAATAATCAATTTTGTAAGTCCGGTATTGCTGATAAACTATAATTGTCACAATAAAATGCTTTTAGAACAAAAACTTGGGGGTAGGGGGGAGTATGCTCAGGGGTAGTTCAGAAAAAGCGAGGAATAATCCAAAAAGGAGAAGGTGCATGATGTATTTGAAGCGAAAAATGCGCAGGAGCATCAGCGCGGCGCTGGCGGCAGCCATGACAGTGGGAAATGTCCTGGCAGTACCGGCAGCCCCGACCGGGGAAGGTATGCCGGCGGTAAAGAACACTGTGGAGACGGAAAGTTATCAGGCAGAGCTGAATCTTTCTGACGGGGGAATGGTGTTCAAAAACAAGGTTCGAGGAGAAAAGGAGTGGAATACGGCAGATAAGGCCATGATTCCGGGGGCGACGATGTTTCTTGAGGGAGATAACAGCGCCCGAAAGGCAGATATGACTGCCGCAAATGTACTAAACAGCATGGATGCAGACGGGGGAGCAGCAGGCATGCAGATGAGCGGTGAACTGTCCGGCGTGAAGTCATGGTTTTTCTTTGACAATGAGATTCTTTGCCTTGGTGCAGACATTGCCAATACGGGAGATACGACAGACAAGATTATTAATGTTGTAGACAACGTGACAGTAGAAAAAACAACCTATGCCGGACTGACGAACCCGGCGAACGGCTATCGGAATATTTTGAAGGCATCGGTTGATACCAATGAGAAATACAGCTGGAAAAAAATTGTAGATACTGCAACTAAGGGAAGCCATGCGAGAAACTGGCTTACAGCTTCCGGCATTGAGGATTCACAAAAGTCACTGGAATGGAGCTATGTATTTGGCGATACTATTACCAACTCTAAGGTGTTTTATCGTTTCCCAACAGAGGGAACCGGCGAGGTAAAACAGTTTGAGCTGTGGACGCTGCCGGTAAACGGCGGTTATCAGTACACTCTGGGAGCTGGAAAAAAACAGGGTGATTTTGCCAATAATGCGCCGGCAGAAACAGAAAACAGAGTTCTGGAGAATACGGGAGCTATTCAGGCTGCTGAAAATGAATCTGAGGGGACTCTGGCTGTTAATAAGTGGACAGACGGCGAGGTGAATCTGAAAGGAAAAGTGGCAGAGGTTGCTTTAAATGAAGCGGCATCTGTAGTGATTGAGAAGGACGGCGCAGCTGGCAAGGCATTGATTACTGTGGCAAAGCCAGAGTCAGGCGCATCTTCACAGATTACCCTGTCAGCAGCTCTTGATGCAGAGTCTGCAAAGGAACTCGGCTCTTTAGGAGCAGCAGAGGTTACCACAGATGGGGGAACTGTGACAATGAAGCTGGATACGGCAAAAATGAGCAGTCCGGTTTCTGTAGAAGTTCAGTTAAAGAAGATTGATGTGGTAACAGGAGAGACCATCACTCTGGTAAGAGGGGATGAGGTGAAACTGGAAACACCTGAGGAATTAACAGGAAATGTTACCTGGAGCACAAAATTTCTGAAGTATGATGGAACCTATCTTCGTAATGTAGGCTCATCCAAGAAGAAAAGAGAGCTGAAGGAAGGAGAGACGGATGGCACTCGTAAGGCTGGAGACGCGACAGCGGATCATCTGCTTTCCGTAACCGGAGTACAGGACGGAGCCATCCTGAATGCCAAGAATAAAGGTGAGATGGTTGTTGTTGCAGCGGATGAAAGCGGCAAGAGCAAGCAGTGGAAGGTGAAGGTTCTGCATGAGGATCCGGCAAATCTTCCAGAAGCAGGGCCGGAGGACTATGCAAAGATCCGTACAGCCTGGAAGGAGTCTCTGATTGGAACAAATCTGACAGAAGAGGATGGCGGACAGGAGATCCTGGATATCATCAATGCAGAGGCAGAGGGGTATTGGAATGCCTATGCCTATAAGGGACAGGAAACCTGTGAGGATGTTCCGTGGAAAGGGGACATTGGAGGAGGAAAAGAGAATCCGGATGTTCCTTACGAGGACGACGCAGTGGAATTCCGTCCTGCATTCCAGAAGGTTCTGTCTATGTGTAAGGCTTATGCGTCAGAAGGCGGAAAGCTGTACCATAATCAGGACATGCTGAAAGATATTATTCATATTCTGGATTATATGTGTACCCGTTGTTATGTTCCCAAGAGCCAGACCGATAACTGGTGGACCTGGGAAATCGGAATGCCAAAGGATCTGATTCCGGCTCTGATTCTGATTTATGACGAACTGTCGGAAGAACAGATTATGAAATATACAGAGGCGCTGTATTTCTTCCAGCCGGATCCTTACTGGGAGGGCGCAATCAACACAGCAAGCACCCATGTAAAGGGATATCGAGCAGCTCAGGGCGCCAACATCATCGACTGTTCCACAACGGCAGTTGGTTTGGGCGCTTTAAGAGAAGATAATGAGCTTGTTTATCTGGGAATGATGGCCTCTTCTCAGACCTTTGTAATTCAGCAGGTAGAGGACAGTACGAAGCTGGCAGAGGAAGGCTTTAAGAGCGGCTTCTATCCAGACGGCTCCTATATGGATCATGGACGTCTTGCTTATCTGGGTTCCTATGGCGTTGAATTCATGAAGGGCGGAGTAAAGATCCCGTCTCTGATTGGCGGAACTCCGTGGCAGTATCCGGAAGAGGTTCAGAAGAATCTGGAATATTATATTGTAGAAGGCTTTGGAAACGGAATATACCGGGGAATGATGTTAGACTGCCTGAAGGGCCGTTCTGTAGCCAGACCTGGAGGAAGCAACCGGGCAGCTGGCCGGGAGGCTATGATCTGCATTCTTCAGATGGTAGATTCTCTTAGCGCAGAAGCAAGAGCAACGACTCTTCCTATGCTGAAATCCTGGCTGGAAGAGGACGAGGGCTTTATTGATTCTCTTCAGGGCGCAGAGAATATGGCAATTAAGAAGAAGGCAAGAGAAATTCTGGAAGACTCTTCAATCGAAGGCTATGTGGCACCGGTACATAAGTCCTATCCTCTGATGGATCGAGCTTTCCACAGAATGGATGATTATTTATTTGCAGTTTCCATGTTCTCCGAGCGTACACAGAATACGGAGATTATGAATGACGAAAACAGGTTTGGATGGCATCAGAATGATGGTATGACCTATATCTATGATCGCGATGACATGTATACAGAGAATTTCTGGAATACCGTGAACCCGCTGCGTCTTCCGGGAACAACGGTTGCAGCTATGAAGATTGATAATGGCGCACCGGACAGCTCTGGATTTATTCAGAAGGGCGACTTCCTGTCTACAGAAAGCTGGGTAGGCGGAAGCAGCATCGGAAATTACGGTATCAGCGGTATGGCATTCAGCGGAAAGATCAAAGGCGCAGAGGGAGATGCATCGACAACCTATGCTCCAGAGTTAAACGGCAAGAAGTCCTGGTTTATGTTTGATGATGAGATTGTCTGTCTGGGTGCGGATATTAACAATAAGAACATGAACGTTCCGGTAGAAACAACCATTGACAACCGGAAGCTGGATCAGGATGGAAGCAATGGATTCCTGGTTGACGGACAGGAAATGGATCTTCCTGTAAAAGAGGCAAATGTTAAGGAGCTGGCAGACCGCAGCGTGGATGTATCAGGCGTTGCCTGTGAGGACATTCGCTGGGCTCATGTAGAGGGAACGGAATCTGCAGGAACCGGTTATTATTTCCCGGAGGAAAATACAGAGATTCAGGTACGTCGGGCAAAGACAACCGGAAGCTGGCGCGATATTGGAACCTTTGATGGAGAAAGCACGGAAAATTATCTGGAAATGTGGTTTGACCATGGGGAAAATCCCGCTGGAGCATCCTACAGCTATGTTCTTCTGCCGGAAACTGACGCAGGAGAAACAGAGGCTTATGCAGCAGCACCGGAGATTGCTGTTTTAGCCAATAATAAAGAGGCGCAGGCTGTATACCATAAAGGCCTGAATATAACAGGTATTAATTTCTGGAATAAAAACGGCGGATCGGTAAATGACGTAACCAGCAGCAGCGCAGCATCTGTGATGCTTCAGGAGTCAGAGACAGGCCTGCTGACCGTAGCAGTTTCTGATCCAACTATGAAAAACCAGGGAACCATCCAGATTACTATTCGCAAGCCGATTGCTTCTGAAGAAAAGCTGGATGAAAATGTATCCTGTGAACAGATGGAAGATGGAAGCGTAGTTTTAACCTTCCAGATGAAGGGAACCAACGGTGCATCCTCCATGGCAGAGCTTCAGCTGCAGGCGTCTGTTTATCCGGCAGCTGTTCGTCTGGAAAATGGTGAGAGCCAGCAGTTTGAGGTTCGTGATTATGGTATGGGAATCCAGGAAACATCCTGGTCTGTATCCGGAACAGAACAGGAACTGGCAGAGGGTACTGCAGTAGATGAAGACGGTGTGCTTCAGATTGATGAGGAAGAAGCAAATACTGCTCTGGTTGTGACTGCTGAAACAGATGCTGGAGTGATCTTCCATGCATATGTATCCTTAGGCAGCCCGGCATCTGCAGAGCTTCCGCAGGAGATTCAGGAACTGAAAACCCTGGCAGGCAATGCGCTGAAGGCAGCTGAAGAAAACGGAGCAGATTCTGAAGAGGCCAGAGAGGCTGTGAAGCTTGCAGTAGAAGCAATTGCGGATACAGACAATGATAAGCTGATTCGCTACATGATGGATGATGTTCTGGCTGTTTCTGAGCTGTATCAGGAGGCATTCGCAGGAACGGAGTATGCAGTGGACGAAGCGGAAGAGGTATCTGAGGATGCCGCAGAGCTGAATCCGGCAGAAGCTCAGGGTATGGCTTTAAGTATTCTGCCGTCCGAGGCAGAAGGTCCTTCCAGAGCAGTTCTGGTGATTGGTGAGGCTGAGGAGGAAGACGGCCCGGCAGCAACACCGTCTAATGCAGAGATTCTCGATGAGGAGGATGCAGACATTGCAGACGAGGATGAGTGGATTCTGTCTGAGGACGAGGAAGCAACACCGTCTAATGCAGACTTCGTGGAGAATCGCAAGGCCACTGCGTCAAATGCAGATACAGAAGAAGATGCTCCGGCAGCAAAGGCAACGGATTCCAATGCAGAAGAGCCGGATAAAAAACCGGTAGTTCCGGAGAAGCTTGGCGGCGTAAAGGTAGATGCAGAGCACTGCTTCAGCTTCGGAACACAGTTGTTCCTGGAAAAGGAAGACGGAGAGCGTAGCAGACTGTCTATGAAGGCTCCGATTCGCCTGGAGGTAGCTCTTCCGGAGTGTATTGATCCGGAAAGAAAGATAGTGGCAGCAGTATTTGGTGAAAACGGAAAAGAATATCCTCTGACCTGGAAGCTGGAGGAGGATCGCCTTGTTCTGATGCTGAGCCGGACAGGTACCATTGTTCTGGCAAATGCAGAGGGAGAAAATCCGGAGAATCCGGAAACCGAGCTGTTCCACGTTGTCATTGATCCGGATATTCAGAACGGTACGGTAACAGCAAACCGTCTGGAAGGACCGGAAGGAACAGAGATTATCCTGAAAGCAGTTCCTGATTCCCGGTACAGACTGGGCGCGCTGTATGTAAACGGCGAAAAGGTAAAAACTGCTTCTGACGGTACCTGTCGTCTGATTCTGCATGAGGATATAGAGGTAACTGCTGAATTCAGAAGAAAGAGATCCGGCGGTTCCGGTTCCTCCGGCTCTTTAGCAGGCGGTCCGGCAGTGTCTGCTTCCGGAAGCTGGCAGAGTGAGGGCGGCAGATGGAAATACCGCAAGGCAGACGGAAGCTATGAGACGAACAGCTGGAGTCTGATCCAGAATACATGGTATTGCTTTGATGCAGAGGGCTATATGAGAACAGGCTGGTATTTTGAGACAAAAGATCAGCACTGGTATTATCTGCTTCCAAGCGGCGCTATGGCAGCCGGCTGGCAGAATATTGATGGAAAGTGGTATTTCCTCAATGACATGACCCGCGGTAATACGGGCTGGACACTTCAGGAGTCTGCATGGACTGTGAATCAGCAGCAGAATCCGGGAATGCCCAAGGGAGCTCTGTACCAGTCTGGCATGACACCGGACGGCTATCAGGTAGATGACCAGGGCGTCTGGGTACAGAAATAAAAACGAATAGAAAATAAAGCAGAAGGGTGCGGCAAAATTCATCGTAAAGGATGGTTTTGCTGCATCCTTTTATTTTGTTTTACAGAACGCAATTTCCTGTGAAACAAAAACGCTCCGCGAGGATCGCCATGGGGCGGCAGAGAATTTTGCCGAAGAAGCGACCCGCCGCAGGCGGAGAAGCTCGCGAGCTTCTTTTTCATCATAGAAGCGGGGGTTTTTTGTCTGGAAGAAACGAGAGAATCTGAAGGCGGAGAGATACTTCCGGAACAGGGATGATTTCTTAACGGTTTTTTAACATTTTTTAATGTAAATAAGAGAAATCAGTTGCCGGACGGCGAAAAATACGATATAGTAAAAGCAGCATACAATCGATTGCATAGAATAAGCGAAAGAAAAGAGAGTGAGCCAGTGACTATCTATGATATAGCAAAAGAAGCAGGGGTAGCGGCCAGCACAGTTTCCAGGGTAATCAACAATAAGCCGGGGCTTCGGCCTGAAACCAGGGAGAGGGTGAGGCGGCTGCTGGAAAAATATAATTTTACGCCGGATGCGGCGGCGCGGGGACTGGTTATGCAGGCAACCAGAATGGTGGGAATTCTGATAGTGGATATTCGCGTTGCGCACCACACAGACAGTGCCTATGTAATTGAGCAGGCGCTGACACGCCGCGGCTACTGCTGCATTACCATGAGTACAGGCCCGACAGAAGAGGGAAAGGCAAATTACATCCGGATTCTGGAAGAGAGACGGGTGGAAGGTGTCATTCTGATGGGCTCTATGTTTGCGACAGAGAAGGTAAAAGAAAGCATTAAGCATCATCTGGCAAATATTCCTGTGGTAATTGTCAATGGATATCTGGATCTTCCGAATGTTTCCGGTGTCATTGTGGATGAAAATGCAGGTGTGGAACGATGTGTGGATCTTCTGGTATCCAAAGGGAAACGGAAAGTGGCATTTGTTCTGGATCAGGAATCTCCGTCAAACCTTCTGAAACAGAAGGGGTATATAGACGGAATGAAACAGAACGGGGTTCCGGAGGAAAATCTGCTGCTGTACGATGCGCCGGAAAGCTCCGTAAAGGGCGGCTATGATATTACCGTGCAGATTTTAAAGGAACATCCGGATATCGAAGGAATCATATATTCCATTGATCTGGTTGCGGTAGGAGGAGTGCGTGCAGCCAGTGACCTGGGGCTCAGGATTCCGGATCAGATCGGGCTGATTGGCGTGGATAATGCGGTTTACGGGGAGATTTGTTCTCCGAAGCTGACAACTCTGGACAATAAGACAGAAGAGATGAGTGAGTTTGCTGCAGAAATTCTGTGGGAGGGCCTGAAGGGAAAACGTCAAAACAGAAAAATGATGCTGTTTTCTGAGATTATTGAAAGAGAAACCACATAAAACAAAAGTAATCGATTGCAAATAAAACGGGAAAATAAGTATCGAAATTGAAAAAAGAGACAGTTTTTCGGAAGAAAAAAGGCCGCAGAATTGTTTTCATGTGCCAAAAAAACAGGGGAAATATATTCTTAACATAAAATTTATATAAATTGCATAAAGAAGTTATGGGCATTTTGTATATATTTTTTTAATTAAGGCATTGAAAAACAAACATAATTGTGATAATATTTAAATACAATCGATTGCAAAAATGCAGATGTATCAAATGAATGAAAAGTGTGTTAAGAAAAGGGGTTAAAAGCATGTTAAGAATCAAGTATGAGGATTTGCTGAATGAATTCAAACGCGTACTTGTCAGCAGAGGGTTTACAGAGAAAAATGCCGTTGATGCAGCAACCGTTTTTGCACAGAACAGTCTGGATGGTATTTACAGCCATGGAATCAATCGATTCCCGAGAGTGGTTGAATATCTGGACAAAGGAGAAATTAATCCGGATGTGACTGCTACCTGTGAGATGGCTATGGGAGCGATTGAGAGATGGAACGGTCACAGAGGTTTCGGACCGCTGAATGCAAAGCAGGCGATGGATCGGGCCTGTGAGCTTGCAAAGCAGTATGGAATTGGTATGGTAGCTCTTGGAAACAACAACCACTGGATGCGGGGCGGCAGTTACGGCTGGCAGGCAGCGGATCAGGGCTGCATTGGTATCTGCTGGTCCAACACAATGCCCAACATGCCGGCATGGGGCGGCAAGGATCGCAAGATTGGAAACAATCCGCTGATTATGGCAGTTCCCAAAAGCAACGGGGAGCATGTGGTAGTTGACTGTGCAGTATCCCAGTTCTCTTACGGGAAAATGGAGGACTGCAGATTAAAGGGCCTGCAGCTTCCGGTTCCGGGAGGCTACGATGAAGACGGCAACCTGACGACAGACCCGGCAGCAATCGAGAAAACATGGAGAGTGCTTCCTATGGGATACTGGAAGGGAAGCGGTATTTCCATCCTTCTGGATCTGATGTCTACGGTTATGACCAATGCCAACTCCGTTCAGAAAATAGGAACCTTCGGTGATGAGATTGGCCTGTCTCAGATGATGATTGCCATGGACCCCTCCAAATTCCAGGATGCCGGGACAACAGACCGGATCGTGGATGAGCTGGTGGCAGATATTAAGTCCTCCATTCCGGCAGAGGAAGGCGGTCAGGTATTTTATCCGGGTGAAATTGAGATTAATACACGAAGAGACAACATGGAAAACGGCATTCCGGTGCTTGAGGAAAAATGGAACGCTGTTTTGGCAATGTAGTTTCGCGATGAAAGGAGAAATACAATGATTTTTTCATCTATTTACGCAAAAGATGATATGAAAAAATATCCAAAGCCCATTCAGACAGCTCTCGAGTATTTAAAGAGCAATGATTTTACGGCTATGGAGCCTGGCGTATATGAGATTCAGGGAAAAGAAATCTATGCACAGGTTATGGATGCCCAGACAGCTCCGGCTGAAGAAAAACGTCCGGAGGTTCATGAAAAGTTTATTGACGTTCAGTTTCTGGCATCCGGAAGAGAGCGCCTCGGCTTTACACCGGATACAGGAAACTACGAGGTGGACGAGCGCTTTGACGAGAGAGATTTGATTTTTTATAAATCTGTGGAAAATGAAGGCTTTATTGAAGCAACTCCCGGCTGCTACAGCATTTTCTTCCCGGCAGATGTTCACCGTCCGGCAGTTGCAGCAGGAGAACCTATGAAGATTCGCAAGGTTGTAGTAAAGGTCAGCACTGCGCTTCTGTAGGAAAAAAAGGTATTGCGGAACTTTATGGAACTGTTAGTTTAAACAGTCCGTAAAAATATAAATGTAAGAAGGGAAAAAAATTATGAAGAAGAAACTGGCACTTGTACTGGCAGGCGTAATGGCAGCAGCATCTCTGACAGGCTGCGGCGGCGGAGCAGCAAAGGAGACAACAGCAGCACCGGCAGCAGGCGGAAATGCAGCACCGGCAGCAACTGAGGCAGCAGCACCATCTGACGTAAAGCCGGAGCTGAATCTGATTATTGCTTCCAACCAGACCTCCCTGGACAACCCGTATTCCTATGGTATGGACAAATTCAAAGAGGTTGTTGAAGAGAAGTCCGGCGGCAAGATTCAGGTTACCGTACATAAGGGAACCCTGGGCGAGAACGAGAACGAGCTGATCGAGAAGCTGGAGATGGGCGCAGCATCTATGGTAGTTGCTTCTCCCGGATTTATGACCGCTATCGGTGTTCCGGAGGTAGATATCTTTTCTCTGAACTATCTGTTTGACAGCTTTGAACACTGGGAGACCTGTCTGGACGGTGAGTTCGGTGACAAGATGAAAGAAACCGTAAAAGAGAAAACCGGCAACAATTTCCGGATTATGTCTTACTGGTCCTCCTCTGTTCGTGATTATTATGGAAAGAAACCTGTTTCCAAGCCGGAGGATCTGAAGGGAATGACCATTCGTACCCAGTCTTCTCAGGTTCAGCAGGAATTCTGGAAAGCATGCGGCGCAATCCCGACTTCTGTTGCATGGGGCGAGCTGTATCAGGCACTGCAGCAGGGCGTTGTAGATTCTGCAGAGAACGACTACACCAGCTTTATGCTGAAAGAGCATCACAAAACAGACAATGGTCATTACATTACTGAGACACACCATGACTACACCACTCGTCTTCTGCTGATGAACGGTCATTTCTATGATGGTCTGACTGATGAGCAGAAGGGCTGGATCGATGAGGCTGTTGTTGAGTGTACCAAGGAAGAGCGTGAAGTAGTTTACAGAATGTTTGAGGAGTCCAAGGAGAAGGTTATCGCTGACGGCGCAGAAGTAACCAACTTTGAAGATGTTGATATCGATGCATTTAAGGCTCTGGCACTTCCGATTCAGGACAAGTTTGCAGCAGACAATAACATGACTGCAGAGCTTGAAATGATTCGTGCAGCAGCAAAATAAAGCGTGAAATCACACAACAGTCACCTGGGAGGCTGGGTGGCTGTTGTTTTTTGTTTCATAGGAAAGTACAGTTTACAAGGGACTACACAGGGTAGGTATCTGACGGGAGGGGTGCCGCCAGTCAGATTTTCCATGTGATGTTCAAGCTGTCGCTTGTGGCGGCTATGGTGGTGATCATCAAATCCACCACACGCCGCTTGTCATCAAAAGATACATTCTCCCAGGTATCGAGGTAGCCGGAAATCTGGCTGACCTGTTCCGGGCTGATGGCCTCCACAGTCAACTCCGCTATCCTTGCCAGAAGTTCCTGCTTGCGCCCGTCCAGTTCCGCTATCTTCACATTCACATAGGAGAACAGGACATTGTTTGCCCCCGTCAGACTGTCCACCAGCTTTTCAATCTCGCTGTCTACATGGGCAAGTTCCACTTGCAGGGCGGTGATTTTCGGGTTTGCCTTTGCCGCTTTCTTTTTTCCTGTCAGCGTCTTGTAGCTTGCCAGCTTCTTTACCATCTGCTGATAAACAACCGCTTCCAGTTCCGAAGTGATGATTTTCCCACAGCCAGGACAGCTTTTATTGTCCAGCCGTTTCGTGCAGCGGAGATACTGTTTGCCGGAGGGATTGTAGATACTCATAAGAGCATACCCGCAATTCCCGCACTTGATTTTTCCTGCCAGCCATGTGTGGGTGGCTTTCCGGGCAGACTGGATTTTCATGTTGTTCATCAGCTTCTTGCGGCAGGTCAGCCAGGTGTCGGAGGGGACGATACCCTCATGGGGAGCCAGTACCAGCATTTGGTCTTTTAAGTCGTTTTTCTTGCTGGCCTTTACATCTCGCCCTTGATACAGATAGCAGCCGTTCATGCCCGTAAAATCGGCAACGTCATTGACAATGACTGTACCTTGACTTTTGAAAAATTCGTACACATCAAGGTCTGCCTGCACATAGACAGGATTGCGTAACATCTGCGCCAGCGTGGGGCGTATCAGCTCTTTGCCATGGAACAAAATCCCCTGTTCGGCAAAGTACCGGGTAATGTCCCCGTAGGAAGTTGTGGGCTGGGCGTACATCTCAAACATCAGCCGGATATTGGCCGCTTCCTCCGGGTTTACCACCAGCTTCTTTGTGTTGATACCGTCCATCTTGATAGGCTCCGTATGGAAGCCGTAAGGGGCTTTCCCGCCCATCTTAAAGCCCCGCTGACTGCGGGAGTAGTAAGCGTCCGTTACCCGCTTCTGTATCGTTTCCCGTTCAAGCTGGGCGAACACGATACAGATATTCAGCATGGCCCGTCCCATCGGCGTGGAGGTATCAAACTTTTCCGTAGAGGACACAAACTCCACATTGTACTGCTGGAACAGCTCCATCATGTTGGCAAAGTCCAGAATGGAACGGCTGATACGGTCGAGCTTGTAAACCACGACCTTTGCAATCAAGCCCCGCTTGATGTCCCGCACCAGTTCTTGAAACTTCGGACGGTCTGTGTTCTTGCCGCTGTACCCTTTGTCTGTGTATTCCTTGCAGTTACCGCCTTTCAACTCGTATTTGCAAAATTCAATCTGGCTTTCAATGGAAATGCTGTCCTTTTTGTCTACCGATTGTCTTGCATAGATTGCGTCTATCCGATTGTTCATATTGTCGCTCCTTTTCTTAAAAAAGAAACGGAGCTGCTGACAGTTCTATTATACCGCCAGCAGCCCCGCAAATCAATGATGGGTTTGGAAAACCTTATGTCCCGGCTTCCTCACTCTCCCGCTTGTCGGCGTACTTGCGGAACACCTCATAAAGCTGCTGTTCCAGTTCCCGGCGTTTGGCTGCTTCCTGTTCCGGCGTGAACACCGGGGAGAGATTTTCCAGTGTGATTTCCTTTCCCTGAAAAGTCACGATTTCGATTTCCTTTTTGTATCTGATATTACTTATAAGATCACCTTTCCTTTCCATGCTGCCGCTGTTGCCGTTTCAGTTCCGCTAAAATCTCCGGCGGGATACGGTCAACCAGCCGCCGCATATCGTCCAGTTCGCTTTTTAACTTCGCCCGTTCCATCGTGTCATTCATCTTGCCTTTTTCGCTGGCCTTTGCCCTGACTTCCAGCTTTTCATTTTCCGCTAACAAGTCATTGATTGTGACCTTGTATTTTTTCAGTTGCCCGGAGAAGTTCTCCATCTGCGGAAACCACTTTTTCAGCATGGAGAGGGCTTCCTCTTTCTTCTTTCCGGCGTTCAGCGGGGTAATGCCGGAGAGAACCGCTTCAATGGCCCTCGCCTGTTTGGAGAGGTTGACCGCCTGTTTGAACAGCCGGGTGGGGATATGCTTCCGGCCCGTCTTGCTGGCGCTTTCCCCACGCTCCAGGTCGGGGTACTGCTCCACCATACAGGCGTGAAAATCGTCCTGCCACTTCGTCAGATTGGCCCGGTTGCCGATAATTTCTTTGGCGCACAGGCGGTTGTCCTTTGTCAGCGGCACAAAGACCAAGTGCAGATGGGGCGTTTTTTCATCCATGTGTACCATAGCCGAAACGATGTTCTCCCGGCCCACCCGGTCAATGAGGAAGTCCGCCGCCCTCTGGAAGTAGGCCGCTATCTCCTTTGGGGACTTGCCCTTGAAAAACTCCGGGCTGGCGGTAATCAGCGTGTCCACAAACCGAGTGCTGTCCTTGCGGGTGCGGCATCTGGCCTGCTCGATGCGGCTCTGAATGAAATGGTAGTAGCGGCCATCCGGCTTGACGATGTGGAAATTGTACTTGCTCCGGCTGGTGTCAATGTCCGGGTTGCTGGCGTACTGCTCCTTTTTCCGTTCATGGTGGGCTTCCAGCGGCCCCGCCGGGTGGCCCTTGTGCTTCTCAAATCGCAAAATTGCGTGTTGTGCCATTGAACTCCTTTCCCCATTCCATTCCTTTCCGGCGGGTTTTCCCGCCGAAAATATCTCTGATAGGATTGGAATGGAATGAATGTAAATAGATGGTTTTAATCTCTGTATTTCTATATACCGTCAGATTTCCGTACTTCAAGAGGATTGATTTTCGTACTCGCCAAGTACGGTTTTCAGCCCTCCGGCGTACCATAACCGGATTTCTTGAAGTCGGTGTTTGGAACCGCTTCATAGGATTTCGGGTAAATGCGGTTGGGTTTTCCACAGCCCTGTTTCTGGATTTCCACCAGCCCCGCATACTGCAACTCCCGCAGGGTGTTGACCGCTTTCTGCCGCCCGCAGCGGAGCAAAGCGACCACCTCGCAGATGGGGTAGTACAGGTAGACCCGCCCGTACTCGTCCGCCCAGCCGTTCTTCCGGGACAACTCCGCCCGGCGCAGGACAAAGGCATACAGCACCTTCGCTTCGTTGCTCAAGGGCTGGAATGTGGGTGCTTCAAAAAGGAAATTGGGGAGCCGGGTGAAACTGAACGCCTTTTCCGGCTGGTGAATATAAATCGTGTTTGTCATAGCGTGTTTTGTGGACGGTTAGAGGCCCGTTTTCCGGGGCGAATGATAAATGATACCAGCCGCCCCGGTTGAGGGCTTGCGGAGCCTTGCAAATCAAGGCTTTTCCCGCTCTTAACTGTCCACAGCAGACCTCCTTTTCCGTTCACTTTCTGTTTTCTGCCGCCTGTGAACTCTGGCGGCGCAGTCCGGGCAGTATTTGCCCCGGTTGGACTTCGGGACGAACACACCGCCGCACTCCGCACAGCGTTTCAAGTCCCTGTCCCGGTAAATCTCCGCTTCCAGCGTCCTGTCCAGCGGCAAGACCGCCCAGCGGAACCACTTGCAGCAGACGGAGAACGAAATCATCTGCGGACAGGCGCAGGTGTCGCCATCGTCCAGCGCAAGGCAGTTTCCGTCCTCGCAGTTGCAGCACTCCCGGCGTATCAGGCCGCTGGCTCGTCTCTTCTGGGGCGGGGTTATGCGGTAGGGGGAGCCGTCCGGCCTGTGTTCCAGCGGCGGCAGGTGTTGATAGGGTCTTTTGCTCATGCGTCCCTCCGTTTTCTTTGGCGTGTTCTGTTTCCAAGGTGCTTGTCCATCGATGAACTATCCCAAGTCTACACCTTTTTGACCGCCTGTGCCGTATATCCAAGAGGTAGGAAATCAGCCTGAAAAACTCCCTATTTCCACGCTCTCGGATTTGTGATATAATCAAAAAAAGATAAAAGACAAATTCAGGTTTCTGGTCTTCTTGCACAAAATAAAGGAGGAGCTATTATGCAAATTGTTTATATTCCAAGCGAATCAATGTCTGTTCAAGGTAAAAAAGATGAAATCTATAAAAGATATGGGAAAGACTGGAATATTAGAGAACAGGGAGGAGGTAACGGAAATTGGTTGTTGACCAGAAAAAGTGATGTGCTTGTAGATGGAAAAAGTTATCGTACTTTTGTACTTGAACACTACGGTAAATCCAAGCTGACAGCGAAGCTTGTTGATAAATTTCGTGAAGATGTAGCAAATGGTAAAATAAAACTGTAAATGCCTATGCCGTTATGCTATGAGCATAGTACATAGCATAACGGCTTCTCTTTCGTTGAGCTAGCAAGGAGGGTGAATATGTCTTTATCCATACAAGAGCGATTAAAAGACCTACGTGTGGAGCGTGGCTTGACGCTGGGGCAGCTTGCGGAGCAGACCGGGCTTTCCAAGTCTGCGCTGGGCAGTTACGAAACGGAAGACTTCAAGGACATCAGCCACTATGCCCTTATCCGGCTGGCGAAGTTTTACGGTGTGACCGCTGATTATCTGCTGGGGCTGTCTGAAATGAAAAATCACCCAAACGCCGATCTTGCAGACCTGCGTTTGAGTGATGAAATGATTGACCTGCTGAAAAGCGGGAGGATAGACAATACCCTGCTGTGTGAGCTGGCGGCGCACCCGGATTTCCCCCGGCTGATGGCTGACCTTGAAATCTATGTGAACGGAACGGCACTGAAACAGGCGCAGGGTGCAAACGCCATAGTGGACACGATGAGCGCAACTGTTATAAAAAAGCATAATCCTGGCATGAGTGATACGCAGTTAAGACAGCTTATCACCGCCCATATTGATGAGGACGAGTTTTGCCGCTATGTGAT
>ENA-ORTP01000692-ORTP01000692.1-human-gut-metagenome-genome-assembly--contig:-NODE-692-length-40210-cov-87.596862_pt1 | contig 40210 bp, 39 predicted proteins | sample MGYA00241913_ERZ509190 | MGnify/ENA primary metagenome ERZ509190 (study PRJEB26280, sample SAMEA2338839) | human gut metagenome | biome: human gut; feature: human-associated habitat; material: faeces...
TGAGACAGTTCGGTCCCTATCTGCCGTGGGTGTAGGATACTTGAAAGGATTTGTCCTTAGTACGAGAGGACCGGGATGAACATACCTCTGGTGTACCAGTTGTTCTGCCAAGAGCAACGCTGGGTAGCTAAGTATGGACGGGATAACCGCTGAATGCATCTAAGCGGGAAACCCACCTTGAAACTAGGTATCCCAATTAAGACCGTGGTAGACCACCACGTTGATAGGTCAGGTGTGTAAGTACAGCAATGTATTTAGCTAACTGATACTAATAGTCTGATTGGCTTGATTTTTTTACGTATAAATAATCTTCCATAAGATGTTTGCTCAGTCGTTCCTTGTATGCAGTTGGATGATCTGGTGATTCTAGCGAAGGTGTCCCACCCGATCCCATTCCGAACTCGGACGTTAAACCCTTTAGCGCTGATGGTACTTCGTCTTAAGGCGCGGGAGAGTAAGTCGTTGCCAGATCTTCTAACTGCATACTCCTTCTGTTTATGTTTGTTGTTCTTTATTCGCCCTTGCTCCTTTGCAAGGGCTTCTTTTTTTTCTTAATCTTTATATCACCCCCGCCGTCCTGCTATCCACCCAACTGTTTGGTTTATTGTTTGCTTTCTTATTTTATTATTAATTTTTAAGACTATGTGTTTAAGCGTAACAATGCCGTATTCTCGAAAAGATGTTCTTGAACGGCTTAAAAAATTTAGTGTCACATCCAGTACTTTGTATTCTTTGCTTAATACGTGTTTTGCCGACTGGATGATAAACCCAGTACCGGTGATTACCGGAGAGGAATTGCTGCAAGTATGTTTGGAATGTTATGGGAAAAGGGCTTATAATCCTTTTATGGAAAGTCTGATTTCCCGAATGACCGAAGGCGGCGAATATACCAACTACGACAAGTTTTTCGAACTACTGGAAAACCATGCAGAAGAAAGTTGGGCTTTTTTCGCGGTTGCCAAAGTAGGATATTCCCTGCATAAGGCAAATATTCCCTTTCAGGATCAACTCCGCTGGCGCTCGATATTCTATAAAGGAGCGATTCCTTCCGATAAGCAGTATGATGCTGAGGAACGGTGTCGGGATTATCTCGCGAGGAATCTTTCAATGCATCCCGAACGTTCGGAAAAGCTGAACAAATATCTGGAAAAACTGGGTGTCGGGTAGATGATGTGATGCTTATAAATAAAAAGCCGGAATTAATCCGGCTTTTTATTTATGCTCTTAGTTTGTCAATCAGCGCCTGAACGGCATCAAGCTTAAAATACTCGTTTTTTTGTTTCTCATCGCTGTTGAATTCCGTTACCAGGTTCAGAGCCATGATGTTAGCCTGTTGATTGACGATATCGCGTCCCAGCATCAGGTTTTCCTTTCGCTGAAGCAAAATATTGCGCATGTCTGATGCTTCTCTTATTTGCTCTCTCAACAAACCGTTTCTTTGAGCATAGCTTGATGTATAGATGCTGATGATAATCAGGCTGAGAAGAATAAATAAAACCGCCCAGGGTGAAATCAGCGCAGACTGCATGGCAAAGCCGGCCATAATGATAATGATCCCGATAACCTTGGCTATGATTCTTGTATATAATTTAAGCATTTTTAAATTAAAAACTATAATTCCGACCAGCATAACCAACGTTGTTAATAATTCCAGCGACCATACGGGATAAACGTTAACTTTCATTGCCGCAATAAAGAATTCGGTAATGGCAAGCATTCCCAGGCTGAAAAACAGGTAGCCGCTGTTAAGCTTTATAATGTAATTGCGCAACTTGCTATGCAGTTCTTTTTCCAGATAAACCGCCGCCCTTTTGATTTTTAAGAAATTGGATTTATTGACGTTCAGAACGGCTTCGTTGTTGGTAAAAAGCTGCTCGACCGCTTTTTTCTCCGCTTTGCTCAAGGAGTGCAGGTTGTCTGTTCTTTTAATCAGCAAAATGGTGTCGTCGGCTTTTTGAATGTCAATAATGTTCTTTTTATATAATTCCAGCAAAAAACTGCCGAAAGAGGCCAGGTCAAACTTGTTAAACGCCAGATAGCGAAGCATAATGCCGTTCTTTTTCAGGCTAAATTTCAGCTGTCCTTTGCTGGCCTTAATAAACTTCCAGGAAACGACAAATGAAATCCAAATGGCCGCCAGTCCTAAAAGGCTGAATAAAATATCCGAATAACGGTCTATTTTCAGCATCAGCTTTTGGCTGAAGGTCGGATTCATAACGGCATCTTCCGGCAAAGAGATAATCAGATGAAATCCTTCGCCGATGAAAAGCGGATTTTGCGCCGCATAGCCGTAAGTCGTGTCGTTTTCGCGTACCAGCGTAATCCAGTCGCTGCGCAGATATTGCGGATACCCCAGATAAAATTCCTGCCCCAGCGGCGCAATCCCCGGCGGCAAAGTAACCGTTGCGCCGGCCTTGGCGACAATCAGATTCCAAGCACTTCCGTTAACATCCCAGTAAAACTCTTTAAAGTCGCCGTAATCCCAGATTCCCTGAGAATTGACGTATTTGAAATTATACGTGTAAACACCGGGTTCCAGTTCATAGTCGTTTTGGGGAATAAATAAAATACGCTCTCCCTGTTCAACCATTTTGTATTCAATCGGCTGATCGTTGACGGTGACGCCTAGCAGAGAATAATCAACTTTTTGCGGCTTGTTTTCCCGTGAATAAATATATTTTGGCAAAGCTTTGGTCAAACCATGGCGCAATTTTTTGCCGTTTGCTACCACAACAACCGTCTCGTTGAATTTTGTCATTCCGTTGCTCAAAATTTCAATGTTCGTCATCAAATACGGAATATGTTCTCTGGCAGGAACAACCTCTCTGCGGTTGTCCGGGGGCAAAAGCGCGTTAATGACCGGAAAATCGGGAACATCCCACTCTTGTTGCTGCTGTTCGCGGGTGTCAGCCATATCGGCAGATATGGCGGCGAGGTCTTCTCTTTGTCCCTGATATTGTTCGCCGGCGGTTGCTCTTTGCATGGCTTCTTCATAAATTTTTTGAAAAGTTCCTTTTTCTTCTTCCACCCCGACCGGATCATCGCTGGGAGCAACAAACATCGCTTCGGTTTTGACGTCTTTCGGGTCTTGAATAACCGTTGACTGGATGCGTGTCATCAAAAATTTTCCCAGTCCGTCGGCAGAAACTTCGGTAACCTTGGGATTGGTGGTCTGCGTTTGTTGCTGGGGCTGCGGCACGCTGCTCATGTCCAGCACTTCCTGCACTCTGGCCTGAAGCTGGCTGCTTCCCGCTATGATGAAACAAATTGCAAGAAAAAGTTTTTTCATAAAATGATACTCTTTGTTAACAAATAAAAGATATTTGTTAGTATAAGCTAAAGTTATTAAAAAGTTATAAAGGAGTTTTTGAATGCACGAAAATAAAATCGCAGCCATTATTCTGGGAGCCGGCAAAGGAACCCGTATGAAATCGGATCTTCCGAAAGTTTTAATGCCGGTTGACGGAAAGCCGATGATTCGCCATATTATCGATATGCTGGAAGGGGCCGGTGTAGAAAAAATAGTTACCGTAATTGCGCCTGACGGTGATCTCGTCAAAAAAGAAGTGTCTCCGCTGCCCACCTGTGTGCAGGAAAAACAGCTTGGCACGTGTCACGCCGTTTTGGCTGCCCGGGCGGAATTGTGCGGTTTTAACGGTGACATCTTGGTCATTTTCGGCGACCAGCCGCTTTATACCAAACATACGATTGAAACTATCGTCAACAAAAGACGCGAAGGCTATGCCGTGGTATGCCTCGGATTCCGTCCTGAAGACCCCGCCCGTTACGGACGCTTGATTATGAACGCCAAAGGCGAACTGGAACGTATTGTTGAATATAAAGACGCTTCCGATGAAGAGCGGGCCGTTACCTTCTGCAATTCTGGAATGATGTGCTTCAACGGAGAAACGATGTTTGATATTTTAGCCGAGATCAGTAATGAAAATGCTGCCGGCGAGTATTATCTTACGGATGCTGTTGCCGTAGCTTTGCGTAAAGGGCTTAAATGCAGCGCCGTAGAATGTCCCGTTGAAGAGGCTTCTGCCGCAAATACTCAGGAAGAGCTGGCTTTGCTGGAGGAATTGTATAAAAAAAGAAAAGGAAAATAATGAATTTTCTTAAACGTCATTGGTTTGGCCTAATCACCGGATTGTTCATATTCTGTGTTTTGGTACTGTTTGTGTTGGTTTTGCTTTCCCCGCGTCAGGATGCGAAAAAACGCGGATTTATTCCCTGTACCGAGGCAATGGCGGAACGGATGCTCGCTTGTCCGGAAAATGGAAAAACCTTATGCATGCTGAAAGCGGTATTAGGCAACAGCTGGTGCGACGCCAAAGTTGTCGCCGGCGGTGTCAAAGCATGGGTGAGCGGCAAGCAGCCAGCTCCGTGGAGTAATTATATTTTTATTCCCGAACTGCCGGAAGATGAAAATTTTGACAATGCTGCCCGGGCGGAATATTTTAAGACCAATCCGGACATAGCCGTGGAAATGCAGGATTTAAAACAACTTAATAAGGAATTGGAAAATGAACAACCAGACTTCAACCCCGCAGAACAGCCGGAGTAATTTGCCGGGCTGGGACTTGAAAGACTTATATTCCGGTATTGATGATCCGCAAATAAAAAAAGACTTGGAAGAATACCGGCGCCTGAATCAGAAACTGGCCGATAACTACAAGGGAAAAATTGCTGACATTTTACCCGCCGATTTCTATGAGGCGTTGCAGATTGAAGAGCAGAGCAGCATTATCGGCAGTAAGCTGGGCGTTTATGCTTATCTGAATATGGTTACTCAAATGAAAAACACCGAGGCTTTGGCTTTTTATCAAAATATTGATGAAAAGATGACCGAATACAGTAAGCCCTCGATTTTTTTCACTTTGGAAATTAATAAGCTTTCCGAACCGCAGTTTGCCAAATTGGCAGCAGATGAAAAAGTGGCTTATTATAAGCCTTTCCTTGAGCGTGTCCGCCGTTTTCAGGCTCATGAACTGCCGGAAGAACAGGAGGCTATATTCCTTGACAAGTCTGTAACGTCGGGCGGAGCATGGCGCCGTTTATATGACGAACAGTCGGCAGCTTTGGTTTATACCGTTGACGGCAAGGAGTATAATGATGCCGAAATTTCAAAGCTGCTTCAGGACAAAGATCCCCTTGTTCGTGAAAAGGCAGGCAAAGAGTTAAATCGGGTCAGTCGCGAAAATGCGCGCTTGTTTACCTTTATCTATAATATGATTGTCAAAGATAAGGCCATCGGTGACGAGCATCATAAATATGCGTCTCCGGTTGCCGCCCGCAATCTGGACAATCAGGTCGATGACAAGGCTCTGGCGTCTTTGACGGAGTCCGTCCGCAAGCAATATGCCAACCTCTGCGGCCGTTTTTATAAGTTAAAAGCCAAATGGCTCGGTAAAGAGAAAATCCAATATTGGGACCGCAATGCGCCGCTGCCTTTCAGCTCGGACAAACATTACACTTGGGATGAGAGTGTTCAAATCGTGCTTGAGGCATATCAGCGCTTCTCTCCCCGTTTGCAGGAATTGGCCCGGCCGTTTTTTGATTCAGAACATTCCTGGATAGACGTTCCGCCGCGTGACGGCAAACGTTCAGGCGCTTTTGCAATGCCGATGCCGCAAAAATATCATCCTTATCTGATGTTGAATTTTGTCGGCAAGCAAAATGATGTTCTGACGCTGGCTCACGAACTCGGACACGGCTGCCATATGCGTTTAAGCATTACCCAAGGCGAGCTCAATGACGATACGCCGCTGACTTTGGCTGAGGTTGCGTCCGTATTTGCGGAAATGATAACTTTTCAATCATTGCTGTCCCGTCTGGATGACGATAAGGAAAAATTATGTCTGATTGCTTCCAAGGTTAATGATATGATTAATACCGCCGTACGTCAGATAGCATTTCATTTCTTTGAAACCAGAGTCCATCAGGAACGCAAAAACGGAGAACTTTCGTCAGAGCGGCTGGAAGAAATCTGGTTGGATGAAATGCGTACCAGCCTGGGAGATTATGTTATTGTCGATGACGACAGCCGAGCCATATGGCCGATTGTCAGTCACTTTTTCCACACGCCTTTTTACGTATATGCCTATTCCTTTGCCGATTGCCTGGTTAATTCGCTTTATATGGTTTATCAGGAAGGGTCTGTTCCCGATTTTCAGGAAAAGTATCTGCATATGTTGTCCGAGACCGGTGTTAAAAGATATGACGAGCTTTTGAAACCGTTTGGGCTTGATGCAAACAATCCGGAATTTTGGAACAAAGGTTTAAGCCTTATTTCTCATTATATTGATGAGCTTGAACGTCTGGATAAAAAACTCGGATTATAATGTTTGTAAAAAGCCGCTTTTGTAAAGCGGCTTTTTTATAAATAATTTTAGTCTACCAACTATAAATAAGTGTTGACTGTAAAATGAAGCTGTTATAATAATAAAAATGGGACGGCCGCACAGCTGTGGAACTTGTTTGAACTAAATTTGTTAATTTATTTCTCTGTTGCTGACAACCTTCCGCTCCGAGGGTTGACATTGAGTTCTGAAGCTGCGTTCTGCAACACATCACATCCTGACCGTCCCACCATTTCCATTTATCTTAAAATTTTTCCGTCCACCCTGTGTAAATAGTTATTTACTATCTCTTTGTTTTTTGTTATAATAAAAACTGAACCTGTGGGTTCCGGTATTAATTATTTAACAAAGGACGGTGTGACATGAAGTATTTCAAATTTGTTTGTTATTCCCTGTTATTGATGCTCTTATTCAATACCAGTTCTCTTTATGCCGCGCCGCCTTTGGAAGACCACACAACACACACACCACTGTCGTTAATGCCGGAACCCCTCTCCGGGTCTCGCGACACCTTCTCACTTGCCGCAACCTGGTGGCTCCCCGATTGGCAGGGCAACCAGGGTTCCCGCGGTTCTGATGATGCCGGTGGCGGGGACCATGACGGCAACTGTGAGAAAAACTATGGAATGCATACGCCTTCCAATATTGACAACAGATATATCTGTTCCAAGTATAACTACAATGTGACCTCTTCTCTTAAATGTCACGTTAACTGTCGTTGTAAGGACGAATATAAATATACTTCTTCCAATTGTTCCGGTAAATATACCGTTTCCGGAAGTTCTTGCGAGGGCAAATATAACCAATGTGTATGCAAATCCGAGTTCAAATACAATTCTTCCAACTGTTCGGGAGAATATGAAGTATCAGGAACCTCCTGCGGCGGTAACTACAACGGCTGTACCATCCGCCCTGAATGTACGGTTTCTTCCATGAGCTGTACCTATGGCTGCGCCGGATACAACTCCTGTAACCGTTGTACCTCCTGCAAGTCCAATCCCGACTGTGACGTTTCCGACAAGTCCTGTACCTATGGCTGTGCTTCTTACAACAGCTGTTCGAAGTGTACGTCCTGCAAATCCAATCCCGATTGCAGTGCGACAGCGGTTTCCTGTGACTACGGATGTGCCTCGACCAACTCCTGCGGCATCTGCACCTCTTGTTCGGGCAATCCGGATTGTAACGTGTCCGATAAATCTTGTGACTGCGGATGTTCTTCCACAAACTCCTGTGGCAAATGTACTTCCTGCAAATCCTGCCCGCCTGAGGACCCTTGTTCCGGCGTTTCCTGCGGCGCTAACGCCTATTGTTCCGGTGGCTCTTGTTACTGCAACTCCGGATATACGGGCAATGCAAATTCCGGATGTACTGAAGTAGATACCTGTACTTACACAACGACGGCATCTAGCTGTTCAAGCCAGTGTAAAAACGTTGGGTCTTCTTCTTGTACCAAAAACGGAACAACCTATTACAACGGGTGCGGCTCATCCAAGTGTTCTTCCGGACAGACCTGCTCCAACGGAACTTGTGTAACCTCTTGTGTCAGTGGCGGAAGCAGCTCTTGCTCGGGACAAACATCAAGTTGTTCCTCTTCTCAGGTACAGACCGCTTCTTGTAAAGACTGTTCCGGAACGACACGCTACACTTGTCGTGCTAAAACTTGTGAAGAACAGGGATACCGATATGCCTGCAACAATACCGGTTATGTCGGAAAGGGGTCTCCGTGTGACGGAAAATACAAAGAGTGTGATTGTGCACCCGGTTATCAATGGTTGCCGACATACCCCGGCTCGCGTGAACAGACTTGCCAGATTCCCGACAAAACCTGCTCAGACTCGGGTTACTATGGCGGAAGTTCATGCAGCAGCTGGAGCGGATACTCTTTCGAAAGATGTGCCAGCGAATATGGCCAAATGGGCTCGAGCTGTAATGCTGCCGGTAATGTGGGTTCGGGAAGCTGCGATGTTGACTCTTGGAGACGATGCTGTCATCAATGCAGCGGCTCCGGAACATAATCCGCGCATCTCCGAAAAATATCCCGGACAGTAATGTCCGGGATATTTTATTGTGTATTTGTTGAAAATAAATTAGGTAAAAATTGAACATAAGACTGGTGACGTTGTTGTAACTGTGTCCATACGGAGACAACAACCGCCGTTGATCTTGTAAGAAAAGCGGAGGACTTTGTCTGGGGATACTTATTCAACCAAATGGTTTTCGCGGATTTTTTTTGCCGTCTCCAAATAGCTGACGGGTTTTTCCGGAGTTCCCACATAAGAGAGCGAATATTTGGTGATTTTAAATCCAAAGGGATTTTCGACCAGACCGTCGCGTTTTTCCAAATCAATGTCGTTATAGTCAATCCGCATATAAGCCCGCCATACGATAACGACCGGATCCGGAATGTCGGGATAGCGTATGATGGTATGAAATTGCGACTGCCACAAATTCCCGGTGACTCTGCGGGTCCATTCCATTTCCACTTTTCGGGTAATGCCCTGTTTGATGAATTTGATAATTTGCTCAGAGGTTGCTTTGCTGGCAAATTCCTGAAAAACGCCTACCGAGGACAACCAGTAGAATTCTGATTTCATTGCCCAGCGGTTGTAAAGCTGTGATTGCGATTCCGGAATTTCATGGCGGAGTTTAATGTATTTCTCAATGAGCTGCTCGGTGACCAAATCCATTGCCGGCATTTTTTTTTCTGCCGGATCGCTGTTCTCCAGCTGGCTGAAGAACTTGTTTGTCTGCAACAGCCGCGGTCTGGCTCCTCGTTGCGGCAACAGCAGATAAACCGTGCAGGCCAACATAATCGTAACGCTCATGCTGATGGCGCCGACAATCACCAGAATACGGGAAGTCCACAGATAACGTCGTTCGGGCATCGCGTCGATATGAACCGCCTCCGGATATAATCCCAGTTTGTCCGGACTTTTCTTTTCTCTGAAGCGAAACAATATCCCAAGAAAACCCATGGTTCCCACTCAGTATGTGTAATTTTGGTTGCGGACGTCTTTGGCCGTCGCCAGATAGCTTTCCGGTTGGTCCGGCGTACCGACATAAGCCAGCGAATAGTTCAATACCAAAAATCCGAACGGGTTGAGCGTACGTTGCTCTTTGTTGTTGAAGTTGATTGTCGTAAAGACGATTCTCAAATACGCACGCCAAATGTTGACAATGGGCACCTTTTCTCCGGGATAATAGTCCATGGTAATGAACTGCGCCTGCCATAACCCCTGCGTCATCGGTTTGACCCATTCGACTTCCACCATGCGGACCAGCGCCCGCATTCTGAATTGGCGGATGTTGTTCTGTACGTCGTTGGTTACAAAATTTTGGAAGACCGAGCGGGCGGAAAGCCAGTACAGTTCGGAGCCGGGCGCCCAGCGCATCATCAGCTCGTCGTAATCGTTGCTGATAACATGGCGCAGCATAATGTATTCTTCAATATATTGTTCTGCCAGCAGGTCTTGCACCGGCACGCGTTTTTCCTGCAGTTCGGTTTGCTCCAGTTGGCTGAAGGCGCGATTGGTTTGCAAAAGGCGGGGATAAGAACCGCGCTGCGGTAGTAGCAGATAAATGGCGCTTGCCAGCATCATGCTGACGCTGATGCTCAGGCAGGAGATAATGACAAGCAACCGCGACGTCCACAGATAGCGGCGCTCCGGCATCGCGTTGACATGCACTCTTTCGGGATAATATCCCAGCTGGTCAGGGCTTTTCTTTTCGCGGTATTTGAAAATTGTCTGAATAATATCTAGCATTTTACCCCATTTCCGAAGTGTTCCTTACTTCAATTTATACATGAAAGTTGAATAAAAGCAAATAAATACTATTAATATGCAAATTATTGATATAATTTATATCCTAGATATTTGTTCTTAAGGATAGAGTAATGAAAAAAATATTGGCTTTTGTTTTGACCGGCGTTATTGCAGTCAGCGCCTGTTCTCGGGACGATTACACCGTCAGCAACGAACGCGGCGTGCCGGCACCGGTGTCTTACACCGATTGGGATCGTGCGATTCGTCTGGATGTTGACATGCAGACGATGTATGCCTCTTCTCCCCGTAAAATAGAAAAACCGATTGATATGTATATGGCAATGGCTTTGGCGCTGAAATACAACTACACGCGCCGCGTCGTCAGCTATCAGCAAAGCCTGGTCGAAGTAGGCAAGTCTCCGGCAAACCGTCTGCCGGAAATTTTCTCGTCTGCCGGATATGTCAATACGGACAATCATTCGGCAATGGATTCCGAACTCAAATTGGCCTGGAACATTTTGGATGTCGGTACCGTTTATTATCAGACCCAAGATGCGCAGTACAAGGCAACCGTCGCTTATGAACAAAGCCGCAAAGTTATTCATAACCTTCTGCAGGAAACCCGCGTCCTTTATTGGAAAACGCTGACGGCACAACGCCTGCTGCCAGTTATCGACGATATGATTGAATTTATGACTCTCGAGGTGGACGAACTGAATGCCCGTTCTAACGAACTGGCTCAAAAAGGCGAAAATCTTTCGATGCCCGATTTGGTAAAAAAACGCAAGTATATGCGCGCCGTAAAAGACTTGTCTGCCCTCAAACGCGAGCTTGAAACCGCTCAGGTCCGCCTGGCATCTTTGATGGGTTTCCATCCGTCAACCGAATTTAAGCTTGTCGGAAAAGAGTATGGCAACTTCGAACTGCCGGAAATCAAAAGCTCTCTGGATGAAATGGAGTGGATTGCCCTGACCAATCGTCCCGAACTGCGTGTCCGCGATATGGTTACCAATGTGGATGAGGTCAAGTCTTCATTCCGCGTCTTTACCAATCCGGGACAGGCTAAATATAAAAACGATCCCAATTACTATAACCGTATGTGGGCCAAGAAAGCCCGCCAGATTGGTATGAATGTTTTTGAAGATGTCCGCAATCCCTCGGAAAAAGAGCTCGAAACCTTGCGCCGTCAGCGGATGACGACGTTGGTGTTGAGCCAGGTTTACGTGGCTTGGGCTCGCTATATGTCGGCAGTTGAAGACTATCAGATCAGCCACGAGCTGGCTAACGTGTCTGAAGACATTGCCGAAGACACCACCATCAAAGACGGCAGTAAAGCCGAGAAGAGCCAGCTGGAAGCCGCCAAGGCGATTGAAGACGAAGTTAAGGCCCTCTTGGCTTATGTCGATTTGCAGGATGCGCTGGGCAATCTCTATTCAACCCTGGGTATGGATGCGATTCCTTATTATATGTTAACCGAAAAGCCCTCTAAGATTGCGGTTTATCTCCGCGGCGTTTTGGAAAAATGGCGTAAGGGCGAATTTTTGCCGGATAACCGTCCGTATCTGTTGGAGGTTCCGACCAAGCGTCCGCCGGTGAACCTTTCTTCTTCCCGTCTGATGCCCGACGTAACGTTGGAAAGCGGCCAGCGGATAGAAATTACGATTCCCGAAGCTGTTTTCAATAAGATGGATTTTGTCGGCAAAACCACCGTCAAAGCAGGTCTTAAAGATGACAGCCCGCTGCCTGATTGGCTGATTTTCAACGAAGAAACCAAAACCTTCAGCGGCACGGCAATGCCCGGAAACATCGGTGAATATAACGTTAAGGTGTATATTACCGACGAAGTGGGCGCCACCGGCTATCTGACGTTCAAAATTAAGATTGTCGATGTCTATGTTCCTTCGATTCGGGTAAAGGGGCTTACCCCGGGGCGCAAGGCTACCGTGCTCAAACGGTGTGTCGGCCCGCAATGTACCGATGAATATATCGAGCAGTCGGTAATCGGCGAGGACGTTGTGACGATGCCGAAATAAAAGGTTTGGTAGCGTTCGAATCTCAAAAAAACGGATTCCCTGTTTCGGCAGGGAATCCGTTTTTTTACCTCTTTACGGTGTGTTTCCGCCGTTTTTGACGTCTTAAAATACTAGCCTGAACCGCCTAAAATTAGACGTATTTTCATTAAAAATTTTTATTAAGAAATTTATCCACTTAACAAAAAAAATTTTATGATTGTTTTTGAATGAGATAAGTCTATGTGCTTTAAAAAGCTCATTTTTGGGTATTGAGCCGCCACCTATAATAACGCAATATAAACCCAAGGTCAGCAGCGCCGTAAATTCTTCGAAAATTTAAAAATGATGCTCTATATAAAAAATTGTGCATACTAAATCTTGCGATATTTACTTTTTTTTAACACCAGATATTGTATGCATAATGTCAGAGATGACATGATTAAGGTTAAAACTATAAGATACAAGGGAAGCTATATAGAAATGTCAAAATCCAACTACGATATGCCCGCAATTGAGAATGAACAGATTGCAATTGAGAGCGTTACCAAAAGAGACGGTACGCTGGCTCCTTTTGACAGCAATCGCATTTACAATGCCATTTTGAAAGCCGGAACCACCACCGGGGAATTCAGCGAACAGGAGAGCTGGTTGTTAACCGCACAGGTTTTGAAAGTCCTTAAATATAAATTTGCAGAATCTCTTCCCTCAATTGAACAAATTCAGGATATCGTAGAACAGGTTTTAATTTCCGCCAACTATTTTGCCACTGCCAAGGCTTATATCTTGTATCGCGACCAGCGCAATCGTATGCGCGCCGACCACAAAGTTATGGTGGACGTCGAAAGCTCCATTAACGAATATCTCGAAAAACTTGACTGGCGCATTAATGAAAACGCCAATCAGGGATACTCCAACGGCGGTTTGATTTTGAACGTTTCCGGCAAGGTTACCGCCAATTATTGGCTCAGCCACGTTTATCCCTCCAACATCGGTGAAGCACACCGCAACGGCGATATCCACATTCACGATTTGAGTATGCTGGCAGCTTATTGCGCCGGTTGGTCCTTGAAGAATCTTCTTCACGAAGGTTTTAACGGCGTTCCCGGAAAAGCGGAAGCCGGTCCGGCCAAACATTTGAGCGCAGCCGTCGGCCAGATGGTAAACTTTATGGGTACTTTGCAAAACGAATGGGCCGGTGCTCAGGCTTTCTCTTCGGTCGATACCTATTTGGCGCCTTATGTTCGCGTTGACAATCTGGACTACAAACATGTTTACCAAAGTATGCAGGAACTCATCTATAACCTGAACGTTCCTTCTCGTTGGGGTTCGCAAACGCCGTTTACCAATTTCACTTTTGACTGGGTCTGCCCTGAAGATTTGCGCGATAAACATCCGATTATTGCCGGCGTTGAGCAGGATTTCACCTATGGCGACCTCAAAGATGAAATGCATATGATTAACAAAGCCTATATCGAAGTTATGATGAAAGGCGATATCAAAGGCCGTCCGTTTACCTTCCCGATTCCGACCTACAATATGACGCCGGATTTCCCCTGGGAAGACGAGAACACCGAGCTTTTGTTTGAAATGACGGCCAAATACGGCTTGCCTTATTTCCAGAACTTTATCAATTCCGTTCTCAAACCGGGACAAATTCGTTCTATGTGCTGCCGTCTGCAGTTAGACCTGCGTGAGCTTCTGGCTCGCGGCAACGGCTTGTTCGGTTCGGCCGAGCAAACCGGTTCTATCGGCGTCGTTACCATAAACTGCGCTCGTCTGGGTTATGTTTATAAAGGCGACGAGGCAGGTTTGTTTGCCCGCGTTGACGAACTGATGGAACTCTCCAGAACATCTCTGGAAATCAAACGCAAATTGATTCAGAGACTGATTGACAACGGTTTGTTCCCGTTCACCAAGCGTTATCTCGGCACCTTGCGCAACCACTTCTCGACAATCGGCGTTAACGGCATCAACGAGATGATTCGCAACTTTACCAATGACGAACACAACATTGCCGATCAGTGGGGGCAGGATTTCGCCATCAAGTTCCTTGATTACATTCGCGCCAAATTGGTCAAGATTCAGGAAGAAACCGGCCATATGTACAATCTTGAAGCCACTCCGGCTGAAGGCGCAACCACCCGTTTTGCCCGCGAGGATAAAAAACGTTATAAAGACATTATCCAAGCCGGCACCAAGGAAAATCCGTTCTACACCAACTCTTCTCAGCTGCCTGTAGGTTATACGGACGATCCTTTCGAAGCTTTGGATCTGCAGTCTACCTTACAGACCAAGTACACCGGCGGTACCGTTCTGCACCTTTATATGGGGCAGCGTATTTCTTCCGCCAAGGTCTGCCGCGATATCGTCAAACGCGTTCTGACCAACTATCGTTTACCGTACGTTACCATCACTCCTACTTTTTCCATTTGCCCCAAGCATGGATATATTTCAGGAGAACACAAATACTGCCCGATTTGTGACGAGGAGAAAAAGGCAGAAAAAAGAGCCGCCGCTTCCAGAAAAGAAGTTGCATAAGAGTAAAATTTAATTTTGGAGAAAGAAAAAATGACAACTATTAATTTTGAAGATGTAGTATTAAAAGACGAAGAAAGACAGCCTTGTGAAGTTTGGACCAGAGTAATGGGTTACCTCCGCCCGGTTTCTGAATTTAACGTCGGCAAAAAGTCAGAATTTTACTCTAGAAAATGCTTCTGCGAGAGCAAGGCAATCTGCATGGATGCTCTTGATATTGCCGCCGAGTAGTTTTATTTGGTGAAAATCTGCTGTTAGTCCTGGGCGGAACGCCCTGTTCCACCCGGGATTTTTTTATCCTGAAGGTGAGAAAATGAGTAATACGGTTATTGTCGGCGGAGCCGAAACTTTTTCAGTTGTTGATTATCCGGGAAAACTGGCTGCGGTTGTTTTTTTGCAGGGCTGCCCCTGGCGTTGTCCGTTTTGTTATAATACGGCGGTGCAGAAAATCGGCCAGCCTACGGATTTTGTCTGGGACAGATTTGTAGATTTTCTGAAGGATCGTCGCGGAAAATTGGATGCTGTTGTGTTCAGCGGCGGCGAACCGTTGGTGCAGGATGCTTTGGCCGATGCCATGCGCGAGGTTAAGGAGCTTGGATATGCTGTCGGTTTGCATACCGGAGGCTATCGCCCGGAACATTTGGAAAAGGTACTGCCGTTGGTAAACTGGGTGGGGATGGATATTAAAGCGCCGTTTGAAAAGGAAAGATACCGCGAAGTAACAAAAACCGACCATCTGGAAAAGGTTTTGAAAAGCCTTGATTTGCTTCTGCAAGCCGGAATTGACTTTGAGTGCCGCACAACATGTGATCCGCGCCTGCTCAAGCCGGCAGACTTAAAGAAAATGGCAGAAGACCTGTATGCCAAAGGCGTAAAAAAATACTTCCTCCAGCAATACCGCCCGATTCCCACCGACACCATTACCACAGATGCCGATTGCGAGGGAATATTTGCCGACAAAGGGTTAATCGAATATATTAAAGCGATGTTCGAGGAGTTCGAGATTCGCAAATAAAAAAGGAGAGGGAACTATGGATAAGATTCTGACTTTTGCTTTGGATGAAAGCCGTTTTCTCTCAAATTTTTATCCTTATCGCGATGGCGGCGGTTTTTATCCGCATCCGGTTAAGGTTGTGTACGATGGAATGGCTTTTGATTGCGTTGAATGTGCGTATCAGGCGGCAAAGACCTTGGATATGGAAATGCGGGCCGAAATTCAGGCCATGACTCCTTTTGAAGCAAAAAAACTGGCTGATTCCGGCCGCATTAAAGTCCGTCCGGGATGGGACAATATCAAAATAGCCGTTATGACCGATTTAGTCAGCCAAAAGTTTGCCAATTCTCCCGCGCTGAAGGAGATGCTGCTTGCAACCGGAGATGCCGAGCTGGAAGAGGGCAATCACTGGGGGGATTGTTTCTGGGGTGTTTGCGCCGGTATTGGGCAAAATCACCTGGGAAAAATTCTGATGCGGCTGCGGGATAAGTTAAAACAGGAATGATGTAATAAAAGCCCTCCGTTCAAACAGGGCTTTTTTGTTATTTGCGGTCAACGAGCTCAATGCGGACCTTTTTGCCGTAATAGCCGATTATCCGCATCAGGGTGTAAAGCGGCACCGGCCTGCCGGTTTCCGCACGGTCAAGCACCCGGCGGTCGATTTTGATGTGGTGAGCCATATGGAACAAGCTCATTCCCTTTTGCTGGCGGCGGAGAAACAACTCCAGCCCCAAAGCTTTGCGGATTTCTTTCAAATCCATATTTTCCGTTATCATTTTTTAGCTCCTATTTGTTAATTGAAAACAAAAACCTCCTTGAAAAAAAACAAGGAGGTGGAGCTCAAAAACTGCATCATTACAGTCACGTTTCTTCGTCTGCTAAAGCAGCTTATTCCACGCACTCCACCACAAGGTGGATAATGATGAGATGTTTTTGAGACACCGCAGTCCGTCTCTGAACTGCAAGACTGAGTTTACTTTATCTGGGAAGAATTGCAATCAAAAAAAATAGCGGCGGGACAAACTGATGACCGCACCAAACATATTTGGCGCGGTCAGAAAGTTTTACCCGTGTTTAGGTATCGGAAAGCTTATTTGCGTCGATGAAAAAAAACGGCGCGCAATGCGGATATTTATCCGCCAAAGTTACCTGAACTGGCGTTCTGCGGCATTTTGCTTGATAAGTTTCATTGCGTCGTTGTATTTGTTGCGGTCGGCGTTGTCTTTGAGTTTGGTCTCGACTTTTGCGTCACTGCCTTCGCCGTTGCGTTCAGCCGTACGGAAGGACTCGACGACGCCGCGTGCTTCCATAATTTTTTTACGGGCTTCGTTCTTGTCAAGCTTGGCAACGCTTTCGTGAACCTTGTCGACTTTGGCTTTGTCTTCATCCGAAAGCTTTTTGTATTCTTCGCTGTCTTTATTAAGGCGGGCTTTGTCCATCAAATCGGTATATTGTGGCGTGCCGCTTTTTTCTTCAGCTTCTTTTAATTTCAGATATTCCGGCGATTCTTTGAATTTTCTGTAGTCTTCGTCGTTCATTGTGGCCGCTTTTTTTGCCAGAGACAGGCCGCGCAGCTCGCGAACCCGGTCAACCGTAAGTTTCTTTGCTTTTTTTTCGGCCGACTTCTCTTTCATCCTCGCCAGCTTTTCTATCATCTCAGGTTCGGCGTCTTTGAGCTTGCTCAGTTTCGGCACATTGTGAATTTGGCCGCCGTTTTCCAGTTGAGCCACCATCAGACGAGCCGCGTATTTGTCTTCGGCAATTCCCAAGTTGATTTCCGGCATATCTTTGGTCAGCGATTTAAAGTCTTCCACACTGGGAATGTGTCCGTCTTTGCCGTTGACAATCATATAATCCGGGGTGGTATGCTTAATCGTAAGGTCCGTCAGCCCCTCTTTCTTTTTCTCCTCGCTGGGAGAGAGGTTATAGGCAAAAGAATGGTCGTCGGTTGGGATGATTTCGTAGCTGGAACCGTTGCTTTCGCAATATTTTTTTACCTTTTCTTCTTGTGCGGTATGCCAGTCGGAGTCCTTGGAATGAGGAGCGTCTTTTTCTTCCTCCGCGGTTATGACCGGATTGTCTTCTTCCTGTTTGGTCCGCGCATCTTCTTCTGCGGCTTTGGTCTCTTCCTCAGCCTTTTTACGTGCTTCTTCCTCGGCTTGGGCCTCCTGAGCGGCTTTACGGGCTTCTTCTTCGGCAGCGGCCTTTGCTGCGTCTTCTTTCTCTTTGGCGCGTGCAGCGGCCTCGTTTTCTTCGTTTTGTTGCTTTTTCTCTTCGTCGGAAAGCTCGTTTCCTTCTTCTTTTTTGTTTTTGGATTCGTCAAACTCTTTTTTGATGTCTTCATACTTGGACGGCTCAGCCAGATACTGCTCCAGCGAGATGCCGTTTTGAGTCAGGTACAGTTTAAAATCGTCGTCAAGAGTGATTTCTGTTTTTTCCGGCACCGGTTCGCCGCCGTCGCCGACTTCCGTCGTTCCGGCGGGTTGTTGGGTGTCTTGTCCTTCATTTTCGTTCAGGTTAATTTCGTCTTGCGAAGCAAATTGTCCGATGGTCGGAGTTTCGGCAGATTCTGCCGTGTTGGCGTTTGCACTGTCCAAGGTGGTCTGATTTTGCGCTTCTGCTTTTTGGTGATCTTCATAAGTCTTGGTCATCGCGGTCATCGCGTTTAACATTGCCAGCGTTTCTTCGGGATTAAAGTTGGGGTTTTGTTCCTGAATCATGGCAAGATACTCGTTGCCGTGCTTTTCGTTATTCATAATCCCTTGCAGGATATTTCGTTTGACGCCCAAATTATAAGAATCAACATAAACGACATAATCTCCGAGTTTTTCCCTGTAGAGTTTCTGGAAAGTTTCAACATACTCGAGATCAGTGTAATCCCGGTCTTTCGGCATTTGTTCCATAATATCGTTAATGTATTTTAAGCCTGACGACAGGTCTATGGCATGTTGCTTATCTATATGGTTTTGCCATTCTTCGTCGATTCTCGGTTTCAAAACGTCCTTCAGCCGGATTTTGCCTTTGAACAGACCCTGACTATATTCCTCGTTGGGAAAATTGCTGAAAGCTTCTAAGTCGTTGTAATCCAATCCCTGAAAGTTGTTTTTGATTAATTTGTGTGTGCGGTCGTGGAGGCTGCCGTCGCATTTCTTAAACGCGCGGCTGTCGCCCAGCGAAACTTCCGCGGCATGAACCACGTCCCAGAAACGGCCAAGGTCGCGGTCTGTTACTTTAAGCTTGCCGCTATTGTAGTCTTGAATCATCCCCTCAATATGCTTGATGTACTTTTTGCCGGCATCGCCGCATTTCTCCAGCTCCGGAAAACGGTCGTTGGGAGCCAGCCGTTTCAGCAGGTTAAAATGATTGAGCACATTCATTGAGCTGAAATTTTTGGTGTAATTTTCTAAAATTTCTTCCCGTTGTTTAAATATGTCTTTTGATTCGTCAAATCCGAAATCATAGTCAAAATCAATTTCATCCATTGAAAGTCTCCTTTATTCATTATCATTATTCTAGCCCGAAAAATGCTAAAAATCAATTAAAATTCGCGAAAATTTTGTCAAATTAACTTTTCTTTAACAATCTTGTTATCTTCGTTTCATTTAACTGCGCGAGAAAAGCGCTGCGGACAAAAATGTGTGTATAAAGCCAGACGCGGATTGCACTTTTTGCCATGGTCATCTATTGTAAAAACAAAGAAATTTCTCTCGAGGATTAGATTTGATGAAAAAGTTTTTGTTATTCTTGGGCGTTGCCGGTGCGGCACTTTCTGTCGGAACCTCCGTTCAGGCTGCCGATGCTCCCGCCTATGGTGATTTGTACAATGTCGAGTGGTGTCCCTGCAACCCGGAAGAGCCTTTTGATGCCGACGGTTCCGTCGTTATGGGCAAAACCGTTATGTGTCCGTGCAACGGATTATATTCCGGTTACAAAAAAGGTTTTGACGAAGATATCCGCGACATTAAGCGCGCCGCCAAAACACAGCTTAACAAGCTGAACTATTTTAAATATTACATCGGTATGGATTACAACATTGCGTCTCCGTCTGCCGCGTCTGATCATCTGAGTATCGACGATATTCGCTTTGCTAACGGTCCGATTAAACTCAAAACCGACAACCTGATTGACGATCAGGATAACCTCTCTTTCGTTCTCGGTGCCCGGGTCAGCAAGTATTGGGGACTGGAGGCTTTCTATGAGAAAACCTATGAAGATAAAACCGTTACAGGTATAGATAATTTTACACTAAATACGAGTAGCGGTACGGGTGAATATTTGATGAATGAGTTTACCACCAAATACAGCGCTTACGGTCTGGATTTGGTCGGATATATTCCGGTTTCCGCTTATTTTGATTTTGTCGGTTCTGTGGGCGTTGCCAAATATGACTTTGAAACCAGCGCCAATTTTGCGGTTTATGATGTTACCGGAACCCGTCTCGTTGATGGTATAACAAAAAAGTTTGACGACAGCAATGTCGGCTGGCGTGCGGCAATCGGCGCTCAGGTTAATATTGCCGAAGGCGTGGCTTTGCGCGGTATGTATCGGTATGTTTCCATCGGAGGAGACATTGTTGACGATATGAGCGAAGTCTCGTTGGGCGTACGTTTTCTGTTTTAGTTAAGGATGAAACTGATGAATAAACTTTTGTTGTTAAGCGGATTGGCTGCCGGGCTGGTTTTGAGTTCTGCAGCTCAGGCCCAGAGCTATAATCCGAATTATCCCTCGCAGGTCGGTGCTTCTTATTACAACAGCCGCCGTCCGGCCGCATCGTCCAACGGGTTGAAAAAGTTTTCAATCGGTATGGATTACGTTATCGGTTCAACCTCGGTTACCGACAAAAACTTTATTATGAAAAGTCCCCTGACCGGAGGCAATGACTACACCGGCAGTACAGAGAATTTTGAGGATAAAATCGATGTTCTCAGCGGTAACGTCGGTGTTCGTCCGTTTAAATATTTCGGCGTTGAAGGTTTTTATCAACAGTCTTTGTCCGATAATCAGATTAAATATCAGGAGCATTATTCCGGTTCCGATAAGTTTGCGCAGGCCGAGTATAATATTGAGTACAAAGCTTATGGTTTGGATGCCATCTTCTATCTGCCGGTTGCATCCCGGTTTGAACTGATGGTGACCGGAGGTATCGCCAATTATGATATTTCGGCGGAAGCCAAATTAAATGGATATTCTGAAAATTCCCTCAATATGGTGAGCGGCAGCAAAGTGAAGTTTGATGAAAATAAAACCGTTTTCCGTTACGGTGCCGGTGCTCAGTTTTGGATGACGCGTCGTTTGAACTTCCGACTGATGTACCGCCATATTCCGTTGGACGGCGATTTTATGGAAGACATTGACGAACTTTCTTTTGGCGTCAGATACAACTTCTAAATCATCCCTGATTAAAAAACCCCGGCTAACTAACCGGGGTTTTATTTTTTTGTAAATCATGCCTTGGTTGCTTTTGCGCGTTTAAAAGCCTTGTTGTTGCCGTATTTTTTCTTTGGCCGTTCTGCTGAGGCAGCCGTTTTGCTGCCGCGCATATCACGGCCTTGTTTTGACCAGGCGTTTTTCTTGGGAGACTTCTCGTCTTTTTCCTCTCTGACCGTTTGTTTGCCGCGGGGACGAAGCAGTATTTTTTCGGCAGAGGCTCTGAGCTTGGCCTTGGTTTCTTTTTCAGAGTCCAGAAGCTCGTTAAATTTTGACTTTCGGGGCTTGGTTTTGTTTTCCTTTGTCTTGTCGACCGACCATCCGAAAGCGCCGAGATCGCGTCCGAGCGTATAATAGCGGCCGTGAACATAAGCAAGCAGCCCAGCCTTTTCCAAAGCCAGTCGGCCGTCTTCTTCCAAATATCTGTCGTCAACGTTAACATTGACGATTTCAGCCAGAAACATATCATGCGTTTTGAACGAGGTGACGGACTTCACTTTGCATTCCAAAGAAATCGGGGCTTTGCTCAGCATCGGCGCCGCCACTTTTTTGCAAGCTTCGATTTCCAGATTCATCTCTTTTATCTTGTCTGTATTCTTGCCGGACTTGACGCCGCAGTAATCACAGGCCTTTGCCTGTTCAAGCGTCGTAACGTTAATGACAAACTCGCCGGATTCTTTTATGATGTTATGCGAATAACGGCTCGGGCGTACCGAAATGTAAGTCATCGGCGGCTCTGAATTGACGATTCCCGTCCAGGCAATCGTCAGCACGTTGGGTTTTTCCATTGTTCCGCAGGTTACCATAACAGGCGGTACCGGAGCCAGCATAGTGCCCGGTTTCCAAGATATTTTGGTCATTTCTTTCTCCTCACAGGTTAAGTTGGCTTGAGCATATACCTTTTATTTTATTTGGCAAGTTTGATATCCGTTAAAATAAGTTGCGGCATTTTCCGTTTGGGTAGTATGATATAAAAAAACAGGGAGGGTTTTATGTGTATATTTTGCGACATTGTTTCTCGCCAAAGTCCGGCCGATATCATCTGGGAAAACGATGACGTCGTATGTTTCTTTCCGCGAAAGCCGGAGGCATACGGACATTGTCTGATTGTGCCACGTCGTCATTTTGATAACATTTTCGATATTGATGACGCAACCCTGAAACAAGTGGCTTGTGCCGCAAAATACCTTTCTGCCGTACTAAAAAAATCTCTCCAGGCTCGGGGGATGAATTTGTTGCATGCCAGCGGCCGTGCAGCCGGACAATCGGTCGGGCATTTTCATCTGCATTTGCTGCCGCGCTATGCCGATGACGGTCTCAATGCCTGGCCCTGCCTGCCCAAAGTAAAGTTTAATCGGGAGGAGCTGCTCCAGAAAATAAAGTGTGGCTTATAAGCATCCGTAACCTGACGCTGTCGGGGCAGTCATCCTGCTTTTGTGTCTTTGCCGCTTCTTGGGGTATGCCAAGATGATTGTCAGCTTCTGCGGAGGCAAAATTGTATTCTGATGATAAAAAAAATCCCGCTTTGCGAGCGGGATTTTTTTTGTTTGTACGGATTCGTTATTCTACGTTGCCGAACGGGTTGATAACCTTTTCTTCCTGTGCTTTTCTCAAATCGAAAAGGTTCAGGAAAACGCCGGAAACGTAAATTGACGAGTAAGTGCCTACCACAACGCCCCATACGATGGTGAAAGAGAAGCTTCTCAACGTATCGCCGCCGAAGATAAACAGCGCTAATGCCGCCAGCATCGTTGTGCATCCGGTCAATATTGTTCTTGAGAAGATGTCATTGATGCTTTTGTTCAAAAGCTCATATTGAGGCATTTTCTTAAATTTGCGCAGGTTTTCTCTGACGCGGTCATAAGTCACCACCGTATCGTTCACCGAGTAACCGGCAAGCGTCAGCACCGCTGCCACCGTTGTCAGGCTGAAATCAAACCCGAAGAAAGAAAGCAGGCCGACCGTGGTGATGATGTCGTGAAGCAAACCAATCATTGCGCCAAGGGCAAACTGCCATTCAAAACGGAACCATATGTAAGCGCTGATGGCCAGTACGGCAATAACGGATGCGATGATGCCGGCTTTTTTCAGCTCGTCGCCAACCTGCGGTCCGACCAGTTCAACTCTGCGGTACTCATAATCGTTGCCCAGAACTTGCTTAATCTGGTTAACGACGGCCATCTGCTCTTTTTCGTTAAGTTCTTTGGCCTGAGCACGAATCATAACTTCCGTTCCGGTTTCGCCGATGGTTTGCAGGTTGACTTCGTCGACATCAACCGTATTGATCTTGTTGCGCATTTCTTCCAGATTTATTTTATTTTCGCTTTTCAGCTCAATTAAAATACCGCCGGAAAAATCAATGCCGTAGTTAAAGCCTTTAATGGCAATGCTGGCTATTGATAAAACACCCATGACAATTGATAAGACATAAGTCAGTTTTCTGGCTTTCATAAAGTCAATTGTCGTATCTTTGGTTACCCAACTAAACATTTTCATCATCTGAAAAATTCCTTTATTAAACTAGATTGGCAGTCTGGTTGGTTTGTATTTCGCAATCCAGCTGGAAATAATTAATCTTGTGACGGTTACCGAAGTAAACATCGATGTGGCGATACCGATAGCCAAGGTAACGGCAAAACCTCTGACCGGTCCGGTTCCGAAGTAGAACAGGACAAATGCGGCAACCAGCGTCGTCAGGTTAGAGTCGACAATGGTGCCCCAAGCCTCGGTAAATCCGGCTTCGGCCGCATCTTTGGTTGAGCGTCCGGCCTTGACTTCTTCACGCATTCTCTCAAAGATTAACACGTTTGCGTCAACCGCCATACCGATGGTCAGGATAATACCCGCAATGCCGGGCAGGGTTAAGGTTGCCCCCATAAAGCTCAATGCGCCGAGCATCAGGAACAGGTTGGTGAAAACCGTAACCGTTGTGAACACGCCGAACAGGCCGTATGCCGCAACCATAAACAAAACTACGGCAATCAGACCGATAATGGAAGCGACAATGCCTTCGCGGATTGAGTCGGAACCCAAGCCGGCGCCAACCGTTCTTTCTTCCAGAACCTCCAGCGGAGCAGGCAAGGCACCGGAGCGTAGCAGCAAGGCCAGGTCATTGGCCGACTTGACAGTAAAGTTGCCGCTGATAATGCCGCTGCCGCCCAAAATTGCGCTTTGAATGGTCGGAGCTGAAATGACTTCGTTGTCCAAAACGATGGCCAGACGTTCACCAATGTTGTTTTTGGTAACTTCGCCGAACTTTTTGCCGCCCAGCGAATTGAACTTGAAGCTGACGACAGCCTCGCCCTCTTGGAAAGAAGGCTGCGCGTCAACCAGATTTTCTCCACTGACGACGGGCTTGCGGCCGATGACATAAGTTTCGCCCTCGCTGCCTTGAATCAGGCGGGAAGAAGCGGAGAGTTTGCCCCTTCTGGCTTCTGCCGCGGAAGATCTGCTGTCAACCAGGTGAAAAGACATTTTTGCCGTTTTGCCGAGCAAGGTTTTGACATATTCCGGATTCTGCAGGCCGGGCAGCTGAACCACGATGCGGTCGACGCCTTGGCTCTGAATAACCGGTTCTTTAGTACCCAGTTCGTCAATACGGCGTCTGACGATTTCAATTGATTGGTCGACAATCTTCATTTTCAGCTTGTTCAATTCGACGTCGCTGTATTTGATTTCTATCTCACCGTCGGCGTTTTCCGTCGCTTGAATGCCGTCGTCGATTTTTCTGAACAAATTGGCCGCTTTGTTGCGGGAATTTGCATTTTCGATTTTGACTTTTACGGAATCCGCACCGGCGTTCAGGTTCTGATAGCGGATTTTGTTCTCGCGCAATATCTGGCGGGCGGAATCTTCTATTGAAGACATCCTCTCTTTAATAACGTCGTCGACTTTAACTTCCAACAACAGGTTGGAACCGCCTTGCAGGTCCAGTCCCAGATTGACCGGCTGCCACCATTTCGGCAGGGCATCAGAATTGCTGATTACGTTTGGAATAGCAAAAAAGATGCCTAAAAAGCATACGGCCAGAATCAGGATTATTCTTGATTTGGATAATTTGTACATATCTTTGCCTTTTATTTTTTAGCTTTATTGGAATTAGCAGCTTTTTTGCCTTTGCTTTGGGCTTTAACGGCCGGTTTGGCTGCTTTTGCGTCATTGACAACCACGTCACGGATGGTTCCGCGGTTTACGGTAACCACGATACCGTCGGCAATTTCTACTTTAAGGTCAACGGGATCGTCGGCATCGAGTACTTTTGCATAAATACCGCCGCCGGTAATAACGGTGTCGCCTTTTTTAATGGCAAACAGCATGGCTTCGTGCTGTTTGATTTTCTTCTGCTGCGGACGAATGAGCAACAGATAGAAAATAACGAAAATCAAACCTAACTGCAGCAGGGTGCCGTACATGGAGCCTTGTTGTGCAGCGGCTTCGGTTGCTTGTGCAAAAGCAGGACTAATTAACATTTTCTTCTCCTAAGTTATTAACTGACCGTTACTATATATCAAGTTCTCTTGCTTATATAGGGCAAAAATGAGTATTTCACAAGTATTTTTTAATTTAAGAAGGTATCGGCGGGCAGTTTCTTACGGCAGATACGCTTTGGGGTTGACGGCTTTCTTTCCCGCTCTGATTTCAAAATGCAGCTGAGGCGTACTGACGCCGCCGGTACTGCCGACGGTTGAAATCTTTTCTCCTTTTTTCACTTTCTGTCCTTTGCGTACCAAAATGCGGTCGTTGTGGGCATAAGCGGTCATCCACCCGCCGCTGTGTTTAATCAGGATAAGGTTGCCGAACCCTCGGAGTTCGTTGCCGGCATAGGCGACTGTTCCTGCGTCGGCGGCTTTGACCGGGGTGCCCAGAGGCGCTTTGATGTTGATGCCGTCATTATTGCGCCCTTTGGCAATCGGGCCGAAGTTGGAAACGACTTTTCCCTGTACCGGCCATGCGAATTTGGACGTTCGTTTTTTTACTGTTGTGGTTGTGGTCTGGGAGGTTTTCTTTTTGGCGGCGGAAGTTGTCTTCTTTTTGGCGGAGCTCGCTTTCCAGGAGGAAGTCTTTGATGCGGTTGCCGCTTTTCTTGCCGTTGTCGGCGTCGTCGAGCTGCTTACGACCGAACCCGGAATAACCAGCCTTTGCCCGATTCTCAGGGCATAGGGGGCGGCAATGTTGTTGAGCTTGCTTAAAGAACGCATGTCAACGTCATAACGCTTGGAAATGTTGTAAACGGTATCGCCTTTTTCAACAATGTGAAACCGTGCGTTGGGCATTTTGAGAACCCGGCCGATGTTGAGGGTATAAGGCGGCCTCAGACCGTTGGCTTCAATCATGTCGCGGATGGGAACGTTATAGCGGCGGGCGATGCTGTAAAGAGTGTCTCCTTTTTGAACCGTCACATAGTCCGGCGTTCCGCCGAAAAAGCTGCCCAGGTCATAATTGAACAGCCGTATTCCCGAATGGGTTGAACAGCCGGTGAGCAACAGCAATATCAGCGGCAGGAGCCGCAATGTCAGCTTTTTCTTCAGCATCGAATCAAAGTATACTTTTGTTTTACTACTATAGTATCTTTGACCCTATCACGGACAGATTAATATTTTATTTATATTTTTGAGTCCTGCTTTTCAGGCAGGGCTTTGCCCCGCAGTTCTGACGATATGACGCCGTATTCTCGGTTTTTAAGAGCGGTTTTGATGTGCCGGCGCAGCCTTGACCACATGCTCTCGAAAGTGTCGTTGACGTTTTTTCTGTCGCTGTAGGTAATGACAATCATCTGGGCATTGTATTCGTCAACCCCGAGCTGACGAATTGCCGGCACCGATTCTTTCATAATTTTTTGAGCGATGGCGAGGGCTTTTTCGCGGTTTGTTCCGTTCAGAACCATAACGATTTTGGTTTTGTCGACCCGGCCGATGTTGGCATTGGGAGTCAGGTTAGAAAAACAAACGTCGCTCATGACTTTTAGTAATTTGTCGGCCGTTTCAAAGTCGATGCCTCTGCTGATGAAATCGTAGATGTCTCGCAGTTCGACCGTTACGCAGGAAAAATCTTTATTATAACGTTTAGCCAGTTTGAAGTCATGTTCAAACCTTTCCAGCAGGGCCTGCTCGTTAAGCCCGTTGGTGAAAATGTCCCGGTGCTGGAATTGGTTGAGGTTTTCTTCCCAGGCTTTGGCTTCGGAAAGGTCTTTGCACAAAAAGCTGATGCCTTCGCATTCCAGAATTTCGTTGAGCAGCGGCCGTTCGCGGCAAAGCATCAGTTGCTTTTGCCCGTTTCCTTTCAAGAGCACGATTTGAGTGTTGATGGTGGACTGATTGCGGCACATTTTGCTCAGGGCATTTGCAAAAGCCTGCCGGTTGGCGCCCTTGTCCTCAACCAGAGTGCCGAACACCGACTTTCCTTTAAGCTCATAGGCGGTATGGCCCAAAATATCCGCTCCGGAATCATTGATAAAGGTAATCTCGAAGTTTTTATCGACCTTGAAGTAAATGTCGCCGTTCGTCTTGCCGGGATTGCTCTGTTGTCCGTCGTTTTCCTTAATCAGTTCTTTGAGGGTCCGGCTGGTCTGCCGGACTTTGTTGCGCAGGACGAAAACGTATGCCGTCAGCATCAGGATGATTGCGGTCAATAAAATTATCAGCAGATTTGTCATGTTCATACCTCTAAGTTTTCGATTCTTTTCACTTTAGCCGTCCAAAAGCTAAAATAAGGTTAAATAGAGGTTGCATTTTCATTCAAAAAACACTAATTTTATGACAACTGAACAAAGGAAACCGATGAGCAAAGTAACTAAAGAAAAGCCGCAGATAATTGATGAAAGCGGCGACAAATACAAATACGGCTTTGTGACGGCTATTGAGGCCGACACGGCCCCCAAAGGGCTGAATGAAGATATAATCCGTCTGATTTCCGCAAAAAAAGGCGAACCCGAATGGCTGCTGGAATGGCGCTTGAAGGCGTTTGATTTTTGGAAAACCATGAAAGAGCCGCATTGGGCAAAGCTGGCCTATGATAAAATTGACTATCAGGATCTCTGTTATTATTCGGCACCCAAACAAAAAGTTGCTCCCAAAAGCCTGAGCGAAGTCGATAAGGAGTTGCTTGAGACTTATGAAAAATTGGGAATTCCGCTGAAGGAACAGGAAGTTCTGGCCGGCGTGGTCGCCGTCGACGCTGTTTTTGACAGCGTTTCCGTGGCAACCACATATCGGGCAAAGCTGGCGGAAAAAGGCGTCATCTTTTGTTCTATTTCCGAGGCTGTTAAAGAATATCCCGACCTGGTTCAAAAATACCTTGGTTCGGTGGTACCCTATACCGATAACTTTTTTGCTTGTCTGAATTCGGCCGTATTTACCGACGGGTCGTTTGTGTATATTCCCAAAGGCGTCCGCTGTCCGATGGAATTGTCAACCTATTTCCGCATTAATGCCAAAAACACCGGACAGTTTGAGCGAACCCTCATCATAGCCGATGACGAAAGCTATGTTTCTTATCTCGAAGGCTGTACGGCGCCCCAGCGGGACGAAAACCAGCTGCATGCCGCAATTGTTGAAATTGTGGTAATGAAAGATGCCGAAGTTAAATATTCCACCGTGCAGAACTGGTATCCCGGGGATAAGGACGGCAAAGGCGGGGTATACAACTTTGTAACCAAACGTGCGGCCTGTCGCGGGGCAAATTCCAAAATTTCGTGGACGCAGGTTGAAACCGGTTCTGCGGTTACCTGGAAATATCCGTCCTGTATTTTGCAGGGAGATAATTCCGTTGGCGAATTTTATTCGGTAGCGATTACCAATAACCGGCAGCAGGCGGATACCGGTACTAAAATGATACATATCGGTAAAAACACTTCTTCAAAGATTATTTCAAAAGGCATTTCAGCCGGCTTTTCCAATCAGACTTATCGCGGGCTGGTAAAGGTTTCGCCCGGCGCCGATTATGCGCGCAACTATTCGCAGTGCGACAGCTTGCTGATTGGCCGGACTTGCGGGTCTCATACCGTGCCTTATATCGAAAATCGGAACAAAACCGCACAAATTGAGCATGAGGCAACCACGTCCAAAATCAGTGACGAACAGTTGTTTTACTGCCTGCAGCGCGGAATTTCCGAAGAAGAGGCCGTTAGTCTGATAGTCAACGGATTTTGTAAGGAAGTCATGCAGCACTTGCCGATGGAGTTTGCCATCGAGGCTGCCAAGTTAATTAACATTTCGCTGGAAGGAAGCGTAGGATAATGGTTAACCCTGTATTAAAAAGAGCATTGCACACTTGGGGCGAACAGGCCCAGATGATGATGGTCGTCGAAGAAATGTCCGAACTGATGAAAGAGATACTCAAAAACGTCAACCGCGGCAAAGACAATCTGGCCGAAATTATTGAAGAGACCGCCGATGTTGAAATTATGCTTGAACAGCTGAAAGAAAATTACCAAATTGCCGACAAGGTCGAGGCTTATAAAAGCGAAAAAATAAAACTGATTGAGCGTCGTCTCGACGATTGGGACAAGACCCACGCTGCCTGAAAGGATAACAGAAAATAATGACAACACCGTTGCTTGAAATTGAAGATTTGTGTGCCCGCGTTTGCGACAAGGAAATAATCAAGGGCTTTAACCTAACCATTAATGAAGGCGAGGTTCATGCCATTATGGGGCCGAACGGCGCCGGAAAATCTACCTTGTCTTATGTGCTTTGTGGCAAGCCCGGCTATGAAGTTACGTCCGGTTCCGTCCGGTTCAGGGGAAAAGACCTCTTGGCAATGTCGACGGAAGAACGTGCGCGCGAAGGCATATTTTTATGTATGCAGTATCCGGTCGAAATTCCCGGCGTGCCGACGACGACTTTTCTGAAACACGCGGTTAATGCGATTCGCCAATATCACAACCTGCCGGAACTTGATACCATGGAATTTGTAAAAATGGTCAGGGAAGAGGGCAAAAAGCTTGGTATTGATAATGAGATGATTAAACGTCCGGTCAACGTCGGTTTTTCCGGCGGTGAGAAAAAACGTCTCGAAACTCTGCAAATGTCAATTTTGAAACCGGCGCTTTCCGTCTTGGACGAAGCGGATTCGGGATTGGACATCGATGCGCTGAAAGTGGTTGCCGACGGCGTAAATGCCCTGCGGGACGGTCAACGCTCCATGTTGGTCATTACGCATTATCAGCGCCTTTTGAATTATGTCGTACCGGACTTTGTCCATGTTTATGCCGACGGGCATATCGTCAAGTCAGGTGACAAAAATCTGGCTCTTGAGCTGGAAGAAAAAGGCTATGCCGAATTTGTGAGAGAAAAATAATGGCAGGTTTGGTTCAGGACATAAAACTTCTCGGCGAAAACCTTCCCTGGCTCCGGCAATTGCGCCGGGACGGGTTGGCCGCTTTTGAAAAGCAGGGGATTCCTTCAGCCAAAACGGAAGCTTGGAAGTATACCAAGCCGCGTGATTTGAATGCCGATGACTTTGAAATGAACGTTTCTTCAGAAAGCGGGGATGACAAGTTTGAACTGCCGTTTGAGGCCTATCGGATTCACTTTAACAACGGTATTTTTGATCCGTCTCAAACCGAGCTTCCACAAGGAGTTCAGGTTCTTCCGCTGATAGAGGCCGTATTGCTGCAAGGCGACGTCCGGGGATATCTCGGCCGGCTCGTCAAAATGGAGCGTCATCCTTTTGCCGCCTTGAATACCTGTTATCTGAACGAGGGCGTTTTTATCCGGGTCGAAAAGAACGTTTCCTTAAAAAAACCGCTGGTGTTGATAAACCATACGATGCCCGGCACCGCCAACCTTTTTTTCAATTTGCGCAATCTGCTGGTTTTGGAGGATGGGGCATCGGCCAAGTTTGTTGAGGTCTGGCACTACACCGGAGAGGTCAAATCCCGCTATTTTGCCAACGTGGTGAACGAAATGTTTATTGGCCGCCACGCCCGCCTTGAACATTATAAATATCAAAATGAGGCTTTTAAAGCCAACCATGTGGCCTTAAATGTGGCAGAGGTTAAGGCCGGCGGCGAATATCATGCCTTTTGCCTGCAAAAGGGAGCCAACATTGCCCGCAATGAAACGCGGGTGCTGCTGGCGGAAGAACAGTCCCGCACAGAAGTAAACGCGGCCTATCGGATGAACGGGTGGGCAACTCTTGATACGACGACTGATGTCGAACATCTGTCGCCCTGTACGTATTCCGAACAGCTGGTAAAAGGCGTTGTCGGCGGGGATGCCCGCGGCGTGTTTCAGGGGAAAATCAATATCGCGCCTGATTGTGTCAAAACAGAAGGCCGGCAGCTTCATAAGGCTTTGCTGCTCAGCGATACGGCTGAAATCGACGTTAAGCCCGAGCTTGAGATTTTTGCCGACGACGTCAAGTGTTCTCATGGTGCGGCCAGTGGCGAACTTGATGAAAATATGCTTTTTTATATGCAGTCCCGCGGTATCGGCCGCGAGGAGGCTAGAGCTATTCTCATTGCGGCATACCTTGATGACGTGATTAATAAAATTGCCGACGAAGACGTTCGGGGCTGGATAAGGTCGTTAGCCTGATTTATACCAAAGATAAACTTGAATAGGAATGTTCCGGTTTATACATTATAAGCGGCAGATAAGGCAAAATGTTGAGGAAGAAGTGAAATCATGTATAATGTGGAAGAAATACGTAAAGATTTTCCGGTTTTAAATATGCTGGTGAATGGCAAGCCCAATACGTTTCTCGATTCCGGCGCCTCGGCACAAAAGCCGCAGGTTGTCATTGACCGTATGGTTGATATTTATACCAGGGAATATTCCAACGTTCACCGCGGTTCTTACCTGCTGTCGGAGCAGATTACGTTCGAGTATGAAAAAGCCCGGCAGACGGTTGCCAGATTTTTAAATGCCAAAAGCCCGCAGGAAATTGTTTTTACCCGTAATGCCACGGAGGCGATTAACCTTGTGGCGTCCAGCTGGGGACGTAAGTTTTTAACCAAAATTGACGAGGTTCTGATTTCCGAAGCGGAACATCATGCAAATTTGGTGCCTTGGCAGATGCTTCGGGACGAAATCGGTTTTGTTCTTAAGATATTCAAAGTCAATGACGACGGTTCTTTTAACTGGGACGATTATTGCAACAATTTGAGCGGCAATACCAAACTGGTTGCGGTAACCGGAATGTCAAATGTTTTGGGAACCATCTTTCCTTTGCGGGAAATGATAGAGTCCGCACACCAGGTAGGGGCAAAGGTTTTGGTTGACGGATGTCAGGCGGTGGTTCATCAAAAGATGGACGTACAGGAGCTTGATTGTGATTTTCTTGCTTTTTCCGGACACAAAACATATGGCCCGACAGGCATAGGGGGCCTGTACGGCAAAGCGGAAATTTTGGATGCAATGCCGCCTTACCAGTTTGGCGGCGATATGGTAAATGTCGTTACCTATCAGACAACCACGTTTGATGTCCCGCCGACCCGTTTCGAGGCGGGAACGCCTGCGATTGTTCAGGCAATCGGTTTGGGAACCGCGCTGGAATATATGATGAATCTGGGAATGGACAATATAAAGGCGCATGAAGATGAACTGGTCGATTATATGCACAGCCGCCTTCCGGAAATAAAAGGGCTGCACGAAATAGGAACGGCTCCCGGCAAGGGCGGGGTGTTTTCCTTTTATGTCGACGGAATTCATCCGCAGGATTTGGCCTTTATTCTGGATAAGGAGGGCGTTGCCGTCCGTGTCGGTCACCATTGTGCCGCGCCGCTGGTGCGCCGTATGGGGTACGAGTCTGTTGCCAGGGCTTCTTTCGGCCTTTACACTAACCGCGCCGACATAGACCGTTTTATTGATGCGCTGCACAAAGCCCAAAGCTTTTTTTAATTGACAAGCGGCGGCTTCGGTTTTAAATCTGTTCTCCGGAGTAAACAGCTTAAAGGAAATTGCCATGAGCGATGATGAAATTTTGACAGCCAACGAGGCTCAGCTGCTGGGAGCTATGGGACTGACCGAGCCGGTTCAGGATTATGTCGCTTATGCAGGTTCCCGGCTTGCCGACGGTACAGCAAAATTTGCCTCCCGCGAAGAAATCATCGAAGCGCTCAAAACGGTTTCCGACCCTGAGATTATGATAAACATTTGGGATTTGGGGCTGGTTTATAAAATTTCTCAAAAGGAAAACGGCGACGTTTACATTGAAATGACGGTAACCGCGCCGACATGTCCGGTGGCCGGAATCCTCCCGCAGCAGGCTGCCGATGCGGTGGCACGGCTTGACGGAGTCGGCGTTGTAGAGGTAAAAATCGTGTGGGAGCCGGCTTGGACTATCGAAAATCTGAGTGAAGAAGCTAAGGCGATGATTGAACTTTTCTAAAAAAAATAAACAAAATATTTGACAAAAAAACTCTTCGGGGTTAAATTACTCTCTATCATAAAATATTATGTTAGCGAGTAATTTTTTTTATTTTTAATTAAAAACCCAATTAGTCATGAAAGAAAATGTAATTCCTTTCGAAGTGCAGATTAACAAATTGTTTGCACGCAAAGATTTTCAAGAAAGCATCGAAAAAAACTATTTGCTGGACAAGCGCTTTCTCTTGGTCGGTTTGTATTCACACATTACCACTAGTGAAAATGAGGACGGCGACGTCTCCGGCTATAAGGTCTATGTGAATAATCTTGAAGATTTAGGAAATAATTGGTTTGTGGCCAATGGTGATCCTGAAAGCGGTTTTCACGAACTGCGCCGCCATCCCGAAGCTCACCGCTTCATTCTGACCAGAACTTATTATCTGGTTAAAGATAAGGATGGCAAAGTGGTTCCCGAGTTCTTGTTTAACGACAAGGAGGCGCTCAACCAGAAGATAATGAAGTCTGTCTTGCGCGAAATCGCCTGGAAAAAACATCTTCGTCCCGGAAATTTCCTTTCCCGCAAACAGATGCATATCAAAGGAGCTTTGTTTCCGGAAGCGGTGCTGGCTATGTCTGCGCTTGACGAAGATACCGGAATCAGATATTGGCTGGCTTCTTGTTTTGACAACGGAAGGCTGAGCGTGACTCCGGAAGATGAATGCGAAATTCTGAAGGAATACGACAATGCTGAAACGGTGATGGATACGCCGTTCTCGCGTTATGTTGCTTCAGCGGCGGACGAAAACGGCCAAAACGTCGTTTGGAAAAGGGATGAAGTCGAAAACGACAGCTTCATTCTGAAATAGCCGCTTAAATGAGAAAAAGCTGATTTGCCTTAGGCATTTCAGCTTTTTTTTGTTTTAAAATTCTGTCAGTTATATGTTGTCTTTTTATTTAAAAATGTTATAAGAAAAGTATTCGACAAAAAAACGTTTTTTAGGAACACTTTTATGGCAAAAAAAATTAAAGCCCCGATTATCACCTCCCGTCTGATTATAGACGAGTTCAAAACCTCTGATTATGCCAGACTTAAGGAAATTGCATTTAACATTAACCGTAATGCCGATTCGCATGCCGAAGAGGGCTATTGTCCTTTTTATACCTTTCAGGTTGACCGCGACACGCCGGATCGTGACAATGTCATTCGTCAAAAAGTGGCTGATTTCCTGATTAAGGCTGAACGCGAACGCAAGCAGGAACCCCGTTCGACTTATCGTATGGCCTTGCGTCTGCCCTCCGGTTACCTCATCGGCAACGCGACGGTGGATATGTTGCCTTTTGAAGAAAACGGAAAAAAGGTTTACGGAGATTTGGGATATTTCATTGATCCGGCATACGGCGAGCATGGCTTTGCAACCGAGGGCGTTCGCGGGTTGGTTCACCACTTTTTTAAAGAATATGACAAGCTGGACATCACCGCACATCCTGCCAACAAGTTTTCCCGCAAACTTATTGAGCGTATCGGCGGCAAACAGACCGGATATAACGAGGCATCTCATTACGGCCATGGCGAACCCCGAGCCGTATTTGAAGTTCATAAGGCAGATTTTTATCGCAGTTGTGCGTTCAATAAACAAATGCCGAATTTGCTCACCGTCTTAATCAACCGCCGGAGTAAAATAACGGAGTAGTATATGTTTAGCGATGCAAACCTGCCGGAGCCGTTAGTTATCCGGGAAATTGAAAATCCGGTCAATCTGGTGGAAATCGGAGAAAAGGACAATATCGGGTTTAATCCGCGTTATACCTCGGTCAGGCTTTTGCGCGGCTATGTTTACGAACTTATAAAAAAGGCGCGCGAACATCTGCCTCCCAACTATAATTTCATTATCTATGAAGGATATCGTCCGCTGCGCAGCCAGATAGAGCTGTGGGAAAAAGTCGTTGCGCAGAAGTCGGCGGAATATCCGCATCTGGATGTTAACTCTGAGGAGTTTATTGCTCTCTGCGACGTTTTTGCCGCCAATCCTTATCGGCAGGGCAGCGGGCATCAGTCCGGAGCCGCGGTAGACATTTCGCTTGTCGATGATGCCGGCCGTGAATATGACATGGGCGGAGAAGTACGCGGCTTTGGCGAAAATGCAGATTTTGATTATCCCGGCATAAGCGCGGAAGCACGGAAAAATCGCAACATTTTGCGTGCGGCGCTGGAGAAGGTCGGTATGGTCAATTATCCGGCCGAATGGTGGCACTACTCTTTCGGAGATCGTCTCTGGGCCCGCCTTACCGGTTCCAAGCTGGCCGTCTTTGCCAAGCTTGACCTGTAATTTCTGCGCTTTGTTCCAATCATAAATTTGACAATTTCCCGCACTTGCGTTAGCTTATCTTCAAGTTTGATATAAAAGAAGACAAAAGTGATGAATATTGATGAATTGATTGAAAATTTTGAGCTTCTCGACGATTGGGAAGACAAATACCGTTACATTATTGATTTGGGCAACGGACTGGAGCCGCTGGATGAGCAGTTTAAAACCGAGGAATGGAAAGTGCGCGGTTGCCAGTCTCAGGTTTGGCTGCTGCCGTCCAGGCAGGGGGATAAAATCCATTTCCGCGGAGACAGCGATGCCGTGATTGTCAAAGGGCTGATAGCGATTGTCCTGATGATTTATTCCGATAAATCCCCATCAGAGATTAAAGCGGTTGCAGTTGAAGATATTTTTGCTAAACTGGGATTAGGCGAGCACCTGAGCCCCAGCCGCCGAAACGGTTTGATTGCCATGACCGAAAAAATTAAATACTACGCCGGCATCCTCTGATTTAAGGATTCGTTTTATGAACATTCACGAGTACCAAGCCAAAAGAATTCTCAGCCGTTACGGTATAAATATTCCCAAAGGCGGCATCGCCTATACCCCTAACGAGGCCAAAAGGGTCGCTTCCCGCAGTTCCTTGCGCGGTCCGTGGATGCTCAAGGCGCAGATTCAGTCCGGTGCCCGCAACAAAGGTTATTTTCTGGAAAAAAAGGCCGGAAACCGCGGCGGCGTCCGGTTGGTTAAAAGCCGGCGGGATATCATCCATCAGGCTGAACAGATGCTGGGGTCCACCTTGGTTACGGTTCAGACCGGCCCCAAAGGCAAACTGGTCAGCCGTGTCTATGTTGAATCTTATGTTAAAGTAACGTCCATTTTTTATGCCGGACTGGCTGTTGACCGTCTGAATGCCGCTTTGACGCTGCTTATTGCAGAGATTAAAGACGAGGACATCTCTCAAATAGCACTGAACGCTCCGGAAAAAATCTTGAAAATTCAGTTGGATTTGGAAGGGGACACCACGCCCGAGCAGGTTCACGCCGTTATGGATTTCTTAAAGCTGAAGCCCAAAAGCGCCAAAAGCCTTGAAGTTTTTATCAATGGCTTGCACCGTGCTTTTGTTGATAACGACGCGACGATGATAGAGGTTAACCCCGCCGGTGTAATGAAAAACGGGGAAATAGTGGCCTTGGATGCCAAAATCTCTTTTGATGACAACGGATTATACCGGCATCAGGATATTTTGCGCCTTCACGACGATTATGAAGCCTCCGAGCGAGAGCTTCAGGCTGAAAAATACCGCTTTACCTACAGCGAGTTTGATGGTTCCGTCGGCTGTATCGTCAACGGCGACGGCATAGCTCTGGCCGCAATGGATTTGTTGCGCAGCCGCAATGTCGGCACCGCGTGCTTTCTTAACGTTAAAGGCGGCGTCGATAAGGACAAGATTGCTTCGGGTATCAAAATCATTATGACCAATCCCCGGGTTGAAGGTATCTTGATTAACATTCTCGGTGGTTTTCTCCGTTGTAACTTAATTGCGGACGGAATCATCGCCGCCGCGTCGGAAGTCGGATTAAACGTACCGCTGGTAGTTCGTTTTGAAGGAACCAATAAAGATGAAGCCCGTGAAATTCTGGAGCATTCCAAGCTGCCGATTATCATGGCAGATACGATGGAGGATGCGGTCAATAAACTGGTAGCCGCTTTGGAGGAGAGTGACTGATGTCCATTTTTGTAAATAAGGAAACCCGTGTCATTTGTCAGGGCATCACCGGTACTCAGGCTACTTTTCATGTCCGCCGTTCGCTTGATTACGGAACCAAGTTTGTCAGCGGCGTTACTCCCGGCAAGGGCGGCGAAATGCATCTCGGCCTGCCCGTTTTCAATACGGTAAAAGAGGCTAAGGCGGAAACCGGAGCCAATGCCAGCGTTTTGTATGTGCCTGCCGCGGCGGTAAAATCCGCGGTGCGGGAGGCGGCTGAGGCGGAATTGGATCTCGCCGTATGTATTGCCGACGGTGTGCCGATAAAGGATATGCTGGAAATTAAGGAAATTCTTAAAGATTCTCCCACGCGGCTGATTGGTCCCAATACGCCGGGCATAATCACGCCCGGACAAGCCCGCTTAGGCATTTTTCCTGAGAATATTCACAATCCGGGAGCCATAGGCGTGGTTTCCCGTTCGTCTACGCTGACCTATGAGGCCGTTTTGGAAACCAAACGGGCCGGGCAGGGGCAGTCAACGGTTATCGGTCTCGGAGATGATATGCTGATCGGTATCGATTTTGTAGAGGCGATTGAGCGTTTTCACGCCGATGAAGAAACCAGGGCAATTGTTCTTATCGGCCAGCTTGGCGGTACGTTTGAAGAAGTTGCCGCCAAGTACTATAAGGAGCTGACGTGCAAAAAGCCCATTATAGCTTTTGTTGCGGGGAACGCAGTTCCTTTCGGGCATAAAATGGGATATGCCGGAGACATCATCACCAATGGACATATTTCCGCACAGGATAAAAAAGATGCCATGGAAGATGCCGGAATCACCGTCGTCGACAAGATTAACGATATTCATATTGAGTTGGCAAAACTTTTTCCGTCCGAATGTTAGCGTTTTTCAAAAATCTGTTGAGTTTGATTTTGCCGCCGCGTTGCATAAAATGCGGAAAGGTTTTGAGCGGCGACGATGGGTTATGTCCGGATTGCTTTAGTGAGATAACTTTTATTACGGCGCCTTATTGTGCAAAATGCGGCCACCCTTTTGAAGAAATCACCGTCAACCGGCCATTGGTGTGTCCCCAATGTATACAGGATGTAAAGTCTCCTTTCAGACTCAGCCGTTCGGCTTTTGTATACGACGATGCTTCAAAGCCTCTGATATTATCATTCAAATTTCACGATAAAACCGAAAATGCCAAGGTCTTGGCTCTTCAGATGAAGCGGGCCGGCGCCGATATCTTTCGGGCCGGTATTGATGTGATTGTTCCGGTTCCCCTCCATTATACCCGTTTAATTAAACGGCGTTATAACCAGGCGGCGCTGCTGGCCGGTGAATTGGGGCGGCAGTGTGTTCTGCCGGTTGACTGCACTTCGGTTGTCCGCCACCGGCGAACCCGTCCGCAGGTTGAGTTTTCAGGACATCAGCGGATTAAAAACGTCAAAGACGCTTTTAGCGTCAAACATCCCGAATGCATCCGCGGAAAACATATTTTGCTGGTAGACGATGTAATGACCACCGGCTCCACTTTAAAAGAATGTGCACTTGCGATGCTTAAGGCCGGAGCCGCTTCTGTTGATACGTTAACCGCAGCGCGCGTAATCCGCTGAGTAGACAATTGGTTTTATCCCGATTGAAAATATCTTTCCCTGAAATATATCATAAGTGTTCACGATGATAGTATTTAGAATTTCATTTCTTTTGCTATTATGAGTGACGATTACGGGTCTTCCACATGCATAGTGGCAAAGGAAATTAAATTTTTTTACTTTCATTTGTTACGTTGGTTCGGAAGACCTGGGGGCGGGATTTAATTCCCGCCTTTTTATTAAAAAAACGAAAACATCCGGTTTTGACAGCCGGATGTTTTATTGTTTCACTTATTTCTTTTCTCGTTTTCCTGGCGTTCAAACATTGCCGAAAAACTTGAAAACCCTACACCGAGACAAAATCCGGCGGCTAAAATGAGATTACAGTCCGGATTGTCTTCGTCCCAGTAGACAAGACAAAAAATAACGGCAGCAACTGTAGCAACGCAAAGGCTGCTCATTTTAATCCAGGTTTTCATAAGCTGCGTTGTTTTCTTTGTTTAACTCTTCTTCACGCAAGAGCGCCTGTGCTCGTAAAATGGCGGCCCGTTGTTCGGGGTGCTCCCTCAACAAACTTCCCAGCTCGTAATACATAATGCGCAGTTCATATGGAGGCATCGCAGATATCAAAGCTTTCAAAACCTCTCCGTCGGTAACGTTTAATAAATCTTGTTTGTTCATATTGATTGGGTTTTAGTTAATAATTCTGATTATAATCTCTCATCGCACAATAATTCATTATGATTGGCAATCAATATAGCACAAGGTTTTTCGCCTGTCTAGACAGATTAAAAAAGCTTTTCCGTCCACGCCGCGCAATTAACTATTTACTTGTTGTGAAATCTTTGATAAAATAAAAACTGAAGCAAACGGCTCAGGTTTTATTTTGGCAAGGATGACGCTTATGAAACACATCAGTTCTTTAATCTTAACTGCGGCGGCGATGTTCTTATTCGCTTCCTCTTCATTTGCAGAAGTCCCTGTTAACCCACATTTCACACCAATGTCATTAATGCCGCGGCCGTTTGCTTCCGCTTCCGACATCAAAGTCGCCGGTATCTACTGGCTCCCCGATTATCTTGGTAAAAATATCAGCCGTGGTTCTGAAGATATGGGCGGCGGCGACATTGTCAAAGACAATTCCGATTGTATGGAACATTATAATCTTTATGCAACTTGCCCCTCGCCCAAGCT